>Ga0209918_1000509_pt1 | contig 25249 bp, 21 predicted proteins | sample SalPonD_shore_MG_FD_185712 | JGI IMG/M metagenome (GOLD analysis project Ga0209918, IMG submission 185712) | Salt pond soil microbial communities from South San Francisco under conditions of wetland restoration - Salt Pond MetaG... | ecosystem: Environmental > Aquatic > Marine > Intertidal zone... | reverse complement strand
TCTGATTATTGATCACGGACGCGCGGTGTGTATAGCCCGAAATCCGAAATGCGGCGAGTGTGTGCTGTTTGAATTTTGTCCGTCTGGAAAGATTGAAGATTAACGGATCACTGTTTTATTCGCCTGCACCAGATTTACAAAAACTCATTCCCAGAGAATGTTGGGTCGATTGGGCGCATCTGATTATTGATCACGGACGCGCGGTGTGTATAGCCCGAAATCCGAAATGCGGCGAGTGTGTGCTGTTTGAATTTTGTCCGTCTGGAAAGATTGAAGATTAACGGATCACTGTTTTATTCGCCTGCGCCAGAATACCCCGTTGCTTGCGACAGGGATGAATGGCAGATACGCTCCGGCGAATTTCGCTGGATACCCTGCTGCTTGCAGCAGGGAGCTTCATTTTGTGGGAGGTTAATCATTGACAGGTGTCGAATCCGTCAACTCACTCCGGAATCCATTACATTCCATCCGGGACTACCCAAGTTGATATTCATCCCGCCGAGGGTGGGATTTTATTTTAAAGTCCCGGTTGTTGGGACGGACGGCAAATCGAATAGCCGGGGATGTAACCAAGTGGAATCCCCGGTGGACCGGTGAAACATCCCAATATCCACCCTACATTCCGTGCGGTAGTGGCCGGACTCCATGTAGGGCTAATCGAGTTAAAGTTCATCCCGCCACAGGCGGGATTCTAAAAACGACATGTGTGGAGACCTATTCTAGCCCAGCCGTTTACGGCTGGGTTTAAAATGTGGCGAACTCAATCCCCTTGTCTCCCTTTCTCTCAGCGAAGAGAAAGGGTATACGAGTTGTCTGATTTTCACGGCTCCAAAGTTTCCTCTTTTTAAAAGAGGGGATTTAGGGGTGAGTCTAATTTTGACGCGCTATGGCACGTTTTTTACTATATATTTCTATAAAGAAGATGACAGCAATCCCACCCAACCCTTGTATAAATAACGCGCAATTTTTAATATTCCTGATATTCAATATGAATCCACATACCAGAAGGAAAAACCATGCCAGTTGTTGAATTGACAAAGCGGTTTCGATTTGAGGCGTCGCACGTGCTGCGCAATCCTGATTGGGATGACGAGAAAAACTACGAGGTCTTTGGCAAGTGTGCGCGTCCCAACGGACATGGACATAATTACGAACTGCACATCACGTTGCGTGGTGAAGTCAACGAAGATGATGGGATGTTGTTCGAACTGAAGCAGTTCAAGGAATTGGTCAACACCTCTCTCATCGACAAGATTGATCACTTTCACCTGAATTACGACGTGGAATTTCTGGACGGCGTGATTCCCACCGCAGAGAATCTGGTGGTGGCGTTTTATAATGAATTGACTAAAGTAATTTCTCCGGATCTGCTCTACGAATGCCGTCTGCTCGAAACCGAAAATAATTGGGTTGTGTACCGTGGCGAAGAGTGATTCTGCAACTTCTTATCAATTAAACGAATCACCAATGCCAGCCTCAGAGAAACTATTCTTGCTGCTGGCAGCGCTGTTTATCGGCGCGCTGGTTATGGCAAACATCATCGGTATCTCAAAGTTTGTTAATCTGTTCGGACTGATTATTCCTGTAGGCGTTCTCCCGTATCCGGTCACATTTCTCGCCACGGATTTAATCTCGGAAATGTATGGCAAGCGCCGCGCGAATTATGTGGTCTTTATTGGCTTTATCGTTAGCATTTTTATCATCGTGATGGTCACACTGGGGCAATTTGCTCCAATGGCAGATATTACGGCGCATCCAGAATTGTATTCAGATGTCTACGGTTATATGGTCCGCGGGACACTCGCGTCTATGGCGGCATATCTGGCTGCACAATTTATTGATGTCCAGCTTTTCCATTTCTGGAAGAAGGTCACTCGTGGTAAACATCTCTGGCTGCGAAATAACGCCTCAACGATGACCTCGCAGCTTGTGGATTCCACTGCGGTGATCGTATTGACATTCTGGGGTAGCATGGGAATACTGGAGATGGTGCAAACTATCTTTTTCGCGTATATCTTTAAATTTATCGCGGCGTTGATCGACACACCGTTTGCCTATCTTGGACGATATGTTTTGCAAAAATATGTCACCGATCCCAATGCCGATTATGCGGACGGACTTGGTGAATCCATTCAATATGAAGGGACTTAAAGATGAATAACAAACAGTTTGAGAGTACGAAGAAACTGGTGTATCAGGTGTTGGAAAATCTGGGCGAAGATCCGGATCGGGAAGGGTTGCTCGAAACGCCACGACGGGTAGCGCAGGCGTGGGAATATTTTTCCAAAGGATATGAGGTGCAACTGGACGAGATTATCAACGACGCACTGTTCGACGTGGAATACAGCGAGATGATTACCATTAAGGATATCGATTTTTTCAGCATGTGCGAGCATCACTTGCTGCCGTTTTTTGGGCGCGCTCACGTAGCATATATTCCGGATAAAAAAATTATCGGTCTCAGCAAAATCCCAAGGATTGTGGAGATGTTTGCGCGCCGGTTGCAGGTACAGGAGCGCATGACACAGCAGATTGCCAATACCATCGACGAGGTTTTGCATCCGCTGGGCGTCGGCGTTATTATGGAAGGACGGCATATGTGCATGCAGATGCGCGGCGTGGAGAAGCAGAATAGCTACGCCACCACTAATGCCATGCTCGGCACCTTCGTGGAAGATCATCGCACCAGGGGCGAGTTCCTGACGATGATCAATTTCGGGGAGATTTGAACCGCGAATGCTCCGGAAGGAGTCCTTCAACGGAAGTCCTGCCTGACCTGCTGGGAAACGCAGATAAACGCTAATAAGAAATTAAACACTGAAAAACACCGAATACACTGAAAAAAAAGATCAAAGATAAAAGAACGGCAATCACCGCAGAGCCGCAGAGCCGCAGAGTTCGCAGAGAAATACCAATGAATAATCACCAGAAACCTAAGGAGGAGGGAGAAGGCAAATAATTGTTCGTGGGTTGCTGTTATTATCAGCAGTCATTGTTACTGTTTACTGATCACTGTTCACTGAACCTACAACCCTTATACCCTATACCTCTATACCATTTTACCATATAAACAACTTCACCATAACACCACAACACATCAATACGCCAACACTCAAACACTCGTTACTAATTCTAACAGAAACGGATAAATAATTATGCAACTATTTGGAGCACACGTCTCGGTTGCGGGCGGAGTTTTTAAAGCGCCAATGCGCGGTGAGGAACTGGAATGCGACGCTATTCAGATTTTTACCAAGAATCAAATGCAGTGGAACGCCAGGCCGCTCAAAGAGGATGAAATTGCCAAATTCAAAGATGAGTTTGCGCATCATCGACCTCAATCTGTGGTGACGCACGATTCGTACCTGATTAATCTTGGGAGCCCGGAAGAGAAAAAGCTGGAAAAATCCCGGAATGCATTTCTGGATGAAGTCCAGCGTTGTGATCAACTGGGCATTGATTTGCTGGTGTTTCATCCTGGCTCGCATTTGAAGTCCGGCGAACGCGCTGCGCTGGATACCATCGCTGACAGTCTGAACTGGACGCACGAACAGACACCGGATGCTAGCGTCAAAACATTGCTGGAAATCGCCGCGGGACAGGGGACAAACGTTGGCTACACTTTTGAGCAACTAATGGATATTATCGAAAATGTGAAGGATAAGTCCCGGGTTGGAGTTTGCATCGATACGTGCCATATGTTTTGTGCCGGTTACGATATTCGTACCAGGGAAACCTACGAAAACACGTGGAAAGAATTCGAAAAAGTCATTGGCTACGACTGGCTGGAAGCGTTTCATATCAATGATTCCAAGAAGCCGTTGGATTCCCGTGTGGATCGCCACGAAAATCTTGGGCACGGGTACATTGGTTTGGAAGCATTCCGGCTGTTATTGAATGATGAACGGTTCGACAATATCCCGATGGTTTTGGAAACTCCCGGTGGCGATAATTGGTTCAGGAAAAATCTGAAAGTGATGCGAGAATTGGTTGGTCAGCAGGAGGAAGCTGACGGACCGGCGCTGGAAGAATCCTGATTGTGTTTGATGTCGCCCCTTCAGGGCTTCGTATTATCTTTGGTCAAAGTTCCCGGGGCTTCACCCCAGGCTATTATCAGTGAGGCTTTCAGCCTATTAGGGTGAAGACATCGGGTTAGAAATACACGCCAAGTTTTCCGCCAGATAAAAACTTCATTTGGAGCATCGAAATTTATCGAAGATTGTAGATTATTTGGGACTGAAAGCCCGGGCTAAAATATACTGCTCCTTTGGAGCAGTTTGGATGATATGGGGAAATTGACTCTATGAAAAAATTGGGACTAAGTCGATACGCCCCAACGGGGCGAAGACAACAAATCTCACCTGGTATCTCAGAGGATTGCAGTTGATTCTTACGCATGCTGCGGGTACCTTATTTTCTGAATGAAATTTGAGATAATATTTAACGTTGATGTGAACTCCAGAGATAAACAAAAAAGGTAATTCTGATGGCAGAACAAGACTATTCTGTGGATGTGGCAATATTAGGCGGCGGTCCGGGAGGGTATGTCGCGGCAATTCGTGCTGCGCAACTCGGCAATAAAGTGGCAGTCGTCGAACGCGAGGATCTTGGCGGCATCTGCGTGAAATGGGGATGTATCCCAACCAAGGCACTGTTGTACAGCGCCGAGATGTTCGAGCATTTCGAAAACGCGGAAGAATACGGGCTTTCTGCAGAAAACGTGAAATTCGATTTCTCCAAGATCATTGACCGCAGCCGGAAGACGGCTCAGAAGCAAATTAAAGGCGTCGAATATCTGTTCAAGAAGAATAAAATTGAGCGCATCAAGGGCACCGGCAAACTGACGGCCAAAGATACTATCGCTGTCACGGATGAAGACGGCAAAGATGTCGCCACCGTGAAAGCAAACCATATCATTCTGGCGACCGGTGCGCGTCCCCGGACGATACCCAACGTGGAGTTCGACGGCAAGAAAATCATCAGCAGCAAGGAAGCGATGACGCTGGAGAAACAGCCGAAATCCATGGTGATCATTGGAGCCGGTGCTATCGGCGTGGAGTTCGCGTATTTTTACAGCACATTCGGCACGGAAATTACCATTGTGGAGATGCTGCCGCGCATTGTCCCGAATGAAGATGAGGAAGTTTCGAAGGAACTCCGGAAATCCTTTAAGAAACGCGGCATAAACATTATGACTGGCGCCAAAGTGGAATCTCTGAAGAAAACACGCGGTGGCGTTGAAGTGACTGTTTCTACTGATGATGGTGAGGAAACATTAAAAGCCTCCAAAGCCCTGATGGCAATTGGCGTGCAGGGCAATATCGAAAACCTCGGGCTGGAGGATCTCGGTGTAAAAACGGAAAAAAGCAGCGTCGTCGTCGATGAATATTACCGCACCAACGTCGATGGAATTTATGCCATCGGTGATGTCATCGGTCCGCCGTGGCTCGCACACGTCGGTTCCAAAGAAGGTGTGATCTGCGTAGAGAAACTTTCCGGCGAAAATCCGGTACCATTAGATTACGAGATGATACCTGCGTGTACATATTGTCAGCCGCAAGTCGCCAGTATCGGTTTAACAGAGCAGCAAGCCAAAGATGAAGGCTACGACGTGAAAGTCGGTAAATACCAGTTCCGTCCGAACGGTAAAGCGGTCGCCAGCGGCGAAACTGAAGGATTTGTCAAGATGGTCATCGATGCAAAGTACGGTGAAATCCTTGGTGCGCATATTATCGGCGCCGAAGCCACCGAATTGATTGCCGAAATTGGCGTGGCAAAAAATCTGGAATCGACCTGGGAAGAACTTCACAATACGGTTCACGCGCATCCGACACTTTCCGAGGCCATCGACGAAGCGACCGGTGCAGCGTTTAACAAAGCCATTCATTTATAAACCGGGAGAGCAGAGGATAATCTGTTTTTGTCACGGACAGTAATATGAGCGAAGTTGTCACATACGAATGGCTGGGACGCCAGTCATATCAACCGGTTTGGGACTATCAGAAAACGCTTCTCAAACAGCGAACGGCAGGCGAAATTCAAGATCGTCTGTTGCTGGTGGAACACACACCGACTTACACGCTTGGCAAAGCCGGCGACGAAAATCATCTGCTGGCGGACGAAAAGGAACTCCAAACGCGTCACGCCGAATACGTTCCCATCGATCGCGGCGGCGACATCACTTATCACGGACCAGGACAATTGGTTGGATATCCTATTTTACATCTTGAAAATTATCGCAAGGATGTTCATTGGTATTTGCGTCAGCTGGAAGAGACGATTATCAGAACCATCGCGGAGTACGATATAGAAGGTGAGCGCGATCCTGAGTATACCGGCGTGTGGGTCGGTGACGAAAAAATTGCGGCCATCGGCGTGAAAGTCAGTCGCTGGGTGACAATGCACGGTTTCGCACTCAACGTGACTACCGATCTCTCGTACTTCGGTCGCATCATTCCGTGCGGCATATTTCATAAAGGCGTTTGCTCCATCCAATCATTGCTGGACATTTCCCCATCTCTGGAAGAAGTCCAAAAAATTTATCTCGAAAAATTTAGTGAGGTGTTCGATTGTTCCCTCGAAAAAGAACAGTCGGGCACATTTATCAGTTTACCACATCAAAAGTCGACAAATTTAGCCAACGAGGTCCCGTTGTGAGTGCTCAATCCAAAACCAAATCCAAAGCGAAAAAGAGTCTGTCAGGTCTATCAAATAAGCAGTTGCTAAACGCCTATCGGTTGATGCAAACCGCGCGTCAGATGGATAACAAGATGTTGACGCTGCTGAAGCAGGGAAAGAGTTTTTTTCATATCGGTACGTCGGGACACGAGGCGATGCAGATTGGGTTGGGCTTCAATATGAAGGGTGGCCACGACTATTTTTATCCCTATTATCGCGACCTGACATTTTGTCTCACCATTGGAGTTTCTCCCAGAGATGTGTTGCTCCAGTTCCTCTCGCGCAAGGATGATCCGGCCTCAGGTGCGCACCAGATGCCGCAGCATTTCGGCGATGACAAACTGCATATCGTCTCGCAATCGAGTCCGACAGGAACACAATATTTGCAGGCCGTTGGTTGCGCGCTGGGAAGTGTGAAAGCCGGCACCGATGAAGTCGTAATGGTCAGTTCCGGAGAAGGAACCACCAGTCAGGGCGATTTCCACGAGGCGCTGAATTTTGCCAGCCGTGAAAAACTGCCGGTGGTATTTCTGGTAGAGGATAATCACTATGCGATTTCGGTCCCAAGTGAGCAACAAACGGCAGGTTCAGTCTACGAAATCGCCGCCGGTTACGAACATCTGCAGCGGTTCAAGGTCGATGGGACAGACTTTATCAAATCATACGAAACTTCCAAAGAAGCCGTCAAGCGCGCCAGAGATGGCAAAGGTCCGGCGATCATTGTCGCTGATCTGGTGCGGCTGCTCCCGCACTCCAGTTCGGATAATCACAAAAAGTACAAATCCGAGGAGCAACTCAAACACGAGAAAGAACGCGATCCGATCCCAAAATTTGGAAATCTGCTTATCGATGAAGGATTTACCACGCAGGATGATCTGGACGAAATCGCTAACGAAGTAAAATCAGAGATCGACGAGGCCGCAGATTGGGCGCTTGACCAACCATTTCCAGAGAAGTCAACCGCGATGGATCATTTGTACGCCATGGATTACGAATGGCCGGAGCTGAAAGAGCCGAAATCCACTGGTGAAAAAATTATGATGGTCGACGCCATCAATCACGCATTGCACGAGGAGATGGAACGCGACGAAAAAGTGTTGGTTTTCGGGCAGGATGTTGAAGACGGCAAAGGCGGCGTATTCACTGCAACAAAAGGATTATCAACGAAATTTGGGCGGGAGCGGTGTTTCAATTCTCCGCTGGCGGAATCCACAATTGTCGGGACCGCCGTTGGATTAGCCACCCGGGGATTCAAACCGGTGGCGGAAATCCAGTTTGGCGATTACATCTGGACGGCGATGATGCAGCTCCGGAACGAGCTGCCGACAATGCGGTATCGCTCCAATAATCATTGGAGTGCGCCTGCCGTGATTCGCGTGCCGGTTGGCGGATATATTCACGGCGCTCTGTATCACAGTCAGAGCATCGAAGGTTATTTTTCGCATCTGCCCGGACTGAGAATCGCTTTTCCATCCAACGCCGCGGATGCCAAAGGTTTACTCAAAATGGCAATTCGCTGTCCCGATCCGGTGATGTTTCTGGAGCAGAAGGGAATGTATCGTCAACAATTCTCTGGAGCGCCCGAGCCAGATAAAGACTATCTGCTTCCGTTCGGCAAAGCGCGCATCGTGCGGGAAGGCACGGACATCAGTGTCATCACCTGGGGAGCAATGGTTCAACGCTCGGTAGAGGCCGCCAGAGATTTGGAGAGCGACGGCATCTCCGTGGAAATCATTGATATTCGAACGCTTAATCCACTGGATACGGAAGCCATATTTGATTCGGTGAAAAAGACCAATAAAGTGTTGGTCGCGCACGAAGATAATCTTACCGGCGGCTTTGGCGGCGAAATCGCCTCCAGAATCGCGGACGAATGTTTTATGTGGCTGGACGGCCCGGTACGTCGGTTGGGGGGAAAAGATTGCCACATCCCGTTCAACTGGTTTCTGGAGGAAGAAATCCTACCACAGAAAGAAAACATATTAAAAGCCTTGAGAGATTTGGCTGCATTTTAGAGCTTATAGATCTTGAATTGAACCGAAACGCAGGATGAGGGAATTGACACAGACCGAAATTAGTAATCTGCTTGAGAAAGTGAAAATCGAGGAGTTTCAGTCCATTGCAGGCTTAACAGCGGAAGACTGTATTACGCTCTACTATTATATGCGATTGACGCGAAGTTTTGAGATGCGCCTGGCGAGTTTGTATCGCCAGGGGAAAGTGGTTGGCGGTGTGTATCTTGGCACTGGAAATGAAGCCACTTCCGTTGGTGCAACCTACGCGTTAAAGCCCGAAGATATTTTAGCGCCCATGCACCGCGATACCGGTGCGCATTTTACGAAAGGTGCAGATTTAGCCTCAATGGCGCTGCAACTTTTGGGGAGAGCAAATGGGCCAACCGGTGGAAAGGACAACGGCTCGCATCACGGCGATAAATCGATTAACACGCTGGGAATGATCAGTCATCTTGGGACAATGATTCCGGTGGCTGCTGGAGCGGCGTTAGCTTCAAAGATTAAAAAAACCAAACAAGTCGCTATGCACTTCATTGGCGACGGGACATCGAGTATTGGCGATTTTCACGAAGGAATAAATTTCGCTGCCGTCTTGAATTTGCCGGTGGTTTACGTTATTGAAAATAACCAGTACGCGTACTCCACACCGAACTCTAAACAGTTTCGCAGTAGTTGGTTGGCGAAGCGGGCAGTCGGATATGGAATTCCCGGAATTGTCATCGATGGAACGGACGTTTTTGAAGTCTATCGCGTGACGAAGTGGGCGGTTGATCGTGCTCGAGAGGGAAAAGGACCGACTCTGATCGAAAGTCAGACCATGCGAATGCGCGGACACTCCGAACACGACGCCGCAGATTATGTCCCCGAAGAGGTGAAGCAAAAGTGGGAGAAGAAGGATCCCGTGGATGAACTGGTTGAGCGGTTGCAATCGTGGGGTGTGTTGACAGACGGACTCAAAAAACAAATTGATAACCAAATTAATGACGAAGTAGATGCAGCATTTGATACCGCTCTGGAAGCGTCGGCACCGGAAGGATCAACCGCTGCAGAAGGCGTATTTGCGGGGTAATGAGAATTAATAATGGCTGAAACAACATATATAAAGGCAATAAGTGACGGACTTCGCGAGGAGATGCAGCAGGACGACTCGGTTTTTCTGCTGGGCGAGGATATCGGTAATTACGGTGGCGCGTTCAAGGTCACCAAAGGATTTCTGGATGAATTTGGCGAAGATCGGGTGATCGATACTCCGCTAGCGGAATCGGGAATTCTTGGCGTGAGTATCGGTGCAGCGTTGCAGGGAATGCGTCCCGTGGCGGAGATGCAATTCTCGGATTTTGTCGCGACCGGATTTAACCAACTCGTGAACAACGCGGCAAAAATTCATTATCGCTGGGGAGCAGAAGTGCCGATGGTGGTGCGGATGCCATCCGGCGGTGGCGTCCACGGTGGACCGTTTCACTCACAAAATACCGAAGCGTGGTTTTTTCATGTTCCAGGATTAAAACTGGTGGCGCCGTCCACACCGTATGATGCTAAAGGATTGATCAGAGCGGCGATCAGAGATAGCAATCCTGTGCTCTATTTTGAGCATAAATATCTGTATCGCCGGGAAAAAGGTGATGTTCCGGATGGCGATTATACCGTCGAAATCGGAAAAGGGCGCATCGCCAGAGCAGGCAGACATCTTAGCGTTTTAACCTATGGCTCGATGGTTCCGGCATCATTGGAAGCGGCGGAGAAGGTAAGCAATTCCGATGGAATCGATGTTGAAGTCGTAGACCTGCGCTCGCTGATGCCCCTGGATATGGATTTGATTTACGATTCGGTGAAGAAGACGAATAAAGCCTTAATCGTCCACGAGGATTTGAAAACCGGTGGAATTGGCGCAGAACTTTCCGCCCGGATAACTGAAGAAGTGTTCGAGTGGCTGGATGGACCGATTCGTCGAATCGCATCAATCGATACGCCGGTTCCATTTGCACCATCGCTGGAGGAATATTTTATGCCGAACCCGGAGAAAATCGCACAGGGCATTCGTGATCTCTGGTCGTATTGATAAACCGGAAAAATTAAACACCGAAAAACACTGAAGGCACCGATAGAAAAAAAGATATAAGAAAACAATGAATTATAAGTAGAGACGTTGCATGTTGGAGCAAAGCGGAAATCCCGATACATCGGGGCAACGTCTCTACAAAGCATCTTAACATCAAATTGATTAAAACCAAGATTCACAAAAACGCAGGAGCAGCGCATGAGAGTTGAAGTTGTCATGCCACAGATGGGTGAGAGCGTCGCGGAAGGGACGATTATCAAGTGGTTCAAGGAACCCGGCGATGAGATTCAGCGCGATGAAAATCTGTTGGAAATTTCAACCGATAAAGTAGACTCTGAAATCCCGTCTTCGCACGAAGGAAAACTGGCTGAAATTGTCGTGCCCGAAGGCGAGACTGTGGAAGTCGGAACAACCATTGCCTACATCGAGACCGATAAAGATGCGGACATTGAATCCTCCGAAACAAAGACGAAAACGGGCGAAAAATCCAAAGAAAAGTCAACAAAGGAAGAAAAATCGGCTCCTGCAGAAAGTGCGGAATCGAAAACAACGACACAGCAAAAAATCAAGACATCCGGCAACGGTTCTGAAGAGCGGACTGGCAAGAATTTTTACTCGCCGCTGGTACTCTCCATCGCGGAGAAAGAGAACGTCTCAATGGACGAATTACGCTCCATCGAAGGCACTGGGATCAACGGTCGGGTGCGAAAACAGGATTTGCTGCAATATCTTGAGGAGCGGGAAAAACAGCCGAAGAAAGCGGCGCCGTCCAAACAAGTCGAACCAATTACATATACCGGACCAATGCAGGGCGTGGACGTCATCGAGATGAGCAATATGCGAAAATCCATCGCCAGGCATATGCGCACCAGCGTGGATACTTCAGCGCACGTGTATTCCGTTACGGAAGTGGATATGTCCAACATCGTGAAATACCGGGAGCAGCACAAAGCTGATTTTCAGCAGGACGAAGGTTTCAAACTGACGTACACTCCGTTTATTGTAGACGCGACGGTCAAAGCGCTGAAAGATTTTCCGCGCGTGAATTCATCAGTGGATATGGACAAAGGACAAATCCTGGTCAAGAATTTCATTAATGTCGGTGTGGCGGTCGCCATTGAATCCGGATTGATCGTCCCAGTGATAAAAAGCGCTGACGAGCGGAATTTCCTGGGACTGGCGCGTGAAACCTATCGTCTGGCGGAAAAAGCCCGCAACAATAACCTTGATCCGGATGACGTGCAGAACGGGACGTTCACGATTACCAATCCCGGCATCTTTGGAAACCTGTATGGATTACCGATTATCAATCAGCCGCAGACGGCAATTCTTGGCGTTGGCGCGATTAAAAAACGACCCGTGGTCATCAACGACGCAATCGCCATTCGCTCGATGATGTATTTATCATTATCTTACGATCACCGGGTAATTGACGGCGCACTGGGCGGACAATTCCTGCAGCGATTGGTGCAGTATTTGGAAGAGTTTGACGGAGAAGGAGTTTTATAAGCATGACCATAGAAGTAAAAGAATTTCCGCACATCAAACCGGGTGAAAACCGGAAACCGTCCTGGCTGAAAATCCGGTTGAACCTCGGGACATCGTATAAAGATATCAAATCGTTAATGACGAAGAATGATCTTCATACGGTGTGCGAAGAAGCACAGTGTCCAAATATCCACGAGTGCTGGAATCGCGGAACAGCGACGTTTATGATTTTAGGCGATATTTGTACCCGGAGTTGCGGTTTCTGTAACGTGAAAACCGGCAGACCGCCGATGCTGGACAGAGAAGAACCGATGCGCGTGGTGGATGCCGCGGTTAAAATGCAGCTGGAGCACGTGGTAGTGACTTCTGTCAACCGTGATGAGCGCAAAGATGGCGGAGCGCCGGTCTTTGCTGACACGATTCGCGGTTTGCACGAAGCACTTCCGAATTGCACCGTCGAAGTTTTAATTCCTGATTTCAAGGGCAATTGGGAAGCGCTCCAAACCGTTATCGATGCTGAGCCGGATATTTTGAATCATAATATGGAAACGGTGGAACGGATTTACCGTAAAGTCCGGCCACAGGCAAAATACGCGCGTTCGCTCGAATTACTGGGGCGTGCAAAAGCCAAAGGCATGCGCACCAAGAGCGGAATTATGGTCGGCATCGGCGAGGAGACGCAGGAAGTGGTCAAGCTGATGACTGACCTCCGGGAAATGAACGTCGATATCATGACCATCGGACAGTATTTACAGCCGTCACAACGGCATCTGCCTGTGGAACGATATGTCCATCCCGATGAGTTCAACTATTATGAAGAAATCGGTCTGAAAATGGGATTCAAAGTGGTGGAATCCGGTCCATTGGTTCGCAGTTCGTATCACGCCGACGAAGCCGCATCCGGAGTGCTGAATTAGTCCGCCGCGGCGGATTGAGTGTTCGAGTGTTTCCCGGCAGGGACTCCTTCCGGAGCGGGTATTTCCCGGAAGGTCCGGCAGGACTTCTGGTGAAGGACTCCTTCCGGAGCAAGTGTTCGCGTTAAACCCTTTCTTAATCTTACTCCTACTCGGAAATATGGTATAGGGAAATAAGGGTATAAGGGTCAAAATTTCAGTTATCAGTGAACAGTTTTATCAGTGAACAGTAAAGAGTGAAAAAAAACATCAGAAATGATTCGCTCAGACGGAGTGAATTTCACATTCTTTATCCAATCACGCTCGTTTTACAACAAACAACTTACCACCAACGACGAACAATCTTTAGCGCCCCATATTCCTATTTTCACTATACCTTATCCCATATACCTGTTTCTATTTTCGGTCCGTTGGAGTTTTTTACAAGCCCCGGCGGGGCGAGATGTTTGTAGTATTGCAAATCCTAATCAGCGGGAGCTCCGCAGTAGCGGCATATCCATTAAATGGCACTTACAACAATGCCGCCTCTCCGAGGCTCAAGAAATTGTGATTCGCTTTTTTCTACAAACATTTCACCGCTCTGCGGCTTGAATGATTGTTCCCAGCTAGCGGGGAGCTGGCGATTCATCTAAGTATTAATTCGCTACGGAACATCCTGCGTTTTCCTTTCTCCATTCTCCTGCATACTTATTCCCTTATACCGTATACCTGCTTTTATTTCCGGCACTTACAACTATGCCGCCTCTTTGAGGCTCAAGGGATTGTGATTCACTTTTTCTACAAACATTCCGCCGCTCTGCGGCTCAGACAATTGCTCTCATTTATCTTGCATTCATTCTGATTGTTCACTACAAACCACAAACCACTAACAACCTTCAATATTCCGTCTCTCATACCATATACCTGTTTTTTCACAACGGACAACAAACCACAAACAACCAACCGTTTTGCTTTCATCTTTAATCTTTAATCTTTCATCTTGATTCTTTCCCCCGATTGCATTTTCTGACAATGAAGACTATATTTGTCATCTATGAATGGAAACAACCAAAAACCGGATAATAATAACCCGCGACACCGGAAACATATTTTCGTCTGTGCGAACGTAAGACCTGCTACTGCGGCCAAGCCTTCATGCGGGCCAACAGGATCGGCAGATTTGCGCAAAAAACTGAAAAAACGGGTGAAACAGTACGGCTTGAACGATATCCGCGTTTCGGAATCCGGTTGCCTTGGACCGTGTGAATGGGGTCCAAATATTGTTGTATATCCCGATAATGTGTGGTACAATCACGTGACGGAAGACGATTTTGATGAAATTATCGAACAACATTTAATTAACGGGAAACCGGTGGAGCGCCTGATGACTGATTGGTCCAAAAAGCCGGAACCCGTTGAAAGCAACATCTGAACTGACAAAGACAATAATTCTGTTCGGAGAATACATCTTTGGACAGAAAGGAGTGATAGACAATGGTTACTTTAAGCAATAAAGCCGAGCACAAGTTGCGCGACTTGTTTACTGAAAAAAATAAACCGGATCACGGGCTGCGTGTGTATATCCAGGCGGGCGGCTGCTCCGGGATGTCTTATAAAATGGAATTTGACGATCAAATTCAGAAATCTGACGAAGTCGTGGAACAGAACGGCATCAAGCTGATCGTTGATAAGTTTTCATTGCGATATTTGGATGGATCTGAAATCGATTATGCCGATGAAGGATTGATGGGCGGATCGTTTGTGGTGAATAATCCGAACGCAAAAACCACCTGTGGATGCGGCCAATCCTTTAAAGCATAAGTGAGTACTGCATGGCATTTTCTCCTGAGCAAAAAACCAAGTGGACAGTCTACAGCGTCATAGTTATCGCTGGGCTGCTCGTTGTTTTTCTGAATTTCTCAAATCAGTTTTCCTCGTCATCCAGTGAACATATTGACCGGGCAGCGCTGGCGAAAAAAGCGCCGAAAATGACGAATAAAGCATATCATCGTAATTTCAAATCATTTGATCAGTGCATTACCTGCCATACGCAGCGGGTGCTCAATGCGCCTTTGATGCCGCACGAGCCACGAGCACAATGTACGGATTGTCATAAAGTTGCTGCCTGACTTTTCATAAATAGTATCCTATATTTCAGAGGAACAATTTAATGCAGGATTTATTGTAAAGTAGTATTGATGCGACTTGATTTTTCGTACATCCTTGACTCTGATCCTCTACCTATTTTACTCCATGATGCCCCTGTTGCTATCCGTTACCACACACTTTTCCGGTTGCTGGAATTACCCTCGGATACCAAAGTTATTCAGGGAGTCCGGGAGGAGATCCTTGCGGGAGATGAGATTCAGAGGTTAGAAAGGCAACAGAATAGCGACGGCCTCTGGCCCCCTGCAACGAAATTTACCCAGGAATCACATCAGGTTGGCGCTCAATTCCTTTCCCAGGTTCAACATCTTCACCAGTTACGCGACCTCGGTGCAGTGCGGGAAGATCCTTTTGTGCAAAAAGGCATCGTTGCGTTGATGAAAATGCAGTTGGGTGATGGGAAATTCCCGCTGTTCTTTCAACACCAGGGATATGTATTATGGGTCTTGCTTCGGTACGGATTGCAGGGAAATCCGTATGTAGAACTTGGTTTGCGCTGGCTGATGAAACGTCAGCGGAATGACGGAGGCTGGTTGCATACGGTTCAGGTTCCGCGCGGTAAAAAACTGGAGAATGTTGCGAGTTGTATTTGGACTACACTGCACTCCGTTTGGCCAATGTCACTGCATAGCCGTTATTCCAGAGATGTTCATGTGCACGAGGGCGTGCAGTATGTACTGGATCATTTTCTGGAGAAGAATCACACCAAATTTTTAAACTCTCCGGACGATTGGAATTTTCTATACGTTGGTCACGACGATCTCTCTGCTTTCCGTGGTGGCACGTTAAAAGTATTGGAAGTCGCTTCGAAAACTGGTTTTACGTTAGAGCATCCCGTGGTAAAAAAAGCAGCACGCTGGCTGCGGGAACAACAACTTGACAATGGATTATTTCCGGCCATCGCCGGGAAAGATCAGGATGGTGATCCTATGGTCACGTTGAGAACATTATTGGTTTTAAAAACGCTCTACGCGGAAAAAGTTGTCACTGAGGAATAATCTCTAAGAGTTCAGGCGGTTATTTTTTCCTGACAGGAAAGCAGGTCGAGAACTTTTATCAGCAGTAATGACACACCCCGTCGACAAGTTGGCGCATATTTATCCAGACATTCTGTATTCTGAGTACTGGCACGGACATTGTATAATACATAACGATGAATTTTGAAAAATGTGTTATGTTCATATTAGAGGAGGAACGATTTGACAGAAATTAACGAATTAACCGAGGAAACCGAGATTACGCTGGATTCGTTGTTCGAGGAAGATGAGACGGTTTCGCTCCCGGTAATGCCGTTGCGAAATACAGTGTTATTCCCGCAGCAGGTGATACCGATTTATATTGGCCGGGAACGGTCGCTGCAGCTGATTTCTGAGCTTCCCAAGGAAAATCGATTCATTGGAGTCGTGGCTCAGAAAGAAGGTTCGGTTGAAGATCCAGCCAGTGAAGATTTGTACCGGTTTGGTACTATTGCACAGGTTTTGAAGGTCTTCGATATGCCCGATGGCAGCAAAAGTGCGATTGTGCAGGGACTGGAACGCATGGAAGTGGAGACCTGGCTGGAAGAAGATCCGTATTTCCGTGCAATTATCGAGCGCGTCGAAGAGAGCTTTGACGAAGAAGACATCGAAATTGATGCCCTGCAATCAAACCTCAGAAACATTTACAAAAATCTTATCAAGATCGCGCCGTATCTCACGGAAGAGCATCAGAGTATGCTCTCAAATATTCAGAATGCCGCACGGCTCGCTGACAGAGCTATTGGGAACCTGAATATTGGGAACGCTGAAAAACAGGAAATCCTGACAGAACTGAATGTCCGTAAGCGGCTTGAACGGGCGACGGTTCTAATTAACCGGGAAATCCAGCGGCTGGAACTCGGCGAGAAAATACAGTCCGAAGTACAGGGTGAAATCTCGAAAACCCAGCGGGAATATTATCTCCGCGAGCAGCTGAAAGCTATCAAAAAGGAACTCGGCGAAGACGACCAGACTTTGGAACTCAAAGAGTTGCAAGAGAAGGTCGAAGAAGCCGATATGACCAAAGAAGCTAAACAGGTTGCTGAAAAGGAACTTGGCCGTTTGGAAAAAATTCCACCGTCTTCACCGGAATATACCGTGAGCCGGACTTATCTGGATTGGCTGGTTGAACTTCCCTGGAAGAAATCCAGCGATGACACCATGGAAGTCAAGCGCGCCAAGGAAATCCTAGACGAAGATCACTACGGTTTGGATAAGGTCAAAACAAGAATTCTGGAATACCTGGCTGTCCGGAAGTTGAAACAGGACCAGGAAGGCGATCGGGCGATCAAGGGACCGATTCTCTGTTTCGTGGGACCTCCCGGGGTTGGAAAAACATCCGTAGGAAAATCTATTGCCCGTGCGATGGGACGCGAATTTATCCGGATGTCCCTTGGTGGCGTTCGTGACGAAGCGGAAATCCGCGGTCATCGTCGAACCTACATTGGGGCGTTACCCGGACGGATTCTTCAGGGATTGAAAAAAGCAGGCACCAACAATCCGGTGTTTATGCTGGACGAAATTGACAAACTCGGCTCGGACTTCCGTGGCGATCCATCGTCTGCATTGCTTGAAGTACTTGACCCGGAACAGAATCACAGTTTCAGCGATCATTATCTGGAAGTCGAGTTTGACCTCAGCAAGGTAATGTTTATCGCGACGGCTAATCTGAGCGATCCGATCCCACCGGCGCTGAAAGATCGTATGGAGTTGATCGATTTCCCGGGTTATATCGATGACGAAAAATTGCACATCGCCAAGGGATATCTTGTGCCGAAACAGATTGATGAACACGCGCTGGAAAGCGAACATATTGAGATTACGGACGAGGCTTTGCTTGAGTTGATGCATTATTACACCAGAGAAGCCGGCGTGCGAAATCTGGAGCGAGAAATCGCGAATGTTCTGCGTAAAATTGCCCGGAAGATTGTAGAAGGCGAAGAAGGACCGATCAAGGTGACAGCCAAAGATGTGAAGGAATATCTCGGTCCACAGAAATTCTACAGCGAACTCGCCGAACGGATGACCAAGCCTGGTATTGCTATCGGTTTGGCCTGGACGGCAGTCGGTGGTGACATCCTGTTTATTGAAGCGACCAAGATGCCAGGTAAAGGTGAAATCAAGATGACCGGCCAGTTGGGCGACGTGATGAAAGAGTCCACCCAGGCTGCGCTGAGTTATGTCCGCTCGATGGCAGACAAGTGGAACATCGAAAGCAAGGAATTCGAGAAATCGGATATCCACGTCCATGTGCCAGCCGGCGCTATTCCCAAAGATGGACCATCGGCTGGCGTCACAATGTTGACAGCAATTGTCTCATTGTTTACCGACCGGATGGTCAAAGATAATCTTGGTATGACCGGTGAAATTACGCTGCGTGGTAACGTGTTACCGATTGGTGGCGTAAAGGAAAAAGTTGTCGCCGCACATCGCAGCGGACTCAAGACCATAATCCTTCCTGAAAAGAATAAGAAGGATCTGGAAGAAGTCCCGGACAAGGTGAAGAAAGAGATCAAATTTCACTTTGTCAAAGAGATGTCGGAAGTGATTGATCTTGCGCTGGAACCAAAATCCAAGAAAAAGGATAAAGCAGCATAATTTGGGGGACACTTGAGGATACGATAGTGGAAGACAACGGCAGGAGCAACCCTCCTGCCGTTTCTTTTTCCCTTTGAAATTCGTGCTGATTACACCTATCTTATCATCGCTTTTTGAGAAGCAGGAAACATTTGGGCGCTTAGCTCAGCCCCGATAATGCTCTTGACCAAAATCAAAGATTTTGAAAGAGCTAATCGGGACTTAATGTTTTTTTGAAAAGTGATAAGTATTGGGCGCTTAGCTCAGCTGGTTCAGAGCACTGCCCTTACAAGGCAGGGGTCACAAGTTCGAATCTTGTAGCGCCCACCACTAAGCCTCTTGATCTGTGGTCGGGAGGCTTTTTTTTATTCTACTCAGCTGGTTCAGAGCACTCCGACCCGTCGGAGGGGCCACAAAGTTCGCTTGTCCCGATGGGTATTTTCTGCAGTTTCTGTGATGAGAAAATTTCCGGGATCGGGGAATCTTGTAGCGCCCACCAATGAGCCTCTCGATCTGTGATCGGGAGGCTTTTTTTATTCTACTCAGTTGGTTCAGAGCACTCCGACCCGTCGGAGGGGCCACCAGTTCGTTTATCCCGATTATTAAGACTGTCTTCTCTTCTTCAAATATAGCACTATCGGGGCCTGCCCCGATTGGATAAATTTAATGAGTAGATCCAGAATGTAGCGCTATCGGGGTTTATCCCGATTAGAAAATCTCTGTATCTTTGATACAGTTAGTTTTTCATTATTGGGGAATCTTGTAGCGCCCACCAATGAGCCTCTTGATCTGTGGTCGGGAGGCTTTTTTTTATTCTACTCAGCTGGTTCAGAGCACTCCGACCAGTCGGAGGGGTCACCAATTTTCATATCTTGCAGGGTTTATATTTTGCTCCGGAACAGAGCGGAGTACTGTTCGATATATTTGGAAGCATTTTTTAAATAAATCATTTGTATTTCAAACAGTGCTAAATCAATATTTCAACCCTGAACCTGATGAGAAGATGGTGGAGTGGATAGCGGTGCAAGTCCAGGAATCATCCCTGCACAACTCTTCATTTGGTTGTGCAGGGTTTTTTTATTGCGGAATGGCGGAGATTGTTTAATATTCTGTTGTTTTACTTTTTTTAGGTAGTACCAGTAGTACTATTTTTTACTCATAGGAAATTCGGGGATAGATCGGGGGAGAGGATTTCGCCGGTGAACTAGGCCCATTAGAGTGCGAAAATTTTGTAAATCTAAATCAAAAAGGTGAATACAATGGGTAATGATATCCACGAAAAACCGTTCAATGAGGGAACTTTAATAAAATTATCTTTACTTGAGGACTACATTCAAGAGTGGTTGCCAGTTTTCTTAGCTAAAAGACCACCACTCTATCATCGTGTAAATATTTTTGATTTTTTTGCTGGACCGGGTGTAGATAAAATTGGTGTTGATGGAAGTCCAATGGTGACTGTGAAATCGGTTTTATTGTATGAGGAATACCTTGAAAGTAATAACGTTAGATTGCGATTATATTTTAATGAACTAAACGGTAAAAAATACACTAATTTAAAAGAAGTACTTCAACCATACATTACAACAATTCCATCTACTGAAATAGTTGTTACTCAAAAAGATTTTAAGGAGGCTTTTGCTGAAAACTATGATTTTATGGCGGATGGTGATTCAGCAAATTTTATATTTATTGATCAGAATGGTATAAAACAGGTCGCAGGATCTACTTTTCAAGAAATTATTCAGCTGAAAACCACGGATTTTTTATTCTTTATTTCGTCGTCATATGCGGTTCGATTTTGCAAAACTCCTGAATTTCAAATTTATTTAAAACTTGATCCTGAGGAAATTGATAAACTTTCCTACTATGAAATACATCGGTACATTTACAATTATTATAAAGAACAAATTCCCGATGATATCCAAATGTTTCTTGCTCCTTTCTCAATTAAAAAAGATTCTAATATCTATGGATTGATTTTCGGTAGTCATCATGATCTCGGTGTGAAGAAATTTCTTGAACAATGCTGGAAAAATGATCCACAACGAGGTGAAGCGAATTTTGATATTGATCAGGAAAAAATTGATATGGATACTCCCTATTTATTTGAAGAGATGAATAAAACACTAAAAGAAAAACTTTTTGAGAAAGAATTAAAAACAGCGGTTTTAAGTAAACAAGTGAGGACCAATAAAGAGTTATATATCTATACCTTGGAACATGGATTTTTACCCAAACACAGTAGAAAAATAATAAATCGATGGATGAAAGATGGCATTATTCCCAAGCAAACGTTACATATATCAAGTGGCGCATATAACAAATCTGAGTCTCAGCAAATAAGGATACAAGAAAATGAGTAAGTCAAATATTGAATGGACGGAATCAACGTGGAATCCTGTTACAGGATGTAACAAAGTCAGTGCGGGTTGCAAGAATTGTTATGCTGAAGTTATGGCTCGAAGGTTAAAAGCAATGGGACAATCTAATTATAAAAATGGATTTGAGCTCACATTGCAACCTCAAATGCTGCAGAAACCGCTTCATTGGAAAAAACCACAAGTGATTTTCGTTAATTCGATGAGCGACTTATTTCATAAACAAGTTTCGCATAAATATATTCAAAAAGTATTTAGAGTAATGAACAAAGCCCACTGGCATCACTTCCAAATTCTAACGAAACGTTCCGAACGTTTAGTTGAATTAGATAAATATTTACATTGGACAAACAATATTTGGATGGGAGTCAGTGTAGAAAATCTTGATGTTATCGAAAGAATATCTCATTTATCGCAGACAAATGCTTTTATCAAGTTCTTATCTTTAGAACCATTACTGGGCCCCCTTCCTGAACTAAATTTGGATTCAATCGACTGGGTAATTGTTGGTGGGGAATCTGGTCGCAAGGCACGACCAATAAAAAAAGAATGGGTGGTGGACATCAGGGATCAGTGTCAGTGCGAAGGCGTTCCATTTTTCTTTAAGCAATGGGGTGGAATTAATAAAAAGAAAAATGGTAGAATATTGGAAGGTGAGACTTGGGATGAACTTCCCGTTGAGTTAGATTTCGTCTAAGTTCGCACTCTAACCTCCTCCGTTGCTCTGATCTCCAAAGCCACAGTTGCTAAACTGGGAGCGTTGGGCATAACTTCCAAGTTAAATCCAAGCAAATTGAGAGGAATTTTCTTTGAAATATATTACAGTTGAGATGCTAAAATTAGCGAAAGGTCAAAGGGTATGGGATATTGGGAATCAATGCCTTTATGACTTATGTTCCAAGTACCCAGTTCATAATAATATAGGAGAAATCATTGCAAAACTTACCCTCATAGGCCGGGCATATGCTGCTGCAATTGAAAGGAGAAAAAACGCAAAATTAAGTAATGATGATTTTTTAGTCGAAAAAGTTTGTCCGGAAATTAAAAGGTCTGCGCTTGACAAAAAATTGTGTCAATTGAAGGAGTTGAACAAAATCACCTTGGATAATATTCCAATAATCTTGCAAACTCATAAGTACTTGGTAGACATATTTTACGAATTAACCAGCCAACAAAAACGGAGTCTAGCATCAAAGTATCTCCATTTTCATTTGTCTCATTTATTTTATTTGTACGATAGTAGAGCCTATTCAGGATTTCGAAAAATACTCCCGGGATATCGCTCACAAATTTTAGTGAATTTTGATGCGAATATGTATGAAATAGAATACGGTAAGTTTTTCTGTAAACTTTTTGAACTAAATACGAAAATTCACAATGAATTCGGATATGATTTAACACCAAGGCAACTTGATAATGTCCTGCTAGAAATTAATAAACCAAGTTATGCCTAACCTCTGTTGCCCCTTACGACAGGACTAGTGAATATTGGATTTCTGGCACAGGGCGCCGGTGAACTGGGACCGTTATAGGGCTTGACAAAAAACTTGACCAAATGCGACAAAAATATACATTCAATAAAGTAGGATTTTATCAAGGAATGGCAATTCTATTCTTGGTATTAACCTTTGTAGGCTTTGCGCCGACATTTTTTTTAAGAGCCCTTTATGTGGATCAGCCTTTATCTATTAGATTTCATAATCATGGCTTTCTCTCGGCTTCTTGGGTATTTATCTTTCTTCTTCAGACCTTCTTAATAGCCAATGGTAAAATCAACTTTCATCAGCGAATAGGAATTCTGGGAGCAGTTACTGCGAGTGGAGTTCTTTTATCAGGGCTTGCGATCCTTTATTATTTGGTAGCAGGTTACCCCGTTAACGGCTGGGAACTTGGACAGATATCCGGTTTGGTATGGGGAAATATAGCCGTATTAATATGCTATTCTATATTTGTAAGTTTTGGTATTGCATTTAGAGCTCGTCCCCAAATACATAAACGCCTCATGCTTTTTGCAACACTGTCCATTATGGGCCAACCACTAACCCGTATTGGTCATTTCGATCTCTTCCGTGTGAGTGATTCGCTCGGCGTTAATGATGCAATCTATGGATTGGGAGGCATAATAGTACTGTTCCTGATTGTAGGTATTTATGATATGCTCATATTAGGAAGACCTCACCGTACATTCTGGTGGGCCATTTCATTGCAACTAGGATTAACAATAGTTGGCGGAATACTAATTGCGCCAACCGAATTCGGACAAGGGTTAATTTTCTTATTGAATTAATCACCCAGATGGGAATTAATTTATTTCTCTATTAGAAGCACCCTATAACCCGCGCTTCAAGGGTGACAGGCCTCGACATTTGTTGCTTGAATAAGGTTAAATAACTAAAATTACACTACTAAATAATTTAGGTTGGCCCACCTGCACCTTAAGCGCAGTCTTGTTATCTGATTGGAGAAGGGGATGTCGATTAATTCAACCAGGCGAACTATCAATGAACTTATTCTATTAGCATTCACGTGGGTTGGGTTAACCTGGTTGTTCTTCGCGATAGTCTATCCAATCGCTGGTCTTCCATCGCCAGCGCCTGTTCCAGCACGGACACTCATAGTATTATTGCTCACGTGGTATTTGATCAGGCGCCATGAGGGAACATGGGGCGATTTTGGCTTGACTCGTCCAGGCGTATGGCTTGTGCTAGGCGTGATTGTGGGGTTGTTTATCGCCAAACTGCTGGTCGCCCAAGGGATCGAAACGATGACCGCGTGGCTGAGCTTGGACTCTCAACAGTCTGGAGCGACACTTTTTACCAGCCTTGAAGGCAATTTTCCCCTGTTACTTCTCTGGTTGGCGATTGTTTGGGGGATAGGCGCATTTGGGGAAGAAATGATCTTTCGCGGATTCCTGCTCCACCGGTTCGCTGGTCTCCTCGGAGGGACTACTCTAGGATGGATATTCGCCGTAGTGATCCAAGCGCTGTTCTTTGGCCTGGCCCATGCGTGGCAGGGGTTCTATGGGATGCTTGCTACCGGATTGGGAGCACTTACCTATGGCATTTTCTATCTCATAGCTGGAAAGAATCTCTGGCCGGTAATCCTTGTCCACGGGATATGGGATACCTTAGGCCTTGTCCTGATTTACCTGCACGGGGAGGCCGTCCTGTGAGGTATAGCGAGTAACCGAATCAATGAAGCATTGCTGTGGCATCACGCAAATGGAGAAACACCTGCATTTTTGCATCGGGGCGGCCTAACAAGGCATCCAGCCGATTGAAACCGCCGTGCTTTTTCACAAGATTTTGTGGTGGTTCAACGCTGATTTTCATTTTTTACAGTTGATCCTATGCGGTTTCAACGGCTGATGCAGTTGTTAGGGGGCTTCATATTTTTTCTGTTTGCAAAATTTGATTCCCAGTGTGGTCAGATTTCTAACTTTTCTATGGGACTCAGGACATTTTGTAACGTTCGAGAACTCACATGCGTATAAATGTGTGTTGTCGCAATATTTCTATGCCCTAATAACGGTTGAATAATTCGGATATCTGTCCCATTATCCAATAAGTGCGTAGCAAATGAATGCCGTAAAGTGTGGGGAGTCGCTTTCTTTGTTATTCCACATATTTTTCTGTGTTTTCGCATGAATGCCTGAACGGAAGAAGCCGAATACTTCCCACCGTTTTGCCCTTCAAAAAGGAATGTTGTCGGTTGAAAAGCTTTCACATACTCTCTGAGCATACCCAACACTTTTTCAGATAAAATTGCATACCGATCTTTCTTTCCCTTGCCTTGCTTAATACAGATTTGCATTCGATCCGAATCAATATCAGCAAGGGTGAGATTCAACACTTCACCCACCCGGAGTCCAGCGGAATACATTAAAGTAAAAAGGGCTTTGTGTTTCAAGTTGCGAAAAGAATGTAAAAAACGTTCGACTTCTTGCACAGAAAGGACCACTGGCATTCGACGAGGCTTT
>Ga0209918_1000507_pt1 | contig 25345 bp, 26 predicted proteins | sample SalPonD_shore_MG_FD_185712 | JGI IMG/M metagenome (GOLD analysis project Ga0209918, IMG submission 185712) | Salt pond soil microbial communities from South San Francisco under conditions of wetland restoration - Salt Pond MetaG... | ecosystem: Environmental > Aquatic > Marine > Intertidal zone... | reverse complement strand
TGCCGCCACCAAAACATTCGGCGTGGTGCTGCACCGGCGCCAGAACACCGTGGTGTGGCCGATCGTATGGCGACTCGCCGCGGGCAGCGTGCCCGGCGCCCTGATCACGGTGCTGATCCTGCGGCACGCGGCCGCCGGGGGCGGGCTGCCGCAGGGACTGATCACGGGGGTGCTCGGCGTGGCCCTGGTGGCGACGGCCCTGGGCATCCTGCTCAAGGGCGCCCTCCAGCGACGCCGGGGCGCGACACCCGGCTGGCTGGCGCGGCTGCGGCAGCCGGGGCGGGTCGAGCCGCTCACGGTCGCGTTCGGGGTGTTGCTCGGAGTGGTGGTCACGCTGTCCTCCGTGGGCGCCGGGGCGATTGGCACGGCGTTCCTGGTGTGGCTGTACCCGGAGCTGCGGGCCACCGAGGTGGTCGGCACGGACGTAGCGCACGCCGTGCTGCTGGCGCTGGTCGCCGGGCTCGGGCATGTGTCGCTGGGCACGGTCGAGCCGTCGGTGCTGGGCGCCCTGCTGGTGGGATCGCTGCCGGGCATGTACCTGGGCACCCGGCTGGGGCGGGGCGTGCCGGACGGGCTCCTGCGGCACGCCCTCGCGGTCGTGCTTCTCATGGTCGGAATCGGAATGTTTATTCAGGGGTGAGCGAATGAAAGGCAGCCACATCGATGCAGGTCTTCGGGACAGGATCGACGCCGCGGCGGGCGTCCTGCAGGAAATCGAGCGGGACTACGCTCCCGCCGCGCTGGCGTCGAGCTTCGGCGCCGAGGACATGGTGCTTACCGACCTGGTGCGGCGGCACGCGCCGGGGATCCAAATCTTCACGCTGGACACCGGTCGCCTGAACGAGGAAACCCACCGGCTGCACCAGCAGGTCCGCGAGCAGTACGGGATCGAGATCGAAACCTGGTATCCCGATACCCGTGCCATCGAGGACTTCGTGCGGGAGAACGGGATCAACGCCTTCTACCGCAGCGTGGAGCTGCGCAAGGCGTGCTGCGGCATCCGCAAGGTGGCGCCGCTGCGGCGGGCGCTCGCCGGCCGCCGGGCGTGGATCACCGGCCTGCGCCGGGCCCAGTCGGTCACGCGCAGCGATGTCCCCGTGCACGAGCATGACGCCGCCCACGGGCTGGAGAAGTTCAACCCCCTGGTGGACTGGAGCGAGCAGGAGGTGTGGGCCTACCTTCACGCTTTCGGGGTTCCGTACAACGAATTGCACGACCGGGGTTACCCGAGCATCGGCTGCGCCCCCTGCACCCGGGCCATCACCGTCGGCGAGGACATCCGCGCCGGGCGCTGGTGGTGGGAGGACCCCCAGAGCAAGGAGTGCGGCCTGCACGTGCGCAAGACCGGCTGAGCATGGACTACTTTCCGATCTTCCTGCGCATCCGCGGACGCCGTTGCCTGGTGGTGGGCGGCGGGGCGGTGGCGGCACGCAAGTCGCGTCAGCTGCTGCGGGCGGGGGCGCGGGTGGTCGTGCTGGCACCGCAGCTGCATCCGGCGCTCGCGTCGCTGGCCGCCGGCGGACGGGTCCGGCACCTGCGTTCCGGCTTCGAGCCGTCCCGGGTGCGCGGCAGCGCACTGGTGGTCGCCGCCACGGGGGACCGGGCGGTCAATCGGCGGGTCTACGTCGCCTGTCGGCGGGCCGGCATCCCGGTCAATGCCGTGGACGACGCGGCGGCATCGACCTACATCACGCCGGCCGTGATCGACCGTTCGCCGCTGCTGATCGCCATCTCCAGCGCGGGCCGGGCCCCGCTGCTGGCGCGGATGCTCCGGGGACGGCTGGAATCGCTGTTGCCGGCCCGCTACGGACGCGTGGCGGAAATCGCCGGCGAGTTCCGGGAGCGTGTGGCCCGCCGTTTGCATACGGGCGCGCAGCGCCTGCGGTTCTGGGAGGGCGTCCTGGAGGGCGTTGCCACCGAGCACGTGCTGGCGGGCCGGGAGACCGCCGGGCGGCTGGCCCTGCACCACGCGCTGCGGCAGGCGGAACCCGACGGCGAGCCCGGGCAGGGCGAAGTCTACCTGGTGGGCGCCGGGCCGGGGGACCCGGACCTCCTGACGTTCCGCGCGATGCGCCTGATGCAGCGCGCCGACGTCGTCCTCTACGACCGGCTGGTTTCCCGCGAAGTGCTGGACCTGGTGCGCAGGGACGCCGGGCGCATCTACGTGGGCAAGGCCCGTTCGGCACACAGCGTGCCGCAGGACAGGATCAACGGTCTGCTGGTGGAGCTGGCCCGCCAGGGTCGGCGGGTGCTCCGCCTGAAGGGCGGCGACCCGTTCCTGTTCGGGCGCGGCGGGGAGGAGATCGAGTCGCTGCGCGGCGAGGGCATCCCGTTCCAGGTGGTCCCTGGCATCACCGCCGCCGGCGGCTGCGCGAGCTACGCGGGAATCCCGCTTACCCACCGGGACCATGCGCATGCCTGTCAGTTCATCACGGGGCACCGGGCGGGGGAGCCGGAGGGCCTGGACTGGCAGGCCCTGGCGCGCCCGGGCCAAACGCTGGTGTTCTACATGGGCCTGGGTCGGCTGGAGGAAATCTGCCGCAACCTGCGGTCCGCGGGAATGGCCGGGCAGATGCCTGCGGCGGTGATCGAGCAGGGGACCATGCCGGGGCAGCGGACGATCACGGGCACCATCCGCGACCTGCCGGACCGGGTTGCCGAACGAGGCATACAGGCGCCGGCCCTGGTCATCGTGGGAGGCGTGGTCGCGCTGCGCCCGCGGCTGGCATGGTTCGGCGAGGGCGGCGAAGGACAAGCCGAGGCGTCCTTGGCCCGGGACGACAGCAGCGCCGACTTGCGGCTTCTGCACGCGGTGCCCTGAGCAATCGCACGACGGTCGTTGCGGCATTGCCGCAGGCCGCGTGTGGACCGGCCGGTGCCGGTGCCCCGAGCCACCTGCCTGGCCCGGGGCGCAGTGGCGCGCCCGGCTCAGCGCCGTCCCGAGAAGGCGCTGCACGACACCATTTACGCAGTGGATTGCACGTCCTGTTTCAATACTTCAAGTAATGATGTATTCTTGAGCTATGGACATCGACACTATCGTTTCGCAGAAGCTCGCAGCGCTCGGTCATCCGGCGCGCCTGAAGGTGATCCGCCTGTTGGTGCAGGCAGGGCCCGATGGCGTCCCCGCCGGCAGGCTGGGTGAGGCATGTGGCCTGGCCCCCAACGCCGTTACGTTCCACTTGCAGAAGTTGCTGCATGCCGGATTGATCCGAAGTCGGCGAGAGGGGCAATTCATCCTGTACAGCGCCGAGTTCGACACCCTGCTGGACATGACCGAAACCCTGGTCGGAGCCTGTTGCGCGGATTCTCCGGACAAATGCGGGGAACGCTGTCCTTCCGCTGAGGGTGCCAGCCAGGCAACGGAAGACGAGGCCCGGACAGCGCGTTGACGCTTGCCGGCCGTAGCGGCTTGAGCGGGCGGGCGAGAAGCGCCCGGTCGCTGAGGAAAGTTGGCCAGGCAAATCTGGTGAAGGTGAAACGGGGAGAGTGAACAATGGAATCATGGCACACAATGTCCCCACGGGATTGGAGCAAGGCAACTGCGGTGGGTCTGATCAATGGAATCGTCCTGGCAGCCATTCTGATATCGACCTTGAAGAGCGGAATTTCACCGATGCCCGCGCCGCTTGGTCTTCTGTTCGCGAACACCCTGTTTGGTCGGCATCTCCCGGTTCCGGTCGGTGTAGTGTTTCACCTCGCCTACGTCACATTCTGGTCCGTCGTCTTCATCGTGTTCTTTCGGCCGAAGCTGGCATTCTCCAGCGCCACGGCTTTGGCCGCTGGCCTGTGGATCTTTGCGCTGCTCGTTTTCGTGCCATTTGTCGGCTGGGGTGTGTTCGGCGTCAGGATCGGCCCACGTATCGCCGTCGGCCTTTTGATCAATCATGCCCTGTTCGCGATTTTCCTCTGGGGTTTGAGCAAAGCCTTTTTCCGGAATGAACGCCGCCGGGCAGAAACTGCCTAACGCAATGCCGTCGAGGATCTCATGCCTGGAAAGATATCGCGCGATCAAATCATCAAGCTTCTCGAAACCGCTCGGGACTTTATCCTGGTCGATACGCTGCCGCGGCCGGCCTTCGATGAGCAGTCAGCGGGGTTGAATCCCGTGCTGAAGACTGGCAGGCGGACAGCTGCCGTCGGAATAAGCGCGAAATCGCCGGTGATCGATGTTGTCTTGCTGGCGAGCTGCACAGACCTCAAGAAATCGGTTCATTCCGGGCGGTGCCCACCGGCCAGTCCCATCGTTGCAAGACAGCCGGTGAGCCCGTGCACAGTCTCAGCTGTTCTCTCCCGGTGATTGTTCTTCACGGCTGGGATAATCGATGTAGCCGCGTTCATCCCCGCCGTAAAAGGTACTCGAATCCCAGTCATTGAGCGGGGCACCCGGGCGGAAGCGTTCGGCCAGGTCCGGATTGGCGATATAGGGACGCCCGAAGGTGGCCAGATCGCAGCGCCCGGCCTGGATGCGCTCGCGGGCCTCCCGAGCAGTGTATCCCCCGTTGCCGATATAGATGCCCCGAAAGCCGATGCGAATCGCGTCAATCACCGCCTCGGGGCGCCCGCTGGCATGGTTGCCCTGGAACGAGTCCTCAGCGGCGCCGTCCGGTGGGACGGAATCCCCCATGGCGCGGAACGGGTGGGGGTTCAGCCTTTCCTCGACGAGGGCCCGGGCCAGGTGCAGCAGCTCTTGCTTGCGCCGGCGGTAGGCCTCTGAATTGATCCGCGGACGGATACCTCCCCACACGGCGGCCAGGAAGTCCGGCCAATACGCGATGCTACGGTAGTAGCTTGCCACCCCGGGGTGGCCATGCGTGGTCCGGATATTGCACGCATCCGAGCGGGAACATGAAGGCGCGCCCCGCATTGCACCAGTCGGCTCCCAGTGCCATGTTTGCCGCATGATGGTATCCGGAGGAGACCTTTCCGCTCCGCTCGTTCCCAGCCGTATCCGATCTCGCAGGTTCGCTCCCACGAGCAGGTTGCGCGCGAGAGCGAGCCCGTCGCGCAAGGGCATGCCCACGCGGTTCGACAACTCGAGGGGGGCCGCACCTGCCCCACCCTCGGCGCCGTCGATCACGATGGCGTAGCCCACGGCCCGGCGTACGACGGACGGTTGCAACACCAGCTTCAGCCACGAGCGCATCGGGTGATCCCTCCCGGAAGTGGCTGCGCGATCATATCTCCGCCACGAGGGATTCGAGGCTGCGCCCGCGGGCCTCGGGTCCTTTCAGCGACCACAGGAACATGGAAACGGCCCCCAGGGCGTAGGACGCCGCCATGACGCCGAACGCGGCCTGCACAGAGACACCCTGCGCGAGGCCGACCAGGAGCGGTGGCGCGATCGCGGCCCCGATCCGTCCGAACGCCACCGAGAAGCCGATGCCCGACGCCCGAAGGCCTGTGGGAAAGATCTCGGCGAACGTCGGGTAGGCCGCAATCCAGCTGCCGCTGGCGCACATGTTGGCCACGGTGAACGCTGCCAGCACGCCGGCGGAGGTGCCCTGGACCGTGGCCAGCCCCATATAGAGCATGGATGCTGCCGCCAGGGCGTAGAATCCGGTGACGGTACGCTTGCGGCCCAGCGTGTCGAGGCCGGCGGCGGCCAGCATGCCTCCCGCCACGGCACCCAGGTTGCCGATGATGAAGAACCAGGGGGTATCCGCGTCCGGGACGTGGAGGCGCGGCAAGACCACCAGCGGCAGCAACGCGAACAGGCCGTAGTAACCGAAGGCCTCGAAGAAATCCAGGGCACTGCCGAGCGCCAGACGACCGGGATGGTGTCTCGCAAGATGGCGCACCTGGGCGAAGAAACTCTCGGCACGGTGCCCCATTGCGCCGGATCCGGCATCGAGCGCATCGAATCGGCGCGTGTCCGTGGCGATCTGCTCGGAGATTCGCTGCGCCTCCCGGTAACGTCCCCGCCGGATCAGCCAGCGGGGCGATTCGGGCAGCACCCGCCGGGCCCAGAGCGTGAACAACGCCATCACCGCGCCCAGGGCGAAGGCCAGGCGCCAGCCGACGGCGGCGGGAAAGAGGTGGATGAAGTACAGGCTGATGAGCCCGGCCAGGATGGCCCCGACGGGCCAGAAGTTCATGACGATGGCGTTGGCGCGGCCGCGGTAGCGGGCGGGGATCAGCTCACCGATGGCGGCGTTGACCGCCGAGTACTCGGCGCCCACGCCCAGCGCCGTGAGAAAGCGGAACGCCAGGAACCAGTAATATCCGGGAGAGAGCGCGGAGATGACCGTGAAGCCGGAATATAGCAGCAAGGTGCCCACGAAGAGCCTGCGTCGCCCGTAGCGGTCGGCGAAATAGCCGAACAGGGCGGCGCCGAGCATGATGCCGATCAGCCACACCGACACCAGCAGGGATGCCTGGCCGGAGGTCACGTGCCACAGGTTCTTGAGCACCCCGAGCACGTTGCCGATGATGTTCACCTCGAAGGCGTCCAGCATCCAGCCGATGCCGAGGGCGATCGCGATGCGGGTATGGATCGGGCGCCAGGACAGCCCGTCGAGAAGGTTCCCAATGCGGTCTGGTGTCGGACGATTCACTTTTTCGGCAGGGCTCCGTAGCGCAAGGGGAACGAGTTCAGCTGCTGCAGCTCGCGCCGCCCAGCACGCAGAACTTCGCGCAGTGGGGGTGGTTGAGCGGCACCTCGCCGGCGGCCTGCGCCAGCGTGCCCCCGAGTTCGAATTGCCGGTCGTAGGGCAGCAGGGTGCAGGACAGCACGACCGGATGATCGGCGCCGCTGCGCTTGACCACCATGCGCGAGGAGGCGCACATCACCTGCGCCGGCGATTTGCCCAGCAGGCCCCAGCAGGCGGTGGTGATCTCCGGCACGTCCACGCGCGTGTCCATCTCCGGGAACAGCACCAGGTCCTCGGGACTCGATGCGTCGAGGTCCAGCCCCAGGGAGCGGAACAGGCGGTGGAAGCCGCTGCGCACCTGCGCTTCGGGTTCTCCGGAGAACAGCCGGCCGGCAACGGTGACCCGAAAGCCCCGGCGCGCCAGCCATTGCAGGCCGTCGATGGTGGGCTGCCAGCTGCGCCGGCCGCGCTCGGCCTCGTGCAGCGCCGGCGTGTAGTGATCCACCGAGACCCGCAGGGTCAGGCGGGAAGCGTAACGCTCGCGCAGCCGTTCGAGCTCCGCCCGGCGCCTGGTCATGGGCTTCATGGCGTTGCTCAGCACCAGCACCTCGAAGCCCCGCTCAAGGGCGTCGGCGAGCATCGCGGGCAGCTCCGGGTTCATGAACGGCTCGCCGCCGGTGAAGCCGATCAGGCGGGTGGGCAGGCGGTCGCGTTCGATCTCGTCGAGGTAGGCGGCGACTTCCGCGGCGCGGATGTAGGCCAGGGCGTCGTTGCGCGGGGAGGACTCGATGTAGCAGCCGCGGCAGGTGAGGTTGCACAGGGTGCCGGTGTTGAACCAGAGCGTGTCCAGCGACCGCAGCGCCACCCGCGCGCGGGGCTCGCCGTCGGCGGTGCGCGCCGGGTCGCGGAACTTGCGCGGATCCAGGCGCGGCAGGGACTGCTCGGTTGCACTCATTGCACTCGCTCCTCCGGTTGGGTGAATGCCGGGCGATCCTTTTTACTCCGACGTATCCCGCTTCGAGATCTTACCGGGGCTCGTGACGGGCCCTGTCCGGCCGTCGCCGATGCCGGTGGCGCCGCCAGTCGCTCATCTTCCTGAGCGAGCGGGAGTCCCCCCACGGCCACGAGCGAGGCGACCACCCCGGGAGAGAGCAGATTGCCGGGAGCACCTACCTGTCCCAGCTCCGCACCGGCATCGGTTAACGGGGCCATCGGCGGATGGCGGGGACATCCCTGTCCCCGACCATAGCGACTGCGCGCCCCGTGAGTCGCGCGATCACGATGCGGCTTCTTTCTCGGACGCCTGCCACCGTTCACTCTCCAGCTCCCGGTTCAGCGGGGTACGGGCGATGTGGTTGGTGTAGTTGCTGAGGGTTTTCAGCGCCGTGGCGAGAACCACCTCCAGCACGTTCTGGCGCGTGTACCCGGCGTCGATGAAGCGCTGCAGCGTGTCCTGGCCGACCAATCCGCGCTTGCGCGCTACTGTCCGGGCGAACTCCGCCAGGGCGCCGAGAGGCGTATGGGCGGGGGTCTCGCCCCGGCGCAGGGCGGCCACGATTTCGGGGCCGACGCCGGCCGATTTCGCACCGGCGGAGTGGGCCGCGACACAGAACTCGCAGCCGTTCTCGACCGAGATCGCGAGCAGCGCGACCTGCTGGTCCTGGGCATTGAGTGAGCTGCGCCCGTAGATTTGCGAGAGCGTCAGATACCCTTCCAGCGCCGCCGGCGCCTCGGCCATCTTGCCGAAAAGGTTGGGTACGAAGCCCATGTTCTTCGCCACTTTCTCCAGGGCGGGGCGGGCCGCCGCGGGAGCGGAGCGCGCATCGTAGAGCGTGAAATCGACCATGGTGCAAACCCCTGTGATCGTGTCACCCGGCCGCGAGGCTCAGCGTCCGGTCGGGTCATTCCCGGCAGTCAGCTCCCGGAGGCCGGGGCGGGCGCCTGGCCGAGGAAACGGGTCCAGATCAGCCCCGGCCGGGCACCGCTACGCGCGATCACGTTGCCGATCGCCAGGCCGTACGCGGTATGCGCCAGCAGCACGGTGACCACGAACCCGGGATCGTAGTTGGCTCCGAAGTAGCCGGCGCCCATCACGCGCACGACGGGACTGGCCATGAAGATGGTGGCGATGACGTAGGCATACGGCATCGCCATCCAGGCACGGACGCGCCCGAAAACCAGCACGAAAATCGTCGCGAAACCGATGCCGTTGACGAAGTGATCGCCCCAGCCGATCAGGTTGGACCAAACGCTCGGGCCCTGCATGAAGTGGTTGGTCAGCAGCACCCCCATCAGCTCCGGCATCGAGCCGGGCATGGCATCGAAGAGGCGAAAGCCGATAATGCGCACGATCTCGAGCGAGATCGTACCCGCGATACCGGCCCAGAAACCGGCCCGCAGGCCGCGCCAGAGCCGCTCCCAGCCGGCCGCCCGGGCGGTGAGCGCGATCAGGCACCATACCGCCAGCGCGGGGATGAGCGCGTGCAGTCCGAGCGCGTGCATCGTGGAGTAGCCCGCCGCGGAGGCGACGAAGATCAACGGCGAGACCGAGGCCGCCGCCAGCACGAACAGTGTTGCCAGCAGCTCGGCAGGGTCGCGCAGAGTAAGATAGTTCATGGTGTTCCTCCGGGGCAGGTGCAGGCGTACGGCGGAGCGTACCCCTGCACCTGGCAGGCCGTTGTCAGCCGGTCGCGCCGTTCAGGATCATCTTGAATTTCTTGTCCATCATGTGACCCGGCTTGGCCAGGTGCGCATTGATGCCTTCAAGCAGATCGGACGGCTGGAAATAGCCCACGTAGGCGTGCCCGTCGTGCTCCCACACATACACGCGCAGGGGCAGCACCGCGCCGGCGGCGGGGTTCATCTTGAACAGCTTCTTGCCGACCTTGGGATTGCCGACCAGGAAGCTCTGCCCGCCCTTGAGGTGCAGGCCGGTCATGCTCAGGACCTTGGCCTGGTTGATATGGCCCATCACCATCATGCCGTTGCCGGAGATGGATTTCTTGAGCGCGGAGACGGTGCCGCTGAAGCTGTGCTGCGATTCCTGGTGGACGAACGTGGCACCGGCGGCGGCCAGCGCCGGGGCTGCCGAAACCGCCGTCAGCAGCGTGAGCCCGGCGGCGATGCTCGCGAAACGGTGAAATGCACTTCGGATTGTGGACATGGGGTCACTCCCTCCGTGTTTCAGTGTCCGGGACAAACGGCACGGGCGTGAATCCCGTGCTCATGGGCACTGACGGTCGGGAGAGGGAATTCTTACAGGCGGGGGGAATGCGGGGTCGGCGGGACGGTGGGTCAAGGGCGGCGGTCACGGTTCGCGGCGAGGATTTTCTGCACGAGGGAATCCACCTCGGGATCGGACCCGTCCCCGTGCTCATCCCGCTGGTGCAGCCGAAGCATGCTTCCCGTCAGCCGCAGTTGCGCCACGAAGCGCTGGCAGTTTTCGCAGATCTTCAGGTGCAGGCGAATTCGCCACCGGCTGAGCATCGGCAGCTCGCCGTCGAGATAGGCGCTGGCGTTTTGTACCACCTCGTTGCACTTGAGCATGACTTCAGGATCTCTGATGGGCGTCGACGATGGACCATAGCCTCGTGCGGGCCCGGTGAAGCAGAACGTACAGATTGGACGCACTGATATCCAGAATCTTACAGATCTGGTCGGAGGAAAGGTTCTCCGTCTCGCGCAACTGCAGTACGGTCCGCTGCAGCGGCGGCATGGTCTCCAGACCGGCGTCCAGGGCTTGGCGGAGTTGCTCGCTTGCGAGAAGTCCTTCCGGTGTGTCCTCGGACCAGGGGACCGGCGGCTCCCGCCAGCGGCCGTTGTCGCCGAAGCGTGCCGTCACGTCGGGTTCGAGCAGGTCCGTCTCGTTGATCAGGCGGCCGCGTGTGCGCAGGTGGCTGATGGCGCGGTTTCCCGTGATGCGCAGCAACCAAGTGCGGATGCTCGAACGACCCTCGAAGGCGGGCAATGCGCGGTAGGCGCTGATCCAGCTGTCCTGGACCACGTCACCGGCTGCATCCCGCCCAACCAGTGAGCGTGCCAGTGCCATCATGCTGGTCTGATAGGTCCGGACCAGCCGGGTGAACGCCGCCTTGTCCTGCCTGCGCAGGGCTCCCAGCCACTCCGGGTCCTGCTCCGGCGCATTTGCCACCGCGCGTCTCCTCGGTCCAGTGAGATTCGGATCATTGGCCCTATCGGGTCAGTATACGCACGGCGGCTCCTTGCGGGCGGCACCCAGAGCCGTTGTGGACGGTGTTGCTCGTCGGTCCTGTAGCGCCACCACACTCCCTCCTCGCGCCTTGCCACAACGGCTCAGGGTGCCGCTGAGACCTGACAATACCTTCTGGAAGATCGGTAAAAGACCTCTGCAGAGACGGCAACACTTGCAGGCGCGCGATAGCCCGGTGATTGATGCAGCCGTCGGCGCGAGCTGCGGAAGATCCGCGCAGTCAGCTGCAGGGTAAATGGCAGGGTTGCTGCTCTCTAGCCGCTCGTTCACCCGGTTTCCGCGGGGGCGCACGCCGGACTGTTCGATGCTCGAGGTGCTGTTCGACGGATGAATTTCCGGCTCCTCGGCCGACCTGCCGCCCAGCCTGCAGCAACACGCCAAGGTTTGACTCTTTCCCCGGGCGTAGCCGCACAATGGCACAAGGCGGTACTGAGTTCCGGGACCGGGAGGGTATATGGCCGAGGGCTGTTGCAGCAGCTGCGAAGTGCCTGTGGATGGGAAGCACGGTCTTCAGCGAAGGATTCTAATCGCCGTGCTTGTGATCAACGCGGTGATGTTTGCGTCCGAGCTTGGTGCCGGCCTGTGGGCGCACTCGAGCGCCCTGCAGGCCGACTCCATCGATATGCTGATCGATGCGATCGGCTTCGGCGCCAGCCTATTCGCGCTCAACCGGACTGCCCATGCCAGGGCCCGCGCCGGTTTTCTGAACGCCTCCCTGGAACTCGTCCTTGCTGGCGGAATCCTGGCCCAACTGGCCTACCAGATCATGGCGGGTGCCGAGCCCCTGGCTGTGGTCATGGTATCGGTGGGCGCGGTGGCGCTGGCGGCCAACATAACCTGCGCATTGCTTCTGATGCAATTCCGTGACCAGGACATCAATATGCGGGCCGTGTGGCTTTGTACCCGCAACGATGCGATCGGCAACGCGGCCACGCTGGTGGCCGGCGGAATCGTGTTCGGAACTGGTTTTGCATGGCCCGACTGGTTGGTCGGGGGGCTCATTGCGTTCCTGTTCATCCGGACGTCGATCCGGGTCATGCGCGAAGCCTGGGCACAGTTGCGTGTCCCGGAAGGCGGCGTTCGGATCGCGCGCTGACGAATGAGCCGCCAACCTGTCGGAGCTCTGAGGCTGGCTGTGTGCGCCAAGGGAGCCTTTGGCGTTCGCGGCGGGCCGGTCAGTGGCGGCGTGAATCCGCTCCGTGACCAAACCGAGGGCGTACCGCTGCTCGCCACAGGGAGATCCGGAGGGGGTTCCCTCCCTCCAGGGAGCCGGTTCTCGCGCCAGACGGGATATCGCTCGGGCCCGCGGATGTGTGCTGGCAAATAGCCCGCCGGCCAAGCAGTTCGACGTCGCTGGTGGCCCGCTCGGCAAGCTTTCGTCGCACGCGCAGGTCCTGGGGCTGGTTTCGGTCGAGAGCGGCGGCAAGGTGCCGGAGCACTACGTGCAGTACATCCCGCCACTGCACCAGTGGCTGGCTGGATACCGTGGCAAGCCCCGCCGCCCCGGACAAGGCGCTGCCCCTGCGCGCCTTTCTGAAGAGTGGCAAGCGCACGCTGACCGAGACCTGGAGCTACAAGCTGCCGGCCGACAATGGTATCCGTCATGTCGGTGACTGAAGGAAGCGATCGCGACCCGTTTCTTGGGAGCCGTGCAAAGAATGCAGCGGGGTCCAATATGGACTGGACATCTGAATCAGCTCCCGGAATCCCCTTGTTATCCATTCGGGCCGGGGATCTTTCGGAAACCGGACGGCGGGCGATTTCCCATGCGGAATTCACGCCTTCTCCATCCATCGACCGGGGCGATCGGCCCCGACGAGCTAGACGTCATGGAGTCAGCGGATGCAGCGAGGGCAACTTCCTGCCCGTAGTCGTACTCGGGAAGCAAGGGGAAATAGGTGAAAAACCCTGCCACGGCGAACGCGAACGGGAACCATGACCACAGGAACCGTCCGCAGGGTGCCGGTAACCCATCGTCCGTTGACGCACGTCAACGCGCCGCATCCCGATCGGGTCCAGTGTTGTGTCGGGATTCTCTCCCGAAAAGCAGGCGATGGCGTTTTCGCAGGGAGGCTGCGCTATGCCGATCTATATCGTATTGAGTCGGCTTTCTCCGAAGGCGTTTGACGACCCCTCGGAGTTCAGGAAGCTCGCCGGCAAGGTATCCGCCGAGATCAAGCGCCAGTGTCCCGGCGTGCGCTGGATGGACAGCTACGCGACATTGGGCCGATTCGACATCGTCGATCTCATCGAGGCCGGCGATGCCAAGCAGGCTCAACGGGCGGCAATGATCATTCGGGCCTACGGCCACGCTGCGACGGAGACGCTCCCGGCCACTCCGTGGGACGACTTCCTGGCGAGTCTGTGATCTTGTTCCATCGGCCCGCCGGGGGACGGGAGCGGATTCCCGGCCACGGGCCGCGCCCCTGCGATCCGGACCGGGCCGCCCGCGTGCCGACACGCACCGGGGGGCCGTGCCTGGAGATCGCCACCGAGGGTCGCTTCCGTCCGGTGTACTCGCCCGCGACGAGAGCCCCGCTGCAGGCCATGCAGGTCCGGTCACCAATGGGAGCATCGACGGCGACCGTGCTCACGAGTTTCTCGGCCGGAGCCGATTCACCCGCGCGGATCGCCTCGTCTTCCATGGAGCAAGGACCTCCCTCGGGTTCCGGACAGCCGAGCCGGCGCCTCCCCATGAATTGACGTGAGTCCCGCCCGACGTTATGCCGACGTTCGAGCCCTTCGGATTGCAGCACTTGGGTGCTGCCTGCGCGGCGGTCGCTCTCAGCCTGGTTCCGGCGGTGCTCGTTCGTCGTTACTGCACCCCGGCCGGCCGCGGTAGAGCCTGCAAGGCCATGGCGCTACTTCTGCTCGCGTACCTGGGAGTCAGCCTCGCCGTCAAGACCGTAGCCTATATTCTCCCCTTGCGCGACAATCTGCCGCTGCACATTTGCGGTGCCTCCATCGTGCTGGGGGCCATCATGTTGTGGCGCCGCAGCTATCAGCTGTTCGAGGTCGTCTACTTCTGGGGCATCGGCGGTACACTCGCGGCGTTGTTCACCCCCGATCTGCTGGAAGGCTTTCCACACCCCTTGTTCTTACTGTTCTTCGCCGGACATGGTTTCTCGCTATCCGCGGTTGCGTTCGGCGCCTTGGTATGTGACTTCAGGCCCAGGCCCGCGTCGGTGGCCATGGCGCTGGGGGTCACGGGTATCTATGCCGCCCTCATTTTTGCGGTGAACCTGCTGCTCGGGTCCAACTACCTGTACCTCATGCACAAGCCGGCGCAGCCCTCGATCGTCGACTTCCTCGGGCCCTGGCCCTGGTACATCATCGGACTTGCCGCCGTGACCGTTGTCGTGTGCCTGCTCTGCTATCTTCCCTATGCGGTTCGGGATTGGCTGATGGACATTCGCCGGAGGCGGTGACATAAGGGGATTTCCGCTCGTTCGGCTCCGGAGAATGAGCATGATCACGACGCAGCCACGAGGCTGCGCCCGCGTGCTTCCGGGCCCTTCAGGGACCAGAGGTACATGGACAGGGACCCCAGGGCATGGGCGGCCGCCATTACGCGGAGGTGAACGCTGCCAGCACTCCGCCGGAGGAGCCCTGGACGACGGTGGCCAGCCCCATATAGAGCATGGACGCTGCCGCCAGGGCACAGAACCCGGTGACGGCGCGCTTGCGTCCCAGCGTGTCGAGTCCCGCCGCGGCCAGCCCTCGTCCGATCAATGCCCGGAAATTATACGTGCAATGGGCCTGTTGGCCGCCGTGATGGAGAATGAGTCGAACCATCCCGGACACCGCCATCGTGCGCCCGGCCGGTCTGCGCCCGATGAAATCGCGAGCGATCGGCTCGCTAGCCTGCTGAGCCGTACTTATGCGTTTGGTCCGCAAGCAGCACGTGGACGCGATCCTTGAGCTTGTCGCTTGGCTTGAACTTGACGATCCGGCGCGGGCTGACCTGAAACGGCTCCCCGGTGCGGGGGTTGCGTCCGGGTCGCTCCCGTTTGTCCCGCAGTCCGAAGTGGCCGAAGCCGGAAAGCTTCACCTCCTCGCCGGACCCCAGCGCCGCTCGCAGGACGTCGAAGAACTCGTCGACGAGGTCCTTGGCCTCGCGCTTGTTCAGGCCGATCTCCGCCGACAGCACTTCAGCCATCTCGGCTTTGGTCAAGGTCATACACCCCCCTTGGCGTTTCTCCGGTCCCGCCGGGTAGGCCGATCATGCGAAGATGCGCTTGCCCACTCGACGGCCATTCGTCACGCGGCAACCGTCCGTCAGCGGCCCCGCGCACTTCCCGAGCCGCACCCCGGACGGCCCTGATGACCAAATCCACTCCGATTTGGTGCAGTCGGATCAGCGTCTGCCAAAACTGGGCAAACCCCGAAAGAATCCCAGGTTCGCCAGGATCCGCCCCGGCGGACGTCAGCGGCGCCCCTGCGGCTTGTCCGAGGCGTGCGCCGCGCCGAACGCGGCGTACGTCGGCAGCGGTGCCGCGTCCTCGCGGACCGTCCGGCGGGCGATCCGGTCGATGTGTTCGCTCCAGGGCGACCCGGCGGGCGAGCGCCAGGCATAGTGGTGCAGCCACGACAGGGCGTCGGGATCCCGTGCGAGCAACGTGCGTTCGGGGCCGGACAGGACCTCCCGGCCCGAGTACAGGCAGCGTTCCATCAGCACCGTGGCTTCCCCTGCGCGGGGGCCGCGCACGGGCCGCGCCAGTTGGCGGTGCAGCCGGTTGCGTGCCGGGTCCAGGACGGCGGCCTCGAACGCGGGCAGCGGCAGCGGCTCGAAGCTGCGAGCCCGCGGCCTCTCGAGCTCCTGCATCAGCCGGGGCCGGTTCTCGTCCTCCGGCATGTGAAAGTGGCCCCGGCGACGCAGGGCGACGCCGACACCGAGGCGGCTGAGCCACACCGTGAGCGGCGCCGACAGTACCAGTGGGACCGCCACCGGCAGCGACCAATAGAAGAAGGCCGGCTGCAGATACCAGGCGAAGCCCGCCCAGGCTGCCGCCAGCACGGTGATCACGGCGCTGGTGCGCACGGCCAGGCGCCAGGAGATCTCCTCGCCGCGGTTCTGGCCCGCCCAGCGCACGTCGAGGTTACACAGGGCCTCGCTAACGAAGCGCGTCTGCCAGACCATGCGGATCGGGGCGAAGACAGCGGACGCCAGGCTCTCCATCACGATCCCGGCCAGCAGCCGCCACAGGCCGCCGTAGGCGCGGCGCAGCCGCGGTCGGACAGCGGCATCGACGAGGGCCAGGACCTTGGGCATGAAGAGCAGGAAGGCGGTGGTCCCTGCGAGCTGGAGGGCCCAGCCCGGGTGCCATACCGGCCATAGGGGGAACAGTGTGTGGCCCTGCGGAAAGTAGTCGATCGGCCAAAGCGCGAAGCGGGCCACCTTGATCGTGGTGAGGACCAGGAACAGGAACCACAGCGGCGACGCCGCGTAGGAGAATACCCCGGTGACCAGGGCCAGCCGGTGGGGCAGGGAGATGTGACGGCCGGACAGCACCAGCCACAGGTGCTGCAGGTTGCCCCTGGACCAGCGCCGGTCGCGCGCGAGCTCGTCCAGCAGTGTCGGCGGCGATTCCTCGTAGCTGCCCCCGAGCCCAGGCTCGAGCCAGACCTCATAGCCGGCGCGGCCCATGTAGGCCGCCTCGACGAAGTCGTGGCTCATGATGGCCCCGCCGAACACCCCCGGTCCCCGCAGCCGGCGCAGGCCGCAGTGGCGCATGAACGGGTCCACGCGAATGATCGCGTTGTGTCCCCAGTAGACCGCGTCACCGAGCTGCACGCTGGCCAGGCCGGTGGTGAACAGGCTGCCGTAGACGCGATTGGCGAACTGCTGGATCAGGGCGAACGGGGAACGGGCACCGCAGATCCGCGGCGCACTCTGGAGAATCCCGACGCGGGGCTCGCGTTCCATCAGCTGCACCATGCGCACGATGGTCTGCCCTTCCATCAGGCTGTCCGCGTCCAGCACCAGCATATAGCGGAACCGCCGGCCCCAGCGGCGCAGGAAATCGGCGATGTTGCCGCTCTTGTAGCGCAGGTTCACCACCCGGCGGCGGTAATGGACGCGCTCGTGGTCGCCCAGCTCCTCGCACAGCTCGTGCCAGGCGGCCTGTTCGGCGAGCCAGATGTCGGGGTCGCGGCTGTCGGAAAGGATGAAGAACTCGAAGTGGTCCAGCTTGCCGGTTGCCGCGAGCGAGCGATGGACGGCGCGCAGTCCGCGCATGCAGCGATCCACCGGCTCATGGCAGATGGGCATCACCACCGCCGTGCGGACCAGCGGGGTGCGGCCGAGCGCAGCGGCTGGATGGCGGCGCAGCAGTGACCAGGGATCGCCGCCGAGGCAGCGCCAGGCGAAGCCGAACGCGGCCATCCAGAAGCCCACCGATACCCATGCGAACAGCACAGCGAACACCGCGATCAGGCTGATGCTCAGCACGTTGACCCGCTGATAGGGCAGTACGCCCAGCATGAACCAGGACGCGACCAGCGTCTGGGAAACCACCAGGAGCGTCATCAGGCTACGCCGGCGCAGCGCCGCCCAGCGCCAGGCATGGCGCTTTCGGGTGTAGGGTCCTGCGCACTGGCCGCGTCTTCCGGAGCGCCCCTGCGCGGTCGGGTAACCGATATGACCGCGCTCGATCGGCGGCGCGGCCGGTCGTGCCGCCGGGGTGGTCGGGCGTACGTGCCGCGTCAGCTCGTCCATGGTGCGGCCGATGACCCGCCCGCGCCCGCCTTCAACGGCACCCTGCACCGCGCTCAGGGCCCGCCGACACGGATCCGCGCCGCGCCGCGGTGTGGCCAGGCGCAGGTAACTGACCGCGCGCGTGAGAGCCGTGATGCATGTCTGCCCGTCCATGTCTACTTGCCCGCCTTGCGGATGCCGTTGTCGGGTGGGAGCTGGTAGCTCCAGGTCTCGGTAAGGGTGCGTTTGCCGGTCTTGAGAAAGGCGCGCAGCCGCAGCGCCTTGTCGGGGGCGCCGGGGCGCGCCACGATATCCAGCCGCCACTGGTGCAGCGGCGGGATGTACTGGACGTAGTGCTCCAGCACCTTGCCGCCGTTTTGCGCGGAGACGACGCCCATCACCTGGGCATTGGGCGACAGGCCCTTCAGGCGCCCGCCGGCGAAGTCGACATTGATGTGGTAGGCGCCCTTGGGCGGATTCGCCCGGTGAGTCTTGCTCACGATCCCGATGCGTGTCGATGCGGCGTGCCCCATCGGCTCGCCGGGGATGTCCGGCCGGCCGAAGGTCAGCGTGTAGCCGAAGCTCAGGCGCTGACCCTTACCGACGGGGGAGTCGGGGCCCCAGAAGGCGTCGATGTTGTCGTTGTTGTTGGAGTGGCTCGGGATCTCGACCAGGACCACGTGGCCCTTGCCCCACTTGCTGTCGGGCTGCACCCAGAGGCTCGGGCGCTCGTCGTAGCGTGCGGCCAGCGACTGGTACATGGAGAAGCGGGTCTCCCGCTGGAGCAGGCCGAATCCCTTCGGGTTGCGTGCGTCGAAGTAGTAGGTCTGCAGATGCTGGGGATTCAGCAGGGGACGCCACAGCCACTCGCCCGTGCCGTTGTGGACGAGCAGGCCGCCGGAGTCGTGTACCTGGACCCGCCAGTTGTCCGCCGGGCGCGGCGTGTTCGAACCGTACAGGAACATGCTGGTCAGCGGCGCGATCCCCAGCAGCTTGATCTTGTGGCGCGTGAACAGCACCGCTTTCACCCTGACCCTCGTAGGGCTTCCGGGATAGATGATGAAGCGGTAGGCCCCGGTCAGGCTGCGCCCCTGCATCAGGGCGTAGAGCTTCATGGCGCGGGCCTTGCGATCGGGTCGTACCAGCCAGTACTGGGTGAACCGGGGGAACTGCTCGCCGGACGGCAGGCTGGTATCGACGGCGATCCCGCGCGCCGATGCCCCGAAGACCTCGCCCCGGGAGAGCCCGCGGAAGTAGGTCGCCCCCAGAAACACCAGGAACGACTGGCGGTTCGCGCGACCCTTGCCGAACGGATAGCTGATCTGGAATCCGGCGTATCCGAGATCGGCCGGGATCTTGTGCCGGAGCTGCCTGCTGGGATAGCTGAACGCGTTCTTGTCGTAGGTCACGTCGTGCACGCCCGACCGGTCCACGACGTGGAGGCGCACCGTGTGGGCGTACAGGTAGCCGGGGGAGATCGGACCGACCTGGAAGCGTGAGCGGTTTCCGCTCCACAGCCATTGCTTTGGCTTGAGCTGAATCTTCTCGTAACGGGAGTAGCTCAGCTTTCCCAGAAAGCCGGGGACTTTTCCGGACTTGTGCCAGGGTCCGGAGGCCAGCTTCTGCGCCTTCGCCACGACGTCGGTGAAGGCGAACTGTTTGCCGGCGGCCATTGCGGGCGTTGCCGTCATGACGAGCAGCAAGCACAGGAGCCCGCCGAATACGGCCGGCTCTGGAATACCGGGGAGTTTTCTTGCGACCGGGGTAATAGCGGTCTGGTCAGAGCACATGGATCGTCTTTTCGCGTGTGCGGTGATTCGCGGGCCCGGCAATGAGCGCCCCCCGCGCGGCCGAGGGTGGAGCGTTGCCGGGTATCGTGTGCCTAGAGGCCGTCGTCGGCAATATTCGGCGACGGTACGCGCTTGGTGTCGAAGACGACACCGTTCGGACGGCACGGCGCACGGATGGATTCCCCATCCATGGCGACGAACCCCGGTGCGGCACGGCCAGTACGACTACGTCGTAGGCTGCCCGCTGGGCCTCCGGAGTTGGCGTGACACCGTATTCCTCGTGCCCCTCGTCGGGGTCCGCCCACGGATCCCAGGCATCCGCGCGCGCATGATAGTAGCCGAATCCCTCGATCAGGTGGCGCACCTGCGAGTTGCGAAGGTCCGGACAGTTTTCCTTGAAGGTCATGCCCATGATCAGGACCCGGACGCCCACGATCTGGATGCAGCGTTGCGCCATCAACCGTATGACAATCTCGACGACATAACGTCCCATGCTGTCGTTAATGCGCCGTCCGGCCAGGATCATTTCGGGGGAGTAGCCGATTTCCTGCGCCTTCCGGGTCAGGTAGTACGGATCGACGCCGAGGCAGTGGCCGCCCGCCAGGCCCGGCCGGAACGGCAGGAAGTTCCACTTGGTCGCCGCGGCATCGAAAACCTCGCGCGAGTTCAGGCCCAGCCGCCGGAACAGCATGGCGAACTCGTTTACCAGCGCGATGTTGACGTCACGCTGTGCATTCTCGATCCCCTTGGCGGCCTCCGCCGTGCGGATGTCGCTGACCGGGTGGGTACCAGCCGTGATGACCCGGCCGTAGAGCTCGTCCACGAAGCGGGCCGCATCGGGATTCGAGCCCGAGGTGATCTTGCGGATCCGTGCCAGGTCGTGCTCGCTGTCACCGGGATTGATCCGCCCGGGGCTGTAACCGACGTGGAAATCCTCGTTGCACCGGGGTGCGGAAGCATCCTCCAGGATCGGGATGCAGACCTCCTCGGTGGCGCCGGGGTAGACCGTCGACTCGAAGATTACCACGTTGCCCGGTGCCAGGGTCTCGCCGACGGTGCGGCTTGCCGCGCGCAGCTTCTCGAGCTCGCCGCTGAACCTGAGACGCCGTGCGCGGGCGAGATCGTCGCGTTCGATCTGCCGGGTGCGATCGCGCCCCTCCTTCAGATCACGGAGGCGCGCCTCGTCGATATCGAAGCCCACCACGCGCAGCTCGCGGCTGAATGCCACCGCGAGTGGCGAGCCGACGCAGCCGAGCCCCACGACCCCGATGGTCAGGTTCCGGGCCTTGGGCAGGGGCGCACGGCCCGGGGTCGGTCGGGTCGCCTCTCGTGCCTGCGTTGCGAGTGCCAGATCCATGACAGTCACCTCCGATTTCTGGTTGCCCTGCGACGCTTGCTGGTTGGCACAGGACCTGCCGGAGCCTGGAAGACAGTCGTTTCACCGGGCCGGGCACGGGCCAGCGCGAGATGTGCGCGCTGACTGGCGTTCCGGATTCGGGCTGCCACAGAGTGGACCCGGCCTGCGGGCCTGCCGGCTCGGCCGCCACCACCACCTGGGCCCTGGTTGCCCGGCTTGCCGGTCGCAGGCTGGAGCTGCTCCGGCGCCGCCTGCATCGATGGGTAGACCTTGCTGATGCGCATCGGCACGTGTGTGCCGTTCGGCAGCGTGGTGGGCAGCGTCTGCCTCTGGTGCAGCCGGTCGCTGGCGGCCCGCGGGAGGTACAGGTAGGTGCGCAGGGTTCCGCGCTGCACCAGCACCACCGCCTGCTGCCCGGCGCGCAAGGTTTCCCCGGGGGTAGCCGGGAGCTTGGCCGCGGCGCCGGCCGCCGGCGCTTTCAGCACCAGGTTGCTCATGCGCTGTTTCAGGCTTTGGCGGAGCTGCTTCAGGGCCTGCAGGCGGGCCTGCATCTCGCCCTTCGACTGGGCCGGGCCGAGCTGGTGAATGCGGCTACCGGGTGACCCTGGCGATCTGCAACCTGGCTCACAGTACGCTGGTGCGGGAAGCGGACCTGGCGCTGCTGACGCGTGCCAGGCCGGAGATCGGGGTGGCCTCGACTACCGGGACAGCCTGCGCGGGTTCGACCGGCTTTCCCCGGCGCAGGCCAGGCGCTTCGCCGACAAGGTGGCTCGGCGCGTTTGCGCCGACCCCGACGCGGACGGAATCCAGTTCGATATCGGTCCGGTCCATGCTGTACCGGTCGTAGCTCAGCCGGAATGCCAGCGCGGAGTTGATCCGGAACCGGGCTCCGGCACCGTAGAAGGGATCGGAACCATCCTTGCTCTCGGATGTGATGCCGTTGCTGTAGTCCTTGTGCCAGTAAGGCCGGCCGTACTCGCCGTAGATGGAGAAGCTGTCCGTCAGGGGCAGCGACAGCAGACCCGCGATGCCCTTGCCGTGCGAAAGTCCGCTACCCAATGGCTAAAGGCGAGTCCGGCGTGAAGCGTCTGCCCGGCGCGAGACACGCGATGCTGTATCGTGACCGCTTCCCCACACCGGTACGTATGGCTGAACCGAGGTCGCCCGGCACGGGAACGGCGATGCCGTCCCGGCGTCAAACCGGCAGGGTCGAGGGAACGGTCACGGGTGCAGCGTCGCGAGAAACCGCAGTGCGCGCCGGACCGGGCAACCCGTCGCGCGCGGTACCCGTGCAAAAGGAGGTTGCATCGCTCATGAGCGTCGATCTGAGCCGCCGGCGACTGCTGCAGGCCCTGGGGGCCACGGGGATCCTGTCGGCTACCTCGTGGCTGGACACCGCCTGTGCGAACCTGCACGCGCAGGAAAGCGGCCTCAGGCTGGGCCCGCCCCGCCCCTTCAGCTATTACCGGCTGCGCGAGCACGCCCGGGTGCTCGCGCGGCGGCCCTGTCATCCGACCCCGGCGCCCCATCCGAAGCGGCTGGACCGGATCACTTACGATGTCTACCAGAAGATCCGCTTCCGCAGCCGGGACGCGCTCTGGCGCGGCGGAAACCACCACTGGCCGGTGGAGTTGTTCCATCTGGGCAAGTACGCGCGCAAGCCCGTGGAGATCCACGCGGTGGCGGATGGACAGGCGCGCCGAATCCGCTACAGCCCGGATCTGTTCGATTACGGCGACACCGGGATGCGTGCAGGCGCACCGCCGGACCTGGGTTTTTCCGGTTTCCGTGCGATGCACACGGACGGTGCGAAGGGAGACTGGCTGGCGTTCCAGGGAGCCAGCTACTTCCGCAGCGCGGGGCCGCTGAACCAGTACGGGCTTTCCGCCCGCGGCATCGCCATCGATACCACCGCGCCGGGGCACAGGGAAGAGTTTCCGCGCTTCACCGCCCTGTACCTGGAAGAGCCCGCGGAGGACGCCGACACCCTGGTTGTCTATGCGCTGCTCGATGGAGTCAGTCTCACCGGCGCCTACCGAATCGCCTGCCACAAGCACCACGCAATCGTGATGGACATCCACGCCGACCTGTATCAGCGCCGGGACATTGCCCAACTGGGGATTGCTCCCCTGACCAGCATGTACTGGTACAGCGAGACCAACGAGCGGGTCGGCACCGACTGGCACCCGGAGATTCATGACAGCGACGGGCTGGCCATGTGGACCGGTGCCGGCGAACGCATCTGGGTGCCGCTCAACGACCCGCCGCACGTCCAGACCAACAGTTACACCGATCACGACCCGCGCGGCTTCGGATTGCTCCAGCGTGACCGCAACTTCGATCACTACCTCGATGACAGCGCCTACTACAACCGCCGCCCCAGCGTCTGGGTCGAGCCGCGCGGTGGCTGGGGGCACGGCGCCGTCGTCCTGACGGAGCTGCCCACCGACGACGAGACGCAGGACAATATCGTGGCGTTCTGGCAGCCGGCCCGGAAGGCCGCCTCCGGCGATCACTGGAGCCTCGACTACCGGCTGTACTGGGTGGCGACGGAACCCTTCCCCCCGGCCGTGGCGCACGTCGTCGACACCCGCCTCGGTCGCCCCGGGGTGCCCGGGCAGCACGGGAAGCGCGATCCCCACGGGCGCAAGTTCGTGATCGAGTTCACCGGCGGGCCGCTCGAGCACATGAAGCAGCGCTTCGACATCGAGCCGGTCGTCACCGTGTCTCGGGGCCAGGTGCACAACCGCCATGTGCTCAAGATCCTGGGCACCGATCGCTGGCGCGCCCAGTTCGATCTGCACGTGCTCGGCAGCGACCCGGTCAACCTGCGCTGCTACCTGCGGCTGAAGCACCGGACGCTCAGCGAGACCTGGCTGTACCAGTACTTGCCGGGCAACTACGGCTTTACCAACCCGGCCGCCAGGTGACGCCTCCTCTCGGAGGGCGCGTGAGCGGCGATGGCGGCGTTGCGCTCGCTCGTCCCGGCGCTGCCACGCTTTCGCCCCGCCGCCTGCACGTCACCACCCGGGCACCCTCCTGAAGGCGGCATTGCCTCTGACCGGCTTTGTACGCCGATGGACCGGAAGCACATTGTTCCGATGGCGGGCGCAGGCCTGACCTGCGGCGCGATGCCTTGCGGTGACCGGGGCCAAAAGCATCCCGAGGGGTCGGGCGCTCGGCCGGCTGCGGGGTTCGTCTTCGGCCGCGGCGCTTCCAGCGGGCACCCCGGGAATTCAGGGCAGGTCCGCGCCATGATGCCGCTCCAGCGTGCGTCCGTGGCCTTCCACGCGAAACGCGTAGGTGAAAAGCAGGCCGAGCAGGCTCACGCCGGCCATCAGCCCGAGCACCGCCGGGACACCCAGCGCTGATTTCAGCAGGGGCAGCAGAAACACCCCCAGAGTCGCGCCGACCTTCGCGCTGGCGGCCGCCAGCGCCGCAGCGGATGCGCGCACCTGGGTCGGGAACAACTCCGCCGGCGGGATGTAGGTGGTACCGTTGGGACCCATGTTCATGCTCAGGTTGAACAGCACGAAGCCCGCGGCCACCAGGAACCGGTGCCGGGGGGGCCGCCGGCAAGCGCGGTGCTGGCAAACAGCATGCCCATGCCGAGGGCCATGCCGCCGAAGCCGGCGAGCTGCATGCGGATGCGCCCGACGCGGGCGACCGCCCAGATGCCCAGCAGGAAGCCCAGCAGGAGGAACAGGTCGAGCTCGCCGGTGCCCGCGGCCAGAGCCTCCAGCCCGGTGGTGGGGTTGGCCGCCGCGCTTCCGGCGTGCAGGGCCGCGAGCAGTACCGGGGTGAACATGCCGACCCCGTAGGTGGCGATGTCCATCAGGAACACGGCCTTGCGCCCCAGGTGATCGGCGAGCCGTCCGCCGACCGACGCCCCCGCGACGGCACCCGCCACCAGGGCGGCTCCCAGCAGCGCGACCTGCCGCGCACCGAGAGCCATGTCGTGCGTGACCATCGGGATCGCGATCCCGAGCATGAATACGGACGCGCCGTCGAGCAGCGTACCCCCGCAGGACAGTGCCCACGCAAGGTAATGCGGCAGCCGCAGCGGGGACTCGTCGAGCATGCGCAGCAGCTGCCGGTGATCGGGATGGACGTCCCGGGAGCCGCCGGCGGAGGGATTGGCCACGGCTCGGCCCAGCTCAGGGCGAGATCATGCCGCTGTCGAGCAGGCTGTCGGCGTAGCGGAACACGACATCCGGGTCCGGGCGGATGAGGTCGTGGTCCTTGTCCGCGTAGTCCAGGTGCGTGAGCAGGTCCCGAATCAGGTTCAGCCGCGCCAGGCGCTTGCTGTTGGCGCGCACTACCGACCACGGCGCCGTCTGCGTGTGGGTGCGCGCGAACATCTCGTTGCGGGCGGTGCTGTATTCCTTCCAGTGCTTTTGCGCGGCGTCGTCGATCGGGCTCAGCTTCCACTGCGTGAGCGGGTCCTTGCGGCGTTGCCCGAGGCGCTTGCGCTGCTCATCGTGGCTGATGTCCAGGTAGTACTTGAACAGGCGGATCCCCGAGCGGACCAGCATCTGCTCGAACGCCGGCACGGTCTCCATGAACTCCTGGTACTCGGCGTCGCTGCAGAAGCCCATCACCCGTTCCACGCCGGCCCGGTTGTACCAGCTGCGGTTGAGCAGGACCATTTCCTGGGCCGCCGGAAGATGCGGTGCGTAG
>Ga0209918_1000506_pt1 | contig 25367 bp, 16 predicted proteins | sample SalPonD_shore_MG_FD_185712 | JGI IMG/M metagenome (GOLD analysis project Ga0209918, IMG submission 185712) | Salt pond soil microbial communities from South San Francisco under conditions of wetland restoration - Salt Pond MetaG... | ecosystem: Environmental > Aquatic > Marine > Intertidal zone... | reverse complement strand
TAAACACTACCTGGGTTACAGCCTTCCCGAATCGGGTCACGATCGTACCAACGCCTGGATCCCGGAGCGAAGATTAAAAGAATATGTCATCCCAAGCTTCAAGGCGGCGATTGATGCCGGAGCTCATACCGTAATGATCAACTCCGGAGAAATAAACGGCATACCCATCCACTCCAGCAAAGAAATTTTGACTGATCTTCTGCGAGACACACTCGGGTTCAAAGGTCTTGCCGTAACCGACTGGTCGGATATTATCTACCTGCATACACGCTACCATACCACTCACAATTACAAGGAATCAATAAAAGTTGCAATCAATGCGGGAGTGGATATGAGCATGGTTCCCTACGACACCAGATTTCCTACATTGCTGAAAGAGCTTGTCGAGGAGGGGAAAGTGCCCATGAGCAGAATCAATGAATCGGTACGGCGTATTCTCCGCGTAAAATTTTTATTGGGATTATTTGATCATCCTTATTCCAAGGATACCGATTATTCCAAATTCGCCTCGGATGAATTTAGCCAGGCTAGTTACCAGTCGGCAGCCGAAGCTATTACACTGCTAAAAAATGACAATCATTTGCTGCCATTATCTAAAAATCAAAAGATCCTCGTCACCGGGCCTACCGCCAACAAACTGACTTATTTAAATGGCGGCTGGAGTCGGACTTGGCAGGGAGCTGATCCCCAATACAACACCCCCGGCAAAAAAACAATTTTAGATGCTATCAGGGATAAGATAGGCTCTGAAAATGTGAATTTTGTAGAAGGCACTACCATTGATAAGCCTAAGAACGTTACCGATGTGATTAAAGCAGCCAAACAAGCAGATGCCGCCGTAATCTGTGTTGGCGAATCTACCTACACCGAACAGCCGGGGGATATCGCAGATTTGACGCTCCCAGCTGCACAACGTGATTTAGTAAAAAAGGTGAGTGATACAGGGATTCCGGTTGTGCTGATCATGGTAGAAGGACGTCCACGTATTGTCAATGATATTGTACCTAATGCGGACGGCATCTTAATGGATTATCTGCCCGGCCAGGAAGGTGGACGAGCTACGGCGGATATTCTCTTTGGGGATCAAAACCCCAGTGGTAAATTGCCCTTTACCTATCCCCGGCATGTTGATGACATCGTACCCTACGACCATAACTATACCGCAGAAGTGGGACCTCTTGGTTATCATCCACAGTGGCAGTTCGGTTATGGATTAAGTTACACAACCTTTGACTATTCGAATCTTCAGGTGAGCCAGACAGAATTTGGCAAGGGAGACCAGCTTAAAGTTTCGGTGGACATCACGAATTCTGGTGACCGCGCAGGTAAAGAAGTAGCACAACTTTATGTGAATGACTTGGTTGCAAGCGTGTCTCCAGCCGTTAAAAAACTCCGGGATTTCAAAAAGATTGATTTGAAGCCCGGTGAAAGCAAAACGGTGACTTTTACACTATCGCCGGATGACCTTGCATTTGTTGGCAGAAGCAACAAATGGGTTACCGAAGCCGGTGATTTCAAAATCCAAATTGGTCCGCTCACAAAAACCATTACGTTAAAAAAATAAAATATATATCTACGCACCCTGTCAATATTTTTTATTGACGGGGTGTTTTTCAGGTCTTTTAAGCACTGAATTGATTTTCTGGATCTATTGACTCAAATTTGTGATTATTGCATTCAGCATTCCGATGAGTATAACTGTCTTCACTGGGATAGCCATACATAGGCAGATTTGAAAATAATGGTAATCAAAAACAGCAGAACATGAGTTCAAGGAAGAAAATCTTTTTAATTCTGTTTTTTGCTATACAACTCGGCTTGATTTGGCCGATATATTCTATTTTCGGTGGTATCTATCCTATGATTTTAGGCTTGCCTCTCTCCTTTGCCTGGGTGGTTTTGATGCTACTCGCGGGATTCTCACTGCTGCTTTGGTACCATCTTAGTGATCCCGAACGCAAAAACCAGCAACCGCAAGTCAAAACCCCGAAAGACTGATGGAAAATTGGGTCATCATTCTAATTATTTGCGGAATTTACCTAGCCATTACATTGGCTATGGGCATTATTCCGGGACTAAAAGTATCTGAAAGCGTAAGTGGATTTGTTGCGGGAGATCGCAGAATGAATCTGCTCATCCTCTATTTTGTGCTTGGGGCTTCAATTTTTTCTTCCTTTGCCTTTCTAGGCGGCCCCGGCTGGGCGTACTCGCGTGGCGCAGCGGCCTTTTATATTATTGCCTATGGGACGACCGGCATGATTCCCATCTATTTCTTTGGTCCTAAAGTACGGCGATTGGGTCAGAAATTTGGCTTTGTTACCCAAGCCGAAATCCTTAAAGATCGCTTTAACAGCAACACGCTTTCCGCACTGCTGGCTATCCTAAGTATTGTAGTTTTCATCCCTTACCTGACTCTGCAAATGAAAGGAGCCGGTTATGTCATCTCCACTATCAGCGAGGGGGCAATTCCGCAATGGCTTGGTGCAGGTATCGCTTATTTAGTTGTGCTGCTGTATGTCTATTTCAGCGGCGTGATGGGGGTAGGCTGGACCAACACATTCCAAGGCATTTTTATGATGATTATCGCTTGGTTTATGGGGTTATATTTGCCTTATAAACTTTTTGGCGGCGTCGGCGAAATGTTTAGCCAGCTTGCCCACAGCGATATGTCGGCCATGCTGCATGCTCCGGGATTAAATGCTGCGGGTCATCCCTGGAACTGGTGGAGCTACAGTTCTGCCGTCTTGGTCTCGGCTATCGGATTTTCTGTTTGGCCCCATTTGTTTATGCGGGCCTTTGCCGCCGACAGCGATCGTACCATGAAACTTACTGCCGTGCTTTATCCTACCTTTCAGCTTTTTCTAATACCTATCCTTATTATTGGCTTTACCGCTATCATAGCTTTTCCCGGGGTAACGCCAGCCGACACGATCTTACCATTTGTGCTAACAAAGCTAGATTTGCCGGTTATTATTATTGGGCTGGTTTGCGCGGGGACACTGGCCGCCTCCATGTCATCAGGGGATGCTATTCTGCATTCCGCCGCCTCCATCGGCGTGCGGGATGGACTGTCGCTATTTCTGCCTGAACGTTTTAATTCTGATATCAAGCAACGAAACCTTATCCGAATACTGGTAATTATAATAAGCCTGGTAGCTTACTATTTTGCGGTGATATCTGATGTACCTATCGTTAACCTATTGCTGGGTTCTTATGGTGGAGTTGCACAAATATTTCCACTGGTCTTTTGCATGTTCTATTGGAAACGGGCAAATGGTACTGGAGCCCTGGCAGGGCTTATAGGTGGAATTGCAGTCACGATATTTTTCTTACTATATCCGGAACTACGCCCATTCCCTCTGCACGAAGGAATCTATGGGCTCATAGTAAATATTCCTCTTTTGGTTGGTGTTAGTCTGCTTACAGAACCGGAATCTCCGGAACGCGTAGCCCGATATTTAAACGCTTAGTGTAATGCATTATACTCATACCCAACCTGATATCCCGATTGTATTCGAGGATAATCATCTTCTTATCATCGACAAACCGGTAAACGTGTTATCGCAGGCTGACCACACAGGTGATACTGATATCCTCACTTTATGTAAGCAATATCTGGGGCGTAGCCGCAAAAGTACTCCCTATTTAGGACTTGTTCACCGGCTCGATCGCCCGGTAGGTGGGCTTATGATTTTGGCAAAATCCAGACAAGCTGCAGATAAGCTTTCTAAGCAGATCCGGGATCGCACTATGCAAAAAACCTATTGGGCGATCACAAGTGGCTCACCCCCTCAAAATGGCGTATTAACCCATTATTTACAAAAAGACCGGGAGAACAATTTGGTGAGCGTGGTATCCAGGAGTCAAAAAAAAGCAAAAGAAGCGATTTTATCCTTTGCTAGGCTGGAAACTGTTGAGGATCTACATCTCCTTTCCATACATCTGCAAACCGGTCGCCCACATCAAATCCGCGTACAGCTAGCAGCAGAAGGGTATCCTATTTGGGGCGACTATAAATATGGACTTGATCAGCCGGATGGAAGAGAAATTGCCTTGCGATCTGTCGAGCTGGTCTTTAATCATCCCCAGACCAAACAACAAATACAATTCGAATTAGCACCGCCCAACGAAGAGCCATGGTCTCGATTCGCTATTGTAAAATCGTAATTGCTGTAACTAAAGATTTAACTACTGCTAACATTCCGGAGATCTATTGCTCGCCGATTGCATTCCAGCTAATTAATCACTCCGGCTTTTCGTCATCATACGTTCGTAGGAAAGCAGGAATTCGCGCTCGCTTAGTACGCCAATGAATTTATTTGTTGCTCCGGGACGCAATACCGGCAGCTCCGGTTCTCCCGACTCCCTAAAATATTCGAAGGCTACATTAAAAGGATCATTCAGATGAAGCAACTTGGGCGGCACCATGATATCTGCGGCAATGATTACATCACCTACATCCTGTCGGATGAGTGCCCGCACATCATATAACGATATCATTCCTACAATTTCATCCTCATCATTGGCAACCGGCAGTGTAATAGCATCAGCCTGGGTAAAGCGATCTAATATCTCACTGGCTTTACACCGATGGCTGATCACCGGCATATTGGGAATTCTCCTAAAGGCTGTTCGTACCTTCAAACGCTGTAGCACATTACTAAGGAAATTATCCCGGACCGATGCCGAAGAAAACCGGGTTTCGAGCTGTTCGATATAAATGCTCCAATTTTGAGCCCCAAGATAGGCAATCGCACTCGCAAAGATAAGAGGCACAATCAATCCATAACTCTTGCACATCTCGGTGATCATAATGGTTGCCGCAACCGGCACATTGGCAGCCCCTGCAAAGAAAGCTGCCATACCTACTAATACATAGGCTTCGGGTCCCATCATTCCGGGATAAATATGCTGTAATCCAGCACCAAAAACACCGCCCAGAAGTCCGCCGATAACCAGTGAAGGTGCAAATACTCCACCAGAACCACCGGAAGAAATCGTAAATGAAGTTGCAATAATCTTAAGTCCTGCTAAGGCCAACATAAACGTTAGTGCAAGATGACCGTTGAGTGCTTCCTGCAAATATCCATAACTGGAACCGAGTACTGCAGGGAAGAAAAAGCCTATACATCCGACCAAAAAACCCCCAATTGCTGGTTTGACGTGAGGAGGAATATCAATCTTATCAAACAGATCTTTGGTGCCATAAAATATTTTGGTATAAATCATCCCGGCAATCATAACGACAACCGCCAGCACAATAAACCAAAACAGCTCATAGGGATTGGTAAATTTAAGCGTGTTAAATGAGAATATAGGATCCCAACCGTCTATAGAAGCATAGATCGAATATCCTACAATAGCTGAAATAATACTGGCGACGAGCCCCTCACTTTCAAAGTCTTTGCTGTAAATTACTTCAGATGCAAAAAGGGCACCTCCTATGGGTGCCTTAAAAATAGTACCGATGCCGGCGCCAATGCCCGCCGTAAGCCAAATTTTGCGCTCATTGGCGCTCATTTTCAATTTCGTGCCCATATAAGAGCCGATCCCAGCCACAATTTGAGCGATCGGTCCCTCCTTACCGGCACTACCTCCAGTTCCGATCGTAAAAACAGAGGCTATTAGCTTTACAAAAGGAACGACTGGGCGAATGTATCCTTTATTATGATGAAATGAGCGAATGACCGCATCAGTACCGTGACCTTCGGCTTCTGGGGCGAAAGTAAATACCAGATACCCCGAGATAAGTCCCCCGATTGTCGGCAAGACAATTATTAGCCACCGTTGATGAAAGGAAATGGCTCGAATCAAAGCCTCTGGAAACATCAACAGGCTTATTCCACTATCTCCCGCCGGTTTTGCCAAAGTGATGCCGGCCATGTGCTGAATGGTAAACTCCTGGATAATTTCCAGGAGATAACTAAACATAGTGGCAAAAATACCGGCAAAGATTCCAATAATGATACAGTAAAAGAGCCAACGTCCTGTTGTTATGACGTTTACAGCCTTCCCTAAATCGTGAAGGTTTGTTCGTAACTTTCTAGAGTTTATTTTAAGCATTCTCCTTTGGAAATAATTGGCACGTAAGGTAAGAAATATATATCACTAATTACACAATATTTTAAAATGAAATCTGACCAGCTGAGCCAAACAGCCGCATTTGTAGCAATAAAATTTTACGGTTTAACACAAATTGATTCTTACCGTTCGATATTTGACAATTCTGATATACAGTTTTACGAAAATCTCGTTAAATCATTGCCCGCCCCATTCAAATTTTATCACTTTTGGTTAAAATATCGATGGGTCCGCGCTTTCTACATTTGGTCAGAAGAAAAATTATTACCCGGCGACCTGTTACATGTGGTTGCCAGAAAATGGTATATTCAGCGCATGGCAGACAAGATTATAGACCAACAAGGATATGAACAACTTCTTGTCCTGGGAGCAGGTTTCGATCACTTGGCCTTTCATTATGCTCAAAAAGAGGTAGCAAGCTTTGAGTTCGATGCCCCATATATGTCGGGATTGAAAAATAGCTTCTTAAAGAAGATGTACCCGGACCGCCCGCATCCAACCATTATTCAAGCCTACCTGCCAACCGATTCGTTGTCTGAACTATTAACCGAGCATATTGATCCTAACAAAAAAACGCTGGTAGTAGCCGAAGGTTTTTTCGATTACCTGGAATCAGATACTGTAACAGATCTTCTTGCTAATCTCAAAGACTTTTTCACGTACAAACCAACCCTAATCAGTACCCACTTTGCGTTGGATGAGCTCTCCCCTTTTCATCGGAAAGTATTTGAATGGAGCGTTAAAATAGTAGGAGAAAAATTACAATTCCATACCCCAATGCCGAAACTCAAAAAATTACTTTCCGAGCAGGGATGGCAGATCCGGCAATTATATGATTCCAAAGATATTAGAGAAGAGCTCTATAAAAAAATATTGACTTCTTTACCCGTACTAAAAGGGTTTTACATTTTTATGGCAAATTAGACTAAAATGTAGTGTCATTTATTTATTACAAAAAATAGAGAGAAATTTGGAACACTGTATCCTATGACTGTGTTGATTTGAATGAATAAAAGCAATTCTCTAATCGGTATTTTTATCTATCAGTTGAGTTTAGGTTTATGGGTAATTTCGAACTAACGAAGGTCGAAGCACTTGAACTGATCACTCCTGTCGTGGATGACGAAGTGAGCAGTGAAGAGCGAGAGGCTTTCATGGATTATATTTCTGAGCATGAAGACGTGCGCAAGAAATATCAATCGATAAAAAATATTAAGCAGTTGGTGCATACCCGCTGTCCATGCGCTAAGGCCCCTGAATCTCTGAAAGAGTACCTAAAGAAGGTTCAACAGGAAGAATTACCGGGCGAATCGGAGGCTCCTATCTATGATGTCCCCAGCGGTGGCCCCGCCAATCATAACCCCGGTGAAGCTCTATCTCCCACTAAACAATCAAATTCTAGTTCCAGGTGGTGGATGGTACCACTAGCTGCGAGCATATTGATAGCTGCACTTATTTGGGGATTTTTCAATTTCTTCTCTAATTCTGCAAACCCCAATACCGGAGTATATAATGTTGAAGAATATGCCTATCAACATTTTATGCAGCATAAAGGTAGGTTTGTTCGTCCCACTATCACTACAGCAAGTTTAGGTACTGCCGAACTTCGGCTGGCTTCTGATTATAATATGCCGATGACGGTTCCGGTTATTCAAAATGCCAAACTGAAGGGAATTGTATTTGGTGAATTCGTCCCTCATTATAAAGCTCCAATGCTTGAGTATTATATTCCCTCTGAAGACCAATACATTTACGTGTTTGCCTTCAAGCTTAAAAGACTGAAAAATTTTAGAAATTTAGTTCGTGATTCCGAAGCGGTGAAGGAATGTAATCAACCAAAAGACTACCATATAAGGAATGTAAATGGTAAACATGTGGTATCCTGGAAATGGAATAATGTTTGGTATGCTGCCATTTCTAACCACGATGGCAATACCTTAGCTTCCCTGGTTGAGCCGCTTCAAAAATGAGCTCATCCCAAATAGGATCCATTAAAAGTTAAAACGGGCAGTTAGCAGAGGAGCTACCTTTTTTCCTACAGAAGAAGGAGAAACATTCAGCGAAAATCGTTTTTTTCCTTTATTATACTCTTCAACCGACTTTTTAGCCGTTATAAAGTTATAGATCATGCTCCCGACAACCAGCCCCTCTCCTAACAAAATTTTAGTGTCGGTGAGTGATACATTCTTATCATCAAACTGCAACGAATTAGCAAAACGGTGCCCGAAAATCTCACTGGTAGCATTTTTCATCAGATACCCTCCAATGAGTCGCGCTGCCGCACCTATACTCCCGCGCGGATAGTCCACGGCATAAAAATTACCGGATGAAGGTCCCATTATAATCCCATAAACGACCATTGCAGCACCTACTGTTTGTACTGAATTGTTATTTATCAGGGCTACCGAAGCTATCCCAACACCTATTGGCATCAATGTATTTGTAGCAGAAAGGCTTCGTGCTTCAGAAACAGTTTTCACCTTTCCCCTCCGGGTCGCATTGATGGATACCGTTTTTTGAGCATAAATCTGAGATGAAATGCCAATGAAAAAAATCAAAAAACAAATACTGATAAATTGTCTTTTCATAAGAGTCGAATATGAAAAACTACTTGTAATAAATAAAATTATTAATCACTGAATTCGTGCTCAGATTCCTCCTCCCCATCAGTACCATTTGATAACTGTTGTTCATCGGTTAAATCCCCAGATAACTTTTTGGTATTATTTACTCCAAGTTTCCGCAATTTGTCAGCTTGACCAATCAAGTCACCTCTACCCATCTTTAAGCGATTCATCGCTTGGTCATAACTCTCCTGCGATTGGCGGATACGCATACCGATTTCTTCCAGACTCTCAACAAATAACACAAATTTATCGTAAAGCTTTCCCCCTCTTTCTGCAATTTTCTGTGCATTTTTGCTCTGATATTCCTGCTTCCACACGCTGTCGATGGTGGCCAAAGTAGCCAATAAGGTGGATGGACTCACAATCACAATATTCTTTTCAAAAGCTTCGTAATACAGATCACTATCGTGCTGTAATGCCAAACCAAAAGCCGATTCAATGGGCACAAACATCAGCACAAAATCCGGACTCAGGTTGGCAAATTGTTCCTGGTAGTTTTTACTCCCCAAATTTTTAACATGCGCCCTCATAGAAGAAATATGTTCATTAAGGGCCCGCTCCTGTTCGCGTTCTTCATCGGCCTCAATAAACCGGTCATAAGCTTTAAGGGAAACTTTTGAATCGATGATAATTTTTTTCTCGTCTGGTAATTGGACTACAACATCGAGATACTGCTGGCCACCGGCTGATGTTTTGACTCCCACCTGAGTATCATACTCTCTACCCTCTGTGAGTCCCGATTTCTCCAGGATACGCTGTAAGATGACTTCTCCCCATCGCCCCTGGGTCTTGGAATCATTTTTCAGAGCTTTCGTCAGATTTTTAGCCTCATCTGTCAGATCCTTATTGAGCTCGGCCATTTGTTTGATCTGCTCCTTAAGCGAGGTCTTTTCACGCATCTCTTTTTCGTAAGTCTCTTCTACTTTTTTCTTAAAAGCCTCCATCTTTTCACCCAGTGGCTTTAACAGCTGATCCAGCTTTTCTTTATTTTGTTTAGTGAATTTTTGGGATTTCTCCTCCAGTATTTTATTCGCCAGGTTCTCGAACTCATCCTTGAATTTTTCCTGCAGGGCCTCCATTTCTTTCTTCTGTTCAGACAGCTTCTCACTCAGATTATCGTTAATAGATTTGAGTCGCACATTTTCTTTCTCGGCTTCATTTGCTTTAGTATCGGCTTGCTTGAGTTCCGCTTTGGCTGATTCCAGTTGATCAGACTGATTTTGATTGCGTTCCTCCAGACGTGAAATAGTTTGCATCGCCTGTTCTCGTTCCTGCTCCAGCGCCTCGGCCTCTTCTTTGCTTAATGCCTGACTACTTTTGCTTTTGAAGTGCGCGATAAGGTAGCCAAGGATTAGGCCGATGAGAATATATACGATTGAAATTAATTCCATACTTTTGTAAATGAAAAGTGGTTCAATGAAAAATTAAAAATGGGAACCCTGAATTGATGCTGAATCAATATCTTGGATTCATCGACCAGATTCCAGTTTGTAGGTAAGATAATGGAAATGGGTGACAGATTGTGTCACCCACATTAATTTCAGCGGTCACTTACTCTGCAGACCTGAGGATGCATCTAAATAAATCTTGCTCTCCATCCAGAGAAAAACACCGAAAAAAGATTTTAGAAAAATAAAGATAGTATTCATTTACCTCCCTCGCTCTGCTTCGAAAGCTAACAACTCTGTTCGGGTTCCTACCACAAATCAGGGGTAAGATCTACAAGATGAATGTTTCCGGATATATTTTGTTTATTTAGGGAGCTTTGCAGAACCCCCTAATTTAGGGATTTATTCTAAAATTAGTAGATTTCGGCGAATATTGCACCAGAGTAATAAAAGATCATCATTGTTATGTCAGACAAACGCCACCAACTCAGCATTTTGGATCAATGGGCCAGCAAGTCAGGACAGGTCTCCCGCTCGACCGAGCGACTGCAAGAAATCGCCGAATGGATCGACTGGGCCCCGCTCTACGAGATTGGTCGGCGTATTGACAAGACCGGCCCGCAGGGCGGACAGCCCCGCAAGCCTGTTCGGTGGATGATCCGCGGGCTGTTTCTGCAGCACCTGTATCAGCTGTCCGATCCCCAACTGGAAGATCAGCTAATCGACCGGCTCAGTTTCCGGCGCTTCGCTGGACTTCCGCTGGAGGAGCAGGTCCCCGATTTTAGCACGTTTTGGCGATTCCGCGAGGCTCTGGCCGACGAGGGGCTCCTGGAGGAGCTGTTTGAGGCGGTCACCGCCCAGCTGGGGGCCAAAGGGCTGATCCTCAGGCGCGGAACGGTGGTCGATGCGACCATCATCGAATCGGGGAACCGCCCGCTCAGCGACGAGAAACGCAAGGACTTGGAAGCAGCCCCCTCGGCTCAGATTGACACTGATGCGGATTCGACCCAAAAAGGCGGCACTCACTATTTTGGCTACAAAGGCCATATTGGGATGGACGTGGGCAGCAAGCTGATTCGCCGGCTGAGCTTTACGGCGGCTTCTCCGCACGACTCCACCCAACTGGATGGGCTGCTGGCCGGCGACGAGCGGGCGATCTTTGGAGACAAAGCCTATCCCAGCAAAGACCGTAAGGTGCGATGCCGCGAGGAGGGAGTTTATTACGGTATCTTAGAGAAGGCCTATCGGAACACTCCGCTTAGCGGGTCTCGGAAAGCCCGCAATCGGCGTAACCGGCGGGTGCGGCGGTACGTGGAGCATCCGTTTGCGGCCATCAAACAGCGCTACGGGATGGCTGTGGCCACCGCCAAAACGAAGGTGCGAAACAAAGCCCGGTTTATCATGGCCGCCATCTGCTGGAACATTGAGCGTAGCATCAGCTGGGCTAAACAGCAATCGAAAATCACCCCGGCAGCCGCCATCTGATGGGATAAGTATACCCATCGGAGGCCAAATCGGCCTCGATGGCCCGGTTTCCGGGCAAAAACCCAACGATATGAGGACGATTATGAGCTATAGAACACGAATTAACCTCCCGAACCCCACAAATTTGAAAAACCCGAAAAGTGGCAAGTAATTCAAAGCCCTCTAATAGCAAGGGCAGGATTCTACATGTAATTTCAAAAAAGGGAAGAGGACCTGGCGAAATTATTAAAGCCGGGTCATTTAATTTTGATGATCAAAATCGGCTTATTGTTTATGACCAAAATCAATATATGCTAAAAATTTTTAATATGGATGGGAAGGTCATAAAATATGCTAAACCTGAACAGAACTCATTTTATATTTCTGGAAGGAAATTACAAGCCCATAATGGCAAGGTATATACTGCTACAATGGACAATAGATTATTGGGTAATTTAAGAGAAGATGCATATAAATCAAAGTTGGCAGCAGTCTATAATTATGATGGTGAACTGGTAGATACCATTGGCACTTATGATCCTACGGTCAAAAACAGTAAAAGCTATAATCTTTTTTCAATTATTAATACGAATTTTCACCTTAACTATCTACTAAGTACCCAATATTATAATTACCGTATTCAAATTTATGATTTAAAGACAAAAAATAGATTGGCTTGGTTTGGCAAAAGAACAGATCATTTCAATGTTGGTGAAAAATACATTTCACCCCATGAACCCATTGAAAAAATAAAGAAAGAAGGTGCCGGGCGAAGTTCAGCTGTAAGTATACATACTACTGATAACTATATCCTTTTATATTTTGAAACTTTGACCAAGTCATTTTTCCAAAGTAAGAACTTTAATGACAAGAAGCCTTATATCGTTATTTATGATTATAATTCTTATGATTGTTATGGTGAAATTGCACTCACTTACGTATTAGGGGATGTAGCCAACAACAAACTTTATTTGATTGAGAATGATAATCCCGATCATTTTACAATAGGTATTTATGAACTTAAAGAAGAAAAATAGATATATATTTTTAGTGTTCTTTATTGCATTAATGGGTTGTAGTAAAGGTAAACAAGGCGAATTCAAAAAGGATTACTATAATAAATCTGAGCAAGAATGGGTTACATCTTTGGCTAAATTGGAATTCAAACAGAATAGCCTTAGAAATCAGGTATTATTAGTGACTAATGCAACTGAATGTACTGTATGTCTACAAGAGCTAGAGTGGTGGAATTTGTATGGCAATAAACAGGAAGGCATAAATGTTTCATTGATTATCATTGAAAAATATAAAAAGGTTTTCAAAACCTTTTCATAAGAAGAAAAGATAACAATACCTGCTTACAGGGATTCATTAGCTTTACTTTTTAAACAAGAACTAATTCCAGCTACTCCGATAAAGATTTATTTCAACCAGAGAGGGAAAGTGTCTGCAATCGGAAACATGGGGTCCGAAGGGAATATTCAATCATTTCTAGAGAAGATAAAAGCAGCAAAAAAATAAGGTTTTTATTATTACTTTATGCTGAGATTATCGTCTGTTGCTGACAGGCCTCGGGGAAGAGGACGGCAAGGTTCCAGCTGGTGGCTGGGGTTGCCACCAGCTGGATAAAAAGGCCTACCTCCAACTCGTGGATAAGGAGCTGCAGGAGTTGCCCCGATGATTCACCAGCTCACAAGACCAGCGACCAGGTGAAGGGCATCTTGTAATTTCATTTTATCTCGTTCCATACTTCCGGTGCGGAACACCAAGTCTGGAAGCTCCGCTTCTAAATCCCCATCATCTCCATCAATAAAGCCGCATTTCGTGGTGCATGTCCCCCGTAGTCATTATTGAAATAACAGTAGATTTCGAGGCCATGTTTATGCCATTCTCGAAACCGATGGACCCATTTTTCCAGCAGTTTTTTCGAATAGCTGCCCCGGTATTTTGCCCCCGGCCCGTGCAGTCGGATATATACAAAATCACTGGTGATATGTATTGGCGTTTCCTCTCCTTCCAGATCATAAATACAGAAAGCCGTATCGGTTTCTCGGAGCAGGTCAACAATATCATCCGCAAACCAGTCGGGATCACGGAATTCAAAAACATAGCTATAATCACTGGGCAGGGCATCAATAAAATCCGCAAGACGCTCGGTGTTTTTATGCCAGTTGGGAGGCAGTTGAAAGAGGATGGGGCCCTGTTTATCGTCAAGTTTTGGAATGACGTCGAAAAACTTCTTGATGCTCCTTTGCGGATCGTTCAGCTTCTTCTGATGGGTGATATACCGACTGGCTTTGATTGAAAAGGTAAAATCATCAGCAACCGATTGATACCAATCTTTTAATGTTTTTTCGGAAGGCAGCCGGTAGAAAGAGGCGTTAATTTCCACCGTTTTAAATTTGTCTGAGTAACAAGAAAGCATTTCTTTCCCTTTTATCTTATCAGGATAAAAATTCCCTTTCCAATGCTCATAACTCCATCCCGAAGTGCCGATATGTAGTTTTTCATTCATTTTAGGTCTTGTATGTACAGTTAGTCTGCTTGAATTAGATATGTTGGTATCCGTTAAAAAATACATTTTTCAGATCGACCATATTACCAACTAAATACAGAGTTTTTTGTAAGGATTTAGATTACAAACCAGAGTGCCATCGCATGGCTTATATTCAACATAATACTTCTGATCTTTTATAAAGGACGCAAATAGTAAACTCGTCCCAAATTAATCCCTAATGTTATGAGCTCCCATCAGGTAGAAGGAAAAACGAGCGAAAGTTCTCAAAATTCCCAATCGGCTAACCGGCAGGCCGCGCAACAGATCGAGGAGACGTTGGGGATTGACAAGAGAAGTGGAATGACTCGTAAGAAAAAGATCATTTTTGCGATTTTGGTATTGGGTGTAGCTATTATTGCCTTTTGGGGATGGCTTTCTCTTCAGAATCCTAATGTACCAAATTATATTACAGATAAGGTTAGCCGCGGAGACCTGACGCTGCTTGTTTCGGCTACCGGCGATCTACAAGCAGTAAATACCGTAGAGGTAGGCAGCGAAATTTCAGGGCTCATCAAATCGGTTTATGTGGATTATAACGATCATGTAAAAGCTGGTCAGATGTTGGCAAAACTTGATACTGATCGTCTTGAAGCGGAAGTGGCCCAGGCTCGGGCTTCGCTGCAGGCCGCCCAAGCCTCGCTTAGCCAGGCGCAGGCCAGCCTGAAAGAGCAGCAAACCAAGACGAACCGGGCTGAAGCGTTGGCCAAACAAAATTTAATCTCACCTCAGGAGCTCGAAAGCGCCAAAGCTGCATTATCCCGTACCCAAGCTACGGTCGAAAGTGCGCGGGCCCAAATTGTTGTTAACCGGGCGTCACTTGATATGGCAGAGACAACCTTAAAGAAAGCTTCTATTGTATCGCCAATAGATGGAGTGGTACTTATCAGCAATATTAAATCGGGACAGGCGGTAGCGGCCTCGTTTCAAACGCCGGTATTGTTTAAGCTTGCCGAAGATCTCACCAATATGGAGCTGCATGTGGATGTAGATGAAGCGGATATCAGCCAGGTAAAGGAGGGGCTACAAGCCACTTTTACGGTGGATACGTATCCGGATACCACTTTCCCGGCCACTATTACAAAGGTCTATTATTCACCTCAGACCGTTGCCGATGTGGTAACTTACGAAGCAATCCTGAGTGTGGATAATAACAGCATGCTACTGCGTCCCGGCATGACGGCGACCACCGATATTGTTACGAAGGAAGTGCATGATGCCCTGCTGATTCCCAATAGCGCACTTCGATTTACGCCTCCCGGCGAAAACAGGAAGAACCAAAATGGGCCAACAGTATGGATTTTGCAGGATAATCAACCGGTTGCCGTACAGGTTAAGACAGGTTTGGCTAACGATGAGCATACGCAAATACTTTCGGATAATTTGAAGCCGGGGCAAGCTCTGATCATTAATATCAGGCAGGAGGAATGATGACTTTTGCAGAATCCAAAGCTACATTTACAAGAGATTCTCCTGCCACTGACAAGGGCAGATCTCTGCTGGTTGAATTCAAGGGAATTACAAAAATATACGGCGAAGGACCGGCTAAGGTTGTAGCACTGAATCACATAGATCTTAGAATTTTCGAAGGGGAATTTGTGGCTATCATGGGGCCAAGCGGTTCTGGTAAATCTACCTGTCTGAATATGATCGGATGTCTGGATACGCCTACTACGGGATCCTATCGATTTCAGGATGTGGAGGTGGGAAATTTAGTGAGAAACCAGCGTGCACTGCTGCGCAGAAATTACCTGGGATTCGTTTTTCAGGGATATAATCTGCTAAAGCGAACGACGGCACTTGAAAATGTAGAAATGCCGCTAATCTATAGAGGATTTAAAAAGTCCACCCGCAACAGCATGGCATTGGAAGCCCTGGCTGCCGTGAATCTTGAAGGACGTGAGCATCATACCCCGGCCAAACTATCGGGCGGGGAACAGCAGCGCGTAGCCATTGCCCGGGCCATTGTCACCAATCCCAATTTGTTACTGGCCGATGAGCCTACCGGCAACCTGGACTCAAAATCAGGTGTAGAAATCATGGAGCTTCTCACCCGACTGAATCAGGAGCAGGGTATCACAATCGTGATGGTTACCCATGAGTCTGATATGGCAATATTTTCTGAACGCACGATTCATTTCCTGGATGGAAAAATTGTGAATATTGAATATAACGGGAGGGACTGAAGATGATCTGGAGCACCATAAGACTTGCAATCCTGGCGATAGGTCGTAATATGATGCGTTCGATACTGACGATTTTAGGCATTGTTATTGGCGTAGGAGCGGTGATAAGCATGGTAACACTTGGCGGCGGGGCTACTTCACAGATCACCAGTGAGATTTCAAGTTTGGGAAGTAACTTGTTGATCCTGCGTCCGGGCAGCCATGGTCGTCACAGAGGAGTACGCACAGAAGCAGATCCCTTTGATATGAAAGACGTTGATGCCATACAAAAAGAAGTGCCCGGCCTGGCGGCCGTAACTCCGGTAGCCAGCAGCGCAACCGTGGCGGTTTATGGAAATGAAAACTGGTCCACCAGCATTATGGGCACCGACAATCAATACCTGACCGTACGTAACTGGCAAATTGATACTGGCCGGGAATTTACTGCCGGCGAATTAAATGGGGGGAAACTCTCATGTATCCTGGGCGCTACGGTTCTCGAAGAACTGTTTGGGTATTTGGATCCAATTGGTGCCAAAATCCGGTTGGGGTCGGTAAGCTGTAGTGTGGTCGGGGCATTAAAATCAAAAGGAGAATCGACCTTTGGAATGGATCAGGACAATTTTATCCTGATGCCGATTAAGGCACTACATAGGAGAATCTTAGGGAATAATGATGTAGGGGCGATTTATATTTCGGCGGAAAGCCGTGCTTCTTCCCAACAAGTACAGGAGGATATCACCAAGCTGATGCGTCAGCGACGACACCTTCGATCTGGTGACGAAGATGATTTTGAGGTGAATGATATGGCCCAAATTGCAACAACGGTTGCCAGTACTACAGGTATTCTTACGACCTTCCTGGGAGCTATTGCCGCCATCAGCTTATTGGTAGGCGGTATCGGTATTATGAATATCATGCTGGTTTCCGTGACCGAGCGGACTCGAGAAATTGGGATTCGCTTGGCTATTGGTGCGTTAGGCCGAGAGGTCTTACTCCAATTTTTGATTGAATCGATAATGCTTTCGCTATTCGGTGGCATTATCGGAATTGGGTTGGGACTAGGTCTGGCTGCTTTTATTGCGCCCATCTTGGGTGTGCCTTTTATTATAGATCCTGCGATCATTGTAATTGCCTTTTTCTTTTCGGGTGCCGTTGGTATAATTTTCGGATTTTTCCCAGCCCGACGTGCGGCTAAATTGGATCCGATAGATGCGCTCCGATATGAATAAAGATCAACTGTCGGTATCGATAAAGATCTTAAATCACTTTTAGAACTAAGCAATTAATAATATTTCGGTTAGTATTGACAGAAAATGGGTTAGGGACTTTAATGTAGTGTTTTTCCTGTCAATATAGTGGGATATCTCCTGTAGATAACCCATGATAGTTTTTTCAAATATATGCTAAAGAAATTCATTAAAATTGCAGAGGGTCTATTATGGCAACGAAAAAAATCGAGAAGAAAGAGTGGAGCAAATATTTCGACAATTTTTCTATTAAATATTTGAAAGATGAACAACCTGAATATGTAGAAATTCAAATATTATCAGAAGTATTGGGCTTACAACCTGAAACCAAATGGATGATCCTGAAAGGAATAACCTATGATCATAAAAGTGATCTGCTAGAGATCCAAACGGATGAAATGGAGCACTTGATTGCACATCCCGATGAAATATATGTGGAAGAACTGGATGATGGTTGGTTGGCCGGCTTAGAGGTTACGCAAAAAAGCGGAGAGAAAAATATTATTGATATTAGATAAGAACAATAGCTGTAAATAAAATCAGAGAGCCCTGAAAAGACTTGAAGAAGCTTCCCTTCAATAAGGGGGGCTTTCTGCTTAAATGGTTCTAAAGAGATTAGTTATGCCCCCAGAAACGCAAGTTCATTACAATAAACAGTATTTGCAGGAAGAAATTAAGCAACTTGCTAATTTGCAGCAGGCTACCGTAGAACAGAAACCTCTCCAGCCTATTGATACGGTACTTGCAGATGCTAAAGAGACTCTTACCGAAGCGTACCGGGTACTTGCAAGGGCAGCTAAAAAAAACAGGGAGTTGAGCTCTGCAGCAGAATGGATCATTGATAACTTCTATATTATCCAGGAGCAGATCGTTCAGCTTAAAGAAGATTTGCCTGAATCTTACTATAAAAAATTGCCCCGGCTGGTCGAGGGGGAGTATAGGGGATACCCCCGTACCTACGAGATCGTACAGATGCTGGCTTCAGTAAGCGACAATATTATTGACCAGGATAATACCACTACCGCTATTAAGGCTTATCAAGAGATTGATACCTTAAATCTGGCAGAGATGTGGTCTGTTCCGTTGATGAACAGGTTGGCCCTGATTATTCGTTTGGCAGAACGATCTGAGAAACTACTTCGTGATAGGCGCATACAGGATGAGATTGATAATATCCTGCGGGATAAATTATCCTCGGAAACCAAGGAACCCGGGTACTTATTAAGGAAACTTTCTGAGATTGTTGAACAGCAGCATGATACCAGTCGATTTCTGGTATTGCTGGCACAACGGCTGCAGATGCGCGGGATGCTTACCGAAACCGAGCGCCGGTGGTTTGATTACAAGTTCTCGAAATGGGATACTAACCTGGAAGAGCAGCTCCGCAATCGCGCTCAGCAAACCTCCCGATTACAATTAAGTATTCAGAATGCCATCTCTTCGCTGCGGGATATTTCCGAAACCGACTGGTCTGACTTTGTAGAAACCTGTTCGGTCGTTGAACGGATCCTCCGTTTTGATCCCGCCGACCAATATGCACAAATGGATTTTAATACACGGGATACTTATCGAAAAAGAGTTGAAAAATTAAGTGACCATTCTGGGTATAGCGAGCAGGAAGTCGCCGAGCAGGCTTTGATGATGGCAGAGAGTGCGGCCAAAAATGGCACGGTTCGGTCCGGCAAAAAAATGCATATTGGATTCTACCTGTTGGATGACGGCTTCCGGGAGCTGGCAGAAAAGATTGGGTACGATAAACCATTGGATGAATGGATAGCGGAGAAAGTGGAACAGCATCCTTCTATCTATTTTTCGGCCATCTTTATACATTTAGTGGTTTTAATGTGGCTTGTTGAACTGGTAACCGGCTTTTTGTCGCATGAATCCTGGTTCATTGTTATTACGTTAGTTGCCAGCTTTTTGCCTGCTCTGGATTTGTCTATCGTCTCTACCAATAGAATAGCGACCTTGTTTTTTCCGCCCAGAATTATGCCCAAAATGGAGTTTGAAAATGATATTCCCGGACAGCATCGAACTGTTGTGGTTGTGCCAACGCTTTTTAGCTCTCCGGAAGATGTAGAGGAACAGTTTGAGCAGCTTGAAATAAGAGCCCTGGCAAATAACAGCGAATCGTTACAGTTTGCTTTGCTTTCCGATTTCCATGATGCCCCATCTGAGAATATGGAGTCGGATGAACCAATTCTGGAGACTGCTAAAAACCAGTTAAACGAGCTGAACCAACGTCATCATAGTAAATATGGAGATAAGTTTTTATTGTTCCATCGCGAGAGACTTTGGAATCAGGCGGAACAAACATGGATGGGATGGGAACGTAAGCGGGGAAAAATTGAGGAGTTTAATAAGCTGTTGGTCGATCCATCTGTTGAAACGACCTTCATGGATCCTAACCAACAATTTTTAGGCTCAGTCAAAATCCATCCCGTTGCTTTTGTTATAACGCTGGATTCCGATACCAAATTACCGCCTGGTAGCGCAAAGAAACTTATTGGAGCGGCAGCGCATCCTTTAAATAGGGCTGAGATAGACGAATCCGGTCGATATGTTGAATCTGGCTACGGCATCTTCCAGCCACGTATATCCATACCTCCCAAATCTGCAAATGAAACGCTGTTTGCCAATATATTTTCTGGTAACGTAGGACTGGATCCTTATACTACGGCTGTCTCGGATGTTTACCAGGATTTATTTGGGGAGGGTGTTTACACGGGCAAAGGAATTTATGATGTCGAGGTCTTTGACAAGGTAATTGGTCAACGGCTACCTGAAAATACTATTTTATCGCATGATCTGTTGGAAAGCACCTATCTAAGATCTGCCTTATTAACTGATGTAGAACTTTTTGATGATTATCCTTCGACCTATTTGAGTTTTACTAAACGTAATCATCGCTGGATTCGGGGAGACTGGCAGATCTTATTTTGGCTTTTTCGAAAAGTGCCGGGCCCAGAAGGGGAGAAAGAGAGAAATCCCATCAATATAATTTCACGATGGAAGATATTTGATAATCTTCGCCGATCGTTAAATCAGACAGCAATGCTATTGTTTTTGCTTTTTGGATGGGTTTTATTGCCCGGCTCGGCACTGATGTGGACGATTGCTGCTTTTGGTGTAGTGGCCTTTCCTATTTATTCCAGCTTTTCAACAGATGTATTTCGTCGCCCCCAGCGTGTTGGTTGGAGACTATATTTTGAGAAACTCAGGGCTGATCTTAAAATGAATACGATGCAGTCGCTGACCAGCTTCCTTTTTTTACCTCATCAGGCATACGTTTCACTGGATGCCATTTTTAGAACGCTTTATCGGTTATTTGTTAGTCGAAAAAAATTATTGGAATGGACTGCTGCATCTCAGGTTGAAAGCCAATTGAATGATTCGTTGCTGAGTTATTGGAAAATAATGTTGCCTAATTTATTCTGGGCGGCCGTTTGCATTGCTCTGGTAGCTATTTTTGATAAACCGGTACTGATTATCACGATACCAATATCTTTGGCCTGGGCCTTCACACCACAGCTGGCATATTACCTGGAAAGGGCTCCCAATGGAAAGGGCAAAGATCTAAAACCTTCAGATTTCGTAGAAATGAAAAGGTATGCGCGACGTACCTGGCATTATTTTGAGCAATATATGAACGAAGATCATTCCTGGCTGCCACCTGATAATGTGCAGGAAGATCCCTATATCGGTCCGGTAGGAAGAACATCACCAACAAATATCGGGCTGTCTCTGGTTTCTACAATCACCGCTCATAAAATGGGATATATCACATTTTCAACGATGATTGACCGTTTCGAAAAGACGATAAACTCTATGCAAATGCTGGATCAATATCGGGGTCATTTTTATAATTGGTACAGCACTAAGCTGGGTGCTGTTTTAAGTCCCAGCTATGTATCTACGGTCGATTCCGGTAACTTGGCAGCTTCTTTATTAGTTGTTCAGCAGTATTTGCAGCAGGTTGGCCAGAACCAGTGGCCCGATTCATCTTTTTGGGATGGGCTGAAGGAAACCCTCATTGTGATTGAAGAATTACTGCAAGAATTGGAAGAATCGAGAGGCCATCAGGAGTTGTATGAGCTTATAACAGAGAAACTGGATTTTATTAAGCGTAATTTACCCACCAATCCCCCCAAAGAAATAACACAATGGCAAGATCTGTTAAGCAAACTTAAGCAGAAAGCGAAGGAATTAAAGGAGGTTAATTTAAGTGTTCTACAGGAAGAATTTGAGGATGTCAAATTCAGTGAATGGAAAGATTGGTTCTCACGTCCTTTTCTGCAAATAGAAAGTCAGTTAAAGGAAATTCGGGAATATCTTTCTGCAGATGGAAAGACTGTTGTATCGGATGAAGATAAAAAAGGTGAAGAGATAATACGTATCCACGCTGTGGGTTCGCTGGAAAATAAACTTAGAACGGCTACCCGGCTGGCAAAGACTTGTAGTGATCTTGTCGGAAATATGGACTTTAAGCTGGTCTATAATTCAGACAGAGAGCTTTTTAGTATTGGGTTTAATGTTGATCATGCAATGCAAGATAAGGGGACCTACGATTTGCTTGCAAGTGAAGCCCGTCTTGCTTCTTTCATCGCAATTGCCAAAGGAGATGTTCTGCCCAAGCATTGGTTTAAGCTTAGCAGGCGACTCACAAGTATCGAAAAAAATGAGATTCTTCTTTCGTGGGGCGGCACGATATTCGAATATTTGATGCCTTTGCTCTTTATGTCTCGTTATGATAAAACATTGTTGAGTAATACCTATGAACAGGTCGTTAATTGGCAAGAAGACTATGGAGACTTACGTCATAAACCATGGGGATTTTCGGAAAGTGCTTATAATGTCTTAAGCCTTGAATTACATTATCAATACCGGGCCTTTGGAGCACCGGGCCTGGGGTTAAGGCGGGGTCTGGCAGAGGATTACGTAGTAGCCCCTTATGCCAGCATGTTAGCAATGATGGTGCATCCGGTTGATGCTCTTAAGAACCTTCGTAAACTCAAAGAAGAAGGGGCCTATGGGACCAATGGCTTTTATGAGGCGATTGATTATACCTCAAGCCGCCTGAATAACCAAGGAAAGCAAGACATGGCCATCATAAGGATGTACATGGCTCATCATCAGGGAATGAGCTTGCTGGCATTGAGTAATGTATTGTATGATAATTTTATTCAGTATTTGTTTCATTCTCATCCAATGGTACAATCCTGTGAGCTCTTGCTTCAAGAGCGAATTCCTCGTGGAATCCCCATTAAAGAACCTCGCCCCATTGATGTTGAACTGGAGCCGGCCGAAGAAGAAAAGATAGAGCTGTCGATAGAGCATGCCGGTATCGACGATCTAAACGAAGCTCCGCCCAGAACTCATATCCTGTCAAATGGCCGCTATTCAACGGTACTTACGCATACCGGTACCGGTTATTCCTATCACCAGAATGTGATGTTAACGCGCTGGCGCCCTGATATCATTCAGGATCCTTATGGCAAATTTTTCTACGTAAGAGATCTGGAAACAGGAGAATACTGGTCGGTTGGCCATCAGCCGGTAAAACGTAAGGCCGACCGTTATGATAGCTGGTATCACGCCGGGAAGGTGCAATATGCCCGCGTAGATGAATGGATCGAATCTTTTATGGAAGTTTGTGTATCCCCGGAAGACGATATTGAGCTAAGAAAAATAACGCTGACGAACTACTCCGACAGGAAGCGAAAGATTGAACTTACCAGCTATGCCGAGGTCGTATTAAATAATTACGAGTCTGATCGATCTCATACAGCTTTTTCCAATCTCTTTGTGCAAACAGAATATATCAAAGAACATCATGCGTTGTTGGCGAAACGACGTCCGAGGGGCAAGGATGAAGAGCCTATGTGGTTGATTCATACGATAGCCAGTGAAGATATCGAAGACACGCAAAATGCCATCCAAATTGAGACAGAGCGCGGTAATTTTATCGGGCGTAATCGGAATCTTGCTAATCCTTTGGCGATGGATATGGATGCGGAGTTGTCGGGTGCGGTCGGGAATGTCCGTGACCCCATCGTGAGTATCCGACGAACGATTACGCTTAATCCTGGGCAAAAAAAGAATGTTACATTTGGACTTGGGTGGCAGAAAAACCGGGAAGATGCAATTGCCATGGCCGATCGTTATGATAATCCATATGCTACGGATCGGGTTTTTGAACTGGCATCGATATATGGAAATATTGAACTGGAACATCTTGGACTTTCCGGGGATCAAGCTCACTATTTCCAGAAATTGAGCGGGCATCTTTTGTATAACAGCGAGGCATTTCGGGCTGATGAGGCAATCCTTAATAGGAATCGAAAAAAGCAATCGGATTTGTGGGTACACGGCATCTCCGGGGATGTCCCGATCCTGGTTTATCACATCGATGATCAAAAATTTATCAAGGAAGTTACACAATTATTAAAAGCCCACGCATTATGGCGACATAAAGGCTTAAAGATGGATCTGGTCTTTATGAATGATCATCCGCCTTCGTATGTAGATGAACTGCAAGAGGCAATCATGCAGCAAGTACAAATTTCGTCAGAGCGGCACAGATATCAAGATAAAGGACGGGCCTTTCTGTTTAGGTCTGATCAACTTTCTGCAGAAGACCGGGTATTGATCGACTCGGTAGCGAAAGTAGTGTTGAAAGGGGAGCTTCCAAAATTAGAACAGATAACTACCCAGGATGTAGAGGTTTGGCAACAAAAGCAGCTCTATCAAGCCGTAAGTTTGTCTGAAAGCCCAAAAAGGGAAGAGGACCAAAATGATGACCTGATGTTTTTTAATGGGTTTGGTGGTTTTACGCACGATGGCAGGGAATATGTGATTCGATTGTCGTCGGATTCCGAAAACGAGAAATTGACTCATACCCCTGCTCCGTGGGTAAATGTAATTACTAATCCTGATTTCGGATTCATAACATCAGAAAGTGGTTCAGATTTCACCTGGAGTCAGAATAGCAGGGAAAATAAACTTACGCCCTGGTCGAATGACGCTGTCATGGATCCGCCCGGTGAGGTTCTTTATTTGAGGGATGAAGAACAAAAGCTATTTTGGTCTCCTACGCCCAATCCCATACCTGGGAGTCATTTTCATGAAATTAGACATGGTTTTGGATATAGCACGTGGCGAAGTGAAACGTTAAATATCAAGCAGGATCTAACTAAATGGGTAGATCGGGATGATCCGGTTAAGATCGTAAAACTACACTTGCAAAATACTGATCTAATGTCCAAAAAACTGACCATTTACCGCTTTGTAGATTGGGTTTTGGGCATCTTCCGAGAAAATGCAACCCGATATCTGGTGACAAGTTTTGATGAGGCTACACAAAGCATTTTTGCTCGAAATTATTTTAATAATGAGTTTGCTGGCCGAACGGCTTTTGCCGGATTTTATACCGATAAAAATTTCGAATCAGACTCTTATACTGCCGATAGATCCGAATTTATTGGCCGTAACAGGAATCTGCACTCTCCGCGAGTACTGGGATTTGGTCAAGAATTAGATTACCGGTTTGGAACTGGTTTTGAATCATGTGCAGCTTCACAGATTACGCTGGAACTGGATTCGGGTGAATCTGCCGATTTGTATTTTTATTTGGGTGAAACAGGCTCGACCGAGGATGCTAAAAAGTTAGTTGCCAAATATCGTGAATCTAATGCTATAGAATCGTCTTTAGAAGGAGTTAAAACTTTCTGGAATAACAAATTGCAACGTATAAAAGTCAACACTCCTGCCCCGGAAATGGATGTTATGTCTAACGGCTGGTTACAGTACCAGAATATTGCTTCCCGCATGTGGGCACG
>Ga0209918_1000505_pt1 | contig 25403 bp, 24 predicted proteins | sample SalPonD_shore_MG_FD_185712 | JGI IMG/M metagenome (GOLD analysis project Ga0209918, IMG submission 185712) | Salt pond soil microbial communities from South San Francisco under conditions of wetland restoration - Salt Pond MetaG... | ecosystem: Environmental > Aquatic > Marine > Intertidal zone... | reverse complement strand
CCCAGGAACTCCTGGGCCGACATCCCGATGGCCACCGCCACCCACCACTCGACCAGCTCGTAAAAGGCGCTGACCGCCAGCACCACGCAGGTACTGAGAAAGAACAGCATCTTGCCCCGGCGCAATGGGGTGACGCGCAGCAGGATCTCCCGGGCCGCGATCGCCGGGATAAATCCCTGGGCGAGATGCCCTATCCGGTCGTAGTGGTTGCGCGCAAAGCCGAAGGCCTGCTCCATCCAGAAGCCGAGCGGCACATGCGCATAGGTATAGTGCCCCCCGACCATCAGGATGACCGCGTGCACGAAGATCAAACGGTAGAGCAGGCGCGACAGTGGAAAGCGCCGGTACGTGGCCACCAGCAGCGGGACCACCACCAGCACGGGCGCCACCTCCAGCCACCAAGTCAGCCGGTCGAAGGGAGCGATAGCCGACCAGATGAACACCGCCGCGCCAGCGGCCAACAACAGCCATAACTCTCCCTTGAAACCTCGATTCATAACAAGCCGAGCCATTGTGATCGCAGAGAAGGCAGAGTCGCAGAGGACACGGAGAAATACAACTCAAGTTGGCAGTTGGCAGCGAGAGATGCAAATGCATTTATCTTTCTGACGACTGCAAACTGCCTACTGACAACTTACTTAGTCCGTCTCGCGCTCTATGTTGCAGCAGTGCGAGGCGTGGTCGCCCGGGGCCACCACCGCCTCCAGGATGGCCCCGGTCACGGGGTTGGGCCGGAAGGTCGTGCAGCCCTTGAGCCCCTTGTCATAGGCCTGGTCGTAGAGGTCGCGGAAGGAGTCGAAGTCGTAATCCGCCGGCACGTTGATCGTCTTGGAGATCGCGTTGTCGACGAAGGGCTGCAGCGCTGCCTGCATGTCCAGGTGCGCCGCGGGCGTGAGGTCGTTGACCTCGACGAAACAGTCCGGCAGGTCCGCCCCGGCGAAGCGCTCGCGCCACCGGTCATAGGCATAATCGCTCACCCGGTATTCACGATAGCCGCCGTCGAGCTCGAGCAGGCGGCGCGAATAATTGAGGTCGTAGACCGGCTCCAGGCCGCTGGAGATGTTGCCGGCGAACAGGCTGATCGTCCCGGTCGGGGCAATGGCGGTGAGGTGGCTGTTGCGGATGCCGTGTTCGGCGATACCCTGGCGGATATCGTCCGGCAGACCCTTGACGAAGGAACCCGCCAGGTAGGCATCGGTCTCGAAGAACGGGAAGGCCCCCTTCTCCCGCGCCAGTTCGATGGACGCGCGGTAGGCCTCGTGGCAGATCGTCTGCATGAGGCCCGCGGCGAGGCGACGCCCCTGCGGCGAGTCGTAGCGCAGGCCCAGCAGAATCAGCGTGTCGGCCAGACCGGTCAACCCCAGGCCGATGCGCCGTGAACCGTGCGCCTGGCGCTGCTGCGCGGCCAACGGAAACCGCGAGGCGTCGATGACATTGTCCATCATCCGCACCGCCACCCGCACGGTCTCCCGCAGCGCGGTCTCGTCCAGACCGGCCTGCGGCTCAAAGGGCCCGCTCACGAACCGCGTCAGGTTCACCGAACCCAGATCGCAGGCCCCGTAGGGCGGCAAGGGGATCTCGCCGCAGGGATTGGTCGCGCTGATGTGCTCCCGGTAATGGAGATTGTTCAGGGCATTGATGCGATCGGCGAACAATACCCCCGGCTCGGCGTATTCGTAGGTGGCGCGCAGGATTCGCTCCCAAAGCTCGCGGGCCCGCACCGTGCGTACGATACGACAGGGCACGGGACGGGCCGCGGCCCCGGCGCCTGCCCCCGCCGCCGGCCAGGTGCGCATCACCACCTCGCCGCCGCCCGCGCCGGGCTCGTGCGAACCGACGGGAAAGACGAGCGGCCAGGGCGCATCGGCGCGCACGGCCTGCATGAACTCGTCGCTGACCAGAACCGAGAGGTTAAAGTGGCGCAGGGCGCGCGGATCGCGCTTGGCCTCGATGAATGCCTCGATATCGGGGTGATCCACCCGCAGGGTGGCCATCATGGCGCCGCGCCTGGCGCCCGTGGACAGCAGCGTGGCGCACATGCTGTCCCAGATGTGCATGAACGAGACCGGCCCCGAGGCGATGGTGCCGGCCTCCTGAGCGCGCGTGCCGCGCGGGCGCAGACTGGAGAAATCGTAACCGACGCCCCCGCCCTGCTGCATGGTCAGGGCCCCTTCCTTGAGGGCATCGAAGATGCCGTCCATGGAGTCCTCGATAGTGCCCATGACAAAGCAGTTGAACAGCGTCACGCGCCGATCGGTCCCCGCCCCGGCGAGGATGCGACCGCCCGGAAGGAAGCGAAAGCCCTCCAGCACCCGGTAAAAACGCTCGGCCCAGGCATCCCGATCCGTCGGCTCGACTGCCGCCAGGGCGTCAGCCACCCGCCGCCAGGTGTCCTCCACCGTCGCATCGACCACCCGCTCGCCCTCGCGCAGGCGATACTTGGTGTCCCAGATATGGCGGGAGATATCGGCCGTGAAGGGGTCGGTGCTCATGGGAAAAGGATAGCACCCACGTTGCGTGAGGTGTGAGGCGAGCCAAGTTGGCAGTTGGCAGTTGGCAGTTGGCAGTTGGCAGTTGGCAGTTGGCAGAAAGAATAAGGCGTGAGGGGCGAGGGGCGAGGGGCGAGGGGGTCAATAAACAGTTCCGCCCGCCGCTACGCAACGGGCGGAAGAGCTTTTGATCCCCTCACCCCAACCCCTCTCCCGGAGGGAGAGGGGCTGAGGCGGCACAACGGAGGGCCCCTCTCCCTCCGGGACCCCGGTACCCCCTTGAGGGGTGGAGGGAAAGGGTGAGTGAGTAAAAACTGCTGGTCTATTCGGCTACGTCGAAGGGGATTGAAGAGATGCCTCATACAAGCGAATAAGATCACCTCGCCTGTCGAACTCATCATTCTCTTCTCTGCGCCCTTGCGTTCCTTTCCAGAGCACCAGAATGGAATTCCGCCCGCGGAAGCCCGTTTCAATCGTCGCGAAACGGCGGGTGGAAGACCACCCGCCCTACGGGCTGCGAGCCGCCTCACGCCTCACGCCTCACGCCTCACGCCTCACACCTCACACCTCACACCTCACGTCTTATTCTCTCTGCCGACTGCAAACTGACGACTGCCGACTCCGCCCTGGCGGCGGTAGCCCGAAGGGCGGCCAATTCCGCCACGGCTTCGCGGCTGAGGCGGGGGCTAATTTTTCTTGTGATGCCGCATCATGCGCTTGCGCTTGGCTTCCTGGCGGGGCGTGAGGGTGTTGCGCCGGCCCTCGTAGGGGTTCTTGCCGGTCTTGAACTCGATGCGCACCGGCGTGCCCTGCAGCTTGAAGTGCTTGCGAAAGGCGTTCATCAGATAGCGCCGATAGGCGTCGGGGACCCGCTCGGTCTGATTGCCGTGGATGACGATGAGCGGCGGATTCTGGCCGCCCTGATGGGCGTAGCGCAGCTTGATGCGCCGGCCCCTGACCATGGGCGGTTGATGCGCGCTCACCAGCGACTCGAGCAGGCGCGTCAGCTCGGGGGTGGAGAACTTGCGCATGGCCGAGGTATAGGCGCGGCGCACGGAGCCGAACAGATCGCCCACGCCGGTGCCGTGCAGGGCGGAAATGAAATGCATCTTGGCGAAATCGGCGAACGGCAGTTTGAGCTCGAGCTCGCGGCGGATTCGGTCGCGCGCGTCGCGCTCCAGACCGTCCCACTTGTTGACCGCGACGACCAGCGCGCGCCCGGCGTCCATGACGAAGCCCAACAGCCCCGCGTCCTGCTCGCTGATCCCCTCGTGGGCGTCGAGCACCATGATCACCACGTGCGCGTCCTCGATGGCCTTGAGGGTCTTGATGATACTGAACTTTTCGATGGCCTCGGTGACGCGTGCCCGCCGGCGCACGCCCGCCGTATCGATCAGGGTATAGCGCTGACCGTCGCGCTCGAAGGGCACGTGGATGGCATCGCGCGTGGTACCCGGTTGGTCGAAGGCGACCACGCGCTCCTCGCCGAGGATGCGGTTGAGCAAGGTCGACTTGCCGACATTGGGCCGGCCGACGATGGCGATCTTGATGCCCTGCTCGGCCTCCTCGGCCGGTGCCGGCTCCGGTTCCGGTTCCGGAAGCGACTCCAGCACTTCGTCCACCAGCGCCCGCACGCCGTCGCCGTGCGCCGCGGACACTGCATAAGGCGCCCCCAGACCCAGGGCATGAAATTCGGCGCTCACCATCTCCGGGGCCATGCCCTCGGCCTTGTTGACGATCACCATCACGTGTTTGCCGGCGGTGCGCAGGCGTGCGGCAATGGCCTCGTCGCCGCCGGTCAGTCCCTCCCGGCCGTCGACCATGAACAACACGGCGTCGGCCTGCTGCACGGCCAACCAGGACTGGTTGGCCATCAGGCTGTCCAGTCCCACTTCCTCGTCGCTGAGGCCGCCGGTGTCGACCACGATGTAATCGCGCCCGCCGAGGCGCCCCTCGCCGAATTGGCGATCGCGGGTCAGACCCGGTTGATCCGCCACCAGGGCGTCGCGCGAACGCGTGAGGCGATTGAACAGGGTCGACTTGCCGACATTGGGACGCCCTACCAGGGCGATGACGGGTTTCATGAATAGGCTCTGTCGGAGTCGGGCTCCGTCGTGGGCTCGGCGCGCCGTCCGGCCTCAGCGAGAGGCCAGACGGTAGGCAGAAAACACACCGCGGCGGTCGATGGCGATCACCATGTTGTCGCTGATCAAGGGTGTGGCCAGCACGCCGCGCGGCTGCGGGTACTTGAAGGCGTCGAAATCGGGCTCGATACGGCGAAACACCGCGTCGGGGCCGCTCACGCGGGTACGGGCCACGCGATGACCGTCGTTCGTGGACAGCCAGTGCAGGTAACCGGCGTAGTCGCCCACGACCACGTACTTTCCATCCAGTACCGGTGCCGTGAGCTGCCGGCGCTTGAGCTTGTCCTGTTTCCACAGCGTGGCGCCCGCATAGCGATCCAGGGCCCACACGTCACCGCTGGCGTCGGTCACATAGACCTTTTTGTCATCGACCGTCAGTCCGGCATAGGAGGATATATCACGCGCCCACAACATACGCCCGCTGTCGAGCTGCACGGCGGCCACGCGGCCCTGATAGCTGGCCACGTAGACGGTGTTGCCGCGGATGACGGGGTCGCCATCGATATCGACGATCCGCTGCAATTCGGAACGCCCGTGAGCCACCGCGACGGTGGTATCCCACAGCACTGTTCCGTCGTTGAGGGTCAGGGCCACCAGTTTGCCGTTGTCGAAGCCGCAGACCACGATCCCGTTGTCGATCACCGGCGCACTGGTGCCGCGCAGCGTCAACACCGGGACATTGGCATCGTAGGTCCACTCGCGCTTGCCGCTGTCCGCGTTCAGGCCGAACAGGCGCCCGTCGATGGTACGGACCACCACGACACCCTGGGCGCCGCGCGGGGGCGAGAGGACTTCGCTGGAGACCGTGCTGCGCCACAGGACATGACCGTCGTCCTTGCTCAGCGCCACGACCTGACCGCGGCGGGTGCCCACCAACACGCGATTGCCGGCCAAACCGACCCCACCGGTGACCGGCAGGTCCAGCTTGACGTCCCACAGAGCCTTGCCGCTGTGCACGTCGAAGGCACGGACATGGCCCTTGTCGTCGGTGACGAAACCGTGCTGGCCGTCTATGGCCGGGCCCAGCTTGAGATAGTTGTCGTCCGCGCCGACACCGATCTTGCTGTCCCACACGCGGTTGACCGGCATGGGCTGCTTGATCGTCTTCAAGGGCGCGGGCGGCAATACCGGCGAGGGCGAAGAGCCGCAGGCGCTCAGGCTCAGCAAAACGACCGTTCCCGCCGGCCCCAGAAGGCCGGCCTTGATCCACTGCCAGTACGTGCCTCTCATTGGGTCTCGGCCCCCTGCGCGGCGTTGCTCGCGGGCGAGTCGGCCGCGGCGGCCGAGGCGAGATTGTCCAGTTTGATCTTGACCAACTGGCGCAGACGCGCGTTGGGCGCCAGGGCCTTGAAGGCACGGCGGTAGGCCTTGCGCGCCTGGTCCGAGTCGCCCTTGGCCAGGTAGGCATCGCCCCGGATCTCATCGTAGCTCGCCGCGAAGGTGCCGGGCTTGGACTGGTCGAGCAGGCTCAAGGCCTGGTCGGGCTGACCCTGCGCAATGAGGACGCGGGCCAGGCGCATGCGTGCGATATGCTGCGTGCCTGCCTGGTCGGCATTGTCCAACGCCCAGCGCAGATCGGCGGCCGCCGCTTTCAGGTCGTCCCCCTTGACCTTGACCTTCGCCTGGGCGAGCGCACCGAGCACCGCGTAAGGCGTGGACGCGAAGTCCTTGCGCAGCTTGTCGCCGTCGGCCAGTACCTGATCGTCCGAGCCCGACTGCAGCCCCTGCATCAATCCGGCATAGACCATGGAGGCCGCCTGCGCCTGCTCGTGGCGATGCGAAAACCAGGCGCGCGTGCCGAACAGGACTATCAGGCCCAGCACGACACCGGTGATGATCGCCCGGCCGTACTCGCGCCACCAGCGTTTGATCGCCTCGGCTTGTTCGTGATCGTCCAAATAGTTATCCACGTGTATCCGACTCCATCTTTTCGTGTGTGGCGCGCGGCTTCAAGGCTCCGGCCGGTCTATGTGTCCTTGCAGGAACCCGACCAGGTCCGAATGCGCGACGGCCTGCTGCTCGCCGTCGCCGCGCAGGGGCTTGACCGTGACCGTACCCTCGGCCACCTCCTGCTCGCCCAGGATGAGCGCCAGCCGCGCACCGCTCTTGTCCGCCCGCTTGAGCTGGCTCTTGAAGCTGCCGCCGCCGCAGTTGGCCAACAACCGCAACGCGGGCAATTGATCGCGCAGCGAATCGGCCAGGACCAGGCCCTGACGCTCGGCCTCGGCCCCGGCCAACACCAGGTAGGCATGGGGCGCACGGGCACCGGCCTCGGGCAGATGCTCGATGAGCGCCACCAGGCGCTCCATACCCAGGGCGAACCCAATCGCCGGCGTGGCCCGTCCGCCGAGCTGCTCGACCAGGCCGTCGTAACGCCCGCCGGCACAAACCGTCCCCTGCGCGCCCAAGCGGTCGGTCACCCATTCGAAGACCGTCTTGCCGTAGTAATCCAGACCGCGCACCAGACGGGGATTGATCTCGAAATCGATCCCCGCCGCGCGCAGGCCCTCGCACAGACCCTCGAAGTGCTCGCGCGACTCGCCATCCAGATGCTCGACCAACTGAGGGGCCTGCCCGATCAAGGCCTGCATCTCGGGTGCCTTGCTGTCGAGGATACGCAGCGGGTTGCTGTGCAGGCGGCGTCGACTATCCTCGTCGAGCGCATCGGCGTGCGCCTCGAAGTACTCGACCAGCCGCCCTCGATAAGCCGCACGGGCCTCGGCCGAGCCGAGTGAGTTGAGCTGCAGACGCACCTCCTCGCGCAGGCCGAGCAGACGCCACAGCCGCGCCGTCAATTGGATAAGCTCGATGTCGACGTCGGGCCCGTTCAGGCCGAAGACCTCCACACCGAGCTGGTGAAACTGACGGTAACGCCCCTTCTGTGGACGTTCGTGGCGAAACATCGCGCCGCTGTACCACAGGCGGTGAATCTGATTGTGCAACAGGCCGTTTTCGATACCCGCGCGCACGCAGCCCGCCGTGCCCTCCGGGCGCAAGGTCAGGCTGTCGCCGTTGCGGTCCTCGAAGGTGTACATCTCCTTTTCGACGATGTCGGTGACCTCGCCGATGGACCGCTTGAACAACTCGGTCTTCTCCACCAGGGGCAGGCGGATTTCCTGATAACCGTAGCCCGCCATGACCCGGCGGAAGGTGCGCTCAACGTACTGCCAGCGGGGCGTCTGATCCGGCAGGATATCGTTCATGCCCCGGATCGCCTGAATCGACTTCGACAAGTTCTCTCCCCCGCAACTGATTCACTGAGGCGCGGCCCACCGGCGTCGCCCAGCGCGCGCCCCGCCTTGGCCGCTCAGTCCTGAGCACCGCCGCCAGGCGCCGCGCTGGCGTCGGCCGCCCCGTCACCGGGCCGGGCGGCGGCCGCGCCCGCATCGGATTTTCCGATAACGAAATGCGCGACATCCTTGCTGTTGGACCGGCCCTTATCGAACGGCTGGCCATTATACTTGATCGTCACCGCCGGCGCGTATCCGAGCGTGACATCGAACGGGGCTTCGCCCGTGAGCTCGAGCGTCTCGCCGGCCTTGACGAGGCGATAGACCAGGCGCCGCCCGGCCGCGTCGTAAACTTCGGTCCACGAATCGTCCGTATAGTGCAGCGTCAGGTGCTGAGGCAGCGCCATGCCCAACATGGCCGATGCGGCGGCCGCGGCGCTGCCAGTCGCGCTGGCACTGCGCTTGCCCGACGCCGCGCCGTTGGCGCCCGCCCCCGATCCGGATGTCGCGGGCGCGCTCTTCCCCGCCCCCGAGACAGCGCCGGCCAGCGGCGTCCGGCCCAGCGCGATGGAGGCGGCCGGCGGCGTCGTCGGCTGCGACGGCGCCGCGGCCGGACCCGGCATCGATTTCCCCGGCGCCGTATTGGCCGGGGCGGCCGGCGCCGTCGTATCCCCGGGAATGGGCAGCTTGCGCCCGCTATCGACGCCGAACCACCACAGCAGCAGGAGCACGACCAGCGCCACTATCAGCAGATACGTCACCCACCGCATCAGCCCCTCAGCGCCGCGTCCCGCCGGCTTGAGTTCGATGTTGGGCAACAGGGAGGGGGCTTCCTCTTCGCGGTCGTAGGCCTCGAGGATCTCTTCCTCGGGCAGGCGCAGGAGGCGGGCGTAGTTGCGCAGATATCCGGTGACGTAGGCCGGCGCCGGCATCTGGTCGTAATCGTCTTCCTCCAGGGCGCTGACCATGCGCACGTCCAGGTGCAACTGGGCGGCCACGTCCTCGAGCGTCAGATGCTCGGCCTCGCGCGCCTCGCGCAGTCGGCGCCCCGGACCTTCACGGTTCTCATCCGGCTCCCGACCCTCGGGGGCCGATTCATCGGCTTGACTGTCCCGGGGGTCGGTGTCGTTCACGGCAGCTGCCCCTGAGCCTCCATGGCCCGCAAGCGATCGGCCTCCGGGGAGTCGCCGTACTTGCCCTTGAGCAGCAGCTCGTAGCTTGCCACGGAATCCTGGTTGCCGAGCTGGTTTTCAATCTGGATACCCAGCAGCAGGCTCTGGGGATTTTGCTTCTTGGCGATGTCCAGGTAGCGGTGATAGTAATGGCGGGCACTGCGATAGTGGCCCTTGGCGTATTCAATCTGCGCGATCGAAAACAGCGACTTGGGCCGCTTCTTGTCCATGCGCAGCGCCTTGTGCAGGTACTTCTCCGCCCGCTCCGGCTGTTTGGCGCGCTGGGCGCACAGGCCGAGATTCTCGTAGGTCTGGGCGCGGTCGTCGTTCAGTGGGTCCTTCAGGACCTTCTGGAAGTACCTGTCGGCTTCGTCGAATTTTTTCTCATCGCACAGAAACACGCCGTAGTTGTTCAACAGGGGCGTGTCGTGAGGCATGCGATCGAGCGCCTCTTTGAAGTGCGTCTCGGCCTTGTCCATCTCGCCCAGGCGCCGATAGAGTTCGGCGATATAATGGTGTGCCTCGCCGTTGTCGGGGTTTTCCTTCAGCGCGCGTTTGAGCTTTGTCATGGCCCACTCGTTGCGCCCCTGGGTCATGTAGGCCAGACCGAGCTCGGCGTTGAGCTTGGAGGCCTTTTCCAGATCGGCCTTCGGCCGCGTCGTCTCGGTGGCACAGCCACTGATCGCTACGGCGAAGACGACCCCAAGCACAACCACCGCCCATCGCTTCATCCGACATCTCCTGCCACAGTGACGCGCCGCAAGCGGCGCTTGGTCCGATCGACGACCCGGCCGGCCAGTTGGCCGCAGGCCGCGTCGATATCATCGCCGCGGGTGCGGCGGGTAATCGTGGTCAAACCGCCGCCAATCAGGATATCGCGAAAGCGATCGATCGACGCCTTCGGCGAACGCCGGTACTTCGTCCCGGGGAAGGGATTGAAGGGTATCAGGTTGACCTTCGAGGGCACGCCGCGCAGCAGCTTGACCAGCTGACGGGCGTGCGCCGGGGAGTCGTTGACGCCTTCGAGCATGACGTACTCGAAGGTGACCTTGCGCCGCTCGCCCGCCACGTAACGCCGACAGGCCTCGAGCAGCGGCTCGATGGGATACTTGCGGTTCAGCGGCACCAGTTCGTTGCGCAGCTCGTTGGTGGGCGCGTGCAGGGAGACGGCCAGGCTGACGTCGCTGACCTGCGCCAGGCGATCCAGGGCCGGAATAACGCCGGAGGTGCTCAAGGTCACGCGGCGCTTGGACAGGCCGTAGGCGAAGTCGTCCATCATGACGCCCATGGCGCCCACGACGTTGTCGAAATTGAGCAGCGGCTCGCCCATGCCCATCAAGACAACGTTGGTGATGATACGTTCGCCCTTGGGGTCGCGCCCCAGTCCCCGGTTGGCCGCCCAAACCTGGCCGACGATCTCGCCGACGCTGAGATTGCGGTTGAAGCCCTGCTGCGCCGTCGAGCAGAAGCTGCAATCGAGCGCGCAGCCGACCTGGGAGGAAATGCACAGAGTCCCCCGGCGCTCTTCGGGAATGAAAACCGTCTCGATGCAGTTGCCGCTGTCCAGACGCAGCAGCCACTTGCGCGTGCCGTCCGAGGCCTGCTGATCGAGCACCACCTCGGGGACGCGAACCTCGGCAAGATCCTTCAGTCGCTGGCGCAGCGCCTTGCTGAGGTTGCTCATGGCGTCGAAGTCGTCGACCCCGTGCTGGTGAATCCACTGGAACACCTGCGAGGCGCGAAACGGCTTCTCGCCCAGCTCGGCGAAGAAGGCCTCCATCGCCGGGCGATCAAGGTCGAACAGGTTGACTTTGGCAGCTGTCTCCAACGCAATGCACCTCGGTGCGTGAACGGTTGCGGGCCGCGGACGCGATCAACGCGTGCGCGGACAGATCTCCTCGTCCTTGAAGAAGAAGGCGATTTCGGTGACCGCCGTATCCGGTCCGTCGGAGCCGTGTACCACGTTCTCGTCGACGGTCTTGGCAAAATCGGCGCGAATCGTACCCGGCGCCGCTTCCTGCGGATTGGTCGCCCCCATCAGCTCGCGGTTCTTGGCGATCGCGCCCTCGCCCTCGAGCACCTGGACCATCACCGGACCGGAGGTCATGAACTCGACCAGGTCCTTGAAGAAGGGCCGCTCCTTGTGCACGGCGTAGAACCCTTCGGCCTGCTCGCGGCTCAAGTGCAGCATGCGCGCGGCGATGATCTTCAACCCCGCCTTCTCGAACCGGCCATAGATCTCGCCGATGAGGTTCTTGGCAACGCCGTCGGGTTTGATGATGGACAGGGTACGCTCGATGGCCATTGAGACAACTCCGCTTCAAATATGCTCGCTAAGATAGCATAAACCCGCGGAAACACGCGGGTTTAAAGGGATCATTCTATCGCCTCATGCCCCTACCGGCAATCGGGGAATGAGGCCGGCGGCCACGCTCGGCGCCTCAATCGCGCTCCTCGATCCAGGCCATCTGGACGGCCTCCAGGATACGCTCGCCGGACTTTTCCGGGTCGTCGTCGAAGTCCTCCAGCGCGCAGATCCAGGCGTGCAGGTCGGTAAAGCGCACGTATTGGGGGTCGACGTCGGGATGGGCCTCGTCCAGCGCAATGGCAATCTCCAGCGAATCGTTCCACTTCAATCCCATGGGCCCTCCTCAGTGGTGTTCGGACACCATATTGATGGTGTATTTGGGGATTTCGACGACCAGGTCGGCCGCGGCGACCACCGCCTGGCAGCTCAGCCGGGAATCGGGCTCCAGGCCCCAGGCCTTGTCCAGCAGGTCGTCCTCCTCCTCCTCGGACTCGACCAGCGACTGGCCGCCCTCGCGCACGTAGACATGACAGGTCGTGCAGGCGCAGGACTTCTCGCAGGCGTGTTCTATCTCGATGCCATTGGCGAGCAGGCTGTCGCAGATGCTGGTGCCGGGCTCGGCCTCGATGACCGCCCCCTCGGGGCACAACTCTTCATGAGGCAAGACGATGATTTGAGTCATAAATTTCCTTTAGCCGACGGTACGGACCACGCCGGCCTCAACCGAATTCTTCGAGCTTGTGCCCCGCCAGGGCCTTCTTGATGCTCGCATTCATGCGCCGCGCGGCGAACTCCGAGGTGGCCTTGTCCAGCGCCTCGATCGCCTGGCGAATGGCGCGGTGGTCGGTGCCCTCGCGGGCCCGGCGCAGCGCCTCGGCGGCCGCGTCGATGGCCGCCCGCTCGCCCGGCTCGAGCAGGGCCTCGCCGTCGGCGGCCAGGGCCGCCTCCAGGGCCCCCAGGACGCGGTCCGCCTCGACCTGCTGCTCGGCCAGGGTGCGCGCGGCGACGTCCTCATCGGCGTGGGCCATGGACTCGCGCAGCATGGTCTCGATCTCGCCGTCGCTCAGCCCGTAGGAGGGTTTGACCTGGATGCTGCTCTCCACGCCGGTGGTCTCCTCCCGGGCCGAGACCGACAGCAGACCGTCGGCATCGACCTGGAAGGTCACGCGGATGCGCGCGGCGCCGGCCACCATGGGCGGGATGCCGTGGAGCTCGAAACGGGCCAGGGAGCGGTTGTCGGACACCAGGTCGCGCTCGCCCTGGACCACGTGCACGGCCATGGCGCTCTGGCCGTCCTTGAAGGTGGTGAAGTCCTGGGCGCGGGCCACGGGGATGGTCGTGTTGCGCGGGATGACCTTCTCCACCAGGCCGCCCATGGTCTCCAGACCCAGCGACAGGGGGATGACGTCCAGCAGCAGCATCTCGTCCTCGGGCTTGTTGCCGACGAGGATGTCCGCCTGGATGGCCGCCCCGATGGCCACCACCTTGTCCGGGTCGATGTCGACCAGCGGCTCGCGGCCGAAGAACTCGCCGACCAGCTCGCGCACACGCGGCACGCGGGTCGAGCCGCCGACCATGACCACGTCCTGGATCTCCTCGGCCGACACCCCCGCATCGCGCAGGGCGCGCCGGCACGGCGCCTGCGTCCTTCGGATCAAGGGGTCGATGATTTCATGGAGCCGGGCCCGGGTGAGCTCGCCCTCCCACACGCTGGCGTCCATGCGCTCGACGCGCAGGGCCACGCGATCGGTCTCGGTCAGCGCCTCCTTGGCCCGGCGGGCCTCGCCCATCAAGCGGCGCAGCTGCGCATGATCGGCCTCCTCGCCGATATCGGCCTCGTGCATCATCCACTCGGCCAGGGCGCGGTCGAAGTCGTCACCGCCGAGCGAGGAGTCGCCCGCCGTCGACAGCACCTCGAACACGCCCTTGTTCAGGCGCAGGATGGAGATATCGAAGGTCCCGCCGCCCAGGTCGTAGACGGCGTGCACGCCCTCCGAGCCGCGGTCCAGGCCGTAGGCCACGGCGGCGGCCGTGGGCTCGTTGAGCAGGCGCAGCACGTTGAGCCCGGCCAGGCGCCCGGCGTCCTTGGTCGCCTGGCGCTGGGCGTCGTCGAAATAGGCGGGCACGGTGATCACCGCGCCGCTGAGCTCCCCGCCCAGGCTGGACTCGGCGCGCTGGCGCAGGGCCTTGAGGATCTCGGCCGAGACCTCCACCGCGCTGACCTCGCCGCCGGCCGTGCGCACGCGCGGCACGCTCGCGTCCTCGGCCACGAACTCGTAGGGCAGGCGCTTGCCCAGGGTACGCAGGTCCGCCACGGCGCGCCCCATGAGGCGTTTGACCGATACGATCGTGTTCAACGGGTCGGTGGCGGCGGCCGCCCCGGCCTCCTCGCCGACGACGGGCTCACGCCCGGCCCCGTAGTGCACGACCGAAGGCAGGAGGTGGCGTCCGGCCTCGTCGGGCAGGGTTTCGGCCAGGCCGCTGCGTACGCTGGCGACCAGGGAATTGGTGGTACCGAGATCGATCCCGACGGCCAAACGGTGCTCGTGTGGGGCCGTGGACTCGCCCGGCTCACTGATCTGAAGTAATGCCATGTTGAAAAAATGCTCGTAACGGGCTGTGAAAAGCTTGCGGCGGAGGGCTCGTCGCGGCGGCCCGCGCCTCGCGACACTAGACCATCCTTGGACGCCGCCTGGCGGCGCCTTGCGCTGCTCGGCCCGCTGCCGAATCTATCTGATAGGCTGATAAGCCCAAATTAAATCAAGGGGCCGCGGCGGCGTCGAATCCCGACGGGGCCCTTGTCTCTGTCCCCCTCGACCCGACGGGACCGGCGACGCTTTTCAACGCCCCGTGAATCGACCGCGCCGGGTGGCAACCCGCAGGCAGACACCCGGCGCGGTGTCGGCGCTCAGCACGCCGATTATATTAGTCTAAGGTCCTCAGACGGCGTCGGCCAGGTCTTCCTCGACGGCCTCCGCCTCGCGGCGCAGCTTGTCCAGAAACTGCATCTTCTGGACCTCCCGCTTGGCCTGCTCCAGGTCCTCGCCGCGGCCGGCTTCGAACAGGCCGGCCAGGCCATCCATGACGTGGCGCGAACGCTGTTCAATATCGCGCATCAGGGCATCGAGGCTGCCCAGCGGGTCGGCGCTGTCGCCGACTTCGCCGAGGCGTTCTCGCAGCTCCATCTGTTCCATGAGGAATTCGGGATCGACGTGCGTATCGCGCTCGTCGTCCACCCCGACGCCGTGGAGCTCGAGCAGATACCGGGCCCGCGCCAGGGGCTGTTTGAGCGCCTGGAAGGCCTCGTTGATCTGGGTCGTCCGCTGCATCGACAGGCGGCGGTCACGCTCGGAGGCGTTGGCGAAGCGATCCGGGTGCACCGTGCGCTGGAGCTCGCGGTAACGCTCGCCCAGCAGCTCGGCGTCGATATCGAAACCGACCGGCAGGCCGAACAGCTCGAAATGGTTCTGCGACAGCTCCCCGCTCATCGGCTCAGGCGATCAGATATTGAAGCTCTCGCCGCAGCCGCACTGGTCCTTGACGTTGGGGTTGTTGAACTTGAACCCCTCGTTCAGGCCTTCCTTGCCGAAGTCGAGCTCGGTCCCGTCGAGATACAACAGGCTCTTCGGGTCGACGATGACCTTCACGCCGTTGCACTCGAAGACCTGATCCTCTTCGCCGACACTGTCGGCGAACTCCAGCACATAGGCCATGCCGGAACAGCCCGAGGGCCGCACGCCCAGGCGCAGCCCCTCGCCCTTGCCCCGATTGCCCAGGAACGTCTTGACCCGATCCGCGGCGGCTTGTGTCAGGGTAATGGACATAACATCACACTCCATAACTCGTTGGGGCCGGATGCGACCCGCGCGAGGTCCAGCGCGCCTGGTTCAGGCGCTCTTGGCCTCGTCGGCAGCATCCGAGCCGTGATTGCCCTGATAGTCGGCGATGGCGGCCTTGATGGCATCCTCGGCCAGCACCGAACAATGGATCTTCACCGGCGGCAGCGCCAGCTCTTCGGCGATCTGCGTGTTCTTGATGGCGGCGGCCTCGTCCAGGGTCTTGCCCTTGACCCATTCGGTCAGCAGGGAGCTGGAGGCAATGGCCGAACCACAACCGTAGGTCTTGAACTTGGCGTCCTCGATGACGCCGGCGTCGTTGACCTTGATCTGCAGGCGCATGACGTCGCCGCAGGCCGGGGCGCCGACCATGCCGGTCCCAATGGAAGTGTCTCCCTTCTCGAAGGTGCCGACGTTGCGCGGATTTTCGTAATGGTCGAGTACCTTGTCACTGTAAGCCATGATTGCTACCTCATTGAATGGGTTGCTGATTCATTATGAAATTCGATTGGCGGGTGTCCCGTCAGTGCGCCGCCCACTGGACCGAATCGAGATCGATGCCCTCTTTGTACATGTCCCACAGCGGGGAGAGCTCGCGCAACTTGTCGATCTTCTGATGCAGCAGGTCGATGGTGTAGTCGATCTCTTCCTCGGTGGTGAACCGCCCGATAGTGAACCGTATCGAGCTGTGCGCCAGCTCGTCGTTGCGGCCCAGGGCCCGCAGCACGTAGGAAGGCTCGAGGCTGGCCGACGTGCATGCCGAACCCGAGGAGACCGCAAGATCCTTGAGCGCCATGATCAGCGACTCGCCCTCGACGAAGTTGAAGCTGATGTTCAGGTTGTGCGGGACGCGCTTTTCCAGGTCGCCGTTGACATAGACTTCCTCGATGTCCTGCAGTCCGTCGAGCAGGCGATCGCGCAGCATGCGCACACGCTCGTTCTCGGCGGCCATCTCCTCCTTGGCGATACGGAAGGCCTCGCCCATGCCCACGATCTGGTGGGTCGGCAGGGTCCCGGAGCGCATGCCGCGCTCGTGGCCGCCGCCGTGCATCTGGGCCTCGATGCGCGCCCGGGGCTTGCGGCGCACGTACAGGGCGCCGATGCCCTTGGGACCATAGACCTTATGGCCGGAGAAGGACATGAGGTCGACCTTGACGTCCTTCAAGTCGATAGGCGCCTTGCCGGCACTCTGGGCGGCATCGACGTGAAAGAGAATGCCGCGCTCGCGCGTAATCTCGCCGATGGCCTTGATGTCCTGGATGACGCCGATTTCGTTGTTCACGTGCATGATGGACACCAGCGTGGTGTCCTCGCGCAGGGCGCCCTGGAGCTTGTCCAGGTCGATCAGCCCGTCGGATTCGGGGTCGAGATAGGTGACCTCGAAGCCCTCGCGTTCGAGCTGGCGACAGGTATCGAGCACGGCCTTGTGTTCGGTCTTGGCGGTGACGATGTGCTTGCCCTTCTTCTGGTAGAAGTGGGCCGCGCCCTTGATCGCCAGGTTATCGGACTCGGTCGCACCGGAGGTCCAGATGATCTCCTTGGGGTCGGCATTGACCAGGGCCGCCACGTCGGCGCGCGCCTGCTCGACCGCCTCTTCGGCCTGCCAACCGAACGCATGCGAACGCGAGGCCGGGTTTCCGAAATTGCCGTCCATGGTCAGGTAGTCACACATGACCTTGGCAACCCGCGGGTCGACGGGCGTCGTCGCGGAATAGTCAAGATAAATAGGCGTCTTCATTGCGTCTCCAACACACTCACAAGCAATGCCGCTGTCGCGGCCGAATTTCGATTACACCCGTGCACGGCGGCCCTTCGCCGGCGCCAGTTTCCAGGGTCGCCGCCGAAGGGTCTGCGCCGGGCCGTGCGTCCAATGTTCAGACCGCCTCTTTGCTCGGCGTCTCCTCGGAGCTGTCCTGTTCGCGGCCCTGGAAGGCGACGCGCTCGTGCTTGCGGTCCTGGCGTTCGGCGACCGCCTGGATGCCCTGACGGTCGACCAGGTTGCCCAGACTGATCCCACTGAGGAAATCATAGATCTGCTGGCTGAGATCGCTCCACAGCTCGTGGGTCAGGCACTGCTGGTCGTCCTGGCAGTTGGCCTTGCCGGCGCAGCGCGTGGCGTCGACCTTCTCGTCGACGGCGGTGATGACGTCCGCCACGGCGATCTCGTCGGCGTGGCGGCTCAGGCGGTAACCGCCGCCCGGTCCGCGCGCGCTGTCGACCAGCCCGCGCTTGCGCAGCTTGGAGAACAGCTGTTCCAGATAGGACAGCGAGATACCCTGGCGCTGCGAGATATCGGCCAAGGTGATCGGGCCGTCTGTGTAGTGCAATGCCAGGTCCAGCATCGCGGTCACCGCATAGCGGCCTTTTGTCGTGAGCCTCATAGTGCCACCTTACAAACTTTAGAAAACCGTGAAATTCCGATGTAACCTATGGGTTTTAAGGTAACAAGTCCTACTATTTTAGTCAACTTTGTCGTGGCGCTGTCCGCAGCGCTGACCGGACCGGCCGGCGGCCTCCCGGCGAACATCTAACCAGTTGTTTCCTTTGGTTTTTCGTCTTCAGGCGGCGATTCGCCCGACGGCTCGCCGTCGCCGACCCGTTCGGGAACCGGCTCTTCGCTGCCGATATTGCACGCCTCCAGGCCCGGCAGCGGCACCTCGCCGGCGTCGGCACCCAGTTTGCGCAGGGCGCGGCACATGTTCTCCATCTGCTTGTCCATGGCATGGAGGTGATCGAGCATGCAATTGACGGCATTGGCCACCGGGTCGGGCATCTCCTGCGCCGTGCCGTAGGCGTCGAAGCCCATCTTGCGCGCGATCTCGCGCCGCTTCTCGTCCTGTTCGCTCGGGCGCTTGGTGACGATGCGCCCGGGTATGCCCACGACCGTCATGCCCTCGGGCACGTCCTTGACCACCACCGCATTGGAGCCCACCCGCGCCCCGTCGCCCAGGCGGATCGGCCCGAGCACCTTGGCCCCGGCCCCGACCACCACGTCGTTGCCCAGGGACGGGTGGCGCTTGCCCTTCTCCCAGGTCGTGCCGCCCAGCGTCACGCCGTGATAGAGCGTGCAGTCGTCGCCGATCTCGGCGGTCTCGCCGATGACCACGCCCATGCCGTGATCGATGAAGAAGCGCCGTCCGATCTTCGCCGCCGGGTGGATCTCGATGCCGGTCAGCCAGCGCCCGAACACCGAGAGCATCCGCGCCAGCCACTTCAGGTGCCAGTTCCACAGGCGGTGACTGAACCGGTGCAGCAGCAGCGCGTGGACGCCCGGATAGGAGGTGAGGACCTCAAAGGCATTGCGCGCGGCCGGGTCGCGCCCGAACACACAGTTCACGTCTTCTCGTATGCGGTCGAACATCCCAACTCACCATCCAGCGAAGGCGCCTATTAAATAATTCTTGACCATTTCTGTCAATTTCCCAGTGATGGGGGCGCAAAAAGGCCGCCGCGGGCCGACCGGGAATCGACCGAATACCTGAGTATTTTACGGGAAATGGGCCTGAAACCGGAGTCTTTCAAGTCAAACCGGCCGGGTGGGGCCGGGCCCCGTCAGGCGCGGGGGCCGCGGCTCGCCTTCTGGGCCGCGCTCAGTATCCCGCGCAGGATATTGACCTCCAGGCGCTCGAGCCGGCTGCGGTTGAACAGGCGTCTGAGGCGGCGCATGAGCTGGCGCGGGTTGTCGGGCGCCAGGAAATCCAACTCGACGAGGGTCTGCTCCAGATGGCCGTACAGGCCCTCGAGCTCCGCCGCGCTGGCCGGCGAGGCGTCCTCGTCCACCGCTGCGGTGCTCGCCTGCGGCGCGCCGGATGCGGGCGCGCCCATGCGCAGCTCATAGGTCAGGACCTGCACGGCCTGCGCCAGATTGAGCGAGCTGTACTCCGGATTGGTCGGGATCTGCACCAGGTACTGGCAGCAGTCCAGCTCGGCATTGGTCAGACCGGAGTTCTCCCGTCCGAAGACCAGCGCCACCCGGCCGCCCGCGGCGGCCTCCCAGGCGGCCGCCGCCGCCTGGCGTGGGCCGAGCACCGGCCAGGGGATCGTGCGCTGGCGCGCACTGGCGCCGACGACCAGCGCGCAGTCGCCCACCGCCTCGGCCAGGGAGTCATGGGTTCGGGCCGCGGCCAACACGTCGTCCGCGCCGGAGGCGCGCGCCGTGGCCTCGGCGTCGGGGAACGCCTTGGGCTGGACGAGGCGCAGCTGGCGCAAACCCATGTTCTTCATGGCCCGCGCGGCGGCCCCGATGTTGCCCGGGTGGGAGGTGTGCACGAGCACGATGGCGATGTTGTCGTAGGGCGTCACGGCTGGCTCTTCGCGATTGAGGCGCTGCGTTGCGGCGTTGTGCCCGGTGTGCGCTGGGCGCATGATACCACCGTTTGGCGCGGACCCACTTTGGCCTTCGGTCCTGTTAGAATACGCCGCGCCGGATCACCGGCCCGCGCGGGCGCGCCGGCGAGGCGCTCGAACCATCCGCGCCCCCACGCCGGACCACGACCCGCCGAGAGACGACCCAGCGAGAGACGATCCAGCGAGAGACGAGAGGAACAGCCGTGCAGCCCATGCTCAACATTGCCGTCAGCGCCGCCCGCAGCGCCGGCAACATCATCGCCCGCGCCGTCGACCGCATGGGTAGCCTGACCGTTACCGCCAAGGCCGAGAACGATTTCGTCACCGAGATCGACCGCCGGGCCGAAGAGGAGATCATCCGGCTCATCCACAAGGCCTACCCCGACCACGCCATCCTGGCCGAGGAAAGCGGCGCCCAGGGCGGCAACGAATACGAGTGGGTCATCGACCCCCTGGACGGCACCACCAACTTCGTCCACGGCTTCCCTCAGTTCGCCGTGTCCATCGCCCTGCGCTGCAAGGGCCGGCTCGAACAGGCCGTGGTCTACGACCCACTGCGCCAGGAACTGTTCACCGCCTCGCGCGGCGCCGGCGCCCAGCTCGACGGGCGGCGCATCCGGGTCAGCACCCGCCGCGGCCTGGACGGCGCGCTGCTCGGCACCGGTTTTCCCTTCAAGGAACAGGAGCACCTGGAGGCCTATCTCGCCAGCTTCCGCGCCCTGTTCCCCATGACGGCCGGCATCCGCCGCGCCGGTTCGGCCGCGCTCGACCTGGCCTACGTGGCCGCCGGGCGGCTGGACGGGTTCTGGGAGATCGGGCTGAGCCCCTGGGACATGGCCGCCGGCGTGCTGCTCATCCAGGAAGCGGGCGGGCTGGTCAGCGATTTTCGCGGCGACAACGCCTATCTGGAATCGGGCAACCTGGTCGCCGCCCCGCCCAAGGTATTCAAGCCCTTGCTGCAGGCGGTCCAGCCCCACCTCGGCGGCATCGGCCGCTGAACGCCAAGCGGTGTCCCGCCCCCGCCGGGGCAAATTGACCCCGCCCTGACAATCGTGATAAACCAGTCACGAATCCACCGTCAGTGTGGGAACATGAGGGAGGGAGAGCGGGTCGTATGAAGAGAAATCTTTTCGCACTGGTCGCGCCGCCGCTGGCCGTCTGCCGCTACGGCTGCGCCAGCTGCTGTGCCGCCCCCATCGGGGTGTTCTGGATCACCGGCATCGTCAGTCTCGTCTACGGTTATTTCGGCGGGCCGCTCGGCGGCGACCACGTCAGCTGGGCGACGATCGGCCTGGGTCTGGTGCTGTGGGCCATCGCCACCGTCTGGGCCATCGATACCATCAAGGGCGTCGAGGCGGACCGGCGTGACCCGAACTGCAACAGCAAGGTCAGCAACCTGTGCCGCATCGTGCGCCCACGGGTCGACGAGAGCGACCCGTTCGACGAGATCAAAAAGTTTCGCTAAGCCGCCGTCACCGCCGGTCCGACGAGAAAAAGCCCGCACAAGCGGGCTTTTTCCTTTCCTGATGAGCCCGCTATCTCAGGGGCGATCCAGCTCGGCGCCCTCCTTCTTGACGGGCATCAGATCCGCCTTGTTCAATCCCATCGCCAGGGCCAGGGCGCTGGCCACGTAGATCGACGAGTAGGTGCCGATCACGATGCCGACGATCAGGGCGGTGGCGAAACCGTGGATGAGCTCCCCGCCCCACACGTAGAGCGCGATCACCACCAGCAGCGTCGTCCCGGAGGTCATGATCGTGCGGGACAGGGTCTGGTTGATCGAGGCATTGATGACCTCGATCGGCCCGCCCTTGCGCATGCGCCGGAAATTCTCCCGGATCCGGTCGAAGACGACGATGGTGTCGTTGAGCGAATAACCGATCACCGCCAGGATCGCCGCCAGCACGGTCAGGTCGAATTCGAGCTGGAACACCGAAAACACGCCAATGGTGATGATGGTGTCGTGCACCAGGGCCGCCACCGAACCGACCGACAGCCGATACTCGAAGCGCAGCGTGACGTAGACGAGGATGCACGCCAAGGCCACCAGCATGGCGATGCCGCCGTCCTCCTTGAGCTCGTCGCCGACCTGCGGACCGACGAACTCCTGACGGCGCATCTCCACGTCCTGACCACCGTTGGCGCGCCCCTTGCGAAGCGCGGCGATCACCTTGTCGCCGATCTGCGCGGTACTCAAACCCTCACGGGGCGCGATGCGCACCAGGACCTCCTTGGAGGTGCCGAAGTGCTGCACCACGGCATCCTCGAAACCGGCGCCGTCCAGGGCCTTGCGCACCGAATCCAGCTCCACGCTGCTCGGGTAGCTCACCTCGATCAAGGTCCCGCCGGTGAAGTCCAACCCGAAATTCAGGCCGCGGGTGATGAGCGAGCCCAGGGCAATGATGATGAGGATGGCTGAAAAGGCAAACGCCAGTTTGCGCTTGCCGAGGAAGTCGATATGAGTGAGCTTCTTGAAGATTTCCACGTCGCGGCCCTCAGATCGAAAGTTTGCTCAGACGACGCCCGCCGTACATCAGATTGGCGATGGCGCGCGTTCCCATGATGGCCGTGAGCATCGAAGTGGCGATGCCGAGCGACAGTGTCACCGCGAAGCCCTGCACCGGCCCCGTGCCCAAGGCGTAGAGCACGATCCCCGCGATCAGGGTGGTGATATTGGCGTCGGCGATGGTGCTGAAGGCCTTCTCGTAACCGGCGTGGATACTGGCCTGCGGCGTATTGCCCGCACGCAGTTCCTCGCGTATGCGCTCGAAGATGAGCACGTTCGCGTCCACGGACATACCCACGGTCAGCACGATACCGGCGATACCCGGCAGCGTGAGGGTGGCCTGCAACATGGACAGGAGCGCCACAATCAGCACCAGATTCACCGCCAGGGCGACGTTGGCGATCATGCCGAACAGCTTGTAGTACAAGCCCATGAACACCAGGACGAACACGAAACCGATGATGACCGACTCCACGCCCTGGTTGATGTTTTGCTGGCCCAGGCTCGGGCCGATGGTGCGCTCCTCGGCGATGTGCATGGGCGCGGCCAGGGCGCCGGCGCGCAGCAGCAGCGCCAGGTCATGGGCCTCGCGCGGGCTGTCCAGGCCGGTGATCTGGAAGCGGCGGCTGAACACGCTCTGAATGGTGGCGACGTTGATGACCTCCTTGGTGGTCACCGGTTTGCTCACCTTCTTGCCGTTGACCATCTTGGTCTGGTTCTTCTGCTCGATGAAGACCACCGCCATCGGCTTTTTGAGGTTCTCCTCGGTGGTCTTGGCCATGATGCGCGCGCCGGTGCCGTTCAAGGAGACGTTGACCGAGGGCTGGCCGGAGCGCTGGTCGAACCCGGAGCTGGCGTCCGTGATCTGGTCGCCGGTGACGATAACGCGCTTTTTGAGCAGTTCGGGCTTACCGCTCTTCCAGCGGTAGATCTGCGAGCCGGGCGGCACGTGGCCGGACAGGGCGTCCTGCAGCGAGTGGTCGACGTCCACGAGATGGAACTCCAGGGTCGCCGTGGCGCCGAGGATCTGCTTGGCATGGGCGCTGTCCTGGATGCCCGGCAGCTGGACCACGATGCGGTCCTCGCCCTCCTGCTGGATCACCGGCTCGGCCACGCCGAGCTCGTTGACGCGCTTGCGCAGGGTGGTGATGTTCTGCTGCACCGCCGTCTTTTCGATCTCACGCACCTTCTTCGGCGTGAACTTGGCGGTCAGATACGGATAGCCGTCGCGCAGTTCCTCGCCGAAGCTCAAGCCGCGGTAATCCTGCTCGAGCTGGTTGCGCGCCTTGTCGCGCGCGCTGGCATTGGCGAACTTCAGCTCCAGCTGGTCCTTGTCACGCACGATCGAGCGGTAGCGGATCTTGTCCTGGCGCAAGGCGTTGCGAAAATCGCCGACATAGCCCTCGAGCTGCTTTTGCAACGCGGCCTTGACGTCGACCTGCATGAGAAAATGCAGACCGCCGCGCAGGTCCAGGCCCAGGTACATGGGTTTGGCGTTGAAGTGCGCCAGCCAATGCGGCGCGGCCGATGCCAGGTTCAGGGCTACGATGTAGTTGCTGCCCAGGGCAGCGCGCACGTCATCGTTGGCCTTGAGCTGGTCCTCGACCGTCTTGAAGCGCACCAGCAGGCCGTTCGGGCCCGTCGAGATGCTGAGGTACGGAATGTCGTGCTGTTTCAGGACCTGGGCGACCTTCTTCGGCGTGCCGCCGCCGACCTCCCCGCTGCGGGTGGTGATCTGCAGGGCCGGGTCACTGCCATAGACGTTGGGCAACGCATAGAGCGCGCCCACGATCAGAATGCCGGCGAGCAGCAGGTATTTCCAAAGCGGATACTGATTCAACATGGTCCCTATCCCGGTACCGGACGCCAGAGCCCCCGGCCGGGGCCTGAGCGCCCGGCGCGGCCCCGTCTGTTTATATTGTTATGCGGACTTGATGGTGCCCTTGGGCAACACGCTGGTCACGGACTGTCGTTGCAGTTTGACCTGAACCCCCTCGGCCAGTTCCACGGTGATGTACTGCTCGCTGACCGCCGTGACCTTGCCGAGCAGACCGCCGTTGGTGACGATCTCGTCGCCCTTGGACAGGGCCTCGACCATCTTGCGGTGCTCTTTGGCGCGCTTTTGCTGCGGGCGGATAAGCAGGAAGTAGAAGATGACGAACAGGACGATGAACGGCAGCATGGCCTGAAAGAGATTGCCGGCGTTCGCACCGGCCGCCGGTGCGGCGGACTGGGCCAGGGCGTCGGAGATGAAAAAGCTCATGGACGGTTCCTTAAGAGATTGCTGAATTTGGCCAATTATAAAGCCCGTTGGGGCGCCAATTATGACACAGGCGGCGCCGCTTGCGCGCGTCCGGCATAGAAATCGGCCACGAAGGCCTCCAGGGCACCCGCCGCAACGGCCTCGCGCAGCCCCTGCATGAGCTGCTGATAATAATAGAGATTGTGGATGGTGTTGAGCCGGGCCCCGAGGATCTCGCCGCACTTGTCCAGGTGTCGCAGATAGGCCCGGCTGTAGTGGCGGCAGGTATAGCAGCCGCAGACCTCGTCCGGGGGCCGGGTATCGCTGCGGTACTGGCTGTTGCGAAGGCGCAGGGTGCCCTGCCGGGTGAACAGGTGGGCGTTGCGCGCATTGCGGGTGGGCAGTACGCAGTCGAACATGTCCACCCCGCGGCGCACGGCCTCGACGATGTCCTCGGGCGTGCCCACGCCCATGAGGTAGCGCGGCCGGTCGGCCGGCATCGCCGGGCCGAGGGCCTCGAGCACGCGGTGCATCTCCTCCTTGGGCTCGCCGACCGACAGCCCGCCGATGGCGTAGCCGTCGAAGCCGATCTCGACCAGGCCCGCCAGGGACTCGCGGCGCAGCGCCGGGTACATCCCGCCCTGGACGATACCGAACAGGGCGGCCGGATTGTCGCCGTGGGCGGCCCGCGAGCGCCGCGCCCAGCGCAGCGACAGCTCCATGGAGGCGCGGGCCTGCGCCTCGGTGGCCGGATAGGGGGTGCACTCGTCGAAGATCATGACGATGTCGGCGCCCAGGGCACGCTGCACGGCCATGGACTCCTCGGGCCCCATGAACACCCGGCTGCCGTCCACGGGCGAGGCGAAGTCCACCCCCGCCTCGCTGATCTTGCGCAGCTCGCCCAGGCTCCAGACCTGAAAACCGCCCGAGTCGGTCAGGATGGGCCCGTCCCAATGCATGAAATCGTGCAGGTCGCCGTGGGCCGCGATGACCTCCGTGCCGGGGCGCAGCATCAGATGGAAGGTATTGCCCAGGATGATCTCGGCGCCCGCCTCGCGCACCTCCTCCGGCGTGACGGCCTTGACCGTGCCGTAGGTCCCCACCGGCATGAACGCCGGCGTCTGCACCG
>Ga0209918_1000502_pt1:0-22500 | contig 25441 bp, 24 predicted proteins | sample SalPonD_shore_MG_FD_185712 | JGI IMG/M metagenome (GOLD analysis project Ga0209918, IMG submission 185712) | Salt pond soil microbial communities from South San Francisco under conditions of wetland restoration - Salt Pond MetaG... | ecosystem: Environmental > Aquatic > Marine >... | reverse complement strand
TGCGCAGGCGCCGGCCGCTGCCGAGTTTGTCCGCCAGCTCCGACTCGATCAGGATCTCCTCGCTGCCCCGCTTGATAATCTCCAGTGCCTCGGCCACGGCCGTCATCGAACTCACTCCCCGCGGAAAAATGTGAAGAGATTACCACAGGGGCCCCGCGCCCGGCAGGTACACTGGGTCCCCAGCGGCACGCCGCCGAGCATTGACCGCGGCCCGTTCTGCGGCTATGGTAAGCGAAAGGACAAAATCAAGGAATTTCCGTGGATTACAATTCATTCTTAAAACGGGATTACAAGTCCTTGGGCAACAACAAAGGGGGAGCGAACAGTCGGCGCGGCCTGCGATGGAATCGCCTCCACGTCGTGGTGGTGCTGGCCTGTGTGGCCGTGGTGGGCACCGTCCTGACCTTCGCGTCCTATGATGCCGAGGCCAAGCGCAACCCGAGCCTGGACGGCGCCGAGGGGGGCGCGGCCCAAGCCGCGAGCGCGGACAGCGTGCGCTCCCGGGCCCGCCAACGCCTGAGTCTTCCGCTGGACCTGCCCGATCACCTCGTCCAGCCCCCGGCCGATGCCGCCGCGGCCGCCAAAGGGGAGGCGGCGAGCGCCGACCCCGCAGACGCCGCAGACCCGGTCCATTGGAACACCGTGACGGTGCGCCGCGGCGACAGCCTGGCGGCCATCTTCTCGCGCCTGAACCTGAGCCCCGCCGACCTGCACCGGATCATGGCCCTGGGCAAGCCCACGGCCGGGCTCAAGCGCATCCGGCCGGGCCAGCACATCAAGGTCCGCACCGACGGCCAGGACCGGCTCCAGGAGTTGGTCTTTCACATCGACAAGATCCATTCCCTGCAGGTGCTGCGCGGCGACGACGGCTTCCAGGCCAATGAACTGGCCCGCAAGCCCGAAGTGCGCGTCAATCACGCCGCCGCCGTCATCAACAGCTCGCTGTTCGAGGCCGCCCAGAGGGCCGGCCTGTCGCAGCGCCTGATCATGGAACTGGCGAACATCTTCGGCTGGGACGTCGATTTCGCACTGGACATCCGCGAGGGCGACCACTTCTCGGTGATCTACGAGCAGGACTACCTGGACGGCAAGAAGCTGCACGACGGCGACATCCTCGCCGCGGAGTTCACCAACCAGGGACACACCTACCGCGCCGTGCGCTACACCGACCCGAACGGCCGCACCGACTACTACAGCCCCGACGGCCACTCCATGCGCAAGGCCTTCCTGCGCACGCCGGTGGCCTTCACGCGCATCAGCTCACGCTTCGGCATGCGCTACCACCCCATCCTGCATCGCATGCGCATGCACGACGGCGTGGACTACGCCGCGCCCAAGGGCACCCCGGTCAAATCCACGGGCGATGGGCGGATCATCTTCCGCGGCCGCAAGGGCGGCTACGGCCACGTGGTCATCATCAAGCACGGCGGTCGCTACTCCACCCTGTACGGCCACCTGTGGAAGTTCGCCCGCGGCCAGCACGTCGGCAGCCGCGTACGCCAGGGCCAGGTCATCGGCTACGTCGGCATGTCCGGTCTGGCCACCGGCCCGCACCTGCATTACGAATTCCGTATCAACGGCGTGCACCGCAACCCCCTGAAGGTCAAGCTGCCCGCCGCCGCGCCCATCGCGGCCAAGTACAAGCCCGACTACAAAGCCCACGCCCAGGACCTGCTCGCCGAGCTCAAGGTCTACACCCGCACGCAGCTCGCCTCCAACCAGCCGTGACCGCCGCCCGGCCCGCCGCCGGGCGGGTCGGGGCCTTTGAGCGCTCCATAAACGCGCGGGAGAACACCCTGACCAGCCAGACCTTCATCGGCCTGATCTCCGGCACCAGCATGGACGGCATCGACGCCGCCCTGGTCCGCCTCGACACGGCCGCGCCTCCGGTGCTCCTGGCCAGCCACAGCCATCCCCTGCCCGCCGGGCTGCGCGAGCGCCTGCTGGCCCTCGCCCACGGCGAGGACGACCGGCTCGAACCGCTGGCCCGCCTCGACGTCGCCGTCGGCCGGGAATTCGCCGCCGCCGCGCTGGCCCTGCTGGAAACCGCCGGTCAGCCGCCCGAGGACATCGCGGCCATCGGCAGCCACGGGCAGACGGTGCGCCACCTGCCCGAGGGCGAACACCCGACCACGGTCCAGATAGGCGACCCCAACATCCTCGCCGAGCGGACCGGCATCACGACCGTGGCCGACTTTCGCCGCCGCGACATGGCCGCCGGCGGCCAGGGCGCGCCGCTCGTGCCGGCCTTCCACGCGGCGGTTCTGCGCGACCCGAACGTCGAGCGCAGCGTCGTCAACATCGGCGGCATCGCCAATGTCACGATCCTGCCCGCCAATCCCGCGCGGCCGGTACTCGGCTTCGACACCGGCCCCGGCAACGTGCTGATGGATACCTGGGCCGGCCGGCACCTGGGGCACAGCTTCGATGCCGGCGGCCAGTGGGCGGCGAGCGGGACGGTCATCGCGGAGCTGCTGGCGGCCTGGCGCGCCGATCCCTATTTCGGGCGCGAGCCGCCCAAGAGCACCGGCCGGGAGCACTTCAACCCCGACTGGCTCGCCGGCTCGCGCCCGGCCCTGGACCGGTTCGACCCGGCCGACGTCCAGGCCAGCCTGTGCGAGCTGACCGCCAGCACCATCGCCGAGGCGGTGAACAGCCATGCCGCGGCCACCCGGGAGCTGCTGGTCTGCGGCGGCGGCGCCCACAACACCGAGCTCATGGCACGGCTAGCCCGCGCCCTGCCCGATTGCCGGGTGGAATCGACCGCTGGCTTCGGACTGGATCCCGACTGGGTGGAGGCCATGGCGTTTGCCTGGCTGGCGCGCCAGACCCTGGCGGGCCGGCCCGGCAATCTGCCGGATGTTACCGGCGCACGGCATGCGGTCGTATTGGGAGGAATCTATCCGGGCAAAAGTGGGAAGTGACGAGGATCGAGTAGCGAGGAACAAACGAAGAGTTGATCCTCGAAACGCGCGCCTCGGCCCTCGAAACTGGCGCCGCGAAGCGCGGCGCAGCGTCAGCGCTTGTCGATAGGCACGTACGGCCGCACGCCCTCGCCGGTGTAGACCTGGGTGGGGCGGAAGATGCGGTTGTCGGAGAGCTGCTCCTTCCAGTGCGCCAGCCAGCCGGCGGTGCGGGCCACGGCGAACAGGGAGGTGAACTGGTCGGTGGGGATCCCCATCTCCGCATAGAGGATGCCCGAGTAATAATCGACGTTGGGGTAGACGCCCTTCTCGGCCAGGCGTGCTTCGGCGGCCTTCTCCAGGGCCATGGCGGTCTCGAACAGCGGGCTGACCTGCCCGCCCCGGTACTCGGCCAGGCGCTCCATGAGCCGCTGCAGGATGATGGCCCGCGGGTCCTTGACCTTGTACTCGCGGTGGCCCATGCCCCAGATCTTCTCCTTGTTGGCCAGCTTCTTCTCCAGCCAGCCCTCGACATTGTCGGGCGAGCCGATGTCCTCGAGCATCTCGACGACGCGCTCGTTGGCCCCGCCGTGCAGCGGGCCGGACAGCGTGCCGATGGCCGCGGCGACCACCTGATAGGGACTGGCCAGGGTGGACCCGGTCACCAGGGCCGCGAAGGTCGAGGCGTTGATCGTGTGCTCGGCGTGCAGGATGAGGCAGGTATCGAGGATGCCGGCGAGGAAGGGGTCGGGCTCCTCGGCCGTGAACATGTACAGAAAATTCTCGGCGTAGCCCAGGTCCGTGCGCGGGTTGATGGGGTCGTAGCCGTTTCGGATCTGCTCCCACATCGCGACGATGACGGGCATGCGGGCGATGATCTTGACGGTCATGTTGTGGACGTAGTCCAGCTCCTCGCAGACCGGACCGCCGGTGAGGCACTCGCTGCCGGGGTAGAACATGCCCAGGCTCGCCACTGCCGTCTGCAGCATTTCCATCGGGTGGCCGCTGGGCGGCAGGCTCTTCATCATCTCCCGGATGTTGTACTTGACCATCCGGTTCTTGCGCAGCTGGTCGTCGAAGACGCGCAGCTCGGGCTCGGTCGGCAGACGCCCGTCGAGCAGCAGCAGGGCGGCCTCCTCGAAATTGGAGAATTCCGCCAGTTGTTCAATGGGATAGCCCCGGTAGGCCAGGATCCCCTTCTCACCGTCGATGAAGGAGATATTGGATCGGGTGGCCGGGATCCCTTCCAGACCGGCGACATAATCGTTCATGACATACTCCGCGCCTCGGGTGGTCGTTCAGCCTAGACGGTGGCCAGGGCATCGGGAGCGCCCCATCGTTACAAGCATATCAGAATCGCGCCGCGGCCGAGTCGGCGGCGCGCGAAACCAATAAACAGGGGGAGCGGACGCAGAGACGGCGGCAGGGCGCTCGCGCCTTGCCGCCGTCTCGGGGCATTTCTAGCTGTTCAGCTCAGACCGAGAACGAAGAGCCACAGCCGCAGGTCGTCGAGGCATTGGGGTTGCGGATGACGAACTGGGCGCCTTCCAGGCCCTCGCTGTAGTCGATCTCGGCGCCGACCAGGTACTGGTAGCTCATGGGGTCGATGAGCAGGGTCACGCCCCCCTTCTCGACGACGGTGTCGCCGTCGTTGACGGATTCATCGAAGGTGAACCCGTACTGGAAGCCGGAGCAACCGCCGCCGGTCACGAAGACCCGCAGCTTCAGGTTGTCATTGCCCTCCTCGTCGATCAGGCCCTTCACCTTGGAAGCGGCGCTGTCGGTGAAGACCAGCGGGCTCGGCATTTCGGTAGCGGTAGCGGCATCAGTCATAACTCGAATTCTCCGGTTGGCAATCGGTCTATTGGGCCAATTATAGCAAGCCCCGCGTTCCCGAGTAAATCGCTCAAGAATCGCCGCTGTTGGCCTCCTTGTCCTTGTCCTCGCGAGGCAAATGAACCACCTGCTTGGGACTCTCGGAGCGGTGCACGAGGCTGCCGTTGACCTCGGCGCCCATGGCCATCTCGATGAGGCTGTAGTAGACGTTGCCGCTGACGCGGGCCTGGGAGGCCAGCTCCACGTGCTCGGGGGCGTGGACATCGCCGATGACCGTGCCGTTGAGGACCACGTGCGGGACCTTGACCTCGCCCTCGATGACCCCCCGCTCGCTCAGGGTCAGGACCGCGTTGGCATCGTTCTCGGCCAGGACATTGCCCTTGACCTTGCCATCGACGTGCAAGCCGCCGCTGAAGATGACATCCCCGCGCAGCTCGGTGTGCTGCCCGATGAGGGTGTCAATCTTGGCGCTCTTGTTTGGCTTTTTGCTGCTCCCCCACATGGGTCATGTTCTCCTTGGCCGGCCAATCGAATGTCTGCTCAATCTTGTCGTGCCCCCGGCCCCGCGGGAGCACCTGGACGGTCACCCGCTGCGCGCTGAAGCCCTTGGGCAGGGTCAGTTCGCCCTCGATGTTCTGAAAGTACTTGAATTTATAGGCTAATTCTTTGACGTTCTTCGCGGTTACGTCATTCAGGGACAGCTCCTTCTGCATCCCGCCCTGCAGCCCGTCGATGTTCAGGCGCACCCGGCCTCGGGTGACGTTATCATTTTTCAATACCTGGGTTAACACCACGGTGAAGCGGTAGCGCCGGGCCTGGCCCGTGGGCTCGACCTGAAAACTCTGCAGGCGCAGCCCCGGGGAGGTGTCGCGCGGGGAGACGATGCCCCGGTAGAAGGCCAGCTCCTCCTTGAGCTCGAGGATCTCGTCCTGCAGGTTTCTCAAATTGGACTGCAGGTCCGTGTAGGACTGATGGTCGATCTGGCCGGCCCGCTTGAGCATGGCCTTTTGTTCGCGCAGCTGGGCGACCTGCGCGCGCAGGCGCTTGGTCGTGGCCACCAGCTCGGCGTGCTCCTTGACCGCGTCGGCCCGGTCGAACCCGGCCCGATAGCGCCCGTACTCGAACAGCGACCAGCCGCCCAGCACCAGGGCGGCGATGCCCACGGCAATGACCAGCCGGGTCTTCCAGGGGCTGTGGGGCTTGACTACCAGCGTCATGGGATCAGCGCGATCGCCCCCAGGCCGGCCTGTTCCTCGAACCCGAACATGATGTTCATATTCTGCACCGCCTGGCCCGAGGCGCCTTTGACGAGGTTATCAATTACCGACAAGACCACCACGGTGCGAGCGCCGAGCGGGCGGTGCACGGCGATGCGGCAGACGTTGGCCCCTCGCACGCTGCGCGTCTCGGGCATGGCCCCGGCGGGCAGCACGTCGACGAAGGGCTCCCCGGCGAAGCGCCGCTCGAACAGGGCCTGCAGGTCGGCCTCATCGGAGCGCAGCTCCGCGTAGAGCGTGGCGTGGATGCCGCGGCTCATGGGCACCAGATGGGGCACGAAGGTCAGGCCGACCGGGCCCTCCACGACCCGCTCCAGGCCCTGGCGGATCTCGGGCTGGTGGCGATGGCCGGCCACGCCGTAGGCCTTGAAGGACTCGCCGGCCTCGGCCAGCAGATTGCCGACCACGGCCTTGCGCCCGGCCCCGCTGGCCCCGGATTTGGTATCGGCGATGAGCCGGCCGGTGTCGACCAGGCCGGCCTCGACCAGGGGCAGGAAGCCGAGCTGGACCGCCGTGGGGTAGCAGCCGGGATTGGCCACCAGGCGGGCCTCGCGGATGGCGCCGCGGTTGACCTCGGGCAGGCCGTAGACGGCCTCGGCCAGGACATCCGGGCAGGCGTGGGCCATGCCGTACCACTGTTCCCACAGCGCGGGGTCGCGCAGGCGGAAGTCGGCGGCCAGGTCGATGACCCGCACGCCCCGGGCCAACAGCTCGGGGACCATGCCCATGGCGATGCCGTTGGGCGTGGCGAAGAAGACCAGATCGCAGTCCTGCAGGGTGCCGAGCTCGGGCTCGGTGAAGGCCAGATCGACGTGGCCGCGCAGGTTGGGGAAGAGCTCGGCGACCGGCGTGCCGGCCTCGGAGCGGGAGGTGATGGCGACCAGCTCGACCTCGGGATGGACCGCCAGCAGGCGCAGCAGCTCCACGCCCGTGTAGCCCGTTCCTCCGACAATGCCGACCCTGATCATCGCTGCCCGACCTCTTCCAAGTGACTGAACGCAAACGCCAATCATACGGCCATAAGCCGCACAGCGGAAGGGGGCAAAAAAAATCCCCGGCCCGAAGGCCGGGGAGCGCTCGAGAACGGCTTGTTCCGACTCGTCAGGAGACGGGGGCCGCGCTTCGTAAAAACGTTGTTGTTAGAAGATGTGGGTCAGCTGCAGCGAGTAGCGATTGCCCACACCGTGCAGGTTGTTGTTGGGATTGCCGCCGGGGGCCGGGGCCGGGCAGTTTACCGAGTCGTAAGAACGATCCGCCGCATTGATCGTCAGATGGGTCGTCTTGTTGAAGTGGTAATTCGCGCCCAACGTGGTGGTCTTGAACTGGAACTCGAAGGCACAGGGGCCGGCCAGCTTCTTGGCGTCGGTCAGACGATTGTAAACGTCGTAGCGGGCATCGAGCTCCCAGTTGCTGTTGGGGATGAACCAGCCGCCCTCGACATACCAGCCGTTGGCCTTGCCCTTGCGCCCATCGGCCAACAGCGGACAAGTATCGGGGCCGCCAGGGACACCGACGCCACAACCGCTACCACCGGCATTGTTCGGAGCCGTGATGGTGAAGCTCGGGTTGTCCGGGCCGAGGAAGATCATGCCCTTGCCCTGCATGTACTCGGCCGTGACCCGGAACTGGCCGCGGCGGTACTTCACGCCCAAACCGGCGCGGTCACGGTCGTACTCGGTCTTGCCGGCCGGCTCGTTATCAGCACCGGGACCCGCCGGGAACGGCACTGCCGGGTTGTACAGGGTACGCTTGCCGGTCTGGCTCCAGGCGAAGAACTTCAGGCCCTGCTGGAAGGGACCCTTGCCGCCGTAGACCAGCTCGGACGACCAGTACAGGTACAGGTCCTTGTTGCTGTCGTTGTCGGCGAAGTTCACGCCGTTGCCGTTGCCGTACATGACGGCGTAGCTGTGGTCCCACTGACCGACGCGGAAGGAGTCGAACACCTCGATACCGACATCCCGGAAGCCGCCGACCGGCTTGTCGAAGCGGTTGTAAGGACTCGTATTGTTGTCGTCGGTGTAGTTGAAACCCGCCGTATTATTCCGGTTGGGAGTGTATTGATTGTTGGGATAACGCTCCAGCAACAGCTGGTTGGTCACGCTCGTGAAGTTCACATAGCTGAAGGTCGCGATACCCTGGAAGGCCTCCTCGGCCGTCGGGTACTTGAAGGCACCGACGCGGATGCGCGCGCCCGGGATCCGGTTGACGGTGATGCTGGCATCGGTCAGCTTGGCCGAGCTGCCATCGCCGTGGGTCAACGCATTGTTGCCGAACTCGGCCAGGATGAAGTAGTTGACGCTGCCGTCCAGCGGGAAGCCCTCGCCGCGCACGCCGATGCGCGCCCGGCGCACGTTGAAGCCTTCCTGCGAGTTGAAGTCCGGGCCGATCAGGTCGGGCGCAATGTACTTATAGTTGTTGCCCGGCGTGCCGACGTAGTCGTTGCCCGAACTGCTGTCCTTTTCGTACAGGGTCTGGATAAAACCCCAGAGCTTGGCGCGCGGCGCCGAGTCGGACTTTTCGGTGCCCTGCAACATGAGCCAGTTGACGGCGTAGGCGGGCATGGCCACGCCGCCCAGTGCCGCGGCGCAAGCCGCGGACAATACGAGTTTCTTCAAACTGCGTTTCATTCTTATAACCTCCCCAGGTGTCTTGGGTGTTGTTATTTCGTTTTCGTTTTCCTTGAGCCGCCGTTACGGCTTGACCAGCACGTAACCCTGCTTCTCGAGGTCGATAATGCGCGCGACACCGCCGGCGACGGTCACCGCATGCGGATTGAGCGCCGGGGTGTGACCGAGCTTCTTGGTGAAGGCGTGAATCGTGTTTCCGCAGGCGCTGAAGCGCACGCCGGCGCCGGCCAGGCTGGCGATACGATTCTTGTTCGCGTTGTTCTTCATCAGCAGGCGCAGGCCCGGGCCGAAGGCCACGATCTCGACGGAGACGCTGTCCTGGCCGTAGTGCTTGAGCAGATTGTGCGCGACGTTGAGCACCAGGGACTGCTTGAACGGGTTGGGGTCGCTGAGCTGCAGCACGACCTTCTCCTGGGCGAAGGGCTTGTCGGCCGCGGTCGCCGGTGCGCTGAAACCGCCGAGCAGCAGGCCCACCGCGGCGATCAGCGCAAGGATTTTTGCTGGCATCGCTTTCATATGTCCTCACTCCCTAACTTTATTTAGTAGTACACGGTACACGCCACCGGGGCCATCTGGCGCCGCATGCGGTCCGTGTTCCGGTCTGTCCGGTTTCGGATCGTTACTAGAGACGGGAGAACAATGTGAATTATTCCTGCGGGCTTAATATTTAATTTATTAGCATATTCTGATGCATAAAACCGGCCATCGCCGGACGGCGGCCAGACGTCGAACCGAGCTCACAGTTTCAGGGGCTTAGGGCCGGCCGACGGGAATATTTTTCCGCGCCCACCCGTCTACGGTATAGTCGTCCTGGCAGATTCCGCGCAGACGATAACGACGACACAAGACGATAATAATTATGAATCCGTTGAGCATGTTCGGGCGGAACAAGGAGTTCCGCCTCAAATTGCAGGATAGCCGCCCGCGGCTGTATCGACTGGCCTTCGCCTGGACTCACGATCCGGTCCTGGCCGACGACCTGGTCCAGGATACGCTGGCCAAGGCGCTGAAAAACGCCGCGCAGTTGCGAAACCGCGATGCGATGGACAGCTGGCTGTTCGGCATCCTGGCCAACTGCTGGCGCGACCACTTCAGGGCACGTCGGGAGATGGACAATATCGAGGATTACGTGCTGACCAACAACGAAACGCCGGAGACGGCGCACGAGCAGCAGCACATCACCGACCGCGTGCGCAGCGCGGTGGGTTCGCTGCCCGAGGGCCAGCGTCAGGTCCTGACGCTGGTGGACCTGGAAGGGTTCACCTATGCAGAAGTTGCGGAGATATTGATGATCCCGATTGGCACCGTCATGAGCCGTCTATGCCGCGCGCGCAAGACGCTCGCCGACAAGCTGTTCGAGTTCGAGCCCCAACGCACGGCGACCAATCTGAGCATCAGGAGAGTTATATGAACGCCAGGGAGAAGTTCTCGGACGAGTTTCTCAACGCCTTCCTCGATGGGCAACTCGACGACGACGAGCGCAGCCGCCTGCTCGACGAGGCGCGGCGCGATGCCGCCCTGAGCCGACGCGTGTGCGAGTTGCAAAAGGTGCGCGAGATGGTCCAGCTCGCCTATCACGACGCGGGCGAACCGCCGCGCCGGCGCCGACCCGCGCCCGTGCTCGCCGGCCGCTACGCCAAGGCCCTGGCGGCCAGCGTGCTGCTGGCCGTGGGCCTGCTGGTGGGCTGGTTCACCCATGCGACGGTCGACGAGCCGCCCACCCTGCTGGAGATGGCGCGGGCGGTGCAAACCCCGCCGGCGACTCACGGCAAGGTCTGGCATGTGATGCTGCACGTGAGCACGGCCGACCCGGTGCGCCTGAACACCCTGCTCGACGAGACCGAACACCTGCTGAGCTACTCGCGCCACTCGACGCAGAAGGTGCGCATCGAGGTGCTGACCAACGGCAACGGCCTGAAGCTGCTCAGTGCAGACGGCTCGCCCTACGCCAAGCGCATCCGCCGCCTGCAGCGCGAATACAGCAAGGACCTGACCTTCATGGCCTGCAACAAGGCCTTGCACCGCCTGCAGCAGGACAAGGGCATTCATCTGGACCTGGTGCACGGTGCCAAGGTGGTCCCCTCGGCCATGGGGGAGATCATCAAGCGCCAGCGCGAGGGCTGGACCTATATCCATATCTGAAGCGGGCATCCGCCGCGCCACTGCCGCCTCCAGGCGGGCGGTGGCGCCGCGAACGAAAAAGGGCATCCAGAATGGATGCCCTTTTTCGTTCGCCCCCCGGCGGCCGGAAAAAGAAAAGCGGCCAAAGCCGCTTAATCTAATGGTGGTGTTGATTGTCGTTATGGTTCGTGCCGCGAGCCCATTACCGCGCCCGCTGTCTGGTAAGCACTCTACCCGGACCGCAGCGGCGACGTCAACTCGTTGTTTCTATTTCATATTTTTATAATATTCGCACGTCCTGTACCTGCGCCGGCGATCGCCCCGGCGCTTGAACGCATGTGCCGTCGCGTTCATTTCCTGGTAACATCAACGGGTTCCGTCGAACACCGGCCCGCCGCGCGGGCCCGGCAGCCCGCCGATACTCTCCATGGTACCTGGCCCGTTCGGCGCCCGGACCCGCCATCCGTAAGAGATGGTACGCAGGTATCGATGCCTGCAGTGGTTCAATACACATAACAAACAGGCATGCTTTACCGACGACTCCGACATACCCGGCGCAGACTCTTGTCACTGCGCCACTGGCGCACCCGGCTCGTGTTCTGGGGAGGGTCGCTGCTCGTCGGAGCCATCTCGGCCGGCTTTGCCGAAATCGCCAGCGTGGCCGACGACGGTTTCCACTCGCTGTCGGCCTCGCACGAATACCTCACCCTGGCCATCCCGCCGGTCGGACTGGCGCTGGTCGCCTGGTTGACCTTCCGCTACTGGCCCGACGCCGGCGGCAGCGGCATCCCGCAGGCCATCGCGGCCCTGGGCATCCGCAAGGAACGGGCCCGGCGTCAGATCCTGTCGATGCGCATCGCGGTGGGCAAGATCATACTGACTATCCTGGGCCTGTTGAGCGGGGCCTCCATCGGGCGCGAGGGCCCGACCGTGCATATCGGTGCCTCCATCATGACCTCGCTGGGGCGCCTGGCCCGCTTCCCGCCCCAGGCCCTGGAGCGCGGCCTGATCCTGGCCGGCGGCGCGGGCGGTATCTCGGCGGCGTTCAACACACCGCTGGCCGGCATCCTGTTCGCCATCGAGGAGATGAGCCGCTCCTTCGAGGAGCGCACCAACGGCACCATCCTCATCATGGTGCTGCTCTCGGGTATCACCTCCATTGCCATCCTCGGCGACTACACCTATTTCGGCTCCACCGATGCCTGGCTCGCCGCGCCCAAGGACTGGCTCGCCGTGCCCGTGTGCGGGGTGATCGGCGGTCTGCTCGGCGGGTTGTTCAGCAGCGCCATCGTCTACGGCAGCCAGCGCATCGCGCCGTTCGCCAAGCGCCACCCTGTGTGGCTGGCGGTCATCTGCGGGGCGGCGATCTCCCTGCTGGGGCTCATCTCCGGCGGCCTGACCTACGGCACGGGCTATCACGAGGCCTCCGTGGTGGTCAGCGGCAGCGGCTCGGTGCCCGTGGGCTTTGGCATCCTCAAGATGCTGGCGACCATCGCCTCGTATCTGAGCGGCATTCCGGGCGGCATCTTCGCCCCCGCGCTGGCCACCGGCGCGGCCCTGGGCGCCGACCTCGCGCCCCTGTTTCACAGCACGCCGGCCGGGGCCATCGTCCTGCTGGGCATGGTGGCCTACTTCGCGGGCGTGGTGCAGACGCCGATGACGGCCTTCGTCATCGTCATGGAAATGACCTCCAATCAGGAAATGCTCCTGCCCCTGATGGCGACCTCGCTGGTGGCCTTCTCGGTCTCGCGCCTCATCTGCCACGAGCCGATCTACCATTCCCTGTCGCGGGCCTTCCTGGTGCGCGGCAACACGGAGGCCGCCAAGGGAACGGCCGCCAATGCCGGCAAGCGGACGCGCCCGAATGCGCCCGCGGCCACCGCCGCGGAGAAGGAATCCGAGCAAGCCCCGGTGGAAGAGACGCCCCGCGGCTGAACCCCGCGGCCGCGGCGGGGTCCATATTGTCGAGTCCATTACCCAAGCCGCCCGCGCGGCGCCGAGACAACGAAGATCATCATGAAACGCAAAGACATCCTCATCGTTGGCGTGGTCGTGCTGCTGGTCGCGGCCGTCGCCTATGTATGGCTCAGCCCGACCGGACTGCAGCGCGCCCCCAACATCGCCCTGCAAACGCTCGCGGGCAAGAAGCTCGACTTGAAGGACCTGCGCGGCCACCCCGTGCTCATCAACTTCTGGGCCACCAGCTGCCCGGGCTGCGTCAAGGAGATGCCCGAGCTCGCCGCGCTGTACCGCGATCTCGCGCCCAAGGGCCTGGAGATCATCGGCGTGGCCATGGCCTACGACCCGCCCAACCAGGTCATGGAGATGAGCAAGGAGCGCAAGATCCCCTACCCCATCGCCCTGGACCTGAAGGGCCAGGCGGCCAAGGCCTTCGGCGGCGTACAGCTCACCCCGACCTCGTTCCTGATCGCCCCCGACGGGCGCATCGTCAAACAGAAGATCGGCGAGGTGAACATCGACACCCTGCGCCGGGAAATAGAAGGCATGCTGCCGAAGGCCTGACGGCCTTCGGAGTAGGCAGTTGGCAGTTGGCAGTCGGCAGAAAGAAATTCGTCGTGAGGGGTGAGGTGTCAGGTGTGAGGGGTAAGAAGCAAAGACTCGCGGCTCTCACAATTACCAACAAGAGTTCTACCGCCATGCACGATTATCGGCACCCAGGTTTTTCCGCCTCACTCCTCACCCCTCACCCCTCACGTGGTGCGCCTCACACCTCACACTTCACGCCTCACGCAGGAGGCCTCACACCTCACCCCTCACGTGGTGCGCCTCACACCTCACACCTCACGCCTCACGTGGTGCGCCTCGCGCCTCACACCTCACTCCTCACACCTCACGCAGAACGCTCGTCGTTCTTTCTGCCAACTGCAGACTGCCGACTGCCAACTTGCAATTCTGCCAACTGCCAACTGCCAACTTAAAGCCATGCTCTGGGTCAAGGCCTTCCACATCATCTTCGTCGTGTCCTGGTTCGCGGGGCTGTTCTATCTGCCGCGCATCTTCGTCAATCACGCCATGGCCACCGATGCCGCCGAGATCGCGCGCCTGAAGCTGATGGAGCGCAAGCTGTACCGGTTCATGACGCCGCTGGGCGTGCTGGCTCTGGTGTTCGGCATCTGGTTGTGGCTGGGCTACGGCTTTGGCGGCGGCTGGCTCGACGCCAAGCTGGCCCTGGTCGTGGTGCTGGTCGCCTATCACCTGTACTGCGGCCACCTCACGAAGGTCTTCGCCGAGGACCGCAACCGCCGCGGCCACGTCTTCTACCGCTGGTTCAACGAGCTGCCGGTCCTGCTGCTCACGGCCATCGTCATCCTGGTCGTCGTCAAGCCGTTCTAAGCCCCGCCCACCGGAGCGGTTGCACCCAACCGCGCGCCGGTATAGCGTGACCGCTCCAACACCAATAAGAAACGGTATCGGCAAATGGACTTACGCGAGGATCTGGTGCGCCACTACCGCTGGCTGCGCCAGTACGGAAACAACGACTCGCACAGCGGCAACGCCTCGGTGCGCGACGGGGACACGGTCTGGGTGACGCCGACCGGGGCCTGCGCCGACACCCTGGAGGCCGAGGCGCTCATCCCCTGCCCGCTGGCCGGCGACTGCCCCGCCGGGGCGTCGCTGGACGCCCCGCTGCACCTGGCCGTCTACCGACGCAACCCCGCCGCCCGCGCCGTATTGCACAGCCACGGGGCCTACTCGGTGGCGTTGACCATGGGCAACGGCGACTTCGTCCCGCCCGACTTCGAGGGCCAGTACTATTTTACCTGCGTCCCGGTACTGGACATCGCCTATGAAGACTACCTGAGCGAATCGCCGCAGCGCGTCGCGCAGACCCTGGCCGACAACCGCATCGTGGTGGTGCGCGGTCACGGTGTCTACGCGGCCGGCGAGACCGTCGACCAGGCCTACAAGTGGACCAATTCCCTGGAGCTGTCGGCCAAGACGGCCTTCATCGCCGCCCAGGCCGGCACCCTGCGCTGAGGCCGCGCCGGCGGTTCAGCCCGAGGCGCCGGCCTGCAGGCGCTTGAGCTCGGCGATGATCCGCGAGGCGTGTTCCTTGGGTACGACGTCGCGGTAGACCTTGGCGATGCGCCCCTCGGGGTCGACAATGAAGGTGTGGCGCTTGGCCATGGCGATGGGGCCCAGCTTGAACAGGCTCCCATAGGCGGCGACCGTCTTGCCGTCGGGGTCGCTGAGCAGGGTGAAGGGCAGGTGGTATTTGACGCTGAAGGCCCGATGCGAGTCCGCATCGTCGAGACTCACGCCCACCACCCGCGCCCCCAGCGCCTGGATGGCGGCGATGTCGTCGCGAAAGTGGCAGGCCTCGGTGGTGCAGCCCGGCGTGTCGTCCTTGGGGTAGAAGTACAGGACGAGCCAGTGGCCGCGGTAGTCGGACAGTCGGTGGACCCGGCCGTTGGCATCGCTGAGTTCAAAATCGGGGGCCGGGTCGCCGGCCCGCGGCCCACTGTGACTGGCCTGCCCGCCGCGCGGCCACAACGCCCAGGCGCCCACGGCGATCACCAGGACCAGGCCAATCAGTCCGATCGTCACCAACATACGCATACGACTCTCCAGCGCTGCCGCCCCGGGGCAGGCACGCTATCAGATCTCGATCATCTCGAAATCGTCTTTCGAGGCGCCGCACTCGGGACAGACCCAGTTCGGCGGGATATCGCTCCAGGGTGTGCCGGGCGGGATGCCCTCCTCGGGCAGCCCCTGTTCTTCTTCGTAGACGAAACCACAGACGACACACATATAAGACTTCATCGCTCAACCTGCTGCTGTTGACCGTCGCCCGGCCCCGGCTCGAGTGCGGGGGGCCGGCGCGACAATCGATGCTACAATTGCGGCGACCGCACGTTCACCCCCCGGCTGGACCCGGCCGCGGCCAAGGCTGCTTGATTGACCAAGGGGGAAAACATTCACGGACACGCCGACATGACAGAGACGCAGTATAACATCCCGGTCGTGATGGTCTTCTCGGGCCTGGATCCCACCGGCGGCGCCGGCCTGCAGGCCGACATTGAGGCCATCGCCAGCATGGGCTGCCACACGGCGCCGCTGGCGACCGCACTCACGGTGCAGGACTCGTGTAACGTAAGCCAGGTGAGCCCGGTCGACGGGCTGTTTCTGGTCGAGCAGGCGCGGGCCGTGCTGGAGGACATGCCGGTGCAGGCCTTCAAGATCGGCCTGCTGGGCAGCGTCGAGGCGGTCGAGGCGATCCACGGCGTGCTCGTGGACTACCCGGACATCCCGCTGGTGCTCGACCCCATCCTCGCCGCCGGCGGCGGCCGGGAATTGGCCGGCGACGAGGTGGTCGAGGCCATTCGCAGCCTGCTCCTGCCCGAGACCACCGTGCTGACCCCCAACGGCGAGGAGGCCCGCGCGCTGGCCCCCGGCGCGGACACCCTCGACGCCTGTGCCCAGGAACTGATGTCCCAGGGCTGCGAGTTCGTGCTCGTCACGGGCACGCACGAGCAGACCCCGGAGGTGGAAAACCGCCTCTTCGCCAACCGGCGCTGCCTGGAGACCTATACCTGGGAGCGCCTGCCGCACAGCTATCACGGCTCGGGCTGCACCCTCGCCGCCGCCATCGCCGGGCTGCTCGCCCAGGGCCTGGAGCCGATGACGGCCATCCACGAGGCGCAGGAATACACCTGGGAGACGCTGCAGCAGGGCTTTCGCCTGGGCATGTGCCAGTCCACCCCCAACCGCCTGTTCTGGGCCCGCGGCGAAGAGGCCGACGAGGCGTGAGCACACGCCGCCTGCGCGGGCTGTACGCCATCACCGACCCGCGCCTCACCCCCGAGCCGACACTGCGGGCCCAGGTCGCCGCGGCGATCGCCGGCGGCGCCGCCCTGGTCCAATACCGCCACAAGGAGGCCGACGCGGCCACGCGCCGGCGCGAGGCCGGCGCCCTGCTCGGGCTGTGCCGCGAGCGGGGCGTGGCCCTGCTGCTCAACGACGACGTGGCGCTGGCCCGGGAGCTCGGCACCGACGGCGTCCACCTGGGCCGCCACGATGCCGACCCGGGCGCGGCGCGCGCGGCGCTGGGGCCGCAAGCGCTCATCGGGGTGTCCTGCTACAACGAGCTCGCGCGCGCGCGCGGCGCGTGCGCCGCCGGCGCCGACTACGTGGCCTTCGGCCGGTTCTTCCCCTCGCGCACCAAACCCGAGGCCGTGCCGGCCGAACCGGCGCTGCTCACGCAAGCCGGGGCCGAGCTCGACTGCCCCCTGGTTGCGATCGGCGGCATCACTGCGGACAATGGCGCACAATTGATCGCCGCTGGCGCCGACATGCTCGCCGTCATCGACGGCCTGTTCGGCCAGGCCGACGTGGAGGGCGCGGCGCGGCGGATAGCGGCACTTTTTGCGTGAGGGGTGAGGAGTCAGGAGTGAGGCGAACACGCTTTGGACGCCTCACGCCTGACTCCTCACACCTCACGCTTTGCCGTTTGCAACTCCCACGCAATGCCCCGACGGCGAATTTGAATTCACCAACAACCGAAAGGCTGTGCCATGACGTCTTCCCACGATCTGTTCGAACAGGCCCAGCGCCATATCCCTGGCGGCGTGAACTCGCCGGTGCGTGCCTTCCGCGGCGTGGGCGGCGAACCGGTGTTCTTCAAGCGCGGCGAAGGCGCCCACCTCTACTCCGAGTCCGACAAGCGCTACATCGATTACGTCAACTCCTGGGGGCCGATGATCGTCGGCCACGCCCACCCGGACGTGATCCAGGCCGTGCAGGAGACCGCGGCGCGGGGTCTGGGCTTCGGTGCGCCCTCGGTGCTGGAGACGCGCATGGCCGACCGCCTGTGCGAGCTGGTGCCGTCGATGGACCTGGTGCGCATGGTCAACTCCGGCACCGAGGCGACCATGAGCGCCATCCGCCTGGCGCGCGCCTTCACCGGGCGCGACAAGATCGTCAAGTTCGAGGGCTGCTACCACGGCCACTCGGACTCGCTGCTGGTCAAGGCCGGCTCGGGGGCGCTGACCCTGGGCGTGCCGAGCTCGCCCGGCGTGCCCGCGGCCCTGGCCGAGCACACCCTGACCCTGCCCTACAACGACATCGAGGCGGTGCGCGAGGCCTTCGGCCATGTCGGCGGGCAGGTCGCCTGCATCATCGTCGAGCCGGTGGCGGGCAACATGAACTGCGTGCCGCCGGTGCCCGGTTTCCTGGAGGGCCTGCGCGAGCTGTGCGACGAATACGGCGCCGTGCTGATCTTCGATGAGGTCATGACGGGCTTTCGCGTGGCCCTCGGCGGCGCCCAGGCCCACTACGGCGTCACGCCCGACCTGACCACCCTGGGCAAGGTGGTCGGCGGGGGCATGCCGGTGGGCGCCTTCGGCGGGCGCCGCGAGGTCATGGAACAGCTCTCCCCGCTCGGGCCCGTCTACCAGGCCGGTACCCTGTCGGGCAATCCCGTGGCCATGGCGGCGGGGCTGGCCACGCTGGACATCATCGCCCGGCCCGGCTTCCACGACCGGCTCGGCGCCACCGCGGCACGCCTGGTCGAGGGTATCCTCGCCAAGGCCCGCGAGGCCGGCGTGCCCATGAGCGCCAACCAGGTCGGCGGCATGCTGGGACTGTTCTTCTCCGAGGAGGACGCGATCACCAACTTCGCCCAGGCCACGGCCTGCGACGTCGATCGCTTCCGCCTGTTCTTCCACGGCATGCTCGAGCGCGGCGTCTACCTCGCCCCCTCGGCCTTCGAGTCCGCCTTTGTCTGCGGCGCCCACAGCGAGGCCGACATCGACGCCACCGTGGCCGCCGCCGGCGAGGTCCTCGCCGAACTGCCCACCACCGCCGGCAGCGACATGGACGGCGGCTGACACGCCCATGCGCCGCATACCGGCGACGGTCGTCGTCCTCGGGCTGGTCAGCCTGCTCAACGACGTCGCCAGCGACATGATCGCCCCCCTGCTGCCGCTGTTCCTGGCCACCACGCTGGGCGCGGGGGCGGCGGCGATCGGGCTCATCGAGGGCGTGGCCGAAGCCACCGCCAGTCTGCTCAAGCTCTGGTCGGGGCGCCTGGGCGACCGCGGCCTGGGCCACAAGCGCCTGGCGGTCGCGGGCTATACCCTGTCCAATGCCCTGCGCCCGCTCATCGGCCTGGCCACCGCCTGGCCCGTCGTGCTGGTGCTGCGCTTCGGCGACCGTGTCGGCAAGGGCCTGCGGACCTCGCCGCGCGATGCCCTGCTCGCCCTGTCGGTGCCGGACAACATTCGCGGGCGCGCCTTCGGCCTGCACCGCAGCATGGACCACGCCGGGGCCATGCTCGGGCCGCTGGTCGCCAGCGCGCTGCTCGCCTGGGGCCTGGGCCTGCGGGATGTCTTCCTGGCCTCGGTCGTGCCGGGGCTGCTGGCGGTGGCGGTGCTGGCGGTCGGGGTGCGCGAGGTACGCCGGCCCGCGCCCGCAACGCTGCCACCGCTGCGCTGGTCGCGCCTGCCGCGGCGCCTGCGCGGGCTGGTGCTCGCCGCCGGCGGCCTGTCCCTGGCCGCCGTGCCCGACGCCTTCCTGGTGCTGTGGCTGAGCCGGGACGGCGTCTCCACCCATTGGATACCCCTGCTCTGGGCATTGGCGCACGGCGTCAAGGCGCTGGTGGCGCTGCCCATGGGGCGCCTGTCCGATCGCCTGGGCCGCCTGCCCGTGCTGATCGGCGGCTGGGGGATGCGGGCCGCCCTGCTCGCCGCCATGCCGTGGTTCGTCGGCCGCACCCCCGAGGTCGTCGCGCTGTTCATGCTCTACGCCGCCGCGGCCGCCAGCACCGAAGGGGCCGAGCGCGCGCTCATCGGCGACATCGCCGACCCCGCGAGCCGCGGGACGGCCTTCGGGCTGTATCACATGCTGGTCGGCCTGCTGGCCCTGCCCGGCGCGCTGTGGTTCGGCACCGTGTGGCAGAGCGTCAACATGCAGACCGCGTTTTCGCTCTCGGCCGTGCTCACCCTGACGGCCACGGCCTTGTTCGCGCGCCAGGCACGCCGCGCGCAGGCCCACTGGGCGGACACAGGCGGCTAGCTCACAAGGCGGCCTCGAGCCGCGCAGCCACGGTCTCGGACGTGTCATCGGGAAAGGCCGCGGCCAGCAATTGGGACAGGGGGCGCAGCTCGCCCGCGGCCTCGACGCCGCACACCGCGAGATAGGCCAGCAGGTTCGCCGCGGCCGCCTCGCACGAGGCCCCCGCCCGCGCCGCACCGGAGCCGGTCATGGCCACGGCCCGCTCCAGCATCAACTGCTCCAGGCACTCGGCATCGAGCTCGCACTCGCCCACCGCGCGGCGCAGCGAGGCGATGGGATCGGCATTGGCGCTGGCACCGGCCGCCAGCATGCCCTTGAGGCGCTGGCGCACCTGGCGCAAGGGGACGACGACCTGCCCCTGCCAGGTCGCCACCTGCGCGCACAGGTCGGTCCAGGCGGGCTCGCCCAGGGCCCCGCGTCCGCTCGCCCCCAGCCAACAGGCGAGCAGCAGCAGATTGACGTCCAGGCCGTGGCGCTCCTGCAGGCCCAGGCAGGCCGCGGCCGCCTCGGGCCGGCCGTAGACCCGCAGCGAGAACGGCCAGAATTCGCTCGCCGCGTCGCGCTCGCGCCCCGTCTTGTTGCTCGTGCGCCGTGCTCCCATCAGCGCGGGCTATAATCCGGGCTCATGGAATCCATCCTGCAAAGCCTGCTCCAGTGGATCGCCGCCCACGGCACGTGGGCCGGCATTGTCGTCTTTCTCATTGCCTTGTCCGAATCGCTGGCGGTGATCGGTGTGGTGGTCCCGGGCGTGTTGTTCATGTTCGGCATCGGCGCCCTGATCGCCACCGGGCACCTCTCGTTCTGGCCGACGCTCGCCTGGGCGGTGGCCGGCGCCATCGTCGGCGACGGTCTGAGCTTCTGGCTGGGGCGCCACTATCACCAACGCCTGCGCGTAACCTGGCCGTTCAGCCGGTACCCCCAGCTGCTCGCCCGCGGCGTCGATTTCTTTTATCGCCACGGCGGCAAGGGCATCGTGCTGGGCCGTTTCATCGGTCCCCTGCGGGCCATCATACCAGCGGTGGCCGGCATGCTGGACATGCCCGTGCGGCGCTTTGTGCTCGCCAACGTCATCTCGGCGCTGGTCTGGGCCCCGCTGTACCTGCTGCCCGGCATGGCCTTCGGCGCCTCGCTCGCGCTGGCCTCGGAGGTCGCCCTGCGCCTGGCCGTGTTCCTGCTGATCGTGCTCGCCGTCGTCTGGTTCAGCGCCTGGGGCCTGCGCCGGATCTACAACCTGCTCGCCCCCCGCACCGATGTCATGATCTTCCGGGTGCTGCGCTGGAGCCGCGCACACCCGCGCCTGGGCAACATCCCGGCGGCGCTGCTCGACCCCGAGCACCCCGAGCTGCGCGGGCTGACCCTGCTGGCCGCGGCGCTGCTGGCCGGGACACTGGCCTTCGTCGCCCTGCTGCACCTGGCCCGGGGCGGCCCGATCCTGCGCAATCTGGACACCCTGGTGCTCAACCGACTGTTCGAGCTGCACACCCCGCTGGCCAATCAGCTGATGGTCGCGCTATCGGGGCTGGGCAGCGCCTCGGTGCTGGCGGGGGTCTTCGCGGTCGTGCTGGTCTGGCTCGCCTGGCAGCGGCACTGGCACGGCGCCGGGCACTGGATCGCGGCGGTCGCCCTGCCCGCGGCGCTCATCGAGTTGCTGCGCCGGCTCCCGCCCGCCGCACCGCCGGTGCCGGCCGAGGCGACGCTCGGCGCGCTGTATCCGGCATTGGGCTACCCCGGAGCGCATGCCACGCTGAGCCTCGCGGTCTACGGTTTTCTCGCGGTACTGGTGGTGCGCGAGCTCCCGCTGCGCTGGCACCCCCTGGTCTACAGCATCGCCGGGCTGTTGGTCACCATGGTCGCGCTGGCCCGCCTCTACCTGGGCGTACACTGGCTGTCCGATGTGCTCGGCGGGCTCAGCCTGGGCCTGGCCTGGGTCGCCCTGCTCGGTATCGCCTACCGCCGCCATCCCTCGGCCGCGCTGCCGGCGCGCGGGCTGCTCCTGGTCTCGGTAATCGCCATCGCCGGCACGAGCGCGCTGTACGCCGCCCTGCGGCTGCCGGCGGATCTGCGGGCCGCGACGCCGCGCCCGCCCGTACAGACCACGAGCGAGCACGCCTGGTGGGAACACGGCTGGTCGCGGCTGCCGGCGCTGCGCCAGGACCTGCGCGGGCGCCATCGCCATCCGTTGAGCATCCAATGGGCCGCGCCGCGGGCCGACATCGTCCGGCGCCTGAAGGCCGACGGCTGGTACGCGCCGCCGCGGCCGACGCCGCGCACCCTGCTGCAATGGTTTCGCGCCGCGCCCGGCCTGACGGAGCTGCCCGTGCTGCCCCACGTACACGACGGCCAATACGCCGCCATCCTGCTCGTGCGCCCGACGCCCACGCCCGGCCGCCTGTCGGTGATCCGCCTGTGGCGCTCGCCGCTGCGAGTCAGGCAAGACAAGGGGACCGGTCCGCCAGGCACCCTGCCCGTGTGGATCGGCAACGTCGCCTACCTGCACCGCGCCCACCTCGCCGGTCTGACCGTCCTGGAGACCGATGTCCTGTTCGCCCAGCCGCTGCGCGCCCTGACTGCCGAGCTCGACGACCTGCCGCACGCGCCGCGAACACGTCGAACAACGTTCGCACAGGCACCGGGGGCCGACTGGAAGGGGGAGGTGCTACTGCTGAAGCAGTAGGCAGTTGGCAGTTGGCAGTTGGCAGT
>Ga0209918_1000498_pt1 | contig 25598 bp, 20 predicted proteins | sample SalPonD_shore_MG_FD_185712 | JGI IMG/M metagenome (GOLD analysis project Ga0209918, IMG submission 185712) | Salt pond soil microbial communities from South San Francisco under conditions of wetland restoration - Salt Pond MetaG... | ecosystem: Environmental > Aquatic > Marine > Intertidal zone... | reverse complement strand
CCGGTCACGGAAGCCTGACCCACAGCACAGGCCCCGCCAGGCTGAAGCCGGACCCACAGCACAGGCCCCGCCAGGCTGGAGCCGGACCCACAGCACAGACCCCGCCAGGCTGAAGCCGGACCCACAGGGCGCGACGGCGGCTGCCCGGTCCGCTCACGGAAGCCCGACCGACAGGGCCCGCAACGAGGCGCCGCGAGTCGTGACGCCCCGATCCTAGTGCCCCTGCTGGTTCCCCTGCTCCGGCTGCGCGGCTTCCTCGAGCCACACGACCTGGAGCTGGCGGATGCGGCGGGAATCGGCGTCGAGCACGCGGAACCAGAAGCGATCGATCGTGGCGGTGTCGCCGGGTGCGGGCATGTGGCCGATCTGGTTCACGACCAGGCCGCCGATCGTGTCGAACTCGTCGTCGCTGTAGCCCGTGCCGAAGTATTCGTTGAAGTCCTCGATCGACGTGAGCGCATCGACCGTGTAGCGCCCGGCACCGTGCTCGCGGATGCCGGCCTCGTCCTCGGTGTCGTGCTCGTCGTCGATGTTGCCGACGATCTGCTCGAGGACGTCCTCGATCGTGATCAGCCCGGCGGTGCCGCCGTACTCGTCCACCACGATCGCCATGTGGTTGTGGCTGCTGCGGAAATCCTGCAGCAGCGTGTTCAGCCGCTTGCTCTCGGGCACGAACACCGCGCTGCGCAGGATGTCGCGCAGGTCGAAGCGGTTGCGCTCGCTCTCGGGGAAGTAGCGCAGGATGTCCTTGGCGAGCAGCACACCCACGACCTCGTCGCGGTTGTCGTCGATGACGGGGAAGCGCGAGTGCCCGGACTCGATGATCGCGGGCAGCATCTCGTCGAGGCTGGCATCGCGCTCGACCACGACCATCTGCGAGCGCGGGACCATGATGTCGCGGGCCTGCATGTCCGCGACCTGGAACACGCCCTCGATCATCGCGAGGGCATCGCTGCTGAAGAGCTCGCGTCGCTGCGCCTGTCGCAGCAGGTGCAGCAGTTCCCGGCGATCGCGCGGCTCGCCGCCGAGCGCCTGCATCAGGCGCCCGAACAGCGACCGCACGTCGCCGTTGGTTTCGGGAGGTTCGTCAGCCATGTGGATGCCCATCGGTTGCCTCGATGTCCGCGTCGGTGCGCGTGTCGATTTCGGTATAGGGATCGGGAAAGCCGAGCTCCGCCAGGATGTCGCGTTCGCGCGCCTCCATGACCGCCGCTTCCGTCTCGTCCAGGTGATCGTGACCCGCGAGGTGCAGCACGCCGTGCACGACCATGTGCGCCCAGTGCGCGTGCCCGGCCTTGCCCTGCTCGGCCGCCTCCCGGGCGACCACGTCGGCGCAGATTGCGAGGTCGCCGAGATAGCGCGCCCCGAGCTCGGCGAGTGCCTCGGGCGGCACCTCGTCGAACGGGAACGAGAGCACGTTCGTGGCGTAGTCCCGGCCCCGGAAGTCCCGGTTGAGCGTGCGGCCCTCGCGCTCGTCGACGACGCGCACGGTGATGGCGACGCCCGGGCGGCCGGCGGCGGCGAGCGCCGCGGCCGCCCAGGCGCGGAGTTCCGGAGGGTCGGGCGCGTCGGCGGCCTCGCTGGCCACCTGGATCTCGATGGGTGAGCCCATGGGATTGGTCAGGATGTCTGGCCGGTCACAGCCTCGGCGCGCTCGTAGGCATCCACGATCCGCTGCACCAGCGGGTGGCGCACCACGTCGCGCGAGTCGAAGTGAACGAACGACACACCGTCGACGCCGCGCAGGACATCGCGGACGTGCCGCAGGCCCGAGGGCTGCGTCGGGCGGAGGTCCGTCTGCGTGATGTCGCCGGTCACCACGGCGGTCGAGCCGAAACCGATGCGCGTGAGGAACATCTTCATCTGCTCGACGGTGGTGTTCTGTGCCTCGTCCATGATGACGAATGCGTGGTTGAGGGTGCGCCCGCGCATGTAGGCGAGCGGCGCGACCTCGATCACGTTGCGCTCGATCAGCTTGTTGGTCCGGTCCACGCCCATCAGCTCGTAGAGGGCGTCGAAGATCGGGCGCAGGTACGGGTCCACCTTCTGCGCCAGGTCGCCGGGCAGGAAGCCGAGTCGCTCGCCGGCCTCGACCGCCGGGCGCACGAGGATGAGCCGGCGCACCTGCTCCGCCTCCAGCGCGGCCACCGCGCAGGCCACGGCCAGGAAGGTCTTGCCGGTTCCCGCCGGGCCGATGCCGAAGGTCAGGTCGTACTGGCGCATGCTGTGCAGGTACTCGACCTGGTGCGGCCCGCGCGCCTCGACCGCGCCGCGCCGGAGGTGCACGGAATCGACCGGCACGTCCGGGTCGTTGTCGGCGTGCATCACGCGCGCGCGCAGCGTGGAATCCTGCAGCTCGAGGTGCACCCGCTCGGGAGACACGTCCTCGTGCTCGGTGGCGCGATACAGGGTCTTGAGCACCTGGATGGCGGCCTGGGCGGATTCGGCGTCCGCCACGACCCGGAAGCGGTTGCCGCGATTGTGAATCTCGACGTTCAACCGCGTCTCGATCTGGCGCAGGTTCTCGTCGAACTGCCCGCACAGGTTGGCGAGCCGGTCGTTGTTTTCGGGGGTGAGGAACACCTCCAGGGTGGAGGCCTCCTCGTGGACCTTTTCAGGCTGGCTCAATGACGTCACGCTCCTCGCCGGGTACAGCCCGGCCTGGTCCGCTCCGGCGGCCTCGTCGGCCCGTATTCTCCAATATAGACCCTTTCCGCGCCAGACGGATTTTCCGCCCGCCGCGCGGGCGCCGCGATACCCCATCTGGTGACGCCCCCGCCCGTGGACAAGCCCGGCACCTCTTGAATATTTAATAAGCTGCCTTATAATAAGCCGACTTTCGCCATCCCCGAGATCCCGCGACGATGCTTGACGATCCGGCCAGGAACCTGGGGTTCCTGCTCTATGACTCCGCTCGGCTGCTGCGGCGGGATTTCGACCGCCGCGCCCGCCAGCTCGGCCTGGGCCGCGCGCAGTGGTCCGTGCTGGCCCACCTGGTGCGCAACGAGGGCGTGGTCCAGGCCGAGCTGGCCGACATCCTCGACGTGCAGCCGATCACGCTGGCGCGCCAGGTCGACCGCCTCGAGGCGGACGGGCTGGTCCGCCGCTGCGCGGACCCGTCGGACCGGCGCGTCCGCCGCCTGTACCTCACCGACGAGGCACGCCCCATCCTCGAGCAGCTGCGCGCGCTGGGCACGGAGACCCGGGCCGTCGCGCTGGCCGGCTTCGCGGCAGACGAACGGGAGATGCTGCTGACACTGCTGGGACGCCTGCGCGACAACCTCAAGGGCAACTGCCACGCGCCGGCACCCCGATCCACCGGAGACCACGACCCCCATGAAGACTAGAGCCCGGGCCCTCGTTCGCCGCCTGCGCCACCCCGGCCGCCGGGCCGCACGGCGCCTGCTGCTGGTCGGTGTGCCGCTGCTGGCGGCCGTCGCCGCGGCGGCGCTGTACCTGCTCGGCGGACGCTACGAGGACACGGAGAATGCGTACGTGCAGGCCTCGATGACCCAGGTCGCGCCCGACGTGAGCGGGCGCGTGACGGACATCGCCGTGTCCGAGAACCAGCCGGTGCAGGCCGGCGACCTCCTGCTGCGCATCGACCCCGAGCCCTACCGGCTCGCCCTGGCGCGTGCCGACGCCGAGCTGAACAAGGCACGCAACGACATCGAGACGCTCAAGGCCCAGTACCGGGAGCAGCAGGCGCAGCTCGACCTCGCCCGCACCGATGCCGACTTCGCGAAACGCGAGCTCGCGCGGCAGAAGAAGCTCGCGGACCGCGGGCTGACATCGCCGTCCGATCTCGACCGCTACCGCCACGCGCGCGAGCGCGCGGTGCAACAGGTGCATGCGCTGACCGAGGAGCTGGCGCGCATCCGCGCCAGCCTGGGCGGTGACCCCGACATCGCGGTGACCGATCATCCGGGCTACCGCGACGCCAAGGCGGCCCGCGACCAGGCCGCGCTCGACCTGCAGCACACGGCCGTGCGCGCACCGCTCGACGGCATCGCCTCGAAGGTGCCGGACCCGGGAACCTGGGCCGCCGCCGGCAAGCCGCTGCTCAGCGTGGTCGGCGCGGCGGACACCTGGGTCGAGGCCAATTTCAAGGAAACCCAGCTCACGCACATCGAGCCCGGCCAGGCGGTCGAGGTCACCATCGACGCCTACCCCGGGCGCACGTGGCACGGCCAGGTGCAGAGCATCGCCCAGGCCACCGGCGCGGAATTCTCGGTGCTGCCACCGCAGAACGCCACCGGCAACTGGGTGAAGGTGGTCCAGCGCGTGCCCGTGCGCATCGCGCTCGACCGGCAGCAGGGCGCGCCCCCGCTGCGCGCGGGGCTCAGCGTCAGCGCCACCGTGGACACGGGCAATCATCCGCGCGGCCCCGCCTTCCTGGCGCCGGCCGTGGCCTGGCTGCGCGATAGCCTGCTGCCCGCAAAGGCACGCGCCGACGACGGTCGATGAGCCCGACCTGGCTGTCCGAGAACCCCCGGATGCACCGGGGGCTGATCACCGTGTCCATCATGCTGGCCACGGTGATGCAGGCGCTGGACACGACGATCGCCAACGTCGCGCTGCCGCACATGCAGGGCGCGCTCTCGGCGACGATCGAGCAGATCGCGTGGGTGCTCACGTCCTACATCGTCGCGGCCGCGATCATGACGCCCATGACCGGCTTCCTGGCCGCCCGCATGGGGCGCAAGCGGCTGTTCCTGCTCTCGGTCGCCGGCTTCACGGTCAGCTCGGTGCTCTGCGGCCTCGCCACCTCGCTCAGCCAGATCGTGCTGTTCCGCCTGCTGCAGGGCGTCTTCGGCGCCGGCCTCGTACCGTTGTCGCAGGCCGTGCTGCTCGACACCTATCCGCGCGAGCAGCACGGCTCGGCCATGGCCATGTGGGGCGTCGGCGTCATGGTGGGTCCGATCCTGGGGCCGACCCTCGGGGGCTACCTGACCGAGTTCTACAACTGGCGCTGGGTGTTCTTCATCAACGTCCCGTTCGGGCTGCTGGCGCTCGCCGGGATCGCCCTGTTCGTGCACGAGACGGAGCGCGACCGCCGCCCGTTCGACGGCTTCGGCTTCGCCCTGCTCGCGATCGCCATCGGGGCGCTCCAGCTCATGCTCGACCGCGGCCAGAGCCTGGACTGGTTCTCCTCCCCCGAGATCATCACGGAGGCCGTGCTGACCGGGATCGGCCTGTACATGTTTCTCGTGCACATGGTCACGGCGAAGCACCCGTTCCTCGAGCCGGGCCTGTTCCGCGACCGGAACCTGGTCACCGGGCTGGTGTTCATCTTCGTCGTCGGCATCGTGCTGCTGGCGACCCTGGCGCTGCTGCCGCCCTTCCTGCAGAACCTCAAGGGCTACCCGGTCCTCACGACCGGCCTCGTGCTGGCACCACGCGGCGTCGGCAGCATGGCGGCGATGCTGCTCGTCGGGCGGCTCGTCAACCGCGTGGACATCCGCCTGCTGATGCTCACCGGCCTGCTGCTGACGGCGACCTCGCTCCTGCAGATGTCCGCGTGGAACCTGGACGTCTCGGTGTACGCCATCGTGCAGACCGGCCTCGTGCAGGGGCTCGGGCTCGGCTTCCTGTTCGTGCCGCTCAGCACCATCACCTTCGCCACGCTGGATCCGCGCTTCCGCAACGAGGGCACGGCCATGTTCAGCCTGATGCGCAACATCGGCAGCAGCCTCGGCATCTCGATCATGGTGACGCTGGTGGCGCGCAACACGCAGGTGAATCACGCCGTGCTCGGCGAGCTGCTCAACCCGTTCCGCGCCGCCTTCCGCTCGCTGACATCGTCGGGGCAGCTCGACACGGGCAGCGCGGCCGGGCTCGCGATGCTCAACGGCGAGCTCACGCGGCAGGCGGCGGCGATCGCCTATCTCGATGACTTCCGGCTGATGGGCTGGATCACGCTCGGCGTCATCCCGCTGTTGCTGCTGCTGCGCACGACGAAGGGACGCTCGGCCCGCGCGCGGCGGAACCGTGACACCCACGAGGCCGTCCTCGAGTAACCGACCCCGGTCGCCTGCACCGTCGGGGTCTGGCAGGATCGGGGATCCACGAGCTCACATCGATCGGAGGACCGACGCATGGCAGTCACCACCCAGGACCTCGTAACCAGGGCGAAGTCCGACATCCGGGAGGTCTCGCCTGACGAGGCCGAGAAGCGTCTCGGCAAGGGCGCAGTCGCCCTCGATGTGCGCGACGACCATGAAGTCGAAGCCGGACACCTGCCCAATGCCGTGCACATCACGCGCGGCTGCCTGGAGTTCCAGATCGGCGACAACGATGCCACCCGGGATCCGGCCACCGGGATCGTCGTCTACTGCAAGGCCGGCGGCCGCGCGGCCCTGGCCGCGAAGACGCTGCAGGACATGGGCTACACGCAGGTCGTCTCGATCCAGGGGGGATACGACGGCTGGGTCCAGGCGGGCAAGCCCGTGAGCGTGCCCGGAACGGAGGCGGACGAGGAAGAGTAGCCGCCGGGGCAAGGCCGATCCGGTCAGGCTCAAGCCTGACCCACAAGAAACCTGGCCCACACGGGAAAAACCCGTGGGGTCGGGCTTCAGCCCGACCGACGAGGCCGCCACCATGGCCACCAGCCCGAGGCCTGACCACAGCACAGGCCCGCCAGGCTGAAGCCTGGCCCACAAGGGAACAACCTGTGGGGTCGGGCTTCAGCCCGACCGACAGGGCCGCCACCATGGCCGCCAGCCCGAGGCCTGACCACAGCACAGGCCCGCCAGGCTGAAGCCTGGCCCACAGCTCAGACCGGCCAGCCTGAAGCCTGACCACAGCACAGACTCGCCAGGCTGAAGCCTGGCCCACAAGGGAACAACCTGTGGGGTCCGGGCTTCAGCCCGACCGACTGGGCCGCCATCATGACCGCCAGCCTGAAGCCTGATCCAAAGCATGGACCCGCCAGGTCGACGCTTCGGCTGCAGGGCTTGCCCTCGGACGAAAGGACCCCGCACCGCTCACGCGGCACGGGGTCCGTATTGCGCCGGCTGTAACCGGATATGACTACATCTGGTACGGCACGAGCTTGCCGTCCTTGTAGATCATCCGCCGGTAGGTCTCGTCGACCTGCATGCCGTTGTCGTCGAACGTCTTGCCACCCGTCACGCCCTTGTAGTGGCTCGCGACCTCGGACATCGCGTCCTTGATGGCGTCCGGATTGGCACTGCCCGCCTTGTCGATGGCGAGACCAACGATCATGGCCGCATCGTAGGCATAGGCGCCGAACGCCGTGGTCGGCGCCTCGCCGTACGCCTTCTCGTAGGCGTCGGCATATTCGGACTCGTAGAAGCCCCCGCCGGACGGGCCGGGCCGCAGGCCCTTGATGCCGTCGGCCACCTCGTGGATCTTCTTGACCTCGTTCGACCACATGGTCATGTAGTCCGCGTACCAGCCCTTCGGCGGCTTCAGCCCCAGCTCGTGCATCTGGCGCAGGATCAGCCGCGCCTCGGTGCCGTAGGCGGTGAAGAAGCCGGCCTGGGCGTCGTTGCGGAACGTCGCCTGGATGATCGGCCGGTAGTCGGACTTCTCCAGCTCATAGCGCGAGGTCGTGACGCACTTGCCGCCGAGTTCCTCGAGGCGCCCGCAGGCGTTGATCTCGAGGCCGACACCGAACGGGTTGTTCGGCGTGATCGAGGTGAACTTGTCGGCGCCGGAGTCCTCGTGGGCGAACTCGGCGAGCTTCTTGCCCATGATCCGATCGGTGCCGATGACGTTGAAGTAGTACGGCCCGATGTCGGCGAGCTTCGGCGAGGTGGAACCGACGCCGATCTGCACCACGCCGTTGGAGTTCGTGAACTGCCCCGTCGGCACCGTGATGCCCGACGAATACTCGCCGACGATCGCCGGCACATGGTCCACGCTCACGAGCTTGCGCGTGGCATCCATCGCCGACGCGGGCCGCGACTCCGTGTCCTCGACCTGCACCTTGAGCGGCCGGCCGTCGATCAGCCCCGGGCCGACCTGCTTGCGGCTGCCATCGGTCATGGGCACGCCGTAGCCGTCATTGAGACGCTTCACGGCGAGCGCCACGCCGCGTTTCATGTCCTCGCCCTGCACGGCGTTCGTGCCGGTGAGCGACGTGATCTGGCCGATCGTGATCGGCGTGGCGGCCTGGGCCGGTGCACCCACTGCCAGCGCCAGCAGCGCGCCCGTCGATGCGACCAGCAGCCGTTTCAGCAGTCGGCAGGTCATTCGTGTACTCATGACGTTACCCCCGTCTTGCGGTCGATTTGCCGGCACGGGCAACCGTCGTCGCGGCACCCGCGCGGCCGGCCCGGCGTCGCCGGAGAACGCTCAGCTCCCCTGCACCGCCGCGCCGAGATACGCCTCCCGCACCGTCTCGTCTTCGAGGATGCGGTCGGCCCGATCGTCGAGCACGTTGCGCCCGTCCGCCAGCACGTACCCCCGGTCGGAGGACTCCAGCGCGATCTGCACGTCCTGCTCGACGATCACGATCGTGCGTCCCTGCCGGTTGATGTCCGCAATCGTGTCGAACACCTGCTGCACGAGCGCCGGCGCCAGCGCGGCGGACGGTTCGTCGAGCAGCAGCAGTTCCGGATCGGTCATCAGCGCGCGCGCCATGGCGAGCATCTGGCGCTCGCCGCCGGAAAGGGTCTTCGCGCGCTGGCCCCGCCGTTCCGCCAGGCGGGGGAAATGCTCGAGCTGCGCCTCGATGCGCCGCTTCACCTCGGGACGCGGCAGTGCATAGCCGCCCATGCGCAGGTTCTCGACCACGGTCAGGTTCGGGAAGACATTGTCGAGCTGCGGCACGTAGGCAATCCTTTCGGCCACGCGCTGGTCCGTACGCAGGCCGGTGATATCGCGGCCGTCGAGCACGACGCGACCCCGTGTCGGTGCGAGGAAGCCCATCACCACCTTCAGCAGCGTCGACTTGCCGGCGCCGTTCGGGCCGATGATGGTGACGATCTCCTGGCGCTCGACACGCAGCTCCACGCCGTGGAGGATCTGCGCCTCGCCGTAGCCCGCGTGGCAGTCCTCGACCTCGAGCAGCGCCATGCTCAGTTCTCCTCCCCGGCGGGCTCTGCCTTGGCGGCACGCCGGCGACCTTCGTGGCGGTGTGCACCGAGATACGCGCGCAGCACGTCCTCGCGCGCCAGCGTCTCCTCCGGCGTGCCGGATGCGATGGTGTCGCCGGCGTCGAGCACCGAGATGCGGTCGCACAACCGCCGCACGACGCCCATGTTGTGCTCGACCACCAGGAACGTCGCGCGGCCCTCGTCGCGCAGGCGCAGCACAAGATCCACGATGTCGTCGATCAGCCGCGGGTTGACGCCGGCCACCGGCTCGTCGAGCAGGATCAGCTCCGGCCCGGCCATCAGCGCCTGTGCCAGCGACAGCAGCTTTCTCTGGCCGCCGGACAGGCTGCGCACCAGCTCGTCGCTCATGTGCTCCATGCGCACGAGACCGAGGAGCTCGCGCGCCCGCTCGAGATTCGCCTTTTCCTCCTCGCGCACACGCGCGCGCTGCCACGCGGCGCGCAGGATGCCCTCGCCCGTCTGGCCCTGCGGCGCCAGCAGCATGTTCTCCATCACGGTCATTTCGACCGGGTTGAGGCTCGCCTGGAACGTGCGGCAGATACCGGCACGCGCGACCTCGTGCGGACGCAATCCCCGGATCGAACGGTCCTTGAACACGATCGATCCGCTGTCAGGGGAGAGGAACCCGGTCAGCAGGTTGAACACGGTGGTCTTGCCGGAGCCGTTCGGGCCGATGAGCCCGTAGATCTCCCCGCGCGTCACCTCGAAGGAGGCACCCGCGACCGCCTGCACACCCCCGAAGCGCTTGTGCAGGCTATCGACCGTCAGCAGCGTTTCGGGCGCCATAGCGCCTCCGCGGTTCGGGCATGAGACCACGCGGCATGTACATCACGACGCCCGTGATCAGCAGGCCGATCACGATCATGCGCAGCGAGGCGAGCGTCCCGGGGTCGATGAAGCCGACGTGCGCGGCGAGGAAGCGCGTCGAGTTGTACAGCGCCTCGATGACCACCGCGCCGACGAGCACGCCCTTGTGGTTGCCGGCGCCGCCGAGAATGACCATCGCCCAGACGATGAACGTCTCCAGCGGCAGGAAGTAGTTCGGCGCGATGTACGCATTGAAGTGCGCGAACAGCGCGCCCGCCAGGCCGCCGAGCGCGCCGCCGACGATCATCGCGCGCACGCGCAGGCTGCGCGCGTCCTTGCCCAGTGCAAGCGGCACCTCGTCACCCTCGCGGATGGCCTTGAGCGCGCGCCCGAAGGGCGTGGCCGTCAGCCAGCGCACGAAGAAGTACGAACCGGCGAGCGCCACGGCGACAATGGCGAAGTAGAACCAGCCGTAGGCCGCGGGGCTCGCGAACGCGTCGCGCAGCGGTTGCGGGATGCCGCTGATCCCGAACGAGGCGCCGATATAGGGCCCGCCCAGCGTCGTGTTGAGGAAGAAGATGCGCACGATCTCGGCCGCCGCCAGCGTCGAGATCGCCCAGTAGTCCTGCTGCAGTTGCGCCGTGGGCAGCGCCATGAGCCCGCCGAACAGGCCGGCAGCCACCGTGGCGCCGAGCACGCCCACCAGGAACGGCATGCCCGCGAGAATCACCAGGATCGCCGAGACATAGGCACCCAGCATGAAGAACACGATGTGACCGAGATTCACCAGGCCGGTAAAGCCGAACTGGACGTTCAGGCTGAGCGCCAGGATGCCCCAGATCCCGATGATCGTGAACAGATACACGAGGAAGTCGATCATGACGCGCTCAGCTCTTGCGCTCGCCGAACAGGCCCTGCGGCCGGACGAGCAGCACCAGGATCAGGATGCTGAACGGAATGGCGGCGCGCCAGTTGGTCGGGATGTACGCCGGCCCGCCCGTGTGGCCGAACAGCCCCAGCAGCGGCTGCCAGTTGATCGCCAGCCCGACGTTCTCGGCCAGGCCGATCACCAGCGCCCCGGCGACCGCGCCATACGGGTTGCCGATGCCGCCGAGGATCGCGGCCGCGAAGACCGGGATGATGATGCCGAAGCCCATGCGCGGGAACAGCTGCGTATCGAGCCCGATGAGGACACCGCCGAGTCCGGCGAAGGCCGCCCCGAGAAACCACACCGTGCCGATCACGCGCTCGGTGTAGATGCCGCTGGACGACGCGAGGCCCGCGTTGTCCGCCGTTGCGCGCATTGCGATGCCCAGGCGCGTGAAGTTCAGCAGCAGGTAGAACCCCAGCATGCTGGCGGCCGCCACGACGAGGATCCAGATCTGCACCGGCGTGATCGTGGCGTCGAGGAAATGCACCGGCGACTGCAGCCCGAGACCGTACGAACGCGGCGACGCGCCCCAGGCCAGGCGCACGGTCGCGCGCATCGCGATCCCCAGGCCGAACGACGCGATCATCATGAGGATGGGCGTGGTGTCGCGCAGCCGCGCGAACACCGCGCGATCCATCAACACGCCGCAGGCACCGGCGATCAGCACCGCCAGCACGATCGACGGCAGCAGCGGCAACCCGAGCGTCGCGCTGAACAGCAGTGCCACGTAGCCGCCGACCACGGCGAACTCGACATGGGCAAAATTCGGAAAGCGCAGGAGACTGTAGACCAGGGTCAGGCCTACCGAGAGCAGCGACACCTGGGCGGTTCGAAGCAGGCTGTCGACGAGCACCTGGGTCACAGCGATCCCGGGAGTCCGAATGTCGTCTCGAGCCCCCCGAACACGGTGGCGGTTCCTTCTGCCGACCATGGAGGACGGCACAACTATAGCCCAGCGTGAGCGCGCCGCGCAAAACGATCGCCCAATGGTCCCGCCGCTGCGCAGTGGTCGCCGCGCGGTTGCAATCGATCGAGGCGCAGCCGCGCCACGGTGTCGCACGTGGGACAAGACCACCACCCTTTCGCGCCGGCAGATGGCGCCGATCACGTTCACACAGACACGTCGAAGCGGCTCCGTTTCACACGCAACACAGGCACCGGTTATTGGCTTGACCGACGGGTGTCCGGTCGCTCAAGCTGTGCGCACGGATCGAGAGATCCAGCGGAACATTGGCAGGGGTTTCCCCTCCAAGCCCAAGTGAGCGTTGACAACCGTATCGCCCCTGCGACGTTCTGTCGGCCAGAGGGGGCCGTACCGTGATTTCCCCGGCCACGTCGCATGCGACAGCGGTCTCGCGTCATCCGGCGCGGGTGATCTCGTTCGCGAATTTCGACAACGGAGACGAATCATGCGACTCACGAAACGCAATTTCATGGCGGCTGTGCTGTCCGTGACCGGACTGATCGCGCTCGGCGCGTTCACGCCCCAGGCCATGGCCAGCGACCAGTCGCCGATCCGGCTCGGCTACGTGCAGAGCTGGCCCTCCAGCAGCGTGACCACGAAGCTGGCGGCGGACGTCCTCGAGAACGAGCTCCACACCCAGGTGAAGCTGATCGCGCTCAGCGCGGGCCCGATGTACCAGGGCGTGAAGAGCGGTGACCTGGACGCGATGCTCACGGCATGGCTCCCGGTGACGCACAAGTCGTACTACAACAAGGTCTGGCCCGACGTGCTGAACCTGGGGCCGAACCTGCGGGGCACGCAGCTGGGCCTCGTGGTCCCGAGCTACGTCAAGGACGTGAACAGCATCGCCGACCTCAAGAAGCACGCCGACGAGTTCGATGGCAAGATCATCGGCGTCGGCGCGGGTGCCGGCATCAACGAGGACACCCTGACGGCGATCAAGAAGTACGGCCTCGACATGCAGCTCGTGAAGAGCTCCACCGCCGGCATGGCGGCGAGCCTCAAGCGCGCGGTCCAGAAGAAGGAGCCGATCGTCGTCACCGGCTGGTCGCCGCTGTGGATCTGGGGCAAGTTCGACCTCAAGTACCTGAACGACCCCAAGAAGATCTACGGCCAGGCCGGCTACGTGGCCACGCTGACCTCGCGTGAGCTGCCGGACAAGAACCCGGCGGTGTACCACTTCCTCGACGGCTTCGAGTTGAAGCTGGCCCAGCTCAACGCCATCGAGGCGATGACGAAGGGCGACATGGACGAGAAGGAAGCCGTACAGAAGTGGGTCAAGGAGCACCCGAAGGTCGTGAGCCACTGGGTCGCGGCCGCCAACGCCGACATGTAGTACACGGTGCCGGCAGCCGGAGAAATCCGGCAGCAGACAGGACGTTACGGCGGCACAGGGACGTGCCGTTTCCACTCCGGGCCATGCAACCTGCCCGACGCTCGCCCCGCCTTTCGAGCACGCGGCCGATTGCGGCCGTGCCCCCTTTCCTCACCGCAGCGCCGCGACGTGGATCGCCGCGACCGGCTGACACCGACCTCACGCTGACCGTGGCAGGGAAACGAAGCGCGCGGCACGGCAACGAACACGATCCACACCACGCCATCATCGCCAGCCCGCACAGCGGGCGCGGTATTCCAGATCGCGGCGACGGATGTCACCGAACGCATGCACGATTCGGCAAGTCATGCGCACGCCCCGCACACGCATTTCCGACTGTCACGGTGCGAATTGCGCGGAAGATGCACGCCGATACAGGCGTGGCCGTGCATGACGGACATGCGTTCGCGATCCCGCGAGGCGCGTCACCGGACCGCGGAAATCCCCGGCTGGCATCGCGGTAATATTTGGCATTGTTCCGTTCAATTGAACGGAGGTAGTATTCGCCCATCCGGGGGTCATCGGAGAGGGAACGTGTCCGAGCCCAGGCCTAGAATAAGCACGATCGCCTGGACGCTCTTTGTTGTGGGGGCACTACTTGGATGGTCCGGTCCGCGCACGGCGGCGGCATCGGACCAGGTCATGGACGGCCTGCTGCTTGCGGCGGGCGACAGCCTGCTTCAGGACAACAACGACAAGAGCGGCGATTCCGGCGACGACCTGCTGACCGACGACAGCGGCAGCGGTTCCGACGACAGCCTGCTGGATGACAGCGGCAGCGGCGGTTCCGATGACAACCTGCTCGGCGGCGACAACAGCGGCGGGTCCGACGACAGCCTGCTGAACGACTCCGGCAGTGATTCCGGCAGCGATTCCGGCGGTAGCCTCCTCGGCGGCGACGACGGCGGCAGCGACTCCGGCGGCGGACTGCTGAACGGGAACGACAAGGACGAGTCGAGCCTCCCCTCGGGCAGCCTCCTCGGCGGAAGCAAGTCGGGCGGCGAGTCCGGGGAGCAGGCGAACGGCAAGGAAAAGGCCTCCTACGACATGCACAAGGCCGCCTTCGAGGCGGCCGGCAATCGGTATCCCTCGGCGAACGAGTGCGCCACCTGCCACCCGCGGCAGTACCGCCAGTGGTCCGTGTCCCAGCATGCGTACGCGCAGCTGAGCCCGGTGTACATGGCCATGCAGATGACCGTGAACGCCAAGACCTCGGGCACGAACGGCGATTTCTGCATCCGCTGCCACAACCCGGTCGGGATGAACCTGAACGAGTCGGTCTACACCTCCAACCTGGACCGGCCGCCGACATCGCGCGAGGGCGTCACCTGCGTCGTCTGCCACCGTATCGCGCAGCCCTATGGCAAGGTCTCGGGCCGCCTGCCGCTGGTCGAGGGTGACCTGTCGTCCCCCGTGTACGGTCCCACCGGCGACAAGGAGCTCAAGCGCGTGCTCTCGCAGCCGGGAAAATACCGGGTCGTGACCGACAGGAACGAGGCCGGACGGGTCGTCCACCGCGACGTGAAGCGCTTCTTCCAGTTGACCAGGCCGGGCTTCTGCGGCACCTGCCACGACGTCAAGCTGCTCAACGGCTTCCGTCTCGAGGAGGCCTTCTCGGAGTTCCAGCGCACCGCGGCGGCCGACGAGCACATCACCTGCCAGGATTGCCACATGGGCAAGGTGCAGGGCAGGCCCTCCGGCTACGACCACGGGCCCGCGGCCGTCGTCGGCGGCGTGCCGACACAGACGCGCAAGCTCTCGAACCACTACTTCGCCGGGCCGGACTACCCGATCGTCTCCCTGGGCATCTTCCCGCACAACGTCAAGGCGGCGAAGTTCAAGTCGCTGCGCGAGTGGCTGCAGTTCGACTACAAGTCGGGCTGGGGCACGGACAAGTTCGAGAAGAGCATCTCGCTGGACCACAAGTTCCCGGATGCCTGGTTCTCGATCGACGACCGCTACGACGCGCGCAAGATCATCGCCGAGCAGCAGAAGCGGCTCGAGTGGGCCCACAAGGAGCGGCTCGAGTTGCTGCGCAATGGGTTCAAGCTCGGCAACATCCGGGTGACCCGCGCATCGGCCGACGGCCTGTCGTTCCGCGTTGACGTGCGCAACGGCATCAACGGCGACGCCGTGCCGACCGGCTTCGACGCGGAGCGCCTGATCTTCCTCAAGGTCCAGGTACGCGACCGCAATGGCAAGCTGGTGTACGTGTCGGGGAACCGCGATCCCAACGGCGACGTGCGCGACTCGCACTCGCTCTACGTCCACAACGGCGACCGGCCGCTGGACGAGGATCTCTTCAGCCTGCAGAGCAAGTTCCCGGTGCGCCTGGCGCGCGGCGGCGAGCGCGAGGAGGTGCTGCCGGTGAACAATTCCCTGTCGCCCCTGCCCTTCGTGCGACCCGAGACGCGCGCCACGACGCTCTATGGCCGGCCACGCGGCGCGCGCAAGCACAAGCGGACGATCCCGCCGCTCGACAAGCGCACCGCCACGTATGACATCCCGGCCTCGCAGCTGGGGCACAACGGGCCCTATACCATCAATGTGAAGCTGATCGCGCAGGCCGTGCCCGTGAACCTGATCGCGGCCATCCAGAGCGTCGGCTTCGACTACGGCATGAGCCCGAAGGAAATCGCGAACCGCGTCGTGCAGGGCGCGGACACGCTGTACGAAAAGAAGATCACCGTGCGCATCCCCGGGGCCGACGGAAAGCAGGCCGCCGACGATGCGCCACGGTTGCCCGATGCGAGGCGCGTGGCCTACGACACGACCCGCTGACAATAACAGCCCGCACGCGGACGTCGGCAGGAGGCCCGGCGCGCGTCCGCGGCGGCAACAACGAACGGGGGAACGCGAATAATGGATGTTCGTGGCGAAAGCGGGCGCCGTGCCGTCCCGCTGGTCTGCATGGCCGCGGTCGTGGCCGGCGTCGCGCTGGCATGCCCGGTGGTCCGTGCAGCCCGCAGCGAGCTGTCGGACGAACCGATTCCCATGGCCACGGAGAAGGACCTGCCCGCGCGCACCGCTCCCCTGATCGAGCTCGGCCCGGCCTTCCTCGGGACCGGCAACCTGCCCCAGGGCATCGAGCTGCCCACCGGCGCCGTGTGGAATCCCTCGTTCTGGGTGTACGGCAGCTACCGCACCGCGCTGGATCACTTCGACGACGGCGTCAACGACCCGATCGACGAGTGGACCAACCGCCTCGACCTGTTCGGGAACCTGTATCTCAGCGGCACCGAGCGCGTGCTCATCGGCGTCTCTCCGCTCAGCGACGACGGGAAGTTCACGGGCTACACCTGGAACCCCGACGACGCCGAGAAGTGGAACAACGAGTTCAACTCGAAGGTCACGCGCCTGTTCTTCGAGGGCGAGATCGCCGAGATCTTCCCGAACCTGGATCCGGACGATACCGGCATCTACGACATCGGCTTCGCCGTCGGGCGCCAGCCACTGTTCTTCCAGGAAGGCCTGATGATCAACGACAGCCAGGTCGACGGCCTCGGCGTCACCCGCGACACCATGATCATCCCCGGGCTGTCCGTGGACACCCGGCTGACCGCATTCTGGGGCTGGAACGACGTCAACCGCGGCAACAACATGGTCGACAACAACGCCGAGCTCCTCGGATTGTTCATGGAAGGCGACTGGGGCGCGAGCACCGTCGACATCGACGCCGCCTACGTCGACAGCGCCAATGACCAGTTCAACTTCGGGGTCGGCTCGACGCAGCGCGTGAACCTGTTCGGCCGCCGCATCAATACCTCGGTGCACATCGACACGTCCGCCGCCATCGATCGCGAGACACCCACCACGCGCGACGGCACGGTGCTGTTCGGCGAATTCAGCACCACGACGCTCGGAAGCGGCGACGTCGTGTACCTCGACGCGTTCTACGCCCGGGACGAGTTCCGCTCGGCCATGCGCGACGAGACGGCCGGCGGACCACTGGGCCAGGTGGGCATCCTCTTCGCATCGGCAGGCCTGGGGCGATACGGCTCCGCACTGTCGAGCCAGGCAGACAACGTCGCCGGCGCCGCGATCGGCCGCCAGTTCTTCTGGGACGGCGAGCGCAGGCAGCTGATCCTGGAGATCGGCGGGCGCAGCGGCACGGAGAAGACGACCCCGGACCAGGTCGCGCTCGGCGCGCGCTTCGAGCAGGCGCTCGGGCGCCGATTCATCTTCCGCGTCGACGGCTTCGCCTCCCGCCAGCAGGGCGCGGATGACGGCGCGGGCGTGCGCACGGAGTTGATGACGCGCTTCTAGCCGCCTGTCGGGCCGCGCGGGTTTTTCGCATGATCCCGGAGCGGGATTGCGGGACCTGGCAAGGCGCACCGACGGGCCGCGGGACCCGGCAACGGGAATGCGAACGAGCCTGCCCGGCGGGACACGGGCAGGCCGCTGAATGACACGGGGCCCGGCAACGGGCCGCGCGGCGCATGGAGCCCGGGCCGGGCCCGATGCGTCCGCAACAGGATCAGAAACGCTCCGTTACGGGGCATCGGGCGACGCCGCGCAGCGCCGCCCGCCAGGCGCACGCGATGCGCCGGGGGGGTTCACGACCATGGCAGGTGTTCTGGAAATCGCGGGCTTTGCCGTCGTCGGCCTGGCCCTGGCACAGGCCGTCGTCGGACTGGCCGGCACGCTGGACCGCCGCGTCCGACAGGCCCGCCGGGAAACACGCGACGCGCGTTTCTTCGAGCGGCGCGCACAGATCCTGCTGCGCGCGGCCGAGGCGGACCGCGAGCGCAAGGACCTCACCTGGACCGGGCTGCGCAAGTTCACGATCGCGCACAAGGTCGAAGAGGCCGAGGGCATCTGCTCCTTCTACCTCGAGCCGCACGACCAGAGGCCGCTGCCCCCGTTCGAGCCGGGCCAGTACCTCACCTTCCAGCTCCACATCCCGGGCCAGAGCAAGCACACGGTGCGGTGCTACTCGCTTTCCGACAGCCCGCTGCGGCGCGACCACTACCGGGTCACGATCAAGAAGCTGCCGCCCCCGCGCGACCAGCCCGACGCGCCCCCCGGATTGAGCTCGACCTACTTCCACGAGCAGCTCAACGAGGGCGACACGGTGGACGTGCGCGCCCCGAGCGGCAGCTTCCACCTCGACCAGGCGCGCGACACGCCCGTGGTGCTGATCGGTGGCGGGGTCGGTCACACGCCGATGGTCTCCATGCTGAACACCATCTGCGACAGCGGCAGCCGGCGCGAGGTGTGGTTCTTCTACGGCGTGCGCCACGGCGGCGACCACGCGATGAAGGAGCACCTCGCCGATCTCGACCGCAATCATCCCAACGTGCACGTCGTGACCTGCTATTCCTCACCACGCGACGAGGACGAGGAGGGCCGCGACTACGGGCACGCCGGGCACGTGAGCGTCGACCTCATGAAGGACATGCTGCCGAGCGCGAACTACGAGTTCTACATCTGCGGGCCGCCGCCGATGATGCGCCTCATCACCGAGGGCCTCGAGGAATGGGGCGTGCCCGAGAAGGCGATCCACTACGAGGCCTTCGGCCCGGCAACGGTGACCAAGACGCCGCAGACGAAGACCGCACACGCGACCACCACGTCGGGCGTGAAGGTGGAATTCGCACGGTCGGGCAAGACCTGTACCTGGATCAAGGAAGTCGGCTCGCTGCTGGAGCTCGCCGAGGCGCAGGGCGTATCGATCGACTTCGGCTGCCGTGCCGGTAACTGCGGCACCTGCCTGACGGCCATCAAGGAAGGCAAGGTGGAATACCTGTCCGAGCCGGGCGTACCGCCCGAGGACGGCTCCTGCCTGAGCTGCATCGCGGTACCCAACGGCAAGCTCGTGCTCGACGCCTGAGCGAACGGCGCGCGCCACGAACAACGACACAGACGAAACACGAAGATATTGCGAGGGTGATTCCGATGGTGACCGTACACAGCACACTGGCCCGGCGGCTCACGCTGCCCCTCCTCCTGGTGATCCTGGGCCTGGCGCACAGCGCGTTCGCGGTCGAGCCCGGCGAGCGCGATCCGGCGAAGGTGGTCGGGCCGAAGGAATGCGCGGAATGCCACAAGGACGCGACCGCGATCTGGCGGCACACGCACCACTTCACCACCTTCCGCGAGATGCCGCGCAAGAAGAAGGCCATCGAGATCGCGCACAAGATGGGCCTGCGGCGCATCAAGGAAGGCAGCGTCTGCCTGACCTGCCACTTCACCTCCAGGCTCAACGACCAGGGCAAGCCCGAGCCGATCGCGGGTATTTCCTGCGAGTCGTGCCATGGCGCCGGCAAGGGCTACATCAAGGTGCACTCCAATTTCTCCGGCAAGAAGGAGAAGCAGGAGACGCCGGCCGAGGAAAAGGCGCGCTGGAAGAAGTCGGAGGCGGCCGGGATGATCCGTCCGCACATGATGTATACCTGGGCCAGGAACTGCTACAGCTGTCACGTCGTGCCCGAGGAGAAGCTCGTCAACGTCGGCGGCCATCCGGCCGGCAGCCCGTTCGAGCTCGTGGCGTGGTCGCAGGGCGAGGTGCGCCACAACGTCTGGTACAACAAGGGCAAGTCCAACCCGCCCGCTGACCTGAACACGCGCCGCAAGATGTTCGTCGTCGGGATGGCCGTCGAGCTCGAGACATCCCTGCGCGCCGTCGGCAAGGCCACGAAGAAGGCGAAGTACGCGGTCACCATGGCCAAGCGCGCGGCGCGTGCCCGCAGCCGGTTCGAGCAGGCGACGGGCCTGGTCAAGGGCGTCCCCGAGATGGCCGAGATCACGAAGATCGCCAAGGGTGCCGGGCTCAAGCTCAACAACGATGCCGAGCTCAGCAAGGCCGCCGACCGGATCGGGGCCCTGACCCAGGAGATCGTCGACAAGTACGACGGCAGCGGCATGGGCGGCATCGATCCCGCACTGCCCGGCGAGAAGGACTGGAAGGGCAAGCCGCAGAAGTAGCGGCGCCGGGGGAAAGGAGATGGTCGAGAGCACCGCGATCGCGCGTCCGCAGCGCTGGGACCGCCCGTTCGGGCCGGACATGACCGATATCGACGTGGCCGAGGTCCTCGACCAGCCGCTGTTCCGCGATATCGATCCGTCGCAGTTCCCGGATTCCCTGCCGCTGCGCGACATCATCCGCAACGACACGCGGGTCCGTCACTTCTCGCGCGGGGACGTGATCGTGCGCGAGGGCGATTACGGCAACTCGATGTTCGTGATCATGCGGGGCCGGGTGCGGGTCATCACCGACGGCGTCGACGACGCCGAGCTGGGACGGCGCACGCGCGCGAAGCCGCGGAGCTGGCTGCAGGCCCTGCGGCAACTCTGGGCAAACCCGAGGCAGCCGGAAGTGCGTGACGTCACCGCGTACTTCAGCGGCACGCGCAACCTGGACCTGCGCGGCGAGGCCGACGACGCGCGCACCTACCTGGAGGACGTGGACGCCTTCCTGTCGCAGCACGAGACGGTGCTGCTCGAGGACGGCGCCGCCTTCGGCGAGATTGCCGCCCTCGCGCGTTCGACGCGTACGGCCACGGCCATCGCCGAGACCGACACGCAGGTCATCGAGCTGCGCTGGCAGGGCCTGCGGGACATCCGCCGGCGCGATGCCGGCTTCCGCGGACACATCGACGGCCTGTACCGCGAGCGCAGCCTGGCCCAGCACCTGCGCGAGGCGCCGCTGTTCGCGCACCTCGATGACGCCACCATCAACGAGATCGCCCGGCACACGAGCTTCGAGACGCACGGCGCGTCCGAGTGGTTTCGCGACTTCAGGAAGGTGAAGGGCGACGACCCCACGGCGGTGCTCGGACAGGAGCCCGTCGTCGCCGAGCAGGGACACTACCTCGACGGGCTGATCATGATCCGCTCGGGTTTTGCGCGCATCAGCGAACGGCTCGACCAGGGCCAGCGCACGACCGGGTACGCGGCCCGGAACGACGTCTTCGGCCTCGAGGAGATCGTGCAGCACTGGCGCGAGGATGCGCCGCTCACCTTCCGGCGCAGCCTGCGGGCCATCGGCTCGCTCGACATCCTCCGGGTGCCGACCACGCTCGTCGAGCAGTACGTGCTGCCGAACGTGCCGGCGAAGCTGCTGCCGGCCGCCACCCCCGCGCGCGGCGAGGAGGCACCCGCCTGGCTGGAGCAGTGCACGGACCTCGGCCTGCGGCAGTCGCTGGTGGACTTCTTCGTGGACGAGCGCACGATCAACGGCCGCGCCACCATGCTGATCGACACGGACCGCTGCACGGCCTGCGATGAGTGCGTGCGTGCCTGCGCCGCGGCGCACGACAACAATCCGCGCTTCAAGCGCCACGGGCCCATCCACGACGGCAAGCAGGTGACCAATGCCTGCATGCACTGCGCCGACCCGGTCTGCCTGATCGGCTGCCCGACGGGGGCGATCCACCGCCACGAGTCCGGCGCCGTCGTCATCGACGACGCCACCTGCATCGGTTGCGCCACCTGCGCCAATGCGTGCCCCTACGACAACATCACGATGGTGGAGATCCGCGACAGCAAGGGCGAGTTCATCGTCGACCAGCAGAGCGGCCAGCCGATCGTGAAGGCGACCAAGTGCGACCTGTGCCACGAGCAGCTCGGCGGTCCGGCCTGCGAGCGCGCGTGTCCGCACGACGCCCTGATTCGCATGGACATGCACGACCATCGCGGCCTGGCCGACTGGGTGAACCGCAAATGACGACGCTCGCCGCCCGCCGCCTGCGCAACGGCGCGGTCACGCTCGTCGCGCTGGCCGTCGTCGCCGCCGCCGTGTACCTGCAGTTCCTCGCGCTGCGCGACACGAGCTTCCTCACGGGCTGGCTGCTCGTCATCGCGTTCGTCGTGCTGGCGGCGTACAACCTGCGCAAGAAGCTGCCCTTCCTGCCGCTCGCGCGTTCCGCGTCGTGGATGCAGCTGCACCTGTGGCTGGGGCTGCTCACGGTCGCGCTGTTCTTCATGCACACGGGACTGCGCTGGCCGAACGGCGCGCTCGAGACGCTGCTCTGGCTGCTGTTCGTCGGCCTGCTCGTGACCGGGGTCTTCGGCATCGCCATCTCGCGCCTGGCCCCGCGCGGACTCACCGACCACGGCGAGCGCATCCTGTTCGAGCGGATCCCCGTGTTCCGGGCGCAGCTCGCGGACGAGGTCGAGGCCCTGGCCACCACGTCCGTGCAGGAGCTGGGCTCCGGCACCATCGCGAGCTTCTACAGCCGGCGCCTGCAGCCCTTCTTCGCCCGCCCGCGCAACGTGGCACACCACCTGTGCGGTTCCGGGGCGCCGGTGCACCGCCTGCGGCGTGAGCTGCGCGGGCTGGAACGGTACCTCTCCGACCGCGGCCGCGAAATGCTCGACGAGATCGAGTCACGCGTCGTGGCCAAGGACAACCTGGACTACCAGTACGCGTGGCAGGGCCTGCTCAAGGGCTGGCTGTTCGCACACATCCCGCTGACGTATGCGGCCGCCGTGGTGGCGGCAGTGCATGTCGTCGTCGTCTACGCCTTTGCCTCGGCGGCGCCATGATTCGACGTCTGCAGTCCTTCATCTTCAACAAGAGCCCGTACGAGCGGCCCAACCAGAAATGGGTCTGCGGCCGCACGGCCGAGGGCTGCCCCTGCCGGATCGGGCCGGACCGCTGGGGCCGCTGCCGGGCCCAGGCGGCGTGCGCGCCACGCAAGGACGGCGCCTGCTGGAAATGCACCCGCGCACAGGCGTCGGGCGGCAGCTGCACCGAGGGGCCGCGCCCCGACGGCAGCTGCGCCCACCCGATTCCACCCTGCCAGCCGGTGCGCAGCGTGCGCTCCCGCCGCGGCGTCGCCGCGCGCTGGGCCACCGTGATGGCCGTCGGCCTGATGGCCCTCGCACTGCACGGTTCGGATGCCGCTCGCTGGTTCTCGCCCGGCACGCTGAGCGCGCCGCACACCCAGATCGGCGCCTGCAGCGATTGTCACCAGTCGTTCCGGGGCGGGCCGACCGGCTGGATCCACGCCGCGTTCGCGGGCGCGCCGGATGTGGGCGACGGCGACAGCGGGCTGTGCCTGTCATGCCACACGCTCGGCCAGGCGCCGATGAATCCGCACAGCCTGCCGGACGCGACGCTGGCGGACATGGGCAAGGCCGCGCCGAAGGCCCGTTCGGCGGCCTTGTCCCCGGTCGGGCTCGAGCTCTCCGGCGAACTGTTCACGGCCCCGGGCAAGGATACGGGCGGCATCGCCTGCGCCAACTGCCACCGCGAGCACCGCGGCCGCGAGGCGAAGCTCATCGCGCTCGACAACCAGCGCTGCCAGGCCTGCCACACGGACAAGTTCGCATCGTTCACCAACGGCCATCCCGATTTCGGCTCGTATCCCTACACCCGGCGTACGCGCATCGACTTCGATCACGTCAAGCACATGCGCCAGCACTTCCCGGATGCCGATCCCGGCACGGCGCCGCAGCAGTGTGCCGACTGCCACGCGCCCGACAGCAATGGCGCGCAGATGGTCGTGAAGGACTTCGGCGACGCCTGCGCCGCCTGCCACGCCGGCGAGATCCGCGGCGAGAACGCGGCCGGCTCCACCGGCATCCCCGTGCTCGTGGCGCCCGGCCTCGACCTCCAGAGCCTGCGCCAGGCGAAGGCCGGCATCGGCCACTGGCCCGAACTCTCCGACCGCAAGCTCACCTCGTTCATGCGCACGGTGTTCGCGGCCGACCCGAAGCTCTCCGGCGCGCTGGCGCGCTTCGAGAAGCTCGATCCCATGGACCTGCGCGGCGCCGACCCGAAGGACATCCAGGCCGTCACGCGCATCGCCTGGGCGACGAAGAAGCTCGTGCGCGACCTGGTCGCCGACGGCCCGGCAGCGCTCCAGCCCGAGCTCGGCGACGCGCTGGGCCACGACATCGCGCCCGCCGCCGCGCGCGACCTCCTGGGCGGACTGTCATACGCGACGGTCAAGCAGGCCCAGGAGAAATGGTTCCCCGACCTCGCGCGCGAGCTGGCCCTGCACGCGGCCGGCAAGGCCGTCCCCATCCCGGGGGGAGATACCGCCAGTGCGGACAGCGCGGGCGCGTCGTCCGACAGCGGCGGCGGCTCGAGCGGCAGCCAGGCCGACATCCTCTCCGGCGGCTCGGGCGGCGACGACCAGGGCGACATCCTGTCCGGCGGCTCGGGCAGCGACGACCAGGGCGACATCCTCTCCGGCGGCTCGGGCAGCGACGACCAGGGCGACATCCTCTCCGGCGGCTCGGGCAGCGATGACCAGGGCGACATCCTGTCCGGCGGCTCGGGCGGCGATGACCAGGGCGACATCCTGTCCTCGGACGACGCCGGCGCCTCGGGGGACTCGGGCGGCGGCATCCTGTCGTCCGAGCCGCAGGGCGGCGACCTGCTGGGCGGCGGCAATGGAGGCGAATCCGGCGCCGACGCGGCCGCGTCGGCGGAGAACGCCACGCTGCCCGAGCCGAACCCGCAGGAATGGGGACGCCTCGGCGGCTGGTACCAGGACTTCAACGCCCTGCTCTACCGCCCCGGCGGGCACGGCGACCGCTTCCTGAAGCGCTGGCTCGACCTGGCCGGTCACGCCATGGCCAGCGGCCGCCCGGGCGCGAAATCCCTCTTCGCGGACCTGGGCAGCCCGGACGCGCCGGGCAAGTGCACCAAGTGCCACAGTGTCGACAAGCTCGCCGACGGCACGGTGAAGGTGAACTGGGCCAGCCGCATGCCCACGCCCGGTCACCAGGAATTCACGCGCTTCGTGCACGGCCCGCACTTCACGCTGCTGACCGACAACACGGGCTGCGCGACCTGCCACGCGTTCAACACCGACGCGGATTACGCCTCATCGTTCGACGACCGGGACCCGAGCACGTATCACTCGAACTTCGAGCCGATCACCCGCGAGACCTGTGGGCAGTGCCACGTGGCCAAACAGGCGGGCAACACCTGCATCGAGTGCCACAACTATCACGTCGGCAAGGTCGCCAGCGACCCGACCGCGACCAGCATGAAGATGGTGGAAAGCGCGGCGGGGCAGGACTGACGGACAGCGACCCGGCCAACATGCGCGGGTCACGCTCCAGCCTGACATCCAGACACACCTTGTAGGTCAGGCTCCAGCCCGACATCCGGACACAGCCTTGTGAGTCGGGCTTCAGCCCGACATCCAGACACAACCCTGTGGGTCAGGCTTCAGCCTGACATCCAGACACCACGACAAGCCTACCCGGAACCTGCAGCGCGAACCCCGCCAACTCCACCGACGGGCCTGACACACAACTCCGGCATCCTGTCGGGCTGAAGCCCGACCCACAGACAGAATCACCGCCAGCCTGACATCCACACACAACCCTGTGGGTCAGGCTTTTCAGCCCGACATCCAGACACAACCCTGTGGGTCAGGCTCCAGCCCAACATCCAGACACAACCTTGTGGGTCAGGCTCCAGCCCGACATCCGGACACAGCCCTCTGTGGGTCAGGCTTCAGCCCGACA
>Ga0209918_1000497_pt1 | contig 25707 bp, 18 predicted proteins | sample SalPonD_shore_MG_FD_185712 | JGI IMG/M metagenome (GOLD analysis project Ga0209918, IMG submission 185712) | Salt pond soil microbial communities from South San Francisco under conditions of wetland restoration - Salt Pond MetaG... | ecosystem: Environmental > Aquatic > Marine > Intertidal zone... | reverse complement strand
CTGGCCTCTGGATTGTATATCTACCGTTTGAAGGTCGGAGAAAAAGTTCTTACGAAGAAAATGACGTTGATTAAATAGGTTGAATATGCCTCAAATTTCATTCAAAATTTGCAATAATATAGTTGACTAATAGTCTTAAAAAATTCCTGTCGCCGGTCTCCAGACCGGTGACGACAAATTGCGAGTCTCCAGACTCGCGTGAGACAAAACTGATTATAAACCATCTAATTTTTTCCCGAGCTGCGGGGGCGGTTGCATAGTAGCCCTGATTTCAAACCGGGGAATAATATTCAATATAGTGAATCAAGTCCTATAAGTACGACGCGTACAAGAAGTCGATAAGCTCATGAATATATTAAGATGGACAAGTCCTTATCGTTAATGGTTAATCATTAATATTCCATTAGAATTTAAAACCGGAGCTTATTACCTATAAGTGAGGATTTTAAATTCACGAAAATACAGATATTGGACAAAAGACCGGTTTTGCAAAGCCTTCTGTTAGTTTAAACCTGTTTTTCTGTCTGGCGAGTCTGGAGACTCTAAGTGAAAATATCACCAGTCTGGAGACTGGCGATAGGAATGAATGACGACAGGATATTTGTCGATATGTGAAAACTTGCTATTTATTGGACGATTATCACCTCGTCCACGTAACCATCATGTACTTCTCATCCTGTTCATAATGATAATCCAAGTCGCCTTCGTATGCCTTATATAATTTATCTCCAATACGCCGGGCTAAATGAATACCGGTTGTAGTGATAAGGGTTTGTCCCGGATTGTCAGGATCCTGCCTGATGTGCATAATCCGCTCCATCGGATGCTCCCCTTTTTCCAGGCGTTCCTCATTGCGGATCATATTCACTAATTCTTCGTAGTGATCGTTAAAGAAATTCCCTGATAAGAAAACACGTCCGGCCGGGTAATCATCTTTAATGCGTTGACAGGCGGGGCAAATCGTTTCCTCCACTTGTTCATGAATTTCGCCCCATTGCCATCTTCCATCTTTATAGAGGGCTCCGCAATCTTTGCATATAGAGGGAGACGTCCACTTTCTTTTGTGTTGGTAGGTATCGTGTCTCTTTTGTTCAGCCAGTCGATCTTTGCGTCCGAATCTTGATTTATCCATAATCATCAGCAGGTTTAAATTGAACTCATGCGTAGTAAAAGGGATATGGATAGATATGAAAACCCTTTTTAGAATTTTAAAAAATAATCCGGGATAAGTAGAAACGTTTAAGCAGTTTTAGCATGTGCGATATTCCCTATAATTGCTGTAGTAAAATACCCCACCAATATTAATAAAATTTAAATTTTCATATTCAGCCGAAGGTGGTAATGCGAAACTGGTTTACTAATATCATGTATTTAAATGATTTCAAAATTCTCATTTATGTCCAATCAGTTCCGGTTTTAACTTGTTCTAGGAGTCTGTCGGACTTAGGAAATTTTAACGAAAATTTGTCAGTTTGAGACAGATTTCGGGGTCTTTTGAGGCGAATAGTGGTTCTATTTAACGAAAAAGAGCGCGGAATCTGGCCAAATCTGACGAATTTGCAGTAGATTTAGCTAGGTCCGACAGGCTCCTAGCTTTGATCATGAATAAAATCTCTGGCATTTCAAAGTAATTCTACAGTATAATTTTACGCGTAAAAAATTAAAAAAATTTATGTTACATTAAGTTCTGAATAAGGTTTTTAAAAAAAAATTAAAAATTCCGGGAACATTTTTAAAGGTAAGCCTCTAATAAAGTTACAGAGTTTCTAAGAAGAAATTTGAAATTTGTTACAACTTTTTTAAAAAATTTTGTAACAATGAAGGGGTTAGTTGCTCTTTATTATAAATAGAGGTCAAAAAAACAATAAAATAGGGGGATATATTTGATAAACGATAATTTAAACCGTTTTAGTGGAGAGTGAATTACTCATAAAATTAAATAGAGGGGTACTTTTTATGATGGAAATTGCGGATGTTTTAGGGTAATGGGTGTTATCTGCAATTCTAAGGGTTAGTATTTCTGTCATTAATTAAAAGGGGCCCGCAAATTTTCGTGGAGCTAGGACATGATATATAAGGCGTTGGATTATATTAAAGAAGAGCTTGCATTTTATATAGATCTTGATGAATCGGAGATCAGTGTGGATAGCCTTCAGAAAATGCAGAAAAACAAGGGACAGGGGCTAATCATATCTCTTTTGAACGTGGAAGAAGAAATAACATTAAAAAATACGCCTCATTATATTCAGCAAAAAAATTCATTGAAGTACAGGGAACCAGCGATATTTCTGAATCTTAATATTATTATGGCTTTTGACTTTGATCATTACAGTAATAGCCTTAAACAGATGGCAGAGACGGTAGAATTCTTTCAAGGCAATCGGTGGTTTTCGGTTGAAAATTCACGGGCAGCTAATCCCTTTCCAACAACGATTAAAAAGCTAATTATGGATTTGCAGAAGGCGAATTTTGAACAGCTTAATCATATTTGGAGTATTTGTGGCGGAGTACTCCATCCTTCACTGATGTACAGGATACGATTACTGAAATTACAATCAGATGTGTCTTACGATGCAAATGAAATTGATACCATTCAACTCGATTCAAATTTAATGGGCTAAAAACTTTGGGAGAATATGGGGTTTCTTATAAAATATAGTCATTTAATTCATCTATCGATGACCGAGGGGGATGTGAACGGTTCATCCATTGACGGAATCGATATTTTTCCACTTGGGGATTGTCAGCGCTTACTGAATAACTTTAAAATGGTTTTCAGAAAACGAACAGCTGGTTTTGATATCTATTTTTCTGAAACTCCTTTAGTACCAATCAACTCCAGGGTTCGGTTCAGTTTTGGATTGAGTATATCTGATCCGGCTTTGTTTACACGTTACGGATTAGTCAAAAAAGATGATACGGACCCAGAAGTCTATGAACCAGGACTCTATTTTGATAATTTGAAACCGGATGGTTCCATTATTACCAGCAGTCCGGCATCACTTGTATCATCCGGGATGGGACTCGATCAATTTTCCACGGCATCTGATACTTATAAAATTTATCCACTGACTTTTCACACGTTCATTAAAACGGGGACTACCATTCCATCACAATTTGAATTGGATCACAAATACGAAACATCATTGAAACGTACGTATCCGGTAGTTGCTAACCCCGGGATGGATTATATCGTTACGACCATAAATTCTCCATCGGAGGGGAATGATTTCATCAGTACTTCGGGGGCTTTTACGTTAAAAACGGATACCGAACCGCCACCCACCCGAAATGTATATTTGAGCAGCGATGTCGGAGGACCACATAATGTACAGGGGGTTGTGGATTTATATTGGGATGCTCCACAAAATACAGTTTCTGACCCGGAAAAAGGACAAGAATATCACATAATTTTTAAGCCAAAGGAGGAACATTAATATGGCACCTTATCAAACACCAGGGGTATATATCGAGGAAATCCCTTCATTCCCTCCCACTGTAGTTCAAGTGGCCACGGCCATTCCGGCTTTTATTGGTTATACGGAAGGGGGACCGACTGAACCGAAAAAAATAGAATCAATGGTCGAATACCGGGATGTATTTGGTGGACCGGCCAATGAATTACCTGAATTTAATATTGATTCCAGTGGAAATGTATCGTCTGCCGAGGACATTTTCGCAACTCCGACATACAAAATGTATTACATGCTGCAAATGTATTTTGCCAATGGAGGGGGAACTTGTTATATCATATCGGTAGGCAATTATACGGATGAAGCCACCAAAGTAAAAAAAGATGATTTGATCGACGGGCTTCACAAATTGAGAAAAGAAGACGAGCCGACCCTTATTCTTTACCCGGATGCCAGGAGTATTGATAATGTAACAGATTACCACGATCTGTATATAGATGCGATGAAACAGTGTGCTGATTTGGGGGATCGTTTCACGATTTGTGATTTACAACCGGCCGCGTCAGGCAGTATTGATAAACCGGGGGATGCATCTTCGACGTTCCGTGATAATATAGGGACCAACAATTTGAAATATGGAGCTGCATATTACCCGGATTTGCATACCAGTTTAACCTATGAATATCCTGAAGATGAAATTACCGTACACAATGATGGCACGGACATGAAACTACGATATTCCGAAGCGGCAATTGAAGATGATCCCACTAAAGAAGATACATCACTCTTTCATGCCAATAATGGTGCCGATCGGGATAAATATTATGCCATCAAAGATAAAATTGAAAGAAAGAAATTGGTATTACCCCCGAGTACGGCTATCGCCGGGGTTTATGCCATGGTTGATGGGATGCGAGGAGTATGGAAGGCTCCTGCCAATGTTTCGTTGAACAGGGTGAGCAAACCGATGGTTCTTCTCGATCGCGATGATCAGGATGGACTCAATGTTGCGGATAATGGTAAATCTATAAATGCCATTCGTAAATTTTCTGGAAAAGGTATCATGGTTTGGGGAGGACGGACACTCGACGGCAATAGTAAAGAGTGGAAGTATATTTCCGTTCGCCGCTTTTTCAATATGGTGGAAGAATCCACAAAAAAAGCCTCAGAACGGTTCATTTTTGAGCCCAATGATGCTAATACCTGGGTGAAAGTAAAATCAATGATCGAAAACTTCCTGACTATTCAATGGAGGGCCGGTGCATTGATGGGAGCTAAAGCAGATGATGCCTTTTATGTGAGAGTGGGCCTCGGAGAAACTATGACACAGCAGCATATTTTGGACGGAAAGATGATCGTCGAAATTGGTATGGCTGTTGTACGCCCGGCAGAATTTATCATTCTCCGGTTCTCTCATAAAATGATCGAATCATAAGCATTTCTTTGAATCTTAAATTATAAATACAAGTAATTATGAGTTATAAAACTCCGGGTGTTTATGTTGAAGAAATTTCGAAACTGCCGCCCTCTGTCGCACAGGTTGAAACGGCTATTCCTGTCTTTATCGGATACACCGAAACGGCTGAAGATTTAGATGGCAATTCGTTGTCAGGTATTCCAATGCGAATCGAATCGATGCTGGAATATGAAACGTATTTTGGTGATTCCAAGTCGCAGAGTTTTACGGTAACACTGGATGATAATGCTCCTTATTTACCACAATCGGTTGATTTTGACGGCGGTAAAACTACTTTTTTAATGCACCCTGCGTTGGAAATGTTTTTTGCCAATGGGGGAGGGACCTGTTATATCGTATCGGTGGGTGATTATAAGGGGAATACTATCGGCGACAATAATTACGATGATTTTGAAACCGGACTCAAAAAAATTAAAAAAGTTGATGAGGTGACCCTGATCGTCATACCGGAAGCAGAGCAACTGGGCGCCACTGATCAGTATAACTTATATGCTGAGGTGATGGCACAATGCGGGAAACTTAAAGACCGGTTTGGTATTTTTGACGTCCGGGAAAATGATAATGACGGGAGTCAGCTTAGAAATGATATTGGAACCGGTTTTTTGAGTTATGGAGCTGCTTATTATCCACATTTGAATACATCAATAAATTATTCATATATCCCGGAAACGGTAAAATTTACACACGGCGCCACCGATGCATTTGATCAACTTAAGCTGGGTGACGTTCAAACTTTAAGTTCTGCACTTCAATTCCAAAAGCAATTGGATGATGCTAAAACCCGGGTGGATAACGCGGTAAGTGATGCCAGCTCAGCGACCAAATCCGATTTGATCAAATTATTTGAAGCCTCTTTGAGTAATGCTAAAAAAGCGGTCACCATGGGTGAAAACGCCCTGGCATTAGTTGAAGATGATGGGTATAGCAATGCGGATCTCAGCACGGCCCAAACAGAATTGGATGATGTAAACTCGTTTAATGTTGGGTCCCACAACAAAAGTGAAATAAAAGATGAATTGACGAACAATATTAAATCTGTGATGACAGATGCCAAATCAGCGATGGATGATATCATAAGTAAACTCAGCGAAGCCGGTGAAACCGGAATTGATCCAAGCAAAAATTCCAACATACTGAAATATTTCACGAGTCAATTCTTAAACAAACTGGAAGATTTATTGGGTGAGCAGAGAATAACGTTGCCGCCTTCATCGACCATGGCTGGGGTTTATGCCAAAGTTGATGCGGATCGAGGGGTTTGGAAATCTCCGGCCAATGTGAGTTTAAATCGTGTTTCAGGACCATCAGTTAAGATTACCCACAGTGAAAATGACGATTTAAATGTAGATACGACCGGGAAATCCATCAATGCTATCCGGGCTTTTACAGGACGTGGAACCATGGTTTGGGGGGCACGTACGCTGGATGGAAACAGCAAAGAATGGAAATACATTTCCGTTCGGAGATTTTTCAATATGGTGGAAGAATCGGTTAAAAAGGCTTCTGAGAATTTTGTTTTTGAACCCAATAGTGCCGGTACCTGGGTAAAAGTTAAATCCATGATCGAAAATTTTCTGACTATTCAATGGCGGGCTGGCGCATTGATGGGAGCAAAGGCAGACGATGCTTTTTATGTAAAGGTTGGTCTTGGAGAGACAATGACCCAGCAGCAAATCAATGATGGCAAAATGATTGTTGAGATAGGGCTCGCTGCGGTTCGTCCGGCGGAATTTATCATTTTGCGTTTTACCCATAAAATGCTTCAATCATAATTATTTCTAACTTTTAATAAAATCATACTGCTATGAGTGATTATCCATTAGTCAAGTTTCATTTTCAGGTTGAATGGGGGGGAACCCAAATAGGTTTTACTGAAGTATCCGGATTAGATGTTGAAATTGAACCCATTGAATACCGGCATGGCGCGAGTCCCGAATTTACCAAAACCAAAATGCCTGGACTTCAGAAATACAGTAATATTACCTTGAAACGCGGATCGTTCCAGTCGGATAATGAATATTATGAGTGGTGGAATACCGTAAAATTAAATCAAATTCAGCGACGTGATATTACCATCAGCTTGTTGAATGAAGAACATGAACCTATGATTGTGTGGAAAGTGAAAAATGCCTGGCCAGTCAAGGTGCAATCCACCGATTTGAAATCGGACAGTAGTGAAGTGGCTATAGAAACACTCGAACTGGCACACGAAGGATTAACCATCGAGTATCGATAATGCCTGAACACTATCCACCCGTCAGCTTTTATTATACGGTTTCGTTTAATGGTATAGGGGACCGTACGATCGACACCCAGTTTCAATCAGTGCAGGGGCTGTCGGCCGAAGTACAGACCGAGACACAACACGAAGGGGGAGAAAACCGGTTTGATCATAAATTACCGGTACGCTCCTCCTATTCGGATTTGGTACTAAAACGCGGGTTGGTAAAAGATTCGGAGTTGATCAACTGGTTTACAGATACCTTTGAATCTATGATTGTCAAACCGGTCAGCTTGGATATTATGCTGCTTAATGAAGCGGGGGATCCCCTGGTGAATTGGAACGTGGTATTTGCATGGCCCAAAAAATGGAGCATTTCGGATTTCGATGCCGAGCAGAATGCCATTGCCATTGAAACCCTGGAGCTACATTACCGGAAATTTTCTATTAATCCTCAATAACAGCTTTTTATGCCGATAGAAATAAAAGAACTACATATTAAGGTAAATGTTGAAGAAAAAAGAACGCATGCAGATGGATTTTACAGGGACCAGAATCCTGGTAGGGATAAGGATGAGATAGTAACGGCCTGTGTGGAGAAAGTGCTGGAAGTGCTGAAACGAGAAAAATTAAGATAATTTACCTCAGTTATGGACGAGACGGTAAAGATGATCATAAAGGGGTTTGACGATCCGAAGTTCGATAACCCGACGGATGTGGAACCTTTTAAGGTACACGTGAACCCGGAAAGTTACACTCAATCGGTAGATATCGGTTTTTCTGGAATGCAGGAACCCGGTAGTAGTGGAAAAGCCAGTAAATATAATCATACCGACGTTCAAACTCAGTCCTTCGATTTATTACTGGATCGTACCGGGGCCTTAGGTAACAAGCCCGACAAAGAAAAAGGAATCGAAAAAGATATTGATCATTTTAAGAAGCTGACAGTAGACTACAGTGGTAATATCCATAAACCCCGTTACCTTATTATAAGCTGGGGAACCCTGAATTTTAAATGTCAACTGCAGAGCCTGAGTATAGAGTATAAGCTCTTTAACAGGGATGGGGTGCCGTTAAGGGGCGTGCTGAAGACGAGATTCCGGGAGTTTGAGGAAGAAGAATTACGCAAACGAAAAGAAAATAAAAATTCTCCGGATCTCACCCATATTCGTTATGTGAAGGAAGGGGATACTCTTCCTCTTATGACGCATCGCATTTATGGAGATTCAAGTTACTATCTGGAAGTTGCAAAGGCTAATGGAATTATTGATTTCAGAAATTTAAAACCGGGACAGAAAATAATGTTTCCACCCATTCAAAAAGAATCCTGATATGCCACAAGGTGTACTGTCAACAGACTTGGTTACATTTACAATTTTGATCGATGGCACCCGGTTGCCGGAAACGCTGGAAGTGTATTCTATTGATATCTGGAAAGAAGTGAATCGTATCCCCCGGGCGGAAATCGTGGTGTTGGATGGTGACGTTTCCAATGAAACTTTTTCAGCCAGCGATGGGGACTGGTTTATACCCGGTAAAAAAGTTGAAATTCAGGCAGGATACCATTCGGAAGAATCAACCGTATTTCAGGGAATTGTGACGACACAAGCTATAAAATTACGAAATAGCGGGAATAGTATTCTAACCGTGAGTTGCAGTGATCCGGCGGTGAAAATGACGACGGTGCCCCGTAGTCGCTATTATTATGATGCGAAAGAAACAGATGTTTTTGAACAGATTATTCGTCGTTACAGTGGTTTAAAATCAGATATTGATGATACGGGTTATCAATTTCATGAGTTACTGCAGTATCAATCTACCGATTGGGATTTCATGTTGAGCCGGGCCGATGTGAATGGCCTTTTTTGCACCGTGAATAATGGAAAAATTTCACTGAAGAAACCCGAATTTTCCAGGGATCCGGCAGAGATAATAACGTACGGGAATAACTTACTGGAGATTGATGCTGAGATGGAAGCTACAAGTCAACTTTCCGGTGTTCAGGGCGTTACGTGGGATTTTTCAAAAACCGAAACTTCTCAGGTGGATGCTCAATCATCATCGCCGGTTTCACCAGGTAATCTCAGTTCATCCGAAATGGCATCAACTTTTGAGCATAATGATTGGAAGCTGGAAAATAGTGCAAAACTTCCCGATGAGGTGCTACAGGCTTGGACCAATGCCAAACGGTTGAAACACGAGTTGGCTAAAATACGCGGCCGGGCACGGTTACAGGGTATATCAACAATAATACCGGGAGATATTGTAAAACTGGAAGGCTTGGGAGGTCGATTTAACGGAAAAGCATACGTTAGTGGTACAAAACATAGCATCCATAATGGAAATTGGGTGACAGATGTGCAATTTGGTCTTTCACCGGAGTGGTTTAGCGAGCAATACAAAGTTTCTTCGCTGCCTGCTTCTGGAATGTTGCCCTCCGTAAGTGGTTTGCAAATTGGACTGGTTACGCAAATCGAAGGCGATCCCGACGGTGACGAACGCATAAAAGTCCGTTTGCCCTCCATTGATGCACAGGAAGAAGGTCTTTGGGCTCGTCTGGCAACAGCCGGTTCGGGTAATAATCGCGGGGTGATTATTCGCCCGGAAATCGGTGATGAAGTGATTGTTGGTTTTATTCACGATGATCCCAATCAACCGGTTATCCTGGGTACGGTAAACAGTTCCAATAATCCTGCCCCAATTGAGGCGGATGATGACAATCCCAAAAAAGGATGGCGGACGAAAAGTGGGATTAAATGGATCGTGGATGATGACAAACCCGCCGTTCTCATTGAAATGCCATCCGGCAAAAAAGTCAATATCGATGACGATGCAGGCCAGATTTCCCTGGAAGATGAAAATGGGAATAAGATGAAGATGGAAAGCAATGGTATTTCACTTAATAGCAATGGGGATATCGAGATCAAAGCGGGAGGAAGCATTAAGGTGGAAGCTGGAACCAGCCTGAATGCAAAAGCACAAACCAGTTTTAAAGCGCAGGGCTCTGCTTCTTCTGAGATCAGCTCAACGGGTACAACCACGGTTAAAGGTAGCATAGTTAAAATTAATTGATCGATTTATTTCATTTAATTTTTCTTTGGGATTTGTGCAACTGCTTTGAAAGGTGAAAGGTGAAAGGTGAAAGGTGAAAATTTCTTGATGATTAATCCGGGATAAGGGAATATTTGAAGGGATTTTAAAAAGCATCAATTCAAGAATTAGCCAGATTATAATGAAATTATCAAAGAACAATTTTTAAAGATTAACGGTGATTATTTATGTCAATGGCAGCAAGAATTAATGATATGCATACGTGTCCGATGGTAAACCCGGGAGGAGCGCCTCATGTAGGAGGGCCGGTCTTGCCACCGGGAGCTCCAACTGTACTTATTGGGGGAATGCCGGCGGCACGACTTGGGGATATGGCGGTTTGTTCAGGTCCTCCTGACACCGTCGTTCAAGGTTCGGCTACTGTATTAATTGAGGGTAAACCGGCAGCGCGAATGGGGGATATGACCGCACACGGCGGTTCGATTACTGTAGGATGCCCGACTGTAATAATAGGGGGATGACGAATGAATCAGGATAAAGCATTTTTAGGCAGCGGGTGGAGTTTCCCACCTGCATTCGATAAAGCAGCAAAAAAAGTGCGTTTGACCCACGACCAGGAAGATATCGAACGCAGCCTGGAAATTTTGCTGGGGACCCTGAAGGGAGAACGTGTTATGCGACCCGCTTATGGAGCCAATGTGGATGAGATGGTATTTGAATCGTTCAATCAGTCTATAAAAACCTATATGGCGGATCAGATCAGTACGGCAATCTATTATTTTGAACCCCGGATTGAGCCGTTAAATGTTACAATCAATGATCAGTTTATTACCGATGGACAGTTACTTATTGAAATTGATTACGTGATCCGGGCAACCAATTCGCGATATAATATTGTGTATCCATTTTTTCTCAATGAAGGAGCGGGAGTACAGCCTGGTTCATGAGTGATACCTGTCAACATACCAACCCGTTAAAGCACCTGGGAACGTCCCAAAAACAGCGTTTTCTGAAAGCCCTGGATCCAGACAAGATCAAGTTGCATGATCTGCAGGTAAGCGACTGGATGGAATTTGCCTGGAATTACGCTAATTTACTTAATTATTACCCGGACGATGATTCGGAGCATCCTGATGGAACCTGGCAGGACTTTTTCAAAGAACCTGCTGATATCGAGGCTTTTTTAAATCGGTATAACGATGGGGATGTGGAACCTCACCTTACCCTGTTTGTCAGTTTTTTAAAATTATTAGCCTATCCCCGGAATAGTTTAAATGATATTCCCCGCCGGCACCTGGATTATTATTACAAGGAAGTTTTACAGCTTAAAAAACAAGCCTTTCAGCCTGACCAGGTGCATGTATTGTTCGAATTAGCCAAAAATGCAAAAAATGCATTGGTAGATGAAGATATTTCATTGGATGCCGGTAAAGACCGTGAAGGAAATCCCCTTATTTATAAAACACTACATCCGCTGGTAGTCAATGCCGCAAAAGTTTCGGATATCCGTTCGATTTATGTGGATGTTGTGAATCGGGGAGAAGATAATGAGAAGGAAGTTTTGCGTTATGCGCCGCAGGCTCGTTCTCTGGATGGAATCGGGGGTGATTTTAAAGAAGATAAAACATGGAGTGCTTTTGGGGATTCGAAATGGCCCGAAGCCGATTTATGCCTGTATATTTCATCCAACTTGTTACATCTCAAAGAGGGGAGCCGCAAGATTATTCTGGATTTTGGCCCGGAAGCGACATTCTCCATGAATAAAAATGAGGTCGAAATTTATGTAACAGGGGAGAAAAAATGGTTAAAAGCTTCTTCGCTTAAAAATGCTGAGGATACGAGTGGTGCTTCTCTAAGCAGGAAATGGGAAGTGAAGATAAAATCTGATCAAAAAGCCGTGGTCGGTTATAATGAGAGTAAACACAAGGCCGGATTACCCGTGGATATGCCGGTTCTGAAAATAGTTTTTACCAATCATACGGCCTATAAAACTCTGAAAAATGCATCCTTTGATAAATTAACTTTAACGGTAGATGTTAAAAATGTTAAGTCGCTGCAATTGAGTAATGAATTGGGCGAAGTAGACCCGTCCAACCCATTTATGCCATTCGGACCTACTCCAAAAATTGGGTCGAAGCTTTCGGTATGGTGTGATGAGCTCAATAATAAACCGCTGAAACAATTCAGCTTTAATATGAAATGGCTGGGCCTTCCGGATAATTTTACGAAGCACTATCAATATTATCATACACTTATTGACACAGAAATATGGAATAATTTCATCAATATTAAGAAAAATTTCAGATTCAGTGCAAAGTCAGAGATTATCAATAGCGTGTACGACCTGGATCGTAAAACTTACGATTTTAATGTCAATGCGGTTAAGAAGGCTCTCGACGATTATAAGAACGGTATAGGTCGACTCATTGAAAAGTATATCCCCCCGGCAGATCCCATGAAGGATCAATATTCGGCCCGGGTAACGTCTCCTTATCAACGGGAGAAAGCGGATGGACACTTAAGATACCGTGAACAGAGTATTAAGCTGTTTGATGAAAATGATGCAATCATCGACAGTTTTAACCAAACGTATAACCGGGCTACTGACGGAAGCATTGAACTGGCTTTGGCCAAGTCGTTTTATCACGATCTATACGACCGGGTGTATGTATCAACAGTGGTTAATGCAAGCAAAGAAAAAAATGGTAGTTTAAGTCCGGCTGAAATCCCTAAACCGCCTTATACACCGGTACTTGATGAATTTACCCTGAATTACAAGGCTGTATCGGAAGTTGATTTAACGGCGAGCGAAAGCGGATCATCCGATATAGTTCTATTTCATAAATATCCATTTGGAGTAAAAAAAGTAGGCAATGATCATAATACCCTGGTTCCGAAATTTCTGCATAAAAATATCTATATCGGGCTTGAAAACGCCAAGGCTGAGGAAAATATAAGTCTCCTGTTCAAGGTGGCTGAGGGTTCTGAAAATCCGGAACACAGCGATTTCGAAAATGGGGATCAAATTCAATGGCATGTTCTCGCCGGGGATGAGTGGGAGAAATTAAATGACAAGGATTTTACACGGAATGAAACGCACTATTTTTTAAAATCCGGGATTGCAGAAATTTCACTCCCCAAACAGGCGGATACCCGGCATATACTGTTGGACCATGGCAAACACTGGCTGCGTATAAGGCTGAGAAAAGATCACCCGGACGCCGTATCCCGGTTTATCAACATTCATGCCCAGGCGGATATAGCTGAATTCAAAAATCAACAAAATAGCCTGGAGCACCTGGCGGATCAATTAGCAGGGGGAACCATTAGTCAGCTTGTGAATCGACGGGCCGCTATAAAATCTGTTAAACAGCCGTATGCATCCTTCGGGGGACGGCCGAAGGAATCGGATGACCATTATTACCGCCGGGTGAGTGAACGGCTGCGCCATAAAGACCGGGCAGTCAGCATCTGGGATTACGAGCACCTTGTACTGGAACAGTTCCCAGATTTATATAAAGCGAAGTGCCTGAATCATACATTATGGGATGGTGAAAATCTCAATGAAATGGCACCTGGAAATGTGACTCTGGTAGTCATTCCCCAATTGCCGGAAGATCATTCCAGGTACCAATTAAAGCCCAAAGTGAGTCAGAATTTCCGGGATAAAGTAGAGTGGTTTGTCCGGGAGAGAAACTCGATACATGCAGATATACAGGCCGTTAATCCGCATTATGAACCGGTTCAATTTAATTTTCAGGTTAAGTTTAAGGATGGATTGGATGCTGCCTTTTATCTCAATAAATGTGAAGAGGATTTGACCAAATTACTGGCTCCCTGGAGATTTAATGCTGCGGCTGATATAAAATTTGATCAGTCATTTTATCGCTATGAAGTCATCAATTATCTGGAGAACCTGGGGTATATCGATTACATCGAAGGTTTTGCCATGTATCACAAACCGCTTAACGGGAGTTTTGCGGAGACGAATCTGGCCCGGCCATCCAATCCCATGGCCATACTGATTCCGGCTGAAAAACAAAAAATTAAAGAAGCAGAAGGTTGCTGATTTTATGGAAAGCATCACTATTCCAAAAAATATACGCTCATTCGACGACCGCGATTTCGAATTTTTGCGGAACGAAGGACTGAAGCATATTGAGGCGATGAGCCGTAAGCTTTGGACTGACTATAATGAGCATGATCCCGGCATAACCATGCTCGAAGTCCTCTGTTACGCCATCACCGATCTGGGATATCGAATCCATCAGCCGGTTAAGGATTTACTGACGCCGCCGGAAAATTCTTCAGAAACCCTGGGAGACCGTTTCCCTACCGCCAAAGAAATATTGACGACCACACCGGTATCACAATCTGATTATCGAAAACTGTTTATTGACCTGGAAGGCATTAATAACGCTTTTGTTCGGGCAAACACACAGCAGATCATTTACCGGCACTGCTCCAAACGGGATGAAGCCACAAAAGAATTTCCCCGGGGCAAGTTGAGCTATAAACCTGATCTGGGACCCGATTATAAATTGCAGGACAAATTCCAACTGAAGGGCCTGTATAATATATTATTTGAGCCCACACCGGATATTCGGTTATTGGAGGATGAAGATGAGCGAGCCGACCGAATTGACGAGTTAAAAGGTGCAATAAAAGATCGGTATCATGCCAACCGGAATGTTTGCGAAGACCTGGTGGAAGTGAAGGAAGTGGGGTATCACGACATCCTGGTGTGTGGCGATATTGAAATTGATCCCGATGCTGATGCTGTGGAAGTGATGGTTTCTCTGCTGTTTAATATACAGCAACATTTATCGCCGTCCATAAAACGATACACTTTGGAAGAATTAATGGATCGGGGGGACCGTGTGGAAGATATTTTTGAAGGTCCTATACTCCAAAATGGGTTCATCCGGGACGATGATTTACAAAAGGCAAATTTCAAAAATGAGTTACATTTGTCAGACCTGATTCAGCTGGTTAAGAAAACAGAGGGCATCAGGGAAATCAGGAAGTTGCGTATGCATGAATGTCCCTGTGACGACATCGGGAGCGGTTCGGAATCAGAGAAGGATAAAAAGGAAAAATGGACCCTGTGCTTTACCCCGGGTCACAATAAAGTGTTGCGCCTGAATATCGATAAAGCCATACACTTCACTAATCTTTTTAAAGATGTAATTCCTCTGGATGCGGATGCGGATCTGGTAAAACAAAGGTATAAAGAGAGGGTGCTGGCCTTCCAACAGGAATTACAGGTGTCGTATGACGATCTTGAAATTGAAGAAGGCCGATATATAGATAAGGACCGGTATTCAACTGTTCAGAACGATTTGCCCGATCTCTACGGGACCGGTGAATATGGCCTGTCGCCGTCATTTCCTCCTGAACGTCATGCCAAAGCATTACAGCTCAAAGGATACCTGCTTTTCTTTGACCAGATCCTGGCTACTTATTTTGCCCATTTGAAACAGGCCGGTTCATTATTATCACCGGATGTCGGGGGTAAAACCTATTTCTCGAATGAAGTAGATCACGTTAAAGATTTTTCGAAGCTGAAAGCAGATGAATCGAAATATAAAGATGATCTGGAGAAAATTATTGATCAACTGGATCAGCCATCCCAACGAAAAAATGAATTTTTGGATCACTTGTTGGCTCGGTTTGCGGAGAATTTGTCGAAACACGCTTTTTTATTATTGAACAACTTCGGGGATGATTTTGAAAGAGCCGTTTTATGGCATAAATCCACTTTCCTGAAGGAATATCCGGAGATGAGTTACCAGCGGCCCAGGGCGTTCAACTATTATTGCGAGGATTGTGAAGTTTGGGACACGTACAACGTTTCGGGTCTCGAGCATCGGCTTGCCCGGTTATTGGGCATTCGCGACTATTCACGCAGGAATTTAACGTCCTATACTTATGAATTTTACCAGGAAGAGGATGACGACGGGATCTCGGAATGGCGCTGGCGCATCCGGGATGATGAAGGCAATATCATGTTTTCAAGCAGCCGACACTATCATCAAAAAGATGAAGCCGAGCAGGAAATGTGGACTACCGTTTCTCTGGCTTTCGACAAAAATAATTATCAGCTTTTGCCCACGGAAACAGGGAATAAGTTTTATTTCAATCTTGTAGATCATAATGAAGAAGTGGTGGCCCGGCATATTCAATATTACGATACGAAGGAAGAAGCGGAGCAGGTTATTGAAGATTTTGCAGACTACATGTTCGAAAAAGTAGCTGATGAAGGGATGTTCATGTTCGAGCAGATTTTATTTCGTCCGGACAGTGATGATCCCGACGCCGGGGATAAGTTTATTGATATTTGTATGGACCCGGATTGCACGCAGTGTAAACCGTATGATCCATATTCGCAACGATTAACCATCGTATTTCCCGGGTGGACACGCCGGTTTTCCAATCTTCATTTCAGGGAATTTGCAGAAGAACTCATCCGAAAAGAAGTCCCGGCGCATATTTTGACCCGTATCTGCTGGATCGGGAATGATGTGGTGGAGGAATCCAGTGATGAAAAAGGTCAGATGTCGAAGTTGGAAGATTTATATAAAAAATGGCTGACTCAAAAAATGCAACATCCTGAGAATCAGAAAGATAACGAGTTTTTGAAACCGCTGGTGGATCTGCTGCACCACCTGGAAACTGTTTACCCGGAAGGGAAACTTTACGACTGTGGTCAGACGGGTGATAGTGAATCATCCATCGTACTCGGTAAATCGACAATCGGAGAATTAAAAAAGCAGGACAATGGCACCAACTAATTTATTACAAAATCCAGACCCTACTTACCGTAAATTTGTAGATAACCAGGTTCTAACAGATAATCAGCTTAACGATATGCTGAATCACCTGGAATACCAGGATAAGCTCTCGCGCGTAATATTGAGTGGTGTTGGTATAGTCTGTGGTTTGGAATTATCCAGGAAAAAAGAAAATGGTGATATCATAATATCAGAGGGGGCCGCTGTTACCACCGACGGAGATCTGATCAAAATAGAAGAGAAAACCTTCACTGGTTTTAAGGAGTTTAGTGATTCACGCGTCAAATATTCCCCTTTCTGGGAAGATAATTCTCTTTCGGTCAATTTATGGCAACTGGAGCCGACTGTAGAACCCTCTGATGTCAAATCATTATCTGCTTTTGAATCTACGGCAGGATTTACTATTGATTCTGCTATCTTCCTTATATACCTGGAACATTATGTTAAGGATCCGGAAGATTGTTCGCCCGTTGATTGCGATACCCAGGGGAAAGAAGTTGTTAATAATGTTCGCGTTTTGATGGTTTCCAAAGAAGATGTTAAAACCATTTCGCAAAGTGATTCAATATTTAAAGCTCTCCTGGATGACAACCAAAATACGATTTTGGATCAGTTGGGGCCTATGTATGCTAATCGTGACATAATAAGCTCTTTAGATCAATTTAGCTATACGCATTACAAAAGTACCTATTCAGGTATTTGCGATTTTAATAAGATTGGGAGTGTGTTAACTCAATTACAGAAAACAAATTTATTGAAACAAAGTATTGAGCAAACTCAATATCAGAATGCTCTCGAAAAATTGGATAGTGTCTATTTTAATCATCATAATATTCAGTATAATTATGACTTTTACTGTGATTTAACGGAAGCATATAATGAGCTTTATGAGCTAATAAAAGAAAATTATGCACTTTGCTGTCCCGATACAAAAGCATTTTCAAAGCATATTTTATTGGGTAGTGTGGAGCAAGCACCCGGTTTATGGAGACACCGGTTTTATCCATCCCCTATATTGAATTATCCGGATGCCAAAGAACGAATACAAAATGCTTACCGGCGGCTCATTCAGATGATTAATAATTTTCGGGAAGATTATAGTAACCTTCCCATCAAAATCACCCCTTCACGATCGGGAGACTATCCACTGGCAAAGCGAGCTATACCTTTTTATTATTTCCCGGATGAGCCGGAAACATGGGAAAAGCTTTTTCAAACATGGAAAGAACATTCCCGTGAATATTTACCCAATTATTACAGAAGTGATCCGGATGGAATTGGGATTAACCCGATGGATATCCGGTTAAAAGGCCACGATTTCTACCGGATTGAAGGGCACGTCGGGGAGGACATCCAAACTGCGCAAAAAAGTATTCATAAGAAAAAGAAAGATAATGGTCTGTCTTTTGATATCATGCCGATTGCAATCGGTGGCAATCCTGATGAAGAGACGATAAACTATGACGACTACCAGGTGCAATTTGAAGATCTGCAGGTGGTATTGCAAGCCTGGAATGAGGAACAAAAATGCCTGATGAAAAAAGCTACCGGGTTTTTGTCCGGTTTCAGCATTGCCAGTCAGGGGGCGCATATTGGCTATATTTCCCAGGAAGCAGTTGCCAATAATACAGCAGACAACTCGAATACAATTTCCTATTTCAGCAATTACCAGCCAATCTATTATGAACCCCAAACCTATACCGTACAGGCTAAAAAGAATTATGTGTTGGATGGCATTGAAAAAGAAGATAATACGCTGGGTTCGGCGATGCTTCAGAAAATTAATACCTCCGATAACAAGAACGATATTTGGGTAAAGACTCATAGTTATCTGAGTAATATGATACAGGACTGGAATGTCGATATAATTGAGGCCACGATAAAGATTCCCGGCCAATTAATTGGGTATTTGAAAGAGACGGAAGATAACAAGCTTACCAATATTGATGATTTCACAGGGGAAAATTTACAGAAATATATTAATTCTTTGCAGGAGCAGTGCGATAAAACAAAGAACTCCAAAAAACGTCTTCAGAATCTTATCAATAAATCAGACAGTCAGCTGGCATCCCAGAATTGGCTGGAACAGTATATGTTTATTCTCAATCGCCTGGCGTCGGCCTGCTGCCTGATAGAAAAAGTACAGGTATTGTATAAGGAAATTTTGCAGCGAAAGCAGGAGATATTGAGACAGCTGGCCATTGATAATTTTATTCAGGACCATCCCGGAGCAACACACCAGGCAGGCGTATCAGAAGGAGGTACTTTTGTGCTGCTTTATTACTCAAGTAATAGTCAGGTCCCATTTCCTTCTGATTTTCCACATTTGGCAGCAAATATTGATCCGGGATACCGTATGTTGTCGGAGCCGGCTTCAACTTCTTTATCGAACGTAAATATTCCGAATCTGGGTACTTTGGGTGGTCAGTTAGAAAGATTCAGGTTTGTGGAAAATATTCCTCACGGGACGGTGATCGGGGATTTGAGTTTGCCATATATTTGCTGTTCCAAAATACCGTCGAATACATTTATTTTTCCCAAACAGCCGGCCTCACTCCGTTTGCCTGTCGGTTTTGTGTGTAAACAGCTAGAACAGCAGGCAGATCAAATTTTAATGAATGTAACTCCATCCGGTGGTAATGTAAAAGCTTCCATCGGTGACCGGCAGTTGCAGGGGGTAATTATTCAGAATGATTCGGGTACTTTCTTCGATCCCAATAAAGTGGGTGTCTCGGATTATGGAAAAACAATTCGGTTTACGGTGAATGATCAAATTGTGAATCCCACCTTGGTTATTTATCAAAAACCGGTTGCGAAATTCCACATTAATGATATTACGGATAAAAGCTTTAACCAAGACAGAACCCGTGCAACGGTCACTTTCACTAATGATACGACTCCGCATGAAGACGTATCCTTCGAATGGGATTTCGGGGATGGTTCCAAGGAAACACAAAATGCCATAACGTTTACTCATATTTATGACGTTAAACCGGGGACCACCTTTAATTTCGAGGTTCACCTTGTTGCATCAAATGGACCCTGTGAAAACAGCATAAGTCAACAGATAAAAGTGGATGTTCCTGCTGTAGAAGAACCCATGGCCGAGTGTAGAGATCGGGCTCAAAAATGGATTAAAGCGTCTTATGATAACATAAGGAGTGAATATGAAGCAAATACGGATGTGCTCAGTCCATTCAATTCAGATTACAGTCAAATCGTCAAACCGGATTATGAACATATTACTAGTAATATTGATGGTGCATTAAAGGGAGATATGGATGACAAGATATTCTTAGACATTCAAAATGTGCAGTTTAATATCAATAATTATCTTGATAATGCAGAGTCAAACCAAGAGCAGAGAAAATTTGCAATTAAGCTTTATTTCGAATTATTGCTGCTTTACTTCTACCTGCAGGCATGTCGCGGAGACGAATCTATAAAGGTGGATGCCGGGATCTCAGATGTTGAACCGGGATGGGTTGACTTTGCCACAAAGGCTGCAGAAAAATATATAAAAGCCTTATTGGATTTATTTGAAGAAGATGACATCGTGAATAAACTCAAAGAAGTTCAAAAAAATATGGGAGATAGAATGGTCGATCGCTTGCAAACCGATATCAGAAGAATTATCGGAATTTTGAGTGATGCATAAAGAAGCTTAAGTAATCGTATTGGCAACTAATAATTCACATATCATTCAAAAGATCCGGATAGATTTAAATCTGTCGTTTCCAAAAGATCGCCATTCAATTGCCGCGCAAGTGAAAAGAGCGGTTAAAGCAGCTCTAAAAAAACAAGGAAAAAAACTTGACGGGCTCAATATATCTTCTGTCTGCCAGGTTGATAAACTGGAAATTGATATGGAGATACAACGTGATGAGCTTGATGCTCTGGATGAGAAAATTGGAGCTGTACTTTCGGATAAATTGGATCAGATTATTCATCAAACAGTTCTGGAATCTGTTGATTATGACAATGTAAATCCGGATGAGCTGGATCTTGCAAGGGTAAAGTCTTCTGATGAACGTAAAGAAGAATTATTTGAATTTTTTGCTAAGACGGGCGTGTTCCCCTGGTGGTCTAATGCGGGTGACAGCTTGTCTGACCTGGAAGAGTGGCTGGCGCAATTACCGGCTGACAAATGGTTTTATTTAATCACCGCGATTTATAATACTGAACCGCGAAGCATTCAACGATTAGCCCGGCAATTTTCGGAGAAGTTATTGAGAAATTTAATTAAGAAATCCACTACTCAATCCACTATATCGGAATTTACACTTCGTTACCTGGATAAATCTCCCGAATTTATAAAAAAATTTGAAATGCCGTTTGGTCAGGTCCATGAAATAAAAGTGCAGCTTTACCGGGTTGTTTTGCAAAATATACTGTTGGGTAAATCCATACAGGAAATATTTGGCCATATGACCAATCACATGATAGCTGCCGTGGCCGAAATAGTGGGCGATCGAGACAAAATTATACAAAACTGGAGAACCTGGATATGCGGTTCCACTCATATACAAACTGATATCTGGCTGAATACGCTTGACAATTTAGAGCCCGACACAATTGATAAACCACAATCATCGGGGCGGATAACGGACATAAAGAACGAAGATTCCGGGAATATTCCGGAATATGAAATACCACAGGCAGGATTGGTTTTGTTGCATCCATTTATTCAAAAATTATTTCGAAATCTCGGATTTTTGACAACTGGTGAATTTACGAATGAACGTACTCATGAGCATGGGGTTTGTTTGTTGCATTATTTATCGACCGGTCGTGAAAATTTTGATGAACAAGAAATGATATTGCCCAAGTTTTTATGTGGCTGGCCTCTATCCCGTCCGCTTCAGCGTTTTTTGCCTGTCAGCGAATATGAAAAAGAGGAATGTAGCACCTTATTGGAAAATGTAATTGATCATTGGAGTGTTTTAAAGAATACTTCACCCGAAGGTCTGCAGGTTAATTTTTTGATACGCGAAGGAAGTTTAAAAAGAAATGAATTCGGCTGGGGGCTTTTTGTTGAACACAAAGCTCAGGATGTATTACTGGATAAATTACCATGGGAAATTTCAATTGTAAAAAGTAACTGGATGGATGAAATAATAACTGTCCATTGGACTGAAATGGGATAATAGATATGGCTTTTGCTGAATTGGTACAAAAAGTTCAGGATTTTACCTTTCAACGGCTGGAATATTATTTTGATAAGCGGTCGAAGCCTCCTGTAGCCCGGAACTTTCAACTTGAAGAAAAGTCCATCCTTTCTTTAAGTCCATTGATTCAGGAAGATGAACTGAGTAACGAAGAAACTTTGATATTGGCCCTTGTTCTTGTCCCTCATCTTCAACCTGAGCTGTATTCCAATCTTATTCAATATTTTCTCCCGCAGGGTGGAGATTTGCCCATTTTCGGCGGAGTCAAAGGGAAAAATCACCGGGGCGTTCTTCCAACTGGAGAAACCTTACAGTTTTTAATTGCTGGACAAGATGTTGCAAAAAGAATTCAAGTAATGGAGCAGATGAAAAAGTCTGTTTTGTTGAAGTATGAAATTTTAAACCTGGAACCGGTTGCGGCCGGTGAGCCAGAAATGAGCGGCCGACTCTCTGTAAGTGACGAATGGGTAGAAAAAATATTGACCGGGAAATCGAGTTTGCCCGCCTTTGGCCCGGACTTTCCCGCTCAAAAGATCGAAACCGAGCGATCCTGGGATAGCCTGGTATTGGCTGAAGAAGTATTGGAACAAATAAAAGAATTGCAAACATGGATACATTACAATCAAAAATTGATGGATGACTGGCAGATGCGCAAGAAGTTAAAACCAGGATACCGTGTCATGTTTTATGGCCCGCCGGGAACCGGCAAAACGCTGACCGCTACATTGCTTGGAAAATATACCGGCCGGCCTGTCTTCCAGGTTGATTTATCTACCATCGTATCCAAATATATCGGAGAGACCGAAAAAAACCTGGAGAAGCTGTTTTCCAAAGCCCAAAACCGGGACTGGATTTTATTTTTTGATGAAGCCGACGCCTTGTTTGGGAAACGCACGGATGTGGGAGATGCACATGACCGGTTTGCCAACCAGGAGGTAAGTTATCTGTTGCAGCGAGTGGAGAATTTTAAGGGGATGGTTATTTTATCCACCAATTTCAAATCCAATATTGATGACGCCTTCCTTCGGCGGTTTAATGCGATTATAAAATTTCCTTTTCCCGATGCTTGCCAGAGAAAGACCATATGGGAGAAATCACTGCCGGAAAGAATTGCCTTGGAGGATAATGTGGATTTATCAAAAATTGCTTCCACTTATAAACTGACTGGTGGGAATATTATTAATGCAGTGCAATATGCTTCCTTAAAAACGATTGGGGATCAGAAAGAGTCTATTTCCCTTGATAGCATTTTGAAAGGGATTAAACGGGAAGTGGAGAAGGAAGGTAAAATTTTTAATAAACTGCCAGACCACAAAATTTATACTAATGGATTAAATTAATTATTGTCATGAAATCGGCCCAAAACAAAGTCTCGTATGAGTCAAAAAGTCCATCTACTTCAAAGCTAAATGATAATCTGCAGAAATTATTTTTCTCACCCCTAAAGCAGAAGTCCGAGGCTCTTTTTAGTACAGATTTTATTCAGCCTAAGTTAAAAATTGGGCAGCCCGGTGATAAATACGAAAAAGAGGCCGATCGTGTGGCCGATACCGTAATGCGCATACCCGATCCCATGCCCCGGGAACAGCCGCTGGATGATGATGATAAGGTGCAGATGAAACCCTTAGGGTATAATGGAACAGGGCTGTTGCAAATGAAATGTAAAAAGTGCGAGGAAGAGGAAAAGAAGCTTCGGAAGAAGCCAGCCATTCAAATGAAAGGCAATGGACAATATTACGCTTCCCCGGCAGTAACCGGACGAATTAATGCCACAAAAGGACGCGGGCAGCCTTTGCCGGGTAATACACAGACAGAAATGGCTCATAAAATGGGTTCGAATTTTAGTGATGTCAAAGTGCATACCGATTCCAATGCCGTGCATTTGAACCAGAAATTAGGTGCCAGGGCCTTTACACATGGGAAGGATATTTATTTTAATTCGAATCAATATAATCCAACAACTTCAGCAGGCAAGCATTTGTTGGCACATGAGTTGACGCATGTGGTGCAGCAGAATTTTATCGACAACTTGTTAATTCGGTCACAGAAAAATATTACTAGTTGGGGGGCCATAAATTCGAGTTCACCGTATGTGGCACGCCAGACTGAAATTCATGCAGATTTGACTGGTCACGCCAGCCCACGTTGGGAGCACACACATGGTTATCGCCGTGCAGAATTGAATATGCAACTTTCCGAAGATAGGGTTGAATCCGTACGATTGTTTTTTGAAGAGATGCTTAGAAATGCATTCCGAGCGCGTGGGTTGGATGTAGAGATCACATATGAGTCACGGAATGTGGATGAGCCGGCTCCAGTAGGAGCAGTTGATTCGGCATCGATAAGTGCCGGAGCCATGGGTAGCACTGTAACCGAGCGAGAGGCGAGCGGTAACGTACATGCAAACAAACCAGAGATGCGGCGAGTCGACGTGAAAGTTACCGTCACCTGGCAAGTTCCAGGTGAAGCACTCAGTTCAGAGAGCGAGGAAGTTACTATTCCGGAGGAGTGCGAACCGAATGCCACTGACCGATGGTCGATTAAATTGGTTCTTTCTGGTGGAGCTGGTCATGCGGGGGGAGGAGTGGCAGGTGCTTTGGGAGTGCTAAAAAACCGCCTTACAGGCCAGACGGCCCAAGGCTCATTTCAGGGTGGTGGATTGGGTGTTGGTCTTTCATCGCCGGGCGCTGACCCGGGCTGGGGCGACTTTTCTGATTTCAGAACGGATAGCCTTGTCACTTTTGAGGACTTCGATGGTACTTTGGCGCGCCTTACCACCGCAGGTGCTGGGATTGCGATCATTGGCGGTGGACTGGCGTGGATCTCGTTCCCGATGCTCGGTGCGAATTCAATCTTTGTTGGTGGTTTCAATATGGGACAGTTTGGTGCTGATATGGGGACGAATGTCGGATCGTGGAATGTAATCGGTCGCCCACCTGGTCCGCATTGCACGCCTGAGCATACAGAACAACGCGCAGTTGTGCGCTCAGTTCCCTACAATACGGCGATGCCCAACGTATTCTTCCATAGGGTTCTGTTCGAGACGGGAAGCGCCGAGATTCCGGATGAAGAACTACACAAGTTACAAGATTTTGTTGACTTAATAATGGCTAACTATGAATACACAGGCATCCAAGAAACTCATAGAGCAAGATAGAAGTTGGGTAATAATCATACATATCAACAATATATAATCTAAATCAAATCTTCTTGTTGAAATCAAATTAGATAATATGATTGCTGGTATAACTTGAAAATATCATTTAAGGTCAGAACCATGTATGATTGATACAACAGTAATGTGGATCATCTTCAACCTCCGTTATTATCAACATTGGCTGCCAATGTAAAGACGCATTTGAACGAGGTCTAGATTACAAGTAAACTGATTTTGGGAAGTTGTTAGATTTTACAGTGAAACGATGAGATTATATACTTTGAATTACCGTCCACTGACTATATTGTGGCTTATCAAACAATGAATTATATGAATATTATTCATTATAATTTACGTTAAATTCGGTAAAATCTATTATTATATAATAACCATCATGATAAAATCTGTATATGGTTATATACAAGA
>Ga0209918_1000496_pt1 | contig 25729 bp, 18 predicted proteins | sample SalPonD_shore_MG_FD_185712 | JGI IMG/M metagenome (GOLD analysis project Ga0209918, IMG submission 185712) | Salt pond soil microbial communities from South San Francisco under conditions of wetland restoration - Salt Pond MetaG... | ecosystem: Environmental > Aquatic > Marine > Intertidal zone... | reverse complement strand
TTCTTCAGGAAGATTTCCCTTCTTTAATTCTTGTTTAAGAATCTGCTCATATTCTCTGACTAATCTCTCAGCTCTTTGCACTAAACTTGAAATTTCATTTTGGAAAGATTCCTCCTCTGCTTTTTGATTTTTCAATTCCTTTAATTTTGCGCTTCTCTCTAATTCTTCAGCTTCTCTTTTCTTTTTTGCCCCCTCTTCTAATAATTGTTTTTGTTTTTTTTCTAATTGAATTTTTTTCTCAGTTTCCTCTCTTTTTTCCTCTAATTTCCTTAAGAATTTTTCTTTTTTTATTTCCAATTTTTCTATTGTTTTTTGAATAAGATCAATTTCATAATCCCATTCTAAATCTTTGAATATTGATTTTGCTTTTTGATATTTTTCAATTGATTCATCAAATGCATTACTCATTGCCAATTCCGATGCCTCTTCCATAAATTTATATCCGCGACTAGACATTTCCTCTTCCATTTTCTTATTCTTCATAAAATTTCTTAGGTTTTGATTATCTAATTCCTCTATCCCCGTTTTCACTCTCTCTTCTGAATTGTCAATCTCTTTTTCTTTAATTTCATCTTTCCTTGACCCATTCATTCTATTATTATTCTCGTTTTCATTCATAAAAACTCATCTCAAAAGCAAAATCTTGATTAAAATAAATAATTGTTAATTAAACACACTTCTAAGATAATATAAATTAACTTAGATATAAAAATTCATTATCCTAAAATATTTTAAAATTATAAGCAAGTATCACTTAGCAGGATTATAATTAACTCATCATACTTCAAAATCTTCCAAGGCATTATTGAGATAATCATCGCAAATCCTACCCCCCTCTTCTGTCAAACTCCAACCATCGGTGTTTTTCTGAACTAAATCTAATTTCGCTAAATTCTGAAGGGTGGAAACAACCTCTTCTTCTGGTTTTTCTATATCAAAATCAACCTTTAAACTGAGAATTATATCTTTAATTGGGGTAGGTCCTCCTAATTCATCTTCCATAACTCCTAAAGCGGCGATTATTTGTTGTTCTTCAACCATGACTTCATTCATTTCATGTGAGACTTCTTCCAATAACCAAGGATATTCTTCGAGCATGGATTTAATTTTTTTTTCATTCCCCGACTTAAATATTTCATCAAATGCTTCTCGAATTTTCTTTTTTTTAAACAAGCTAATTATTCTCCAAGAACTATTTAATTTAAGACTTTAATAATTAATTTACTTAATATTTCCTTAATATATTTTAGTTTTTAATCTTCATCTTATTTTTAACTATAGTTAAGTTTTTTGTATTATGTTTCTTAATATCTTCAATAGTAAATCTATATGAAAAATAAGTTTTTATAAAAATAATTAATTATAAAAAAAAGTTAATACAATGTTAAATAATTTCAAAGCTTACGGCTTTAGAGGTGGAGCCAATCCTTCTGACGGTGGGAGATTCAAATATCGTCCATTTAAGGCTGGTTCTCGACGTAAAACGATTATTTATTTACTAGTGATAGTTGTGATTGTCATAACTCTCCTTTCAATTTTTGTATTTTGGCCTATATATTGGGCAGGAATAAATCTGAACTCTCAACTTTATTTTAATAAGGCTGGGGGACTCGATTTCATTAAATTTAATTTTTTGAATTTCTGGTCAAATTATTTTTTCTGGAATAAAAGTTCATTGATCGGTGCATTTATTGGGAGTATTATTATGAGTATTCCTCCAGATAGGATTCTACTCACAGTACTTGGCACTAGATTAAGATTTGGAAAACCATCTAGAATAAAGGCATTAGCTTTTTGGTGGACTGCGGGATTTTTTATTTTTTATTTACTTGGACATGTTATAGATCTTTCGGGGCAATTTGCATGGACTATATACCTCATTGAAAATGGAGAAATTGCATTCGAACCTTTAGCAATAATACCAAATGCATTTAATGTTTTATTAAATCCAGAGAGTATGGACATGACCTCGATTTTTGTCTATAAAAATCTATTCTTACCAGTTATCATATTTATTATTGGAATATTGATCTTTCGTGCTTCTCTTAAAGTGATACAAAACATCTACATTCGAAGAAATGATTATCAGCTGGTCGCAAACGGTCTTTTTATAGGTGCGTTGATCTTTGGGATTTTTTTCTTCTATTTACCTACAATGGCACTTAACGGAATTCAAATAACCCAGAGCTGGTCAATTATTCTTGGTTTTTTTGCTCTTTTAGGATTTGGACTTTTCACCACATTCTATGGAAAACTTAAAACTTCACAAGATCCTCGAAATTACATCATTTTTACTCCAGAGAAAAGGAGATTGGGGCTTTTAGGTGTAGTAGTTTTAATCATTATTGTTATGCCCTTGATTTTAAGCGTGGGGTCAATCATAAGAATTACTAATACAGATGTATATAGAACTCAGCAATGGGAAGCCAGAATACAGCGACAAGTTGAGTGGACAACGATAACAGCAGGTTTAGATATGTTCGAGGAATTACCTATTGATAATTTCACTCGAGACACCACTAGTTCGGACGATGAGCAAATGATACGGCAAATTCGGCAATATGATCAAGATTTTGCAGTTCAAACACTTTCAGCAAAAATAGCTACCACTTATGAAGGTTTAGCAGATTCCGATATTGTGTACTTTAATGAAACGGAATATTGGGTCGCTCCTAAGACAGTCAAATTAAGTTCATTTGCTGGAGATCCTGTCGCTACTAATACAGAATTATATGATCATGTTGAGGGATTTTTAGCGATAGACACATTTAATGGGAATTTGGTTAACGTAACTGAAATCTTTAATATCTCTGAAAATTATCCCATCTTTTTTGGAGAATCAGAAAGTTTGCGATATTTATTCCAGCAAGAAATTTCTTCAGCTGGACGACTAGGAGGATATGACACAAATATTCTATTAGGAACTGAATGGAAAAAGGGTATTGAAAAAAATAATTTTACATATACTGGTGAACCAGATGGAGTTCTTAGAGGACTGCAAGGATTTTATTATACAGCTGGTCTTGGATTATGGGGATACGTATCTCAAGGTGAGCATGAATATTTGATCAATAGAAATATCAGAAGTAGAGTGAGTAATATTTTACTTCCCAATATGAGAATTGATGACGATCCATATTTAGTGTTTGATAGTAAAAATGGAGATATGTATTATGCAGTTTCTATTTTCACTTCAATACCTGTAGGATCCTATGCCAAAACCCCAATATATCGATTCTTGGGTGTATGCCTTGTTGATTTAAAGGATGGAGCCTTAAATTTTTATAAAAATCCTTCTTTAGTGGATGATTCTAGCGATCCCACCTATAATCTATGGAAAATTTTTATGAGTACATATAATTGGCAGGCGGCTCCTGATTGGTTGATAAATCAAATGAGATATCCAGAACAACTTTTGGAATTGCAATTAGAAGCAAATTACATCTACCATGTCAATGATTTTACCACCTGGCGTAGAGGAGATGATTTTCATGAACGCCCTGAGGATGGAGACCTTTTCTATATAGAAACTAATATTGGAGAGGGAATTGAATTTGTAGGGCTTGATTTGGTGGAATATTTAGGAGCAGAAGCAAGAACTCTAGCTGGGATGTATATTATGCGACATGGGACTCATTTGGGTGAAGCAATATTTTATCATACACGAGAAGAAATAACAAATAGGTTAATTGGTCCAAAAACAGCGCGCGATAGTTATGAATCAGAAGCAACTCAAATCTTTTCTTTAATTAAGGGAGCGAGAAATGGAAATACCTTAGTCTATCCTCTCTTGAGTTCTATTTATTACTATATACCAACATACAGTACGGTTGGAGATATTCAAAACCTAAATCTAGCTGGTTTTGTCAATGGATTCACTAGATCTGTAGGTTATGGTAAAGACGCAGAAGATGCCTATTTTGATATAGAAGAATTCCCTCCTGGTCCTTTCACACTCAATTCTACCGCAGAAGACCCAGATAAAGATGGCAAATTCTCTCTATTTTGGACTGAATCTCAATATGCAGATACTTACCAAGTATACCGAAACAACACGTTAATAGCAGAATTAGACTCTTCACAATTGACCTATGAAATTTCTGATTTATCAGATGGAGATTATGAATTTAAAGTTGTGGCCGTAAATGAATATGGTGAAGAATTTGAACAGATTGTTGTTTCTGTGCAAATTGTGATTGATTATGAGTTGACTATAGAAAATGAGATTAATCATCCAGATGATCTGGCTAAATTCAGAATTCAATTAGAAAATATTAATACCAATTTTTCAGCAGGCCCGATAAACAATATCACTGTTAATTTAACGTTATATACTACACATAATAATACTGAATTTGAATTTTTTGGTGCGCTTCCATTTAACACTAATATTCTAAGAACTCTAGAATACGTTGAGGCAAATTACACAATAGTTCAGAATGAATCCTTATTACCTGGTGAGGGAATCATCGTTTCAGGATGGCTTAATAGTTCAATATCAGATATAATAGTTTATTATGAATGGAAATTGATTATTGGAGTCGAAATTGTCTTTACATCAACGGGAACAATAAACGTATATTCTTAAATTTTAATTTTATTTTTTCTATTTTCTTCTATTTTTTTTATTTTTCTAAAAATTTTAATTAAAAAGTGTAATAGAAATTTAGAACCATTAAAACTTAAAATATTATATAAGATTAATAGAAAAAGAATTAATATATATAGAGAAAGTTTATTTATTTGCTTTTGTTAAATATTGTTCAATCTCTTCTTTGGAAGCGACCGTAAATTGCTTATCTTCAGATTTTATGTAGGATAGTCGAATATTTTCTTTAGTTGCCTCCTCATCAATAGCTTCCTTTAGACCATCTAAACATAAATGAATCATTTGATCGAACGGTAAATCTTTACTATAATTTTCTCGTAAATACTCACGTGCCGTTGCTTCACCATTTCCCAGCGCGTATGCCTTAAATGAACGATAAATTCCACTTGGAGAAGCAGTATATATCTGAGTTCCTTCAGAATCAATTCCAATGAAAAATAATGCACAGCCCCACGGTCTTATGCCACCAAACTGTGTATATTGCTGCATAACATCAGCAACATCCTTTACTAACATACCTATACGAACTGGTTCATCATATGTGAGCCGGAATGATTGTGCCTGTACACGTGCGTAATTAATTAAAGCTCGAGAATCTGCGTGAAGTCCTGAAATGGCTACTCCAATATGCTCATCAATTTGAAATATTTTATCTATTTCATCAGCATCCATTAATTTTGTAGGAATTTTAATCTGTGCTGCTAAACAGACCGCATCCTTAGATTTTACCGCAACAGCAAGTGTGCCTCGGCGAACTGCCTCTAAAGCATACTCTACTTGATAGAGACGACCTTCTGGACTGAAAACGGTAAGAGCCCTATCATATTTCAACTGACCTCCGCCAAACATCAATCTCCGCCTCCTAGATGCCTAATTTCCAATTTTCCGCCATCAAACATAATTATCTTAAAATCCTTTATTAATTATTTATTTTAGAATGATAGATATAGTATAATATTATTTACAAATCTTTCTTTAATATTAAATTAATGTTTATAATTTAATGATTTGAGCACGCAATACAGAGATTATTTAAGATTGACCTATCATGATCTCAGAGAGAATAAACAATAAATGATCCTTAATTAAAAGTCAGAAAGATTATATCTTTCCTGCTTTTTTTAGTATATCGCGAGTTATTTCCTTGAAAATGTTTTCTACACCTCTTCCGTCTTTTGCGCTTGTTTCATTATAAGAGAGGGCATTAATCTCATTTTTAAAGGCGGATCCTTCTTGTGTTCCGATCTTTCGCATATTATCTTCTGCGAGGTCAAGTTTATTACCAACAAGTACAACCGGTTTTGGTCCAACCACTTTTTCATATTCTTCTTTCCAGTTAAGTAAATTCTGAAAGGAGCTTCTACGAGTAAGATCAAATACCATTAATATACCAGAAGAACCACGGTAAAAAGGTGGTCTAACGAATGAAAAATGCTTTTGACCGGCGAGATCCCAAATCTGCAATTTTATTTTATAATTTGGATACTCCTCTAATTCTACGGTTTTTGTTGAAAAATTAGAGCCTATCGTCATCATATAATTTTCTTTGAAAGCGTTTTCACAATAGCGTAATACCAGTGATGTTTTACCAACTCCTCCATCTCCAAGCAAAGCGATTTTGTAAATGAAGCTTTTCATCTCAGACACTTATCCTTTCACCTATTTAAATATTCTTAATTACGTTTTAGTTTCTTAAGTACCATTTATTCTTTTTGTTTGATCATATCTAAGCCCTATTATTATGGATCTTTTTATAATATTAATTGATCATAAAAGGGCAAGTTAAGAATTCTAACTTAATCCAACTTTAACTTAATAATATTATAAATTATTTTAATTAAAATTTGTTTATTTAAAATTTCAATATATTGTTGTAAAGAAAAATTTACCTTATATCCTTATGGGAAAAGTAAAAATTAAAATACGCATATGATTAAAAGATAAATTGTAAAAAATTACACATAGGTTTTTTTGGGATCTATTTTTATTATGTGATTATAAATGGCTGATTTGGAAAAGAAGATTGAAGAATTTGCTGATTTAATCGTTGAATCAGACAGTATTGTTGTTCTAACTGGTGCAGGGATGAGTACGGAGTCCGGAATTCCTGATTTTCGAAGTCCTGGAACGGGGTTATGGACAAAGGTGGATCCGAACCAAATGGCGAGCATTCATTCTTACGTGTCGGATACGAGTAAAAATTTAAAATTTATGCTTGAGATGGGAATGAATATATTTAAATCTAAACCACATAAGGGACATAAAGCATTAACAAAACTTCAGAAAATGAATAAATTAGAAGGGGTAATGACTCAAAATATTGACGGATTACACCAGCGCGCAAGAACAGAGAATGTAATAGAGCTTCATGGAACGGCAAACGAAGCGATTTGCATGCGATGTAATTCGAAATACCCAATTACTACTCTTATAAATCAAGTTTTGCATGAAAATACTCAACCCACATGTCAAAAATGTAATGGTCTATTAAAACCAAATGCGGTCTTTTTTGGGGAAGCGCTGGATTCGGACGTCTTGGCGAAAGCGGATAGGATGATCGCCAACTGTGATTTGTTAATTGTGCTTGGATCTTCTTTACTTGTGTATCCCGTTGCATTCTACCCACGTAAGACGGTTTCCTCTGGCGCAAAACTCGCAATCATCAATATACAAAGTACTGATCTTGATTCAGCAGCAGAAATTGTGATTCACAGTAAGATTGGTGATGTACTTCCCAAAATAGTAGAAAAAGTTAAAGAAAAACTGAATAACAATTAATAATCAGATAGAAAGTTATTATCAAGATTCATTTTAAAAAATATTCATTTTGATTTTTCTTGAACATTTATGTAAAGCTTATATTTCTTTCAAACTTCCTTAAAATGCTAAATTGTTCAATGAACTAATTTTTGAAGCATCTAATAAGGTTTTTCAGTTTTGGAAAAAATTATCTGAAAGCTAAAAAGAATGATAGCTTTATTAAGAAAATCGTTAAATTATATATTGAAATTTAATAGAAAGTGAAAAAAAGGTGAGAAAAAATAACTCAATCAGCAAGTGATAAATTTTGGCTTAAATCTTATGATAAACACGTACCTCCTACTCTAACATATCCTACAGAGGATGTAATGGCATTATTGAATCATTCTATGGATAAATATTCTGACAGAATAGGGTTCTATTTCATGGATAGAAAAATGCCGTTTAGTGAAGTTCAAGATCTAACAAAAAGATTTGCGACCTTCTTACAAGAACGTGGTTTGGAAAAGGGAGATGTCGTTGCAATTTGTATTCCTAATACGCCACAATTCTTAATATCTCTTTATGGAACTCTTCTTGCTGGGGGTACAGCCTCCCCATTATCTCCTCTGTTAAGTCCTCCAGAAATGGTATATCAACTACAAGATTGTAATGCAAAATTTATAGTGACAATGGATATCATATATGAAAAAATTCTTACAAAAATCTTAGAGAAACTTCCTAATATTAAAACCATTATTCCTACAAATATTTCAGAATTTATGGGATTTTCAGGATTTAAAGTATTTATGGGGAAACTTATCGGCAAAATTCCCAAAGGAAAAATGGATCCTTTTCCTGGAAAAAGTGTGGTTCCATTTTTAGATGCAGTCAAGACAGAAATTAACCTCAAAAATTTTCCAATAGATTCTAAAAAAGATCTAGCGTTAATACAGTATACTGGAGGAACCACTGGACGTCCTAAAGGAGTGGAAGTCACTCATTCTAATCTTGTGTCTAATATGCATCAGTTTCATGTATGGTTAGATCGTGTTGATGGTACAGATATAACTTTATCTGCATTTCCATATTTCCACATCGCAGGTCTCTTTGTTGGACTCTATCTTACATATATTGGATCCTCGCATATCATTATTGCAAATCCGAGAGATACAGACTTTATGATCGACCAAATAATTGAATTAAAACCAACGGTATTCGGAAATGTGCCTACATTATACATGATGGTTCAAAAAAATCCACATTCAAAAGATATTCCAGATGAAATATTAGATAATATTACTTTATATGTGTCTGGCGCCGCTCCGTTTCCTTCTGAGGCCATTAAAGATTTTGAGAAGCAATTCCACACAGAAAATAAATTTGTAGAAGTTTATGGAATGACAGAATCTGCAGTATTAGTCACAGCTCATCCCGCACACGGAGAAAAAAGGATAGGTACATCTGGAATACCTTTCCCTGATACTGATATAAATATAGTTAATGTTGAGACAGGAGAGCCCGTTCCTATCGGAGAGCCAGGAGAAATACTATTAAAAGGCCCTCAGGTAACTAAGTCATACCATAATAAACCAGAAGCAACTGAAAAAACATGGATTGACGGATGGTTACATACTGGTGATGTAGGCTTATTAGATGAGGATGGATACATCAAAATCGTGGATCGTACCAAAGATATGTTGAGTGTAAGTGGATATAAGGTATATAGCGTACATGTCGAAGATGTTCTTACAAAACATCCATCTATTCAAATAATGGCTATCATTGGCTTACCAGATGAAAGTAGACCGGGAAGTGAAATAGTAAAGGCAGTTATCCAACTTAAAGAAGGAAATGAAGCCACTAAGGAAGTTCAAGAAGATATTAAGAAATATGCTCAAGAACATTTAGCTAAATATGAGGTCCCAAAAGTATGGGAGTTTCGAGAAGAATTACCGCAGACAGTAATAGGTAAAGTTGAAAAGAAAGCCTTAAGAAAGGAAATGGAGTAATAAATTAATTTAATTTAGCTAAATTTATTTTTATTTCTAAAATTCTCTTTTTTTTATAATAATATATAAATAAAATAAAAAGAAATTTGATTAAAAAAGACTGTCTTAATTCTATTTTCTAAGTGCTTTCTTATCGATTTTTCCTACGGCTGTTAGAGGAATATCTTCAACAAATTCGATAATCTTTGGAACTTCATAAGGAGCACAATTTTCTTTAGCAAATGCTATTATATTCTCCTTTAAAGCTTCCTCATCTCCATCAAACTCAAAATTGGGATCAATTTGAATAAATACTTTTACAATCTCAGAACCTGGACGATCTGGGTTAGGAACTCCAATAGTGGCGCACATATTAATTGCGGGATGTTCTGTTAATTTGTCTTCAAGTTTCGTTGAAAAGACCTTGTAACCTCCCACAATTATCATATCTTTAGTCCTATCTACGATTCTTACATAGCCTTCCTCATCCATGATTCCCACATCACCAGTATGCATATATCCATCCTTATCAATTGCCTTTTCTGTTTCCTCTGGTTTATTATAATATTCCTTCATTACTTGGGGCCCTCTTACACAAATTTCACCTGCTTCACCAATTGGAACAGGTTCCCCAGTGTTTGGATCACAAATCTTAAAATCTGTGTTTGTTAAAGGTAGTCCAATAGAACCCAATTTTTTCTTCCCTTTTGAGGGATTTCCCGTTGTTAAAGGTGATGTTTCTGTCATTCCATATAATTCTATAAGCTTCCCTTTTCCAATCACGCTTTCTAAGATTTCTTGAGATTCTTTGGGGAAAGGAGCTGCTGCTGATATCACATCATGAACTATATCTGGATCTATTTCGGTAAATCGAGGATTCTTTAATAGCATTTGATACAAAGTGGGTACATTTGCAAGTGCTGTAGGACGATATTTCTGTATCTCATCTATAATATGATCCGTATCTCGCGGATTCGGGATTAAAATTTGAGACCATCCCAAATATAGACTATTAAGACAAGTAAAAACTCCCGCAATGTGAAAGAAGGGAAACCCAGAGAGAACAACACCTTCTCCTCTCTCCCAGTCTAACCATTTTTGAAAGATCACAATATCAGAGACTATATTTCTGTGGGTAAGCATCGCACCTTTCGGAGGTCCCGTAGTTCCACCAGTATATTGGATAAATGCAATATCATCAGGTGTTATTTTAACCTTCGGATCGGTTGTGGAATATTTCTTCACTAAATCTTTGTGAAATTCAATCACAGTCTTTCCGAGAAGGGGAGTTACTTTTCCTTTGGGAATCTTACCGATCAATTTTCCAAGGATCTGTTTGATTTTTGGTAGAAACCCACCAACGCTTGTTGTAATTATCAATTTTAATTGAGGCATTTTATCAGCGATTTTAGTAATGTGTCCTGCAAAAATCGCATCTAAAGTAAGTAATGCTACCTTTTTTCCCCCACTTCCTAAATCATTGACTTGATATTGAATTTGTACCGCAGAAAGAAGAGGTGAAACACCCGAAACAATACATCCAGCCTTCCACGCACCTATGATGGCGATAACATACTCTGGTGTATTAGGAACGTTAATTCCTACCACATCACCCTTTTCAAAACCATTATCAATCAGCATATTCGCAAACTGATTTGAATATTCATCAATATCCTTAAAAGTGAACTCCACACCTAAATAACTAAATACCATTTTTTCTGGAAAATCGTTAAAAACAGGATAAAGTTCATCTAAAAAAGTCTTATCGAATTCAGAGGAGTCGAGATCCTTCACATGGGAATCCCAATTTTTCTTCCAAAATTTATTTTCATACGCAGACATTATATTTTACCGTTTACAAATTTTCAAAAAAATGTAATTAAATAATATTTTGCTTTCTCTAATTAAAACGTTTTGAATATTTTTCTCTTAAATTTAAATAATGATAGATTTTGAAAATTTGGAAACAAATAAATATGTCTTAATTATACATTTATGTTAGATTCATTTCAAATATACATAAAAAAATTTGAAATGATGTCAAAAACGAGGAATGTGAAATGAAAAAAACTTCAAAAATTCTATTAATTATTATCCTACTTATCGCTGGATTGGGAGGAGGAATCTTAGTGTACTTCTATATTCAATCCAATGATACCGTAACACATTCTGGATATGTAAGAATTTATGTAAATAGTTCAATTTATAGTAGTCTAACTTCAGAAATTAATCGTTATGAACAGGATTTAGAAACTCAAGGATATGACGCAGAGATTGTTAATTGGTCAGATCCAATTGTAGAGAATCTTAAAGCTGACTTGGTTTCTCAAAATTCTACATTTAGAGGAGCGATATTGGTTGGAAAAATACCATATGCATTATATTTTAATGCAACCATTTTTCCCTCTGATTTATATTTGATGGATCTGGACGGAACTTGGAGTAATCCAGATGGAGATAATGTTTATGATTCACATTCTAATGGAGGGGGTGATATTTTTCCCGAAATTTGGATTGGACGTATTGATCCAGAAATATTAAATAATCTTGCAGTCAGTCATCTTCAAGCATATAAGGATTATTTTGATCGTAATCATGACTACAGAAACGGTTCCTTAACTCGACCTAATAGTGCTTTACTTTATGTTGATGATGATTGGAGTACTTGGAATAGCGATTGGTATAATGCGATGACGAAATCATATTCCAATACCACCCTTGTAGGAACGAATGCCATTACAACTGATACAGATTATGAATCTCGAATCCAAACCTCTAATTATGAATTTGTGCACGCAATGATTCATTCTACTTCAATACAGCATCAATTTGGTCCAGGGGGATATGGAACAGAAGGAATCACAACTAATACAGAAATTAATTCATATGTTACTCAGCCATTATTTTATAATTTGTTTTGTTGTTCGGCGTGCGACTATAGTTCTTCTAATAATATTGGAACACAATATCTTTTTTCTAATAACTCGCTAGCGGTTATTGGTTCAACAAAAACAGGTGGGATGTGGATGCCTTCCTACTTTTATAATCCCTTAGGTCAAGGTAAAACCATTGGAGAATCATTTAGATTATGGTGGTGGAATGGATTACATGGTCCGAATGATATAGATTCACAAGGAATGTGTATATTGGGAGATCCCTTATTAACTATTTAGAATTTTATTTTTTTATTATTTATATTATTCTCTGGAACTAGATCAATTGAGATCTAAGTCAGATCTAAGATCTATGAAACTTTGTTTATTTTGAAACTAATAATGTTTTTTATAAAAAGATTGGAAAATTAAAAAAATAATATGAATTAGTTTAATCGAGTTTTCTTAAAACTTTCTTATCTATCTTCCCCACTGCGGTTAATGGAATTTCTTCGGTAAATTCAATGATTTTGGGGACTTCATATGGTGCGCATTTATCTTTAGCAAATGCTTCAATCTCGCTTCTTAGTGAATCTTGGCTTTCATATTCAAAAGATGGATCTATTTGAATATAGGCTTTAACAATCTCAGATCCAGGTCTATCTGGATTAGGAACTCCAATAAGGGCAACTAAGTCAATAGCAGGATGTTTAGATAAAATATCTTCGACTTTACTTGAAAATACTTTATATCCACTCACAATGATCATATCTTTTGTTCGATCAACTATTCTTAAATATCCTTGCTCATCCATAATTGCCACATCACCAGTATGCATAAAACCATCATCGTCCAAGGCTTTTTTTGTTTCTTCTGGTTTATTATAATATCCTTGCATTACCATAGGACCTTTAACCAATATTTCTCCCGCTTCTCCTATTGGAACCACTTTATTTGTTTCAGGATCTACTAATTTTAAATCGACATTTAAGATTGGCAATCCTATATGTCCAAGTTTTTTCTCGTTTTTACTTGGATTCATAACGGTTAAAGGGGAACATTCCGTCATTCCGTATACTTCGAGCAATTTACCCTTTCCGACAATACCCTCTAATTGTTCTTGAGATTCTTTTGGGAATGGTGAGGCTGCTGAGATGCAAAATTCTAAGCTGGAATGATCTAATTTTGCGAAATTAGGATTTTTTAAAAGCATCTGGAAAAGCGAAGGAACATTTACAAGAGCTTTAGGTTTATATTCATCTAAATCATCGCAGATATGATCTGTATCACGAGGATTTGGGATCAAACATTGGCCCCATCCTAAATAAAGACAATTTTCGCAGAAAAAGAGTCCGGCTATGTGGAAAAATGGAAATCCAGAAAGAGCGAAGTGATTGCCTCTTTCCCAATCTAACCAACTCTGAACTATTAAAAGATCTGCTACTGCATTTCTATGTGTAAGCATAGCCCCTTTAGGTGGACCAGTAGTACCTCCCGTATATTGAATGTAGGCTAAATCATCAGGCTTAACCTTAACATCGGGACTATCTGTAGGATATTTATCTAAGATATCTTTGTGAAATTCGATCACAATTTTTCCTGGAAGACTTATAATTTTACCTTTAGGAATCTTACCTAATAATTTTCCCAGTACTTGTTTGATTTTTGGTAAAAATCCCCCGACATTAGCGGCTATTATTAATTTAAGTTGAGGAACCTTATCAGCAATCTTCGTGATGTGAGCCTCGAAAATAGCATCAAGAGTTACTAAAGCAACTTTTTTACCCTTCGCACCTAAATCATTTAATTGATATTGAATTTGCATAGCTGACATTAATGGAGATACGCCTGAGACCAGGCAACCTGCCTTATGAGCACCTATTAGGGCAATAACATATTCTGGAATGTTTGCTAAATTTATCCCTACAACATCCCCTTTTTCAAATCCATGATCGATGAGCATATTAGCAAATTGATTGGAATAGGCATCTAACTCTCCAAAAGTTACTTCCACTCCGAGAAAGGCTAACGCAATCTTTTCGCTATCTTGCTCAAGAGATCGACGCAATGAATCTGGAAATGATGTCTCCCACACACTTGGATCTAAATCCTTTAAACCCTCATCCCAATTGTTTTTCCAAAATTTGTTTTCATATTTTGAAGTTGTATCTTGTGTCATAATTTATCCGTTTTTATTTTTTTGTAATTTATTTCAATTTAATTTTTCGTTGACTTAAGTATTCATCTTTTGGATTTATAAATCCTTCTATAAAAGGTATCAAATTTGAAAAGTCAGACTATCATAATGCCATTTTAAATGATTCATCTGCTATTTGAAATAAAAATAAATTGAATAATTAAATTTTTTAAAATTCTTGATTTTTTACTAAATTCTTTCCATTGGTCAAATACCTTGTAAATCTAATTCGGGATGGACACACATAGGAGCATAAACCACATTCGATACAGTCTTCTACATGTAGTTTTCTTAATCGATCAACATCATTCTTTTTTTCTGCTTCCATTATTAATTGTGGGTAAATATAGACGGGACAGACCGTATTACAGTATCCACATCTAATACAAGGTAGGGGGTTTCTGTATGGATCTGATTCTTTATCAGTAAATCCTGTAACAGCTGAGGTTGCTTTTAAGATTGGATAGGATGGATTTGCGATTGTGGATCCCATTAATATCGAACCTAATACTATTCTATTGAATTTAGAGGGAGACTCACCTAAAAAATTAAGAACATGTTCAACGGGAGTTCCCATGCGGACCCATAAATTTTTTCCCCCTAAATCTGTTGAATAATAGGTCAGCCCTCTTGAAATGAGTGGATTTCCATTTTCTATAGCGTCATCAACAGCATAAGCAGTAGCAACATTATGGACTAGGATTCCTACATCTGTCGGAAATTTTCCCGAAGGAATTTCTTTTCCTAAAATTTCTTTTACCAATAACTTTTCACTTCCAATAGAATAGTTTGGAGGCATCCGTTCTAACTTTATATTATGTTCTTTCAAAAGAGCTTCAAATTCAGGTGTTTCACCCTCTTGAGTTCTGGTTGCAACCGTGATATCCTTTACGTCGAGTATTTTTGCCATTATATTTATCCCACTTATAATTGCCCTTGGTTTTTCAATCATTAATCTGCAATCACATGCAATATTCGGATCGCTCTCCTTAGCATTGATAATAAGATGAGAAATCTTCTGAGATGGGCTAAGTTTAATATGTGTCGGAAATGATGCTCCCCCTAGTCCCACAATACCTGATTCCCGAACTCTTTCTAATAGCACTTCACTAGGTTCTTCATCGGGATTTAGTGGCTCAAAAAAGGGTTCCTGTTCTTCATTCATAGTTTCTATGGTTACTGCTGTTTCTTTCTCTCCTGATACCGGATGAAACTTCTTTGATAATTCTATTATCTTTCCATTTACGGGACTATGTATAGGAGCACCCAGTATTCCTTTTGGGATCTCTCCAATTTTCTGCCCGTATTTAACGGAATCTCCCACATTAACAAGCATTTCTGCTTCAGTTCCGATATGTTGTCTAAGAAACACGATCATTTCATCGGCGGGGGGCACGACAGAAAATGGATCCTTTAATGCAGCCATCTTTATACTGATATCTACGTTAAATCTTCCGTTTTCTTTAAATTTATAATCTTTTTTCTTTTTTAATAGCAAAATTATGCACCTCCGTTTGTTTTCTTATGTCCAAATGGTGTTCTGATAATTGGTTTATCAAGCCATGGTGTTATAACATTTAAAATCATTAAGGCAAAAATAGATCCACCAAGAACATTGAAAAGTTGGAAAACGAATGTTAAAACAGCAACAGAAATACCAAAAATATATTGTGAAATTTCAGGCATTGGAGTCGATTGTGGCTCTGTAGCCATAAAAAATATCATAAAGATAAAGCTTCCCGTAAACACATGGAACGCAATTCTGACAAAGGGATCTGGACCTATTATTAAACCTATTCCAAGAGATAAAAGAGTCATAGTAACTAGTCCCGAGACAATAATACGCCATTTATATCTAAGCCAATATGCCGCTATTGAGCCAATGATTAGAACCGTTATACCACTCGCTCCTCCAATCCAGCCATGAGTTTGCCAAAAAATAAGTCCTTGACCTGCTGAAAGTTCTATACCTAAAAATGGTATAATTTTTCCTGCAAATATCCACATAGAATTATTGAATCCTTCTGCAGTTAAAAGATTTAATCCCAAATGATGAGGGTGGAAGAGTAATCCTGTAGCAAGAGAATCTTCAAGAAAAACCATTACAGACAATAAAACAAGTAGAAATGATTTTGAAGCTGCCGCAGGATTTAGATATTTTCTCTTTAAAAATTTACCTTGACCATATTTAAAGACAAGTATCATTAAAAATGCTACTAAGGCAGTTATTTCATAGGGAGCTGCTATTGGCATCGATAATCCCACAATTAAACCTGCAACTAATGGTGATGCAGGAGTCTCATAAGTAAAATCTATTCCTTTTAATTTTTGATATGAGTGTATAACACTGTGTACTAGAAGTACAACACCCAATGCAGTTATAATATGGATAAAAGCACCTAACCCCATAACAATTACAGAAGCGACTGCAATTATAGACATTAAAATGAAGGTTTTTAACATCAACTCGTTCTTTTCAAAATCTATATATAAATGTGGCGGTCTAACGACCTTATATGTTTGCTTATCTTGTTTTTTCATCTTTTTAATTTTCATCTGCAAAATAATTAATTTGAATTTATCAATATTTCTATTTCATTTTTTTAATAGTTTTTTCTTATTTTCTATTACTTTTCAAAAAATAGTTAATCTGCTCAAATAACGGATCTTTCATATTTATTTTTCTGTCATTTCACCAATCAGATTATTAATTATTGAAATTTCTATGCACTGAAATATCTACATTTTGTCGGCACTACAATCTCATTAAATAAATTCTCTATCTTGATTTTACTTCCAATCTCCTCTCCCTCTCCCTAAGAAATCTTCTTAGGTTTAAAAGAAACACTCATCCCAATATATATAAAACTCTGATGATGCTTTATTTAAAAGGGGGAATATCAAAAAATTGTCGGAGTTATACGTTTTTATTATTTTTATTTATTGTATTTTTGTGATGCAATTCGATTCTGGTCTTGGAGTATATTATAACAACAAGAAACATCCTCCCATCTCGACTGGAGATTCTACACTTGATGAATTATTAAATGGAGGGTATCGAAATAATTTAGTCTATCTTCTTTATGGAGATCAAAACACAACAACAAATATCCTGCTCACAACCTCTGTTATTGTTCAGAAAGCTTTTACCAATGGTGGATTGGGAGACGGAATTCGCGTTGCCTTTATTGATGGAAATAATCGATTCAATCCTTATACAATCAGTAAGTTTGCAGTATCAAAAAAATTATCCCCACAGAAAGTTCTTGAAAACATTATCATCGCTCGAGCCTTCACATGGGATCAGATGGTGGAACTTCTTGAAAACAGATTAAAAAAGCTAGAAGATGTGAAAGTTGTCTTGATCTCAGGCATTACGAATTTGTTTCAAAGTTATGAAAAACAAACGTTTGAAGATCTACTAAGAGCAGTAAATGGTATTAAAGAAACACTTTCAAGAAGTACTCCCTTAATCGTAATTAGCGCTTTACTCCATGAATGTTCCCAATTTAGACCAAAAGGAGGAAAGATTCTATCTCATTTTGGAAATGTATTAATAATGATTAAAGATGAAGAGAGATATACAGAATATTCATTAATACAGCATCCTTTTCTTTCAGAAAACAATTTGAAAAAATGGAAACCGCGTAAACCTAAAAAACATCTGAAGAACAATTCAAAGAATGCTACACTTGATTGTTGGATAAAATCATAAAGAATAAAAAATAGAATGGTCTAATTATTTATTTAGACTCCCCATTTATTAGATTTTGTGTGATTATGCTCTTTGAAATAGATCTGATGCACATTGCTGAAGTTGATGAATATCCGTAGGATTGAAAGACTTTTTGATAAGTTTTTCTTGAAATTCATTCTGAATTATATCTAAATATAATTGTATTTTAGACCTTATATCTTCAGAGATATTATTTGCGGCGTAGATTATAGAGATATCATTATTAGTCTCATAGGAGATTTCGATATCACCATGCTCAATAAGAAATGTCGAATTATGTGAAAACATATTTAGAAAGGCTGCCATAGTAGAAAAATATTCAGAAATAATTGCTTTAGATAATTCATTTCCATCCTGAATGAAATCTAATATAAAAAGTGGAGTTCCTTCTTTAATTACAGTAATATATAATACACTATTTAAATTTTTCAATTCCATTTGTAATAAAGCCCCGTGACTGAGGTTAATTTTGATTCATGAAATATAAATCAAAATTCCTAAGGTAATGTAAAATAGTTTAGTATTTAAATGTATTTTCTTCTTGGTTTTTCACGCGAGAAAAATGAAAAAACTCAACACATTTATGATGATTGGAAATAATTTTATTCAAATTTATTTTTGTCCCTCTTAATTTGTTCTTTTTTCCTAGGAAAAAAAGGAAAAAACTGCTCTGAGTCCTCTACTCATCATTTATGAGGAATATTGATTTATCATAATAAATTTTGACACTCGAAAGAATTTTTAAATTATTTAAAAAATGCTAAGTTAGGTTTTTTGATAAGAGAATAAAAAGAGGATTTTCTAAATTTATTTGGATCTATGTTTTTATATGGATTTTGGGGTTACGCTCTTCTAAACAGGTCAGTTGCACATTGCTGAAGTTGATGAATATCGATTGAGGTGAAAGAATTTTTGATTAATTTTTCCTGATATTCTTTCTGAATTATATCTAAATATAGTTGGATTTTAGCTCTCGTCTCATCTGAGATAGTATTTGCCGCATAAATTATAGAGATATTATTATTAGTTTCATAGGAAATTTCAATATCTCCCTGCTCAATAAAAAATGTTGAATGTGAAAACATATTTAGAAAAGCAGCCATCGTAGAGAAATATTCAGAGATAACCGCTTTCGATAATTTATTTCCGTCTTGAATAAAATCCATAACAAATAGTGGAGTTTCTTCTTTGATTACAGTAATATATAATAAATTATTAAAATCTTTGAGTTCCATTTTTTATAATACCCCGTGACTGAGGTTCATTTCGATTTATAAGATATAAATCAAAAATCTTAAGGTAAATAAAAATAGTTTAGTATTTAAATGTATTTTCTTCTTGGTTTTTCCCGTGAGAAAAGTGAAGAATTTGAACATATTTATGAAAATTGTTAAATAATTTATTCAAATTTATTTTTGTCCCTCTTATTTTATTCCTTTTTCATAGGAAAAAAAGGAAAAAAGATCCTTAAGGTCTCTATTCTCCTTTTATGAAGATTTCCCTCTAATTTAAATTAACTTTCTGAACTAGTAATGAAAAAGAAATAGCATATTAATAAAAAAAATGAATCCTAAATCGGTATAATTTTTATCTAAGAAAGTTAATCTTGCTGCTTTTCCTTCTTTTTTTTGTAGATATCCTTATCTTTTCTTTCTAAAGTTAATGGATCTCCCCCGAACCTTACTTTTTTCCCTTGATAATACAATTTGGTTTTTTCCTCTACAATTTTATTCCATTCAACAATTCCAAGCTTTTTAATCATTAAAAGATTATAGATTTTAGAATTATGAGGGAGAAATATTTCAAAATTAACAATTGGCTGAAGCTTTTCACAAGGGAAATCTTTACATTCATAGCAAAAATTTAACCCTTTACTCGTTACACATTCATAAGTTTTGCATACTGGAAAATCCTTAATTTGTCCTTTTTCCTCTCTACATCCCTTGCATCCATAAGATTTCACACCTGGGCAATTTCGACAATAAATACCGCAAGGAGCGTGGTCTTTATAATATACACTCATAAAGCAATACCTTCCGGTCATTCTTTATTTATAATTGGTGGAGGTCTTAAAAAAGCTTTTCGACAAAAATTAGAAAATTTCCAACCCACCTTTCTTTAAATGGATCTAAGGATTTTACTTTGATGAATAGATGCTATGTATTAATACAAAGTATAGGTGTAAAAACTATGGGTCGAACAGTTCCTTCCTTCCGTCCAGCATTAGAAAAAGAGATTGAGAGCTGGAAAGATTTCAAACGAGCGCTTCGCCCAGAAGACCAAAAGGTCTTTGATAAATTAATGAATTTTGCCAGAATCCATGCTGACGCTGGGAGTTTAGCAGCTCGCCCAATGCTTTCTGAAATTTTATTCATGTCATATGCGATTGAACAAGAAAAAAAAATACGCTCTCTTGAAAGAGAAATAAAGGATGTAAAAGAAAAAATTAATAAGACTTAATTTGACACTAAGAAACGAATTTGATGGATGGTTATTGGATGTCTCTACCTCCAGTAATGGCATGTATCTTTGGGTAAAAAGAGCAAATACTCATAAAGTTATAAAAATATTTCAAAAATTCCATCCCGAATTCTTTGCGGTTCCAAGAGAAAAGATTGATCATGATTATGAGCGATTATTATCCATTCTGAATGACCATCCACACATAAAAGATGTAAGAATCTGTGAAAAATATGTAAAGCTTGAAGATCATAGAAAATCAAAAGTGTTTGGAATTTCTATTATAAAGCCTTCGGTATTCAAACAAACTATTGAAGATATTGAGAAATTGGATCTATTTATTCTGTATAATACTGATCTTCCCATTGCCCAAATGTATTTTTATGTCAATGATCTATTTCCGATGTCATTTTGTCATTTTAATATTGAAATAGAGCCAGAAAAAAGGAGAAGAAGATTAATCTCTCTGAGATTGCAGGATGATAATGAAAAACTCTTTTATGATTTGCCTCCTCTTACTGCTATTTGGCTAGATGTGAAAGTTCAACAGCAAGGCTTAAAGTCTTATTTTAATGAACCTATCGCTTATGTTGAGATCAGTCTCATTGAAAACGATCAAAATTGGAACGTTCCAAGAGCAGATGGTGCCATAAAAAAGAAAAAAATCATTATAGACAAAGCAGATGAAGTAGAAAATATTAAAGCAATTAGTAGGGCTATTGAAAAATTAGATCCTGATATTATTCTTACAAAAGGAGGAGATGAGTTTTTATTCCCCTATCTTATCGCAAGGGCTTCACTTCATCATATTGAAAACAAACTTTATTTCGGCCGAAAAAAAACACCTCTTCGTCATTGTTTATTTGATCTTTCTGGAGGTCCGGATCATTACTTTACCTATGGGATTATTCGACGACGATCAAAATCACAAGTGTATTTTACTGGAAGATTTCACCTTGATACCACAACGTATGGAAGTTTGCATTTTACAGAAGGAAACATTCCTGGGGTTATAGAGGTTGCTCGAGTTTCACGGGTACCACTTCAGCGATTGTGTAGAATAACTATAGGAGGAGCTCTCCAATCTATTCAGTATTATTATGCGTATAAGTTAGATCATTTAATTCCTCCTTTTAAAAAAAGTCCTGAGGATTTTTCAACAGCAATGGATCTTATTAAAAGCGATCGGGGCGGTCATATCTTTGAACCAATGATTGGAGTATTTGATCATGTTGCTGAACTTGACTTTTCTTCTATGTATCCTTCATTAATGGCGAATTATAACATATCCTCAGAGACAATTAATTGTAAGTGCTGTAAAGAGGATGGCACGGGTATTAAGGTTCCAGGATTGGATTTTCATATTTGTTCAAAAAGAGAAGGAATTATAGCAAAATCGATACGTCTGCCCTTAAATAAACGGTTACAATGTAAAGAATTTGTCAGAAACACTGGAGATCTTCGATATAAATTTACTGATATTGCGCTTAAATGGGTGTTAGTAGTAAGCTTTGGATATTTAGGATTTAAAAATGCAAGATTTGGAAAAATTGAAGCTCACCAAACAGTTTGTGCGTTTGCCCGCGACTTTCTTATGAGATCCTCTGAGATTGCAGAGAAATATGGATGTAGAATCATTCATGGAATTGTTGATTCGTTATGGCTGCAAGACACTCAAGATAGAAATGAGGAACATTTCATAGGCATTACCAAAAAAATTGCGAAAGAAATCACGGAAGAAACAAATATTCCTATGAGTTGGGATGGAATGTTCAATATCATAGCATTTTTACCTTCGCAAGCAGAACCGGACGTTCCAACTCTTAATCATTATTGGGGTATTAAGAAAGATGGAACAATAAAAGTGAGAGGGATCGAGATACGACGAAGAGACAGTCCTACTATAATAAAAAATGCTCAGCGCGATTTTATCGATGTATTCAAAGATGTTTACTCTGTAGAACAATTCAAGAGAAAAGTCCCTGACACAAAAAGAATCCTCGTTAGATATGCAAAAAGAATTAAGCAAGGATTACTTACAAAAGAAGAACTTACTATCCGTCAAAGAATCTCTCGAAAACCGTCACAATATAAAGTGAATTCTTATCAAGCGGTGGCTGCTAAGCAAGCAGAGCAAAAAGGCATCATGATGACTCCTGGAAAAAGTATACGCTATATTATTCTAAACGCAGACGCTGATCCAGATTTTCCAAATAAGAAAGTAATTCTTGCTGACCTCTATGATAAGAATATCCATACTTATGACAAGGACAAATACTTGGAATTGCTTAAGAGAGCATTTGAGAATATTTTTCCCTTCGAGTTTGATGATCTTGATAGGTTATTGAATGAAATTTCAGTGAAAAACACTACTCAAACCTGTTTATTCTCCTATGGAAAAAATTAATTGTTTAAATCTCTTCAAGATATTGCTTTTTTTGGGATTAAATCAAAATTTAAATTCACAAAAAATATTATTTTGAACCCCGGAAGTAGTAATTTATTAGAAAACTATCAATACAGTATTCTTAATATATCAATAAATTAATACTCTCTTTGGATTTTTATTTCTGTAATTAATTATTTAAAATATGTCTGAAGCAGAAGTTTCTTATTATGATTGGGAATTGTCATTTAAAAAAAATGATAAGAAAGAAACTAATCTCAACAATAATGAAAAACACCTTACTTCCATAGGTATTCCAGAAGAGGAATTTAAAAATCATCTTCGGAAATGGAAAAAGAAGAATTTATAATTAAATTTTAAAATTATTCCTCTAATTTTCTAATTTTTTGGTAAATGAATTCGAAAAGTACAACCCTTATTTCTTCCCCGTGACTCGACTGTAATTTCTCCATTATGCATCTCAACAATCTTTTTTGAAATATAAAGCCCCAACCCTGATCCACTAATATCTAAAAATTCTAAACCCTTTCCATATCTCTCTATTTTCCCAAATTGAGTAAATAATTTATCTATTTCATTACTTGTTAATCCCACTCCAGTGTCTGAAACTGAGATTTGGATATAATGTTTAGTTTTTTCTAAAGAAATCTGAATGAGTCCTCCTGGTGGTGTATTTTTTATCGCATTAGAAATTAGATTCATAATCACTTGCTCAATTCTCACTTTGTCAATAATTAATTCAATTCTTTCTGGGACAATCAATTTAAGCTCTAATTTTCTTAATTCCATAAGATAACGCATTTCGTTAGCCAAATCTCTTATTAGGGAACAAATGTCATATTTTTTTCTCGAAAGTTGTATTTTTTGATAATTTATACGACTTATATCAAGTAGATTTTCAATTAGCTTCTCAAGTCGTTTTTCATTCGAATCTATCATTTTTAAAAATTCAATTTGTTCTTTTTGAAAAACTTCTTTATAAGACTCTAATAGATATTCAGTTGCGCCACTTATTGCCATAATTGGAGTTTTTAATTCATGAGATACTCTCGATATTAGATCTCTCCTCATATCATCAATTTCCTTTAACTTTCTTACTTCCTCTTTGATCATTTGTTCTGCTTTTTTTCTCTGGGAAATTTCCCTAATAAAGATGGCCACTTGATTTTCAGAATAGTAAAGTAATCTCGCTTCAAAATACCTTATTTTGTTATTAATTTCTAAATTATATTCTATTAATTGAGGTTCTTTTGTTTCTATTGTCCGTAGAATCGCATCACTTGCTTTTCCTCCTAAATCATTTGGTAATAATCCCTCTAGCTTTTTATTAAGGAATTCTTCTGGAGGAAGAAATAATTTATCACCTTGTCCTCGGTATTCTAAAATGGTTGATTCTGAATCTACTAGAAAAAATAAATCAGGAATTGCTTGAAAAATCCGTCTGAATTTTTCCTCTGATTCTTTTAAATTTTCTTCTGCCTTTTTTCGATTTGTGATATCTATGAAAGACGTCAAATCAGCATCCACCCCCTTATATGGAATAGTTTTCGAAAAGATTTCTAACCATATAATGTCATCATTCTTCTTAATTATTCGAAATTCATAATTCTTGACTTCTTTAATTTCTCCCTTATACTTTTTATAGACAATTTGCCTTAAATAATCTCGGTCATCGGGATGAATTATTTTAAAGAATTCCTTCGTTTTCCAGTTCTTTATTTCTTCCGCACTATATCCCGTAATTTCTACAAATTTGTTGTTGAAATATTTAATTTGGAAATCTTGCAAAATTATTATTCCCATAAAATGTTGCTCGGCTATTGTTCTAAATTGCTCTTCCGATTCTTTTAATTTTAATTCTGCTCTTTTACGTTCAGTGATATCAATTAAGCTTATTAGATCTGCGGGGTTTCCATTATATGGAACTGGTTTTGAAAACGCTTCTCGCCACCTTATTTCTCCGTTTTTTGTTTTTAAACGAAATTGATATCGTTTTATATTATAATCTTTTCCCGATTGATTTTTTTCTAATTGTTGTAAAGCAAATTCTCTATCATCTGGATGAATATACTTTACGAAATCCTTAAAAGTCAAGTCTTTTAATTCTTCATTGGAATATCCCAAACTCTCTCCTAAGCGTTTATTAGAATATTTTATTTCATTATCCTGAAGAATTAAAATACTCATGGGAGCTTGTTCACCTAAAATTCTAAATTTCTCTTCTGATTCTTCCAATTCTCGTTCTGTTTTTTTTGTTTCAGTAATATCAACAATCTGGGCGAAGGTTTTAATTCCATCATGTAAATCATCAGTAGCTGTTGAATTTATTCTTACTCTTTTTACTCGTCCATCGCTACGTTTAATATTAAATTCATATATTTTTTCTACATTTTCTCCTCTTTGACGCCGAATATAATGATCCACTACTTTATCTAAACTATCCTTGGTAAGGAATTTTCTAAAATCCTGACCAATAATTTCTTTTATGGGATATCGTAATATTTCTCCTAATTTCTTATTAGCATATACAAAACGATAATTCTCATCAATAATGAATATTCCTTCACTAGAATTCTCAATTATGGTTTTAAATTTTGTTTGATTCTCCTCTAATCTGGTTTCTGTTAGAATTCTTTCCGTGATATCTTCACAATACACTAAATAGTGAGATTCATGAGTATCGGTAATTTCTATTGGAATTATGTTAAATTCTAAAA
>Ga0209918_1000495_pt1 | contig 25776 bp, 30 predicted proteins | sample SalPonD_shore_MG_FD_185712 | JGI IMG/M metagenome (GOLD analysis project Ga0209918, IMG submission 185712) | Salt pond soil microbial communities from South San Francisco under conditions of wetland restoration - Salt Pond MetaG... | ecosystem: Environmental > Aquatic > Marine > Intertidal zone... | reverse complement strand
ATCCGCTGCTGTATGTGAGCCGGTAACATCTGAGCCGGATTCGGCAGGCTTAAGGCTATCCAGAGTACTTCCGCCGGTGTACTTTACGTGCGCCGGGGGAATATCAAGCTTGACTGCCCCGCTTGAACTCAGTCCTAGTCCGGCTTTGTCGGCATTGCTCTTGATGGTGCCCTGCGTAGTAGAATCGTGAATCGCTCCATATCTGCCACTTGTAGCATCATCGGAAATGTTCCCCATGTTGCGATCAATCAGAACAGTGAGCGACTTGCCCGTTGTCGGCTCGGCACCGGATTCAGCTACGGCCTTCCCCGCCCCAACTTGCACGTCATCGGCTTTCATGCCGCCGGGATCACCCACCGTTTGTGAGCCGATACGGATTGCAAAGTTGCTGATCGTCGCGCTGCCTCCGCTTGCGCCGCCGTGGGCGGACAGATAAGGAGTAATCGAGACCGTCCCCGCAGGCAACACAGTCGTTCGTGTGTGTGTCCCACTCGCAAAGTAGTTGCCGAGCGTCACATACCCGCCCGTTACGACAGCACCACTCGCGTCCAGACATTGCATCCCGACCGTCCCAATGCCGGTACCCGTCACAGCCTTTATCGTACCCGTGAGCGTCACCGATTGACCTGCGTATATCTCCGGGCCTTGGTATTTCACATAAGCGCCCGTTCCATCGAGCGCGAAAGTAGTCGTACCGATATTCGCAGCCAGCGTCGGGGAAACCACGCCACCTGATCCGTCCAGCGTCCATGCACTGTTGCTATAAAAAGCTGCATTCGTCGCCCCGGGATCGGGAAACAGATTCTGCGCCGCGTAGGAGCCGGGTACGAGGTTCTTGGTCGAGCCAGCAACAGCGGGCTTCAAGCTGTCAAGAGTCGCACCGCCCGTGTACTTGACGTGTGTCGGTGGAATATCTAGCTGGACATTGCCGCTGGAATCCAGCCCGAGGCCCGCCTTGTCGGCGTTGGTCTTGATCGTGCCCTGTGTCGTCGGATTATGGATTGCGCCGAACTTGATGGAGCCGTCGGGGACACTGTCCATGGTATTGGCATCAGAGGGACTCCCCTTGGTGAAGGCGTGGTCCAAGGTCGTAGCGACGGTAGAGCTGGTTGGTATGTTTCCACCGTGCTTACCGATATGGCCGCCGGTCGTGTTATCACCGAAGTTGATATAACCTTTTGCGCCGTTAGGCTGGTTTATGGTTTGCGAGCCGATGCGCAGAACCGGGTTTTCAATAACAGGCCCGGTTCCTCCGCTTGCATACCCGTGCGTCCGGGCGCTTAGAATAATCCACGCGGCCCCGCTTCCTGCCGGTATCGTGTACGTTGCGTGGTAGTCTGTTCCTACCGCAGAGAAGTCACCCGGATCGAGGTAATAGACGCCGGTCGTTTTGTCTGCTTTAACGATGTGCCCAAATATCGCGCCGCCCGCTGTTCCCGTCGCCGCAGTAACGATGTCGAAAGATAGCCGGACGGTATCACCATCATGCACCGGAACATAAACCACGTTGCCGCGCCCATCGCGGTTTTGTATCTGGATGTTTGCGGACGCTGCTGCCACCGGACACTGTAATTGCCCTGACCCCGGCAAGCTGTAACCATTTAATCCGCTGCCTCCACCATTCCAAAAGTCTTCGCTGGTGAAAAATGGGTCAGTAACATGATTCTCGCCACCCCTTTGGGAGAAAAGCGCCGTCTGCTGACTGCCTTTCCAGTGCAGGTTAGTGGCTGTTTCCGCGATGTTGTCCGCGTTCTTGTTCAGGTGCCCGGTCTGCGAGAAGTCCACCAACCCGCGCCGGTTGCCGTCCATGTTCGCGCCGGGCATCCGAAGATAGCCGGTGGTGGGATCGCCGTCCAAAAGATAGTCAAGTGTCTGCGGGCCGCGAATCTGCCAGTACGTCGGGTTCGGCGGTGCGTTGCCGCTGGACGAGGTGGGGCTGATGTACAGGTACATGTTGCCGCCGCTCGACACCTCGTCGCCCTGGTGATAGGTGGTGCTCGAGTTGTACGGCCCTCGGTAGATGTAGGGGCGGTTGCCCTTGGTGTAGGCGGTCTGGATCTTAGAGAACGCGCCGTCTGAGGCGTGGTCGATGGAGCCGCCGGTCGCGCTCACTGCTGAGCTGTAGGCACTCCACATGAACTTGGGGCTACGCGCGCGCACGCGGTAGTAGTAAGTGGTGTTGCCGCTGAAGTTGTGATCCAGTGCCTCACCCTGGGTCTGCCCGAGCACCGTCCACGGGCCACTACTTGCGGTGGCGTACTCAACGCTGCTCATCGCTACCGCTGCCGGGTTCGCGTTGGTCCAACTCAGCTTGTTGCCGTTGGTAGCGCCTGTCACGGTGAGGCCGGTCGGTGTGGCAGGGGTGTCAGGAATCTCAGCGCCCTGGCCGAGCGTGTAGGTCGTAGCGTTGACGTTAGCTAACTGCTCTTCGCCGCTGCTGAACAGGTTGAACGCCGTAAACTTGATGTAGACGGTCGACCCGATGAGACCAGGGTCAAACGCCCACCTGAAGAAGTTGTCGTCGATGCGCAACCAGGGGGCACCGCTCGCGTGACTCGCGATCGTGGTTCCGTACTGCCCTCGGCGAAGGTAGCCGTTGCCAAGCGTGTACTGGTTCGTTGCGACCAGGGTCGTCGTCTCGTAGCTGATGAGCTCCTCGTCTACGAGCATGAGGGTCTGGTTCTGGTCGGCGTCGGTCTGTGAGCCACCGTTCAACTCACCACCTTGGCCGTCTAGCTGGACGCTGAAGCTGTTCGCCGTGTCGGGATCGCTGCCGCTCGCGAGCGCGCTCGTCGTCTGCCCGTAGCGGCAACCTGGGCGTACGGTTCCGGCGAAGTGGTAGGAGGTACCGTCTAGGCTGATCCACACGTTCGCGCCGCCCCAGTTCTTGCCGACGCCGCTCACGCCGAGCCACAACTCGGGCTGCTGCGTCTCTGTGAGGAACTGGGGAGCGCGGAAGATCGCAGGAGCCGCCGTGGTGTCCGGCGCGGCGTTCGTGTCGAGCGCGGTCGCAGCCGCAGCCTCAAGCGCCTGGTTAGCACCCTCGCTGACCCCAGCCGGAAACTCCTGTGCGGTGAACTCAATGGTTCCCTTGTCGCCCTCCTTCGTGGAGATGATACGCACCGGCTCATTGGTGAGACCGACCGACGGTTCAGTCAGCGTGACGACGTCGCCCGGCTCCAGGTCAAAGTTCTCAAAGCTGGTCCTGAAGCTGAACGTGTTGCGGATGTACAGGTTGCGCTGCAGGATGCGCTGAGCCACCTGCATGGCCAGGGCGCCGTTAGTGATCGCGTGCGCCTGGATCGTCTCGAGAGAACGCACGCCGCGCGCGTCGATGTCAGACTGATCCTTGGCTTCGGCGACGCTGGTTCGGTAGTTGTTCGCCCGGTCGATGTATTCAACCCTGATGCAGTTATACAGGTCGCCGAGCGGTTTGCGTTCTATGGTAACCGGGGCATCACCGTCGCCAGGCATGAAGTCGGCCGGACCCAGGTCACGCACGCTCGTCGTGTCCGGGGTGTAGGTAACACCGTTACCGGTCTTGGCCTGGTCAGACCACGGCAGCACGGTGAGTGAGCCACCTGACCAGTAAGCCGTCGAGTTCGTGATGGTCAGCAGGTCCTTCAGCAAAGAGATCATCGTCTTCTCTTCACTGATGACCGGGCTGATGAAGATGCCATTCGCGGTGCAGTAGTCTTTGAACTGCGTGAGGCTTCCGAGGTAGCTGAAGTCGATGCCGTGGGTCTGGCTCGTCATGAGGTCAGTCACGATGGCAGACGGTTCAGCGTCGTCAATGGTGCCCGCATTAAACGGCAGCATCCCGTACACCTCAAACGTCAGGTTCGGGATGTTGGGAGAGCTGCCGAGCTTGATGTTGAGACACGCGACCCACGCCACGTACGGGTAGCTCAGCGCGTCACTCGTGACCGGTGACCCTGACAGGTGTGACCAAGGCGTCTGCCCTGCCGCGCCTGCCTTGAACGTACCGTTGATGTCACTGAGTGACAACGTGCCACTGCCCTTCCAGATGGTGCCGAGCTTGGTGACCGGACCCTCACAGAGTGCGAGCTGGAAGCTCGAGCTGTACGTGTACGTCGTGGAGTCATTGCCACCGCCGCCCTTGCCGACCTGTTGCTTGTGCGCAACTGCCTGGAAGTCACCCGTCCAGATGACGTTGCCTGGCACGCGGGCACGCCCGTACACGATAGGAAGACCCTTGCCGAACGAGGACGACTGAACCTGCACGCCGTTCGCGCGCTGGGCCTGCGTCGCCATCGGCGTTCCCTGGCCGGTACCTAACAAGCTACCCATCAGAAGGCACTCCAATAAGAATGTGGCTTTGCAAGCCGGTCTGCGAGTGCGTCGCGTTCGGTGTACGTGACGGATTCCGCCTGGAGGAACGCGTGGATAACGAGCTCGTCGTCAACAACGATCGCGACGTGGCTAACGCATCTGCCCCACTGATAGAGCGCGATGTCTCCGGGCAACGGCTCGACTACCGGATGGGCGTAGCGCTTCACGATGTTGAGCATGCGTTCCTCGTCACGGTGCAGGAACCAGTCGGGTGGATATGGCCGTGGGTCAATCCAGGGGACCAAGCCTGCCTGGTAGTAGACGCTGCACAAGAACATCGCGCAGTCCACGCCGATGCCACGCGCAACCTGGGCATGCTTCCAGGGCGTACCGAGCCAGCTCCTCGCTACTGAGAGGACGACGAACCGGCGCGGGTCTAGCTCTGCTCGCTCCATGCCGTTACTTCATCCTGAGTCGGCCGCCAGAACCGGGGCGCTTGCGCATGCCGCCACCACTGCCACCACCTCCGCCTCCGCCGCCGTTTCCACCGCTGCTGCCTCCGCCACCCTGGCCGGTGTAGAGGTCGTTGGGGTCCGGGATGTACGGGAAGCCGCGGAAGTGCGTGATGTTGTTGAACGTACCGTTGCAGGTAGGGCGCGTCTTGTCGCAACCGGCGATCGCATCCAAGGCGTCACCCTGCGCAGGAACCTGGTACAGAGGGTACGCGAGCGTGACCACGCCACCGGTGTAGTCCTTGACCTGGCGAACCTGGCCAGCGTTAGCGCCGCTCGTGAACTTGATCTTACCGAGCGTGAAGTAGCCGTCGGGTTTGCTGACTCCCGAGAGCGTAAAGCTCGTCGCTGAAGCGCCTGCTCCGACCGTTCCGCTCGAGGTAAAGTTAGCCGCGAGCAACCCACACACGCCGTCGTACAGCGTGTTGGAGCACTGCGGTAACTGGTAGGTGCGCGGGAACGTTGCCTTTAGCTGGGCCAGGGCCGACTCTACCGTCAGCTCCACCGTCTTGCCGTGGACCGAGACATCACCCACGAGGCCGGTGAAGTACTCAGTGCTGCCGACCGCCGTGTTGGACCAACTGTCTGAGACGAAGCGATCCAGGCGCACCTCGGCCAGGTCAAACATGTTCTGCCACGCGGCGGTCACGATCGGCGTTCCGTTGATCAGTGTGCCGCCGTCGTCGGTAACGGTCAACTTCAACTCGTCGATGCCTAAGCCCAGCTTGAAGGTGACGGTGTCGCGCTGGATGGGCGGACCAACGTTGAACGCGGTGCCGCCTACGGTGAGCGCCTGTTGCGAACTGGTCCAGTGAAGCACGGTTCCGTTGGACAAGGTGATCGTCCAGAGGTCGGCAAGCACGTACGGCGGTCCGTTCGCGAGCACGGTCTTGAGCGCGGCACTTAACGTTCTCACTTGTAGGTCCTCAAGATGACTGACTTCGTTGAGTACAGCAGGTGCATGAACTCGTCGAAGTCCTGCGACCCCTGCTTGAAGCGGCACTTGTAGTAGTACTGCCCGGACCAGGTAAGCGCCGCGCCGTTGGCCGGGGCGCTTACGAACGTGACCCAACCAGGCGACGGCGACTCGAAGGTGGCCGCGACCGCGCCGCCGTTCACGTACGCGGTGCGCGCGCCGAACGAAGAATCAACCGGCACCGCCGTACCAGGGTTGGCCTGGAAGAGCTGAAACGACGTGGTCGCGCCGTCGCCTGATCCGATGCCCTGGGCGCTTACGGTGTCGTCACCCGGACCCGCGTCGAAGTAGAACCCGGTAAGGTCGCCACCCATCTCAACGAAGAGGCCCTCGAGCAGCTTCAGGTCCGCCGCGCTCAGGTAGTCGTAGCTCAACGCGAACTCGAAGAGCGGGTACTGCATGTACGTGGCCGTCACCACGCGCCCGGTTACCGACTCCGTCTTCAGGTTCTTGAAGATTGGCGTGCGGGTTACCGGGAACGTGAGGCCAGCGAGTGACGGGTAGACGTTCATGGTGCCATGAATACTCCGTTGCGTGAGGCTCGCGACAACGCCGCCGCGAGCGCGTCCTGGTTGTCAAGGAAGAACCGCTTGACGCCTGCCGCATCAACCGCGTGGATATGCCAGTTATGCGTAGCGCCGCCGCCCGCGCCGCCCTGCCCGATCATGTTCCGAACGCCCTCGGCGAGTGGTGCGGGGAGGATCATCTCGTTCTTGTGCACCATCGCCATCTGATCCTCGGGCACGTTCGCCCAACCGCCGGCGGCAGACGCCACACGCCCGGCCCAGGAGGCGATCAGGGCGCCGGCGGCGATCGCCATCGCCGGGGCGAGGAACGGGCCGACGTACGGGATCCCGGCGATCGCGGAGTAGACCTCGGTCATCACCGCCCACATCCGCATCAGGATCTGCTTCGTAACCGTCGCGGCGGTCGAGAGCAGGCTTTTCTTGTTCGCCGCCTCCTCGACCGCGGTCCGCGCGGTCGCGCCAGCGACCGTGGCGCCGGTCATCGCGATCTGCGTCGCGAGCCAATGCGCGACCATCTTCACCCCCATGTCGATGAACTCCGCAAGGATCGACTGGAAGATATTCCGCGCCGCGTTATGCCAGGTCGTCGTGCCGCGGATCAGTCCCTTCACGGACTGGTCGACGGCGTTCGTGACCGCGGAGAAGATCTGCAGCCAATGCTGCTGAACGTCGCGCACCATCTGGTTGTTCAGCTTCTGGACCCGCAGCGCGTGCTGCTGCTCAAGCGCATCGATCGCGAGCTGCGTGCGCTTCGTATCGAGTTTGTCCTTCTCGTTAAGGGCGAGCTTCTTATCGAGCGCCGCGAGCTCGATCTTGTACTTCTCGTCCTCGAGCTTTATCAGGCCGCGGGTTTCCTCCGCTGCCGAGATCTGTCCGAGCGCGCGGAGCTGATCGAGTTCCTGGCGCTTGGAGGCGACCCGGGCGAGCGCCGACTGCTTCGCCTGCTCGACGTCGAGCTCGTCGAGTTGCTTTTGCTGCGCCTCGTACTGCTGCTGCGCGGTATTCATGCGCCGTAGCGCATCCTGGTACTCGGTCGACTTCTCGCCGAAGAGGATCTTCGACTCCGCGACCTCGGCGCGTGCGATACCGAGCCGCTCGAGGCTCGCCTTCTGCGCCGCCTGAAGCTGCGTCTGCATCGCGGCCATCGTGTTCTTCTTATCGCCCTCGGATATACCGGTACTCGCTGCGTGGCTTACGCCGGCGCCGGCCGGGGCATTCGGGATCGCTGCCTCGTTCGGGCTGATATTCCAGACGGCGCCCATCTTCTTCGAAGCGCTCGACCAGGCGTCGCTGATCTCGGAGGCCGCGGCGATCCAGTTCGCCTTGATGTCGTTACCGGCGGTCGTTCCGGTTTTCCCCATGTAGGAGAGATCGCCGCTTAACCGCTTGAGCTGCCCCTGGAGATCGCCGCCGGTAAATGCGCTCTTGAATGCCGCCCCGGTCTGCCCGAGCGCATCCTTCGCGGCGGCGAAGTGCCCGGTAAAGGCATCCTTGAACGCCGCCCCGATATTCGAGAACCCCTCACGCGTCTTGTAGACGAAGTTCCCGATTACCTGCATGAGAAGGTCGAAGGCGTGCGCGACGATATGCGCCGCGCCGACGATCTCGTGAAAGCCGGCGACGATCGCCTGGATCACCGTCCGGATGATCGCGAAGATCAGCGTGAACTGCGTCTTTACCGTCGCTGCGAGCGCTTCGAAGACCGTAACGACGGCGTTGACGACATCGCGGAGCCAGGTAAAGTGATCCCCGGTATCGCCGACGGATTTGTTCAGCGGGTCGAGTACCTGCATCACTTTCGTGATTTGGTCGATCATCGCCGTGAGCGCACCGATAAATCCGTCGCCGGCGTTCTTCGTCGCTTCGAAGATAGCGGTCTTGAATCGATTGATCGTCGCGTTCAGGCCACCGACGGCGCCCTTGAGTGCGTCGCTGTGTCCGGCCCATTCGTTAAGCCCCTCGGCCATTTTCGGAATTAGCTCACTCGCGGTAATCTGCCCGGACTTCAGGAGCTTGTCGAACTGCTGCTCCGTGACGCCGAGGGCGTTACTCGCAATCTTGAGCCAGGGGACGCCCGGGAGATCCTGCGAGAGCATCCGCTGGAACTGGCGAGTGCGAACCGTTCCCATCGAGATCATCTCGTTAAAGGCGTACATCACCCGCTGCTGGGCGTAGGTCTTGGCGTGCATGATGTCGAAGGTCTTCGCCAGTCCCAGGTACAGGCCCTGGATAGACTGGACGCTGATGTTTTGCCCCTGGGCGGCGGCGAGCATCATCCCGAACTGCTGGCCGGCTGTGCGCAGGTTGATGCCGAGCGACATCGAAAGCTGCGTGAGCCAGTTCAGCATGTCGCCGGCGCCTTTCGCGCTCCCGGTTCCAGCCTCGAGCGTGTAGAACATCTGCTGGAAGTCGATATTCGCGTCCACGATGTGCTTGACGGCGTCGCCCCCGAGGTAAGCGGCGAAAAGACCACCGAGGCCGGCTAACGCGCCTTTAACCGAATCGAGCGCGGCGGTCATCCGGGTGGTGTTCTCCTCGACGACTCCCGCGGCCTCGCTCATCTGGGCGCGAAAGCCCTCGAGCGACGCGCGGATTTCGACCAGTAGTGTGTCGGTGGCATCAGACATGGCGCGCCTCCTGGTCTATACTTGGGCTGCTCACCCTGGGGGAAAAACGATGGCGAAGGCTTCGATTTGTCCGAATTGCGGCACCACGGGCGTCCCAAAGACCTTCACGAAAGGCAGCATCCTGATAGAGCTCGTCCTGTGGCTTCTTTTCCTGATCCCGGGCCTCATCTACTCGCTGTGGCGCGTTTCTAGCCGCTACAAGGGATGCAGGCAGTGCGGGGCGACAAACCTCGTCCCGCTCGATAGCCCGCGAGGCAAACGCCTCGCCTCGGAGCTCGGTACTCAGCCCTGATTTCACGGTTTCGAAAGCACGGTATCGGCCGCCTCTTGGGAGACGAGGCCGGCGCCGATCATGTCCTCGATCGTGGGATTTACCAGGACATCCTCGCGCGGCTTCTCGGTGCCCGTCGCATCGAGATCGGCTCCGAGCAACCGGGCGATGATCGCCGCCGAGACGTGGGTCGGGGGAATCTCTTCGAAATAGCTGCCGAGATCCGCCACGACGGCGAGCGTCACGCACGAGTCGATGTACTCGTACGACCAGCCCGTCGAGGCGACTAGCCATCCGTAGAGCTTCCCCCATTCGATTCCCCCATCGGTTTGGCCCCCTCGGCCTGCTGCGGAGAGAGCCCCGAGAGCTGCCCGAGCTTGCCGAAGATGCGCATCGCGGTATTCACGTCGATCAGATCCTCGATCTCCTCGATCGTGATCCTCGGGTAGTTGCGCTTCAGGGTGCGGTGCATGGCCTGGATCAGGGCGTCGATCGATTCCGGAACCCCTACGCCGCCATCCTTGGCCGCATCGGAGAACTTCGCGAGCTCACGAAGAGCGCCAAGCGGAAGCGGCGGCACGGTGAGAGTCGTGCCGCCGAGTTCCATATCGATGCCCGGCGTGATTTGTTCTGCCGGATCAAGTGACATAAGTCCTTCCCTCCCTTACTCGGCCAGGCCGATGTAGCCGACGTTGCCCGAGGAGTCCGCGAAGCAGGAAAAGTCGAACTCGTCGATATTCCAGTCGCTCATCTTCGAGGCCATCGTGAATTTGGACGAAACGCACCGGCTGTACTCGTAGTACGCCTGCTTCCCGTCGTAGGTCGTGTTGAACCGAACCTTGAAGAACGGGCTCGAGCCCTGGAGCTGGTTCGCGATCGCGATCGTGACACCCGCCGTGGCGTTCTGATAGCTGTAGCTGATCAGGACAGCGGCGTTGGCGTCGGTCGAGTCGAACGTATAGGTTCCGGTCGCCTCGTCGACCGAGTACTTGCCCGTCGCCTCGGAGCCGGCAGCGACCCGCTCGAACGCGAGACCGGTCGCAGCGTAGGTCACGCCGTAGTCGGTCTTGAACGTCGCCCCGTTCGCGACCACCACCGTGTACGGGCCGGCTGATGCCGGGACCGAGGCGGCTTCCCCGTCGACGCCGAGCAGCTGCCCGGTCGAGAGCGTCGCCCCAAAAAATAGGCTGTTGTAGAGCTGCCCGGAAATCTGGGCGAACTTCGCCTTCCCGGTCAGTTTCATGGTGCCGCGTGCGACGGCGATCGGGAACTGGTACTTGCCGTAGAGTTCCTTGACCTCGCCGGATCCATCCACCGAAACGTCTTGCAGGCCACCGAACTGTACGGGCGTGGAATTTGCGGCCGTATTCACACCGTACAGCGAGCCCGTGCCGAATTTAACTAGCATCGTCTTTCACCTCGCTTTTCTCCAGGATGGCCTTGAGATCGTTTTTCAGATCCCCGAAGGCCTCGAGTAGATGGTTATGCACCACCGTGTCACGGCTCGCAGGCGAGTTCTGGACCCGCTCGCGCCACCACTTGTCGAGCGCCTGCTCGACCTTTTTCGCATCCGTTTTTCCGGACGCCTTCGCTGTCGTCGCTTTCGTACTCATGAACGCGGTTCTCCGATTACAAAGTGAATGGGCACCCGGGCGATCGATAACTCGCCGAGATAGCCCTCGTCGGTTTCTATCGTCCCGTCGATGTAGCACTGGCTGACGAGGCCGCCGAGGGTTTGAGCCCCCGCCGGCCACGGCCCGGGCTTCGGGGCGAACGCCGCCTGGATTTCATCGAGCAGCGGGTTCAGGATTTGCGAGGGGACAAGGCTCTGCGATGTGTCCTCGTGGACGTATAGCCACCAGGTGACGCCGCCTGTGATCGTCGTCGGCAGGTTGCCGTTTCCCTTGACCGTCTCGTCGTGTTGCTGCTGGAAGAGCGCCGGCATCTGCGCCGCCTTTACGTCGTCCCAGAGGACGAGCTTGCGGCTCTTGGTGACGAAGCCAGACGGAGCGAGCGCGAAGATCGCGGCGTAGATCGCTTCACGATTCATGGATCACCTGCACGACGGTCTTTCGGATCGCCGCAGCGATCGCCGGCCGACGCTCCTCGAGCGAGGGTTTCATGAACGGCCGCTTCGGGATCGTCACCTCCTTGACCGAGACGAACCGCCCCTGGACCTTGAAGCGCAGGTATTTCGCCCGCTTGGCTCGGATCGTTGCCCCGAACTCATGCACCGGTGCGTAGATGACATTCGTACCGACCTTGCCGATGACATTGCCGCCCTCGGCTCGCGCCGGCGCGCTATGGATGCTTCTCGAAAGCCTGCCCGAGCGCCGGTGCAGCACCTGCCCCGATAGCTTGTCCCTGACGATATGAGCCTGGAGCAGCGCATCCTGCTGGTCGATCGTGCGGATCAACCGCGCCGGAAGCGTCTCCCCGATCAGGAGAAACTTCGCCCGGAGCTCCGCTGCCCCCCGGATCATGCCGGCACCACGTTCTTGTACTGCTGGAGCAGCGTCGCGACGGGCTTCGGCATATCCGCGGTAACGAACGAGACCGTCTCGCTACCGAGATGCTTCGAGGCTTGCCCCTCATCGCCCATCCGGCGGTACTTGAGCGCGATCAGCTCGATGCAGGCTTGTGTCAGGTCTGCCGGCACGTCCGCTGGTGCGTTCGAGGAAAGGCCCGCCGTGTACTCGACGGCGATGTTCTGCACGCCGACCGTGAACTCATAACCCCGCAGATAGACGCGCTCCTCGTCGAAGGCGTAGCCGAAGCTCGTTGCATCGGCCGCCGCCTCGATCGTGACCGTATCGATCGTGACCGAGACAATCGACTGCACCGGCCGATTCGGAAGGTAGAGCACCTTCTGGCCGTTGCCGTTGAACGTCTCGGTGTAGCTCGCTACCGCGATCGTGCGCGATAGCCAGCTTTCAATAAAGGCCGACGCCGCCGTAATCAGCCGATTGAGAAGGGCATCGTTGCCCGTCCCCGACTGGCTGAGGTAGGTCTTGACGTCGGCAAGTGCGCACAGAGGCGTGGTCATCTCAGAGCTTCTCGAGATCCTTGACCACGACCTCAAAGCCGTGCGCGATCAGCTGTTCGACGTGATCGACCAGCGCCATGATGCGCCCGCTCTTGACCTTGTAGGTCGTGCCCGCGACGCTCGCCTCCGTGGCGCCTTCCGGGGCGATCATCGGGATCTTCGGCGCTTTCGACTCGGCTGCCTTCTTGGCCGCCGTCGCCTGTTCCTTGGCCGAGGGCTTTTTCGCCGCCGGCGCTTTCGACTCGGCTGCCGCCTGGTCGTTGCTTTGGGTTTCTTCCGTCATGGTCCTGTTACCTCACTGTTTGGGCTCGGAAAAAGTGGGCGCCCCGACTAGCAGGGCGCCCGAGTTGCCTCACCCCTTGGCAATGTTGGTGATCACCCCGAACGCGGCCGGGAAGTAGTTCTGCAAGACCTCGTCGGCGTAGACGCCGTACTGGTACTCGCGTTCCTGCAGCGGCCACTGGAGCTGGTAGTACTCCTGGCGGGCGCGAACCTGCACGAGGTTCGGCACATTCGCCATCGGGTACGGCAGCTCCTTGGAGCGGAAGAAGATCGTGCCCGCGGGCATGTTCGGGTGCAGCTTGATCGGGATCGCCGTCGAGCCGTTCAAGCCGAACGGGTTCAGGTACTCCTTCACCGAGAATCCGCCGACGAGCGCATTCTGGTCGACCGAGATGTTGAAACGCTGGGCGCTCGTGCTCGATCCGGCCAGGATGGCGTTGGTGATCGACTTCTGCTCCTGCGAGCTCACCAGGATCTCGGCCGGCGACAGGCGCCAGTTGTCCCAGAAGTGCTGCAGGGCCGTGTCGATCTCGTCGACGCCGCCGACGTTGTTCGGCGTGAGCTTGGTGCCCGTGCCGGCGGTGCCCGTCGCGAGCGTGTTCACGTAGCCGTTAAGGCCCGGCTTGAACACCTGGTAGAGCAGACCGTCGAAGATCATGCCGTCGATCGACCAGTCCCCGGAGGTGTCGAGCGCCGAGGCGAGCTGCGTCCCCGCAGCGGCCGCGCCGATCGAAACCGAGTTGATGGTCGTGATCGCACCGAGCGCCTCATTGCCGGCCGCACCCCAGTACCACGCGTAGGCGATCGCGCCGTTGACCGGCGTGACCGAGCCGTAGACGTAGTTGCCCGCCGAGGGCGTGACCGAGGCCGCGGACGAGGGCTTGGAGCAGCCGCCCGACTGGGTGTAGGTCTTGCCGTTCGGGTTGCTGACCGTGATCTTCGACTGCACGCCGCCGGCAATGGATGCGCGGTAGTAGCCGTCGAGCGTCAGGGCGACGCAGATCACCGACAGGGCCGATGCCGCGAGGCTCGAACCCGAACCCGAGGCCGAGAGCGTCGGCTGCGGCGCGGTGCCGAGACTGACCGAGGTGTTGCCACCCAGGAGCGCCAGCTCCTCGCGGATCATCATCGCCTGCAGCAGCTTCTGCGTGGCCTCGGCCTGGATGTCCGCGAACGGACGCCCGGCATAGACCGCCTCGAAGCTCGCGCTCGACTCGAGGCCGATGCCGCGATAGGCCGCCAGGTAATCGGCCGTGGTGATGTCCATCGTGCCGCCACGGGTACCTTCCGGGACACCGATGCCGACCTTCGACGGGTTGATGGCGGTGACGGCCTTCCAGTTCGCCTGAATGCCGCCTTTGCCCGACACGCGCGGCGTCTCGTTACGCAGCGGCGTCAGGACCGGATAGAGCATCTTGGCCGGCGCCTCGAGGTCGTAATAGGTCAGACCCGTGGTTGCCGAACTGCTCTCGAGGAAGGTCGCTTTCGCGAGCGGGCTCTCGGTGGGAGATCCGAGCGCGTCCTTCAGTAATGCCTTGAAGTCCATATTGCCTCCGTTACTCAGTCACAACGCTCGGGTGCCGCTGGGACACCTTGATCAGAAGCGTCGCGCGGTCCTCGGGCGACATCTTCTCGAGCTTTTCTGCCATTTCATCGACGCCGTCGTCGGCCGCGCCGTCGGTGTGATCACCGGCGTCCGCGCCCTTGCTGACAACCAGGCGCCGTCCCTTCGCTGGTGCCGGTCCGGCTTCCAGCTTTTCGAGTCGCTCGTTGAGCTTCAGGATCGTCTCGCCCTGCTCCTGAATGGTCGACTCCTGGGAGTCGATCTTCTCCAGGTGCTTGGCGATCTTCCCGTCGCGCTCCTCGAGCAGCTTCTGTACTGCTTTCTCGTCCATGCTTACCTCGCTTGCTGTTGGAGCCGTTCCCGAGCCGTCCCCGGTGGGATTGGCGTGACTGAACTCGATGGCCTTCGCCAGGGCCGGGTAGCGCCCAGCGTTGATTGCGGCCTTTTCGATTTCACCCGTCTCGGACAGCGTCAACACTTCCACGTCATCGCCGTCCGTGAGTTCCTTGGTCTCCTCTGTCGCCATATCGACCAGGAGATCGCCGAGCGCACCGACCGCTGCTTTCAGCCGGCTGCTCATCGTCGAGCCGTCCTGCTCGATGCTTTCCTCGTATTTCTGGCTCTCCGCCAGGCAGTTGAGGCTTTCCAGAAGGTCAGCGAACCGAGCGACGCCATAAAGTCCCTTCTTGAGCGTGGGCTCGTCGGACTTCTTCGCACCGCCTTTGCCTTTCGACTCGGCCGCTTCCTTGGTGGTCTTGAGCGCCGCGGTCAGCGCCTGGCACTTGGTCAGGCCGTCAGCATCGAACGCCTTCTTCGCGCTCCCTTCTGCCGGGAAGTTGCCGCCGGCCTTGGATTTCGGGTCGCGACGGTGCATTTCCTTGACGATCTGGTTGTACATCCATTTCAGATCGCCGTAGTTGCATCCTGTCGGAAAGCGACCGCTCGCAGCCCACTGGCTCAGGCGCCGGATCGCGGCCGAGAGGTCGTGCGTCGGATTCTTGGAGCTGTCCTTGATGTCGGAGAGAAACTTCTCCTTCACGGCGCTCGAGAGCGACTTCGCAAGATCCGGGCCCGGTTCATCCCCGGTCGCGGCCGGACCCTGGGCCTCGATCAACGCGGCCTCGGCCTTCTCGATCGCCTGATCTCCGATGCACTTTCTGGCATCGTCTTTTGCAAGGTGGCGATGCTCGTCGATTCCACAAAACCAGTGCTGCTTGAGCAGCCCCTCGGCCGCTGCAAACTCCTGTTCGACTTCTGAGCCGTCGGCTTTGACGACCGTAAAGCGCGCCGTCGGCACACAGGGCGCATCGACAAGGCTGATTTCGTTCGGCTGCGCGGTGTATCGGGTGAAGTCACCGTCCTGCCACTTCTTCACGTAGCGGCCGCCGATTGAGAAGCCGGTGTAGACGCCTTCCTGGCATTTCTTCCACTCGTTGTCGTCCACGATCTGGGCGGCGACATCGAAGGCCTTTTCGGTGTCGTTGCCGGTCAGCTCGGTGAGCTTGCCCGCCGCGACCTTGCCGTGCATGGCGCGGACGTTGCCGACGCTCTTGCCGTCGGTGATCTTCGCGACATCCTCGCTCCAGCTCTTGAAGTACGGCGCCGAGGACTCGTAGTCGAATATCTCGCCGGCGTGATCCGGCACCTCCTGGACCGCGCGGCCGTAGACCGTGCGCGTCGCCTCGTCTACCTTGACCAGTTGCGCGAATAAATGCATGAGAGTTACTCCTCGTCGATGACCGGGATCACGGCACACTCACAGGCCGGATGCGCCGGCGGTCCCATGTCTCCGGACGGAAACGGTGAATTGAATGAAATCTTTCCGACCGATGCGTTGTCGTCGCAGATGTCGGTCCTCGGGTGGATGTTTGAGAGCAGCCACTCCTTGCCGCTCACGACGCCCGACTCCTTCCAGCCGGTCAGGTTGCCTGCCGTATCGGCCCGGGCGACCTCGGTGCGCGCGATCATCTCGGCGCGTGCCGGGCTGAAGGCAAAGCCCTTGACGATCTTCTGCTTGAGCTCGTCGCCGCTCCAGCCTTCCTTCACGGCCTTGGCGACGTAGCCGCGCAGTGCATCGCGCGTGGATTGCGTGATCGCCCACTTCGCCGACGGGTTGTCGATCAGCTCATCGCCGACCCACTTCTTTCCGACCAGCTCTGCCCCGCGGTCCTTGGCGAAGGCAACCGCCTGCTCGTTTGCGAAGTCGAAGACATCCTCGTCGGTGATGCCGACCTGCTTGAGCGCCGCGGTGGCCCCGTCCTTGGCCGCCTCGCCGAGCAGCTTCGAGATTTCCTCGGCGAGCCCGTCGACGTCCTCGAGCCCGATGTCGGTCGCGATCACGCTCGCCACCACATCGGATGCGGATATGGAGCGATCGCCCTCGTCCTTCTGCAGCTTTTCGGCCCGGTGCTTCTCGTAGGTCTCGACGATCTTGTCCGCAATTCCGGGCGCGGCCTTCTTGAGCGTGTGGCTCATCAGCTTCGTGACCTTCTTCTCGATCGCCTGGATTGCATCGCGGTCGCGCTTGATCGGGACAAGCCGGCGCTTTTGCACCGGATCGCCGTTCTCATCGACCTCCGCGGGCGCCGGCTGTGCGCCTGGCGTGAGCTGCGGGGGCGGCGCGGCATCGGGCGCGCCCTTGAAGTCGGTTGTCTTGAATGGGACAAAGCCCTTCGCCGTCACCACGCCGGGCTTGAGCCCGAGCGGCGCGTCACCGCGCTCCTCGCGGATCTCGTCGATCTGGCGGGTGCCGGTCATGACGTTTTCCTTGTCGACCGTCGCCTGCATCGACGGGTCGAGCTCCTTCTGCTCCTTCCAGGCGAAGGCGACGCCCTCGAGCTTGAGGTAGTCGGTGATCACGAGGTTGCACAGATCCTTCACCCAGTTCATGAGCGGGAGCTTGCCCTCGTCCTCGGCGGTCTCTCGCTGGGTGACATCGTTTGCCCGGCTGTGAGCCTTGACGAAAGGCGTCGGCGGCAGGCTGAAGCAGAACATCACCACCCGCGCGAGCCACTCGTCGTACTGGTCGGTGAGCGCGGCCTCCTTCGTGTTTGTGGTCTTCGTGCCGTTCGGGACCATCATCGCCTTCCTGCGATCGGCGGTGTTGCCCGAGAGCATCGAGTTGAACCAGTTGCGGAACTGCTTGATCTGCGCGAGCGTCCAGTCGGGCGGCGCTTCCATGAGCAGATCCGGGGTCGAGCCCTCGGTGTAGTACTGCAGCTTGTGTGCCTGGCGCCTGAGCGCGATCTCGATCGTCACGATGATCTGCTCGACTGGGCTGTAGCCGTAGATCCGGTTCGAGCGCGGGTTGCGCGGCAGGTAGATCAGCTCCTCGGCCGTGAAGTCGACCGCCGGGATGCCCTTGAGGATCTGCTGGTAGGCGGGATCGGGCGGCAACGGTGCGCGCCCGTCCTCGTCTAGGATCGGCTTGAACGTCGCGCCGTCCATGACCTCCAGGCCGTAGGGCTTGCCGTCGCGGCGCGGGCGCACGTAAAGCGCCGGGGCGTCGATGACGAGCAGGTCCTCGAGCAGCATCCGCAGCCAGCTCGACCAGAGCGTGCGTCCATCGGGGCGGCGGAAGAAGGTGCGCAGCTGCTCGACCACCGGGTCATCCTTCTTGCGCCCGCTGTCCTCGTCGACGCGGATCTCCCACTCCATCGCGCAGAGCTGGTCCTTTCGCGTTTCGACCGCCATGCGCACCAGGTCGCAGAACTCGGCAAGGTTCCTGAGCTTCGCGAAGGTGATCAGCTCGCCCGAGCGCGGCTCGATCCAGAGGTTTTGCCCGGGCATGAAATCCCAGGCGCGGCCCTGTACCTGCTGCTCCTCCGGGGCGATCGGCTGGCCCGGGCTCATCCAGGTATCGGGCTTGATCCCGCTCACCGTGTAGCGCAGGCCCTCGACGGCGCGACGCACGAAGCCGGGCGAGAGTTCGGTTTTCAGCGGGTCGGTCATCAATCCATCCCCTCAATCCAGTCCTGCGCGCTCACGGCGGCAGCGGGTGCCGGCTCATCGGGCTTGATTCGCGGCAGTCCCCGCTTGTCGCGGCGCTCATCCTGCTCGCGCATGTCCTCCTCCATCAGGTCGAGGAACCCGAACTTGCCGCCGGTGAGCATTTCGAAGGCGCCGGCGCAGGCATCGACCGCGTCGTCGTGGAGGGATTCGGGAAAGGCCTCGAGCTCGGCAAAGAGCCACTCGTTCCAGGGCGCACGCAGGACAACGACGTTGCCGGCCTCAACCTGGGCGCTAAACGGCGCAAAGCGCGTCAGCTTGTCGCCGGTCTCGCGTCGGGTGCGCACGTTGTGCCCGGCAAAGCGCTGCACGAGCTTCTGCGCCTGGTCCTTGCCGGCCTGGCCAGGGTCCTGCGGAAAACCGAGCGCGACCTCGATGCCGTCCTGGTCGCCGATGTTTTTCATCAGCCGGTCGCGCTTGCCCGGGGCTTCTCGCATCCGAAAGGCGTGCGTGATCACGTAGCGCCCGTCGGCGGCGGCCGCCATGCGTATGCCGACGGTCCAGTCCGGATCGTTCGACTGCGTCTTCGGGGTTGCGGCAAGGTCCCAGTAGCGCGCCTGGCGCCGGAGCGGCGGCGCGGCATCGACGATCTCGACGTTCGCGCGATTGAAGTACAGGCCCGCGGCCGGTCGGATCTTCCAGTTGCCGCCGAGCAGGCGCTCACGCTCGACGCGGGGAAGCGCCTTGAGGTTTGCGAGATAGCCCGGATCCTTCTCGAGCAGCTGCGGGTTGTCGTAGATGCTCGCCGGGATGAAAGTCAGGCTCTTGGGCTCGCACTCATCGCCGAACTCATCGATCAGCGCCTGGCGGCTGCCGGCCCAGTGCAGCGTGTCGTCGATATTGACAAACCAGCGGATCACGCCGGCGCGTTCGGGAATCGGAAAGCCCGTGTCCTGGTCAATCCACCAGGCGATGAGCTCGGCCACCCAACTGTCGGCATCGGGGTTGCAGGTCGCGCGCATGTAGGGCTTCACGCCGCAGGTCGAGCGATTGCGGCTGAGCATGTAGAAGAACTGGCTACGGGTGAAGTGCGTGAGCTCGTCCCAGCCGATCAGGGGAATCTGGGAGCCCTGCCAGTCGTGCTTGTCCTTCTCGTGCTCCATGTGCCCGAACTTGATGATCGCCTTCGTGCTCCCATCGGTCGGCCACACCCAGTCGAGCGGCTGTTCACGTGGAACACCGCCGAGGCTTGGGTAGAGCTCGTGAGCGGTATCCCACAGGCCGCCCGGGTTCTTGATCTGCGGGGTCGTGCGCCGGAAGATCACCGCCGAGAATCCCGGCACGCGGATGTGGCGCAGCGGCTCGAGCAAGAGGCCCATCGTCTTGCCGCCGCCCGCCTGGCCGCCGTAGATCACGATGTCGGCCGGCGAGGACAGGAACTGCTCCTGCGGGCCGGGGTTAGGCCGGATGTCCATCGCGTCCGTTATCGGGCATGTAGAGATGAACCTGCACCGGCTCGCCGTTGGGCCCGCTCAGCTGGTGCTCCTGCTTGTCGCGCCACAGGTCCGGGCGCCGGTTCTTGAGCCAGATGAATGCCGCCGCGGTGTCGGGTGGGTAATGCTTGGTGACCTCGGTCACGGTCACGTCGCCCTGGTAGTTGCTGATATGCACATCCGGGTGGCTGTAGCCGCAGGCGCGCTCGAAGAGGCTGCGCGCGACTTTCGCGTCCGCATCGGCCCGTCCCTTCTTTACGGCGCCCGAAAATTCAGGTTTCTTCTTGATCCATAAGTCGATCGTGCTTGGCGCTACTTCGAACAGGCGCGCAAGATCGTCGTTGGTGGCCCCCAGCAGGCAATGCTGCTCGGCCAAGTGACAGAACTCGGGTTTGTACGAAGACGGACGTCCTCGCGATCGCGTCGCTTTCTTCTTGCGTGTTGAGGCCTTCGCCTGAGCTTTCGCCATTGACCGCGCGCCGTCGGATTGGCGTATTTATGACAGGCGAGCGCTGCTGAGTTAATAGGTGGCGTCTTATAGTTCTTTCTTTATTTTGGTGTTTTAATCGCGGTTTTTTAATTGTTTTTTGGGTCGATGGGTTCAAAAAATAATGTCAACCTTTGGCTGGTGTTGGGTCGATGCGTGATGAGATCCATGCATCGATGTCGCTCTCAAGCCAACCGACGGCACGCTCACCGAGTTTTACGGGCTTCGGGAAATTGCCGCGGGACATTGCCAGGTAAATGGTCGACCGGCTGAGACCAGTGCGAGACTCGACTTCACGGCGTCTTAGAAACCTATGGTCTGGTTTATCACCATCATGAATCTCGAATTCTCGCCCCTCCCATGGACCCTCTTCGCCGCGCGCAAGATTGGGGCCGAAATATTCTGCACAGGTGCGTTTGGGAAAACCATACCGGGATCGCATTCTCCTTTCTATCGTATTTATGATCTGACACACACTGCACCGCGAAAGCCCTACACGGCTCGCAACCTCGGAGGCATCAACACCATCCATAAAAAGGTAATACACATAAACATCTCTTAGCAAAACAGCTGGTTTGTGGCTCATCGGCTCATCCCTAAACGCTTAAAGGAATATAGATGTACTTTAACGCCTCTCTGAACAGTTTCCCGCCAATCAGTAGGTGGGTAGTTTTTCGGTCGTTGTGACAGATCAGTAGGTGGGTAGTTTTTCGGTTGTTGGGTTTATCGGTCTACCTCTCTCTGAGCGGCCCTGAGCGTCATGAAACTGCAGCCAACGCGCTTCTGCGCTTCGCGGGGTTCGACGCCCTGGCGCAGGAGGTCCTTGACCTGCTCCCGTGGACGGCTCGCGGGATCGATCGGGATCCAGACGGTCTCGCCCCCGTATTCCACGGCGAGCTTTTGCGCCGCGGTGATGCCGACCATTTCGGCGAGCTTGGAGCCTGTCACCCGGAGCGGCACGTAGATCGGGGAGCCTCCGCAGGTGCGCATGATGACCGCGGCCGACTCCCGGCCGACGACGACCTCGAGCTCACGCGGCTGCATCGGGACCATCCCCGCCCGGATCATTCGCGGGCGTCACCACCGGTGGATCCTCGGCCGCATCATGGGCGTGGAACACGTAGGCGTTCTCCTCGTCCATCGCCTGGTGCGAAACGAGCCCGAGTTGGTCGCCGAGCTTCTCAGCCTTGTGTAGATCGGCGATCGAGACCTGCAGCCGGTGGCCCTCGAGCTTGCGCAGCGCATGCCAAAGCACGACCTGCAGCTGGTGGTGGCCGTGCTCGAGCTCCTCAATGCGGGCGCGCAGCACCCGCAGGTCCTTGTTCATCTGCTGCTCACGCGCATTGAACGGGCGCCCGGGCACCAGGATTCGTGAGCCGTTATGCGGCGATTGGCTGTCCATTGATCTCCTCCAGGGTGAATTCGACGTCCTCCATCATCCGGTCGGCCGAAAACGTGGGCTTTCGCGTGTCGTAGACGCCGACCAGGTGGAAGTGCCACGGGAGCCGGCGGTTCTTGCCGACGGCGTTACAGGGAAGCGACGTCACGCAGTCGCCGTTTTCCGCGACAAATAGCGCGCGCTTTCCGCCGTGGCTCGTCGCGATGATGTTCACGAGCCTGCGGCGCAGGAGCTCGGCGCTCGCCCGGTAGGCGTTGAGCGATGAGGGATGTCTCTCGGTGGGTTCGGTCATTGGATAGTCTCTCCGTTCTGCTTTGGTTTAACTGTCACGTTTCAACTCCTCTACGATTGAATCCCAATCACGCGGACGCCACAGACGCGCCTGACCGCCGATTTCGGCCAGCCACGCACGCTGCTCGCGGCTCGGGTATCCTTTCTCATTCTTGAGCTCGGCGAATAGGACAACACCATCGCGCGCCAGCACCAAGTCAGGAAATCCCCGCCCGTCGTAGCGGATCGGAGTGCTCCATGACCGCTGCCCGTTACGCTTAGCGACTGGGGCCTTGCGGAAATGCGCCACACGCCAGCCGTACAGCCGGGCGACGTGCACGACGCGGTTCTGAAACGATTCCTCGCTTTCCGTAAAGGGGATTTTTGCGAGAGCGTCTGCGAGCGTCATGCTGCCGCCTCCCGCTTCGCCAAATCTTTCTCACAGATCCGCTTTGCCTCGGCTGCGTCCGTGCTGACCGCGAACAGATCGCGCCGGTGCGTTCCCGGATTGCGCCAGCACTCATACTTCCAGCCGTCGGCCAACTTCACCCGAGCAACCGAATGCGTAGCGTGTCCGGTCTCATCGATCAGCTTGATCGCGAATTGGTCGCCGGGTGTGTACGCCACCCACCTCATGCCGCACCGCTCCAGGCGCGAACCGGGTTGTGATTCCCGTCGCCGCGGATGATCATCGAGGGGAAGAGCTCGCCCTGCGCCACCTCGGTGACCGCAATCACGCCGTGCACGCGCTCGCCGGTCACGGGGCAGACGATCCGATGCGGCACCTCATCCAGGACCTTGTACTTGTGGATCAACTCGTTCACGCGCGCGGTCACCGTCTGCAGGCTGAGGCCGCTTTTCGCCGCGATCTGGGCCCGCGACATCGCGCAGGGGGAATTCGCGACCGTGCGCAACACCGTCGCTCTCCGGGTTTTACCCTTCCCCTGCGCCTCCAGCTTCGCCAGGGCCTCGATGCTCGTGTCTCGCATGCTCACGCATACCTCCTGAGTTTTTCTCCTTTTGGTATTCCTTTTCTCCTGGTGATCAACGGGATTGAAACCGCGTCATCAGGCGTCCAACCGTACTTTTCTAGGCGGGCCCATAGCGCGGCAACAGAAATTCCAGTTTCCTCTGACCACTCACAAAGGAGCATTGTCTTTCCGAGCGCTGTAAGAGGTCTCCTGTCACGGCGATTTCTGCTCTGCGTCGAGAGATCGGCCCAAATGCAGTTCTCCGGCGAATAACCTTTGTTGTTATCCACGCGCTCGAGCGTGTATCCACGTGGCGGGCTTCCCATATCAGCTAGGAAATTTTCGAATTTCTTCCATCTTTCGCAAATGGTTATTCCTCGCCCGCCATAACGTGGATAGGCGGAAACGTTTTCGTTTTCACACCGTGAGCGCATAGCACGCCACACACGATATAGCGGGGTTTTCGAACGACCGTGACGCAGATTGCTCATGCCGCAGCCCTAACTTCTTCTGCGTTGCGCTTGGATTTCTCGCTCCACACAACGCCGTGGTTTGACCCAAAGGCCATCACTAATTCGATCAAATCGCTGAACACCTCCTTCGGGAGATTCCTCGAGGACGGACCGAAGAACACCGTCTCGCCATCGAGGCCTGGCGCTGAGTCCTGGCTCAGGAGATTCGCGACGAATAGCTGCCGCCACTTATCCTCGTCGAGCCAGCGTCCGTGCCACATCACCTGCTTTGCGACATCGCGGATGATCGGATGGAGCTTGTCGTTCTGATCCTTCGTGCGCCTGGGTCGCGTGAGCACAAGAAGCACGGGACCGCGCTCGAGCCCGGTGCGGATCATGCGCTCGGCCCACTTGAGGCCGAAGGCGATCCCGGCCTCGTCCGCGATTTCGTAGCCGAGTTCCTTGCGCCGGCTCACAGGTAGAAGCCCTCCTTCCTGAGCCAGGGCCGGCGCCTGAGCGTGATCGGCTCCCCAGGCGCTGCTGCCACGACGTTTCGCGACCGCCAGGCGATGTAGCGATCCTCGAGCTTGAGCGCCTTCGATCCCGCCCAGAGGATGAATGCCGTCCACAGGGCGAAGAGGAACAGGAAGGCGAAGAAGAGCAGCATGCAAAATGCCGCGATGAGCGCGAAGGCCTTACCGATCATCGAGCGCCGCCGCTGTGGTTGCGGTCGAAGCGCGCGTTTTCGGGCGAGGTTGATGCGCCTGGACTGGATCCCGCGCGTGAACCGTCCGCGTCGCCAGCGGAAATACCAGGTGAGCGCGGTGTAGCAGGACAGGACCGTCAGCACGAAAAGCGCTGCTCCGAGAAACACGATGCTTGCAGGCATGGATCTTCCCTCCCTCATCGGGGTGTGCGTAGAATCTGCTTGGCTTCGGAGATCGCCTCGGCGCGGCTCATGCGCGGCGCGTTCGGATCCCGCAACGGCTCCTGATGGGTGATGGCCGCTACCGGCTTCTCGGGCATCGGAAGCCCTTTGTCCACATGCTCGACGGCGCGGAGATAGGCGTCGGCGAACAGTCGCTCAGCTTGGTCGTAGCTCGCCCGCTCGTAGGACCATTTATCGAGGTACTGCCAGAGGAGAAGCGAGAATGGCGAGCCATCGTCGAGTCGTTGCTTCGCTTCCCGGTGCGTGGGGATCGAAAGACAGAAGCGGCGAAACCTCGGGAGTGATGGCGGCCAGTCGCCTCCGGTCTCGAGGCAGCGCTTGATGCCGTCGCCCAGCTGCTTTTCACTGATGCCGCGAAGGCCGATCAGCCAAGTGTCGTGCGAATCGGTCTCTCCGTACTGCGAGACCCAGGCGTGGCCGTAGATCTCAGCCATGCGGGCCCAAAGCTCGGCGATGTGCTTACGACTGATTCCAGGCATCGCCTTCGCGCTCGATTCGCTCGCGGTTTGCCGCTCTAACCCGTTCCGCGGCAGATAGGTTCCGACGTGTTGCATTTTTTGCTCCCGGGTTTGCCTTCCAGTCTTCGAGGTAGCCCCTGTTGCGTCCGAAGAATGTCGCGGCCTGTTGAACGCTGTCAGTGCCGATGATCCCCTTCGCTTCGCAGTAGGTTTTGTAGCGTGAGACGCCGCTGTAAATCCGCTCCTCCTTCTCCCCGGATTTCAGAAGCGCATTGAGGTAGCGTTGGCAATCTGCCCAGCGCTGCGATCCTTCCCGTTTGGGGTAAATTCTTTTCAGATCAGCGACAATCTTTTCGCCGCGCGTAACACGCGCGTTCTTTTCTTCTTCTGTATCTGACTCTGTATCTGTATCTGACTCTGGGGGGCGTAACGTTACGGTGTCGTTACGCTCGTAAAGTTTGCGCTGTCTGTAGCGACGCATTCTCTCAGCTGCGCTGGGGTCTTTTAAGTCACTGACAAACTGGCGGTTTTCCCAAGCCACAGGAATAAAGTCTTCGTCCACCAGGCCGACTTCCATAAGCCGTCTTTTAACTTCGTCAAGTTCCGGAAGACGTAAACCCAACTTTACGGAAATCTTTCGGGTTTTTAGGTCGCTGTAAGGTTCGTCAAGTAGCCCGGAGCACTTCAAACAGCACAATGCGATGAAGTGCCAACGATCTTCGAATGCGAGAAGACGCAGCTTCTCATCGTCCACCATCTCCGCGTACGCCCTCCACCATGGCATACCTTTAGGCATTCCTTTTCCCTCCTTTGGCCGCCTCGAGCAAGGCATTGAGATGCCCCATGACTTCCGGGATCTGAGCGAGCGCCTGCTCCTGGAGCGTTTTGGAGTCCTGACAGAACCGGGCGGCCCAGAACAATGCCGGCGTCGGATCTTGAAACTTCTCGATGTAGCGCTCGATGATGCCGGTGTCTTCGCGACCCGTCCAAAAAAATGGGCGCCAGGCTGTGCCGCTTGGCGCCCCAGTTGCCCCTGGGAGGTTGGGGTTTTCACACAGGGAGGACTCATGCCAGTTCATGCCGCTCTGTCAGAAGGCTCTGTATTGAGCAGCTCCAGCACCGGGATACCCGTCGCGGCCGAGATCTCATCGAGGCGCTTGAGCGGGATCCCATTGCGGCCCCAGTCGCTGACGGAGGGCTGGCGGATGCCGAGCCGTTTGGCAAGCGCGACCTGGGTGAGGTTCGCTTTCT
>Ga0209918_1000494_pt1 | contig 25776 bp, 23 predicted proteins | sample SalPonD_shore_MG_FD_185712 | JGI IMG/M metagenome (GOLD analysis project Ga0209918, IMG submission 185712) | Salt pond soil microbial communities from South San Francisco under conditions of wetland restoration - Salt Pond MetaG... | ecosystem: Environmental > Aquatic > Marine > Intertidal zone... | reverse complement strand
AACGCATCAGCGCGAATCGACTGTCTCAACGGCCGGCCGGGGGCGACAGCAGCGCGCCGAGCAGCACGTGCACGCCCGAGGACACCGCCGGCGCACCCGTCAGGATGAACAGCGCCGCCAGCCCGACGAGCCAGGGCGTACCGGTGACCAGATAACCGGCCGCCGCGATACAGCCCCACACAAAGGCGGTGAAGATCGCCATGTGCACAGCGAGCGCGATCGCCGTGACGATCACGGCCTGACGGCCCGGACCCATCCGCCGGCGCACATCGACAAAGATACGCACGAACCAGGTCGCCCCGGCCAGCACGGCGGTCTCCAGAGCCGGGTGGACCGCCCAGACCGGGCGCTGCTCGGCGGGCAGGCTCAGGTCCTTGCGCAGCTGCAACAGACCGGAAAGCCCGTAGGCTATCGCGGCGCTGATCAGGACAAGGTGCATGGTCGGTATCGACGGTCGGTCGGACGAAGGGGCAACAACATCCGCGCATTTTACCCCGGCGCCCGTGGCGCGGCGACGACCACGCGGGCCATCCGGGTGCCGGGCTATTGCCTGGAGCGACCGTTGGTGGCCAGACGATAGATGCCGAGGATAAAGAGGACCAGACCGAGCAACGGCAGGCCATACAGGGCGGCCGCGGCCCGCGCGGACGTGCCCTTCATCGACGCCGCCAGCATGGGCGGGACATTCAACAGCACAATCCCTATGGCCATCAGGACGACGGCCGACAGTCGCCGCGAATTCATCTCCATTGAACTCCCCTCCCTGTTCAGACGCCGGCCTTCAGCGCGGCCCCGACCGTTTCATTGTAGCAACCACGCCCTCGGCCGCCACCCGGCGGCGCGCCTTATCAGCGATGCGCCCGGGCCGAACGAAAGTCCGCCGCCCACCCGAGCGACGCCGCCTTGTCACTGGAGACAGTGCCGTCGTCCTCGGCCACATTGTAAATCCCGGCCTCACCGCCGCTGGCGGCCAGACGCGCGGCGTGCGCCGCCGCATCGACGTGCAGCGGCGTACCCGCGGCCGACGGCCCGTCGAAACCGGTCCCGGGTCCGTACAACCGGCCGTAGCGCAGGACCACGCCGGGCATCGACGCGCCCAGTACCTGCGCTTCCAGGCTCGCCACGGCGCGCGCCGTCGGCCCGGATTGCGGGTCGTCCAGTTTAAGGGGCGCCTCCTCGCGGTAGGGCAACGGACCGGGCGCGTAGGCAAAGGCGATGCTCTGCGCCACCAAGCGCCCTGCCCCGGCCGCCTCGGCGGCGGCGACGAGGTTGCGCGTGCCCTCGTCCCGGATGCGACCGTTTCGAATCACGGCCGACGGCATCTGCCCGGGGTCCAGCGCTGGCGGCAAGTCCGTGAGCTGATGGATTACCACCGCGGGGCGAACGTCGCTTAGCGCGTCTTGCAGCGAGGCCGCATCGAACACGTCCACCGCCACCGGTTCGACGCCCAGGTCTCGCAGCATCGCCGCCCTTTCGCTCGAGCGGGTCGAGCCGATCACCTGCCAGCCGTCGGCGACCAACATCGGAGACAGCCGCCGGCCGATGGCGCCGCTGGCACCGGCGAGGAAGATCGTCAAATTCTGGTTGCTCGACACCATTGACTCGGGTGCAGAAGGGCGTGGGGAACCGGCAGACGTGTCGCTGCGGGAACGGAGAACAACGCGCGCATAAAAAAAGGCGAGCCATCTAATGCCTCGCCTCTTTCATCCGGAAGACTCCGAATGTACTTAAGGGTTTTGAACCCTCAACCGGTTCCGAACAGTAGACAAATACGAGAGACAACTTCGGAAATAACCGATGCGACCCACGCACGACTACCTTAACTCATCCCCGGCCCGCCTGTACCAACAGGACTGGCGCGAGCTTTCAGTATAGCGCCTCCGGCGCGGCTGTCAATCGGCGAAAACCCCACTAATTCAACAGCTTGAGCCCGCCCGTCGGCGGCGGCTCAATCGTAGTTGTTCCAGCGGTGGACGCTGAACGGGGCGTTCACGATGGACTCGACGTCGGGCATCATGTTGTCGGCCACCTGCCACTGATTGGTTTTTTTGCTCGGCCCGTTCAGGGGCTGGACGCGCACCCCGGTCGTGCAGTGGGTCATGTAGTTCTGGCGCACCAGCATCATGCGTCCCAGGTAACCGAACACGCGCACGCCCTCGATGGGGATGGCCCGGCTCCACAGGTAGCGCTGGACCTGGATCTGGTTGTTCTGGACGGTCAGGTAGTTGCAGTTGCCGACGAAGATGCCCCCGCGCCGGTGGATGGCCAGCGGCGGCAGGCGCACCCCGATGGTGTTGCCCTCGATCAGGACGCGCCCGGCCAGATAGCGCTGGTGATTGGGGTTGCCCGGGCCGTGGTCGCTGACCCCGACGTGGATGCCCTCCTGCACGCCGTCCAGGGAGTTGTTGAGGATCTGCACGTCGCGCGCCGTGTGTCCGGCGCACACGATACCCTTATAGGAGACGGCCGGGTCCTGCTGGCGCAGGTGGTCGAACCAGTTCACGAACGGCGAGAACCGCGCGCGAAACGACGGCTGTGTGACTATTCGGGTCGCCACCGCCTTGGCGGTGTTCAGCAGCTGCTGGTTGCTGGCCAGCACTTGCTGGCCGACGTGCGCGAGGATCGCATCCTTCCAGCTGTTGGCCGCGACGTGGGAGTCGAACATGATGCGCCGCTGTCCCTGCGTGTCCAGCTGCAGGGCCTTCTTGCCGGCGGTAACGGACTTCTTTTCGAAGTTGCGGACCACGCCGCGGTTGATCAGCAGGTGGCGCGCCCGCGCCGCGAGCTTGGGATCGGCCAGCTGGCGCTCCAGGGTGAACGAGCGCGGCTTGGCCCGCGTGACCAGCTCGTTGTCGCGCACGATGGTATGGTCCAGGTCGGTCAGCAGCATACCGGTCTGGCGGTGGCCGATTTCCAGACGGCAGCCGGTGACACTCGCCCGGCCGCCCTTGCCGCCCGGGTTGCGCACGGTCAGACACGTCGCCGCCGGGCGGGTGTCGTGGGCGCAGCGCAGCGTCGCATTGGCCAGGCTGACCGCGGGGCAGTCGACGAAGGTGAGCGCTCCGCTCAGGTGCTCGAGCTCCTTTTCGCTGCCGACGGCACCGCCCTCGGCATAGAGGTCGGCGACCTGCACACCTAGGCAGCGGTCGAAGATCAGCGCCGCCTCGCGCTTTTTGCACACGATGCGCGTGCCGGGCCCGGCGCCGGTGATCTTCAGATGGCCCTTGCCCGTGACCGTGACCGTCTCGGCGAGCGGATAGTCGCCCTCGCGAAAACACAGGTGCGCGTCGGCCCCGTCGGGGATCTGGTCGAACACCGACTCCCAACCCGGATGCGGAAACACGGTCAGGGTGGCGCAGCCCTCGATGCCGCGCTGACACAGGGCATTCAGGGCGTCCTGGATGGTCTTGATCTCCGCCCCCTGCAGGTCGGGGCAGAGATTCGGGCCCGGATCGATGGGGATGGTCGCCGCGTTCTGCCGGCACAACAGCGCGTCGAGGACTTGGCCGACCGTCGACTGGGGATCGCCCACACGCGGAAAGCCCTCGTCCTTTTCGCCCAGCAGACCCTGCACGGTGGGTCCGTCGGTGGCGCAGTCGTGCAGTGTATAGCACACGTCCCGGGCGCGCAGGTCGGTGAGGGTCGGGAATTCAAAGCGCCGGCAGTCCTCGGCGGGCTCGGGCGTGAAGGTATCGCCGCGGACGGCGCCGAGCACCAGGTAGTGGTGTTCGATGCCCTGGGCCGGCGCATTGTCCAGCAGGGTGTCGCCGGCGCGGTTGACGGCGCGGCGCACCATGGCCGTCCAGTAGTCCCCGGCCAGCTGCGCGGCATCGCCGAGCGCGGCCTTGAGTACGATGGACTCGAGGTTGATCGTCGCGGTGGCGCCTTGCTGGAAATAACCGTGGGCCGCGGCGCCGAGCGAGTCGGACAATTCCACGCCCCGGTCCACACCCTCTTCCAGTGTCCAGTCGCCGCCGCTCTTGGTCAGCGTGCAATAGCCGTCCCAGCGGCGCACCAGCGGGAAGTCGGCCGGCACCGTGTCGGGATAACCGGCCACGAGGCCATGGCGCACCGGGGCGAAGCCGTCGGCCAGGTGGCGCCCCAGTTGCTTTTCGCTGGCAAAGTCCTGGTCGGCGCCGCTGAAGAACTCATAGACCCAGTGCGCGGCGGCGAACCCCGGCGGCAGGTCCTGGTGGTCGTATTGCTCCGCGCCGTTCTCGGCCGACCACTTCAGCGTCACCCGCGTCGGATGGCCGGCGGAATCATACTGCACGTCGTGTATCTCGACGCGAAACAGGTAGTCCTCGAGCGTGTCCTGCAGGGGGATCTCATCGGCACAGGGATCGCAGTGATCGGCCTCGGTGCTGCCCTGGCGCAGCTCGAGCGTCAGCGCCGCGGTGCCGATGCGCGGATTGAGCACGGGGTTGTCCGGGGCCGTGCCCGACAAACACCACTTGACCTGCGCCATGGTCTGGGTGCGGCTGCAGGTATCGGCCCCGTGCAGCCCCGGGTCGCGCAGCGCATCGTCCTCCAGGGCGGTGACGCCGCGCTCCCAGACGTCGAGATAAAGCACATGGTCGCCGTCGGGCATGGGCGCCTGCGGGAAGTCGGCCTGATGGGCGTAGTCGAACAGCCCGTCCTCGGCCGAGCCCGGCCCGGGCAGCACGTCCGCGCCGATGCCCTCGACATAGACACGGCCCCACCGCAGCCGATAACTCGGTTCGCCGCCGCCGTCGCTGCGCGCGACCAGCCCGCCCTCGCGCGGGGTGCCGCTGCCGATGGTGTCGTCGGTCGTGTCGGCCAGGCGGCGTTTGACGATCTCCGCCAGCTCGTTCCAGTCGGCATCGGTGAACATCCGGCCCATCTGCTGATAGACACCGGAGTAGCGTTTCAGGGGCGCAAAGCTGATTCGGGATATTTGTGTTTTCATCGCTGGCTTCCATCGCGCCGGGCTGGCTCAGCCCGGCATATCCAAGAGTCGTGGGTCGGGAATGACGATCGCCTCCAGGCCCACCGGCAGGTAGTCGCGGAGCTTGTCCACCACGGCCTCGCGCAAAAGGCTGATGTGGTCGTCGTGATAGGCGCCCATCTCGCCGCCGTCCTCGGCGCCGGCGGCGATGCTGCGCGGCGCGGCCGGATGCAGCACGGCACAGCCGCGCTCGCCGAAGGCCGCGCTCGTGAATACCGGCGCCTCGCGCGTGAGCGTGCCCTCGGCCAGGCGCAGGCCCCCGGCGGACTGTGCCGGCGGCAGCGCGCTGTAGCGCAGGCAACCGCCGCTCGGGGGCTCGCTGCCCGTGTGGTCCTTGCGCAGCGGGCCGAGGAAAATGCAGTCGGAGGCCTCGAGGGTCTCGCTCAGGGTCTGGCCCAGGACCGTGCAGTACTCCAGGCGGCTGAGCCCGCGCGCGGCCTGCAGCTCGCGGAAAACGCAGCCGCGCGCCGCGATGACCGGCTCGCTCGCATCGATGCTGTGGACCTCGACCTTGCGCGCCGCGCAGCGCTCGAGCTCGATGCGCCCGCTGTCGAGCTGCACGGTGTTCTCCAGGATCAGCCCCTCGAAGCGCCAGGTATGGGCATCGGCCGGTCCGACCCCGTCGTCCTCCTGACCCAGGCGAACGACGCGGCGAATACGCACGGGTTGGAAGCGCTCGGTGTCGAGACTGCGGTTGCGAAAGGTCGTGCGACCGGCCGCCTCGTCGACGATGACCTCGATGGCATCGGCGAACGCGGCGCTCGGCGGGTCGGACCAGAGCACGCCCGGCGCCTCGGGCGGGAACAGCCCCGCACTGGGCACGCTGTAGAGCAGCACGCGCCGGGGATGGTAGTGCCCGCGGCGCCAGTCGCCGCGGCGAAAGTCCACGGTGCGCGGCGAGACATCCTCATAGCTGTCCGGGGAACAGGGCGCGCCGTGCAAACTCGACTGGCGCCAGGTGTGGGTATCGCGGTCGACGGTGCTTTGCCGGGCGGCGGCGTTGGCGCTCGCGGCGGCCACGGCACCGGAACGGCAGCGAAAATCGACCGTCGCGGCGGGCAACGCGGGGTGACGCGCGGCGGTGGGCGGCGGATGATCCGGGCAGTCGCCGGCGTACCCGTAGACGCTGGCCGGCAGCTGCGGGCGGTTGAGCCGCGGGGTGCGCGCCACGCGTTGCCAGCCCTCCTGTACGACGACCTCGAGCTGGGCGATCGCCTCGGCGATCTGCTCGACGACACGCAAGGTCCCCTTGCCCTGGCGCCACGCGATGGCGTTGGCGATCTCCTCGCGCCGCCCGCGCAGCGAAGGCGAGACCAGACGCACGTCCAGCAGATCGGCAAAGTACGGCAACAGCCATTCCTGGCAGCCCTCGGCGCCGGCCTCGGGATTGTCGGGGAAGGCATCGGCCAGACGCTGGACCAGCGTGGCGTAGACCTGATCGAGCAGCACACCGCAGCCCTGCAGGTAGCGTTCGAGATCGCCCGTGTCGCGGTTGCGATAGACCGCCGGGACGATGCCGTAGAGCGCCTTGCCCTGCTCGCTCGGTGCGCTCATGCGCCGGCCTCCCGGTCAATGCACCGGACGCCGCGGTGCCTGGTGTCGTTCGTCATGGTCGTGGTCACGCTGGCATTCCCCTAACCCGTGAAGTCCCGGGCGGTAATGGTCAGATTCGACAGTTCGCGATCGGCGTAGATCACCTGGTCCGGCGCCGGCGAGACGCGCTTGATATGACCATCGCTGCCTCGCACCGGGTGCGGGCGGCGCTCCTCGCCGGCGGCATTGCGAAAGCCGTCCGGGTTGATCCGGCACTGCGCGTTGGCCACGCCCTCGACCGACTCGATCACCTGAAATACGCGGCTTCTAAACAGCGGCTGGCCGAGCGGCGAGACGCGCAGCGCGAAGGCACCCAGCAAGGCCTCGCGCACGCCCCGGCGAACCATGTCCGGGTCGTATTGATCGGTGCGCACGCCCAGCTCGACCTCCGCATCGAGCAGCAGCGAGTCGAAGGCGACCACGCTGACCTTCACCCCGGGCGGGGCGTGCCGGCTCAGGTATTGCTCCAGGGACGGCTTCAGCGTGCCGAGTTCGCCGCCGCCGGCCGGCACCACGGCGACCTTGACGTGCTCGCTGCGCCCCATGCCGGGCGGCACGCGGAAGGCCCGCGCCTGCCAGACGCTGCTGTTGCTCGCGGCGAGGTGGGTGTAGTCGGCGAGCGAGACCGCGCGCCCGAGGGTCAGCACGGCGGCCGGCGCGTTCTCGCGCATGGACTCCACGCCCTCCATGTCGTTGCCGCCGCGGGTCGCGACGGGCTGGACCACGGCATCGAGCAGGTAATGGGGCTTGACCGGCTTGGTCAGGGAATAGGGTTCGAGGTTGCCCGCCAGGCCGGTACCGACACGCGCGGTAATGCGCACGTTGTTCTCGCCGCTGGGCAGGCGCCGGCCGCGTCGACCGTCGCCGAACTGGAACTCCAGCGTACCGTCCTCGTTCATGCGCACCACGTAGTCCGGCGCCTCGGGCGCCGAGTCGTTGAGGCTGGGCACCTGCTGCCAGGTGCGCTCGCCGACGCGCACGACCACGGCCGCTCGCACGCCGGCGGGAAACTCGCTCCCGCCGACGAAGCTGACGTTGTTCGTATCCAGGTTGGCGCTCTGGCCGGACGCGGTCGCCTCGCCCGAGGTCAGGACACGCTCGCTCTGCGTCTGGCCGTGGCCGGCGGGCACGACGTTGGCGTAGACCAGCGTCCGGTGGCGCGTATAGGGCGTCGCGCCGGCATCGGCGCCCGGCTCGCTGCCCGGGAGGGCCGGCGCCACCGTGACATTGGCGCCGTGCGCAGCGGCCTCGACGCGCTTGACGGTCACGGCCATGGCCTCATCGCCGGCGGCCAGGATCAGGCGGCGGCCCGCGCGCAGGGCCTCGGGCACGCCGTCCAGCTGCAGGGGCAGCACGCTGTGGCTCGGCGAGCGTGACTCGGGCGCGGTGAGAAACGCCGCCGTGGTGTTGATATCGTGATCGCGCGGGCGCAGCTCGGTGGCGAAGTTGGCGTACACCGCGCTCACCCGTTCGAACGCGCGCGACAGCATCAGCTTGAAACTGCGCTCGCCCTCCTCGATGGAGGTTATCCGCACCGCGTGGTGGATACCGTCGACGTCGACCAACGCCCAGTCGCCGCTGGCGAGTTTGTCCGGCGAGCCGTCGAACTCCAACGCCTGGGGGTCGGTGCTCTCGACCGTGGCCACGGGCACGGAGCCCGTGGGCAGATAATGGACGGGCGCGGAGGTATCGACATACCGATAGGCCGTGAACTCGTCGCCCGCCGCATCGTTATGGGTGCGCGTATCGAGCCACTCGTCCCGATACCAGTAAAGGCTGTCGGTCCAGACACCCGGAGTCAGGCGCGATGGCGGCACGATGGCGACGTGCTCACCCTCGGCGCCGCCCGGCGCGGCGGCCACCGCCAAATACAGCAGGTCGTCGGTGCTCGGCAGCGACGTCGGGCCGGCGAGGCGCACGCGGTCGCCGTCGACCGCGTCCACGCGCAGCGCGTGCCAGATCCCGTGCGGCGATCGCCAGGCCACCACCGCGCCCGGCGTCAGGCCGTGGCCCGCCTCACCGGTCGGCGCGATGCTCAACACGCCCTCGCCGCTGAGCCGCGGTGTGCGCTTGAACCGGGGTTCGAGCAGCAGCCGCGCCCGGGCATGGGTCAGCGGCGCGGGAAGGCCGCTCGGGGCAGCCCCGACCCTGAGACTCAGTGCGCGATCGCCCCCGGCGATCACGCCACTCACGGTGGCGGCGACGCCGGCCGCGTCGCCCATCCCGTCCAGCGCCTCGGCGGCGAGGACGCCCGCTGCGCCCTCGGAGGCCTCCGCCCCCGCGGCCAACGGAAACTCACAAGTCCCGTCGGAGGCTATCTCGAATTGCCTCTGCGACTGGTCCCACTGGCGCAGGTGCAGCGCGTTCAGGGCGGCGTCGACCTCCAGGTCCTCCAGGGTCTCGAAGATCACGGGGCTGGAGCCGTCCTGGGGCGCGTTCTTGACGGCAAAGCCCGTCTCTACGGTCCCGGCCCGGGCGTCCTTGGCGATCAGCGCGATGGGCGCCGAGGCCGATGCGGGCGGGGCCGGGTGATAGTCCAGCATCTCCACCAGGCGGCGCACCGACGACCACTGCGTGGCGGTGCGCAGGTAGCCCTCGTTGGCGTAGGCATTGAGGTGCTCGGTGAGCACGTGCGTGGAGCGGGCGTAGCTGCGCAGGATCTCCCAGCCGTAATCGCGGCGCTCGTCGTGGTACTGCTGTACCCAGCGCGCCTGGCGCTCGGCCGCGCTCTCCACGGGCGGCACGGCAATCGCCGTGTCCAACGCCTGCCAGGTCGGCTGGCCGCTGCCGTCGTCGAAGGCGTTTCGCATCGCCTGGCGCAGGGTCTCCAGATAGGTGATCGCGTTGCCGTCGACGTAGCGAAAACGCCTCAGCCCGGCGCGGTTCCAGCGCGTCAGGTCCTTCTTGTCGACGAGCTTGCTCATCCGCGCTGCCCCCCGTGCAGGTTCAGCCGGATCATGCCGCGCTCCGGGTGCAGGGGATCGTTGTCGCAGACGCCGACCTCGATGCCGCGCAGGTGAATACGCCCGCTGTCGGCCTGGTCGGGGTAACGCTTGCCGACCCGCTTGAAGCGGTTCAGGCACACCGCCTGCACGCCATCGAGCGCCATCACCGCCTCGATGAGATCGCTGGCGTACAGGTCCTCGCCAAAGGCCAGGCGTCCGGGCTCGAAAAATCCGTTGGCCCCGGTGCCCAGTGTCTCCAACACGGCGCGGCGCGTCTCGGACTGAAAGTAATTGTCGGCGACCGTGACCGACAGGGCGATCTGGATCCCGACCTGGACGGGGTCACGCAGAACGACCTCCTGGCCGGCCATCCGGTAGGCATCGATGTAGGGTCGCAGGACCGTGCGCACGGTCGGTTCGCCGTGCCAGTCGGGCCCGGCCAGCGAGTGCGCGGCGTTGAAGGCATCGACATAACTTTGCAGGGCCGTCAGGGCATCGGCGTCGCCCAGGGCCGCCGCGTTCAGCGCACCGTCCAGCGGCAGATGCTGGTAGGCCATGACCGCGACCTCGACGGTGATCCACGAACCGCTCCAACGGCTGAGCGCCTGGGCGCGGCGCACCAGTGGATGATCGTCGAGGCGCTCGGCGTAGTCCTCGGGCGTAACAATGCGTTTTTGCGTATGCACGGCGCGCGGCCCGGCCGCGCGCGCGGTGTCCATGGCCTCGGGGCGCAGCGTCCAGTGGCGCGCCAAGGCGTCGTGGCGCGCCCGGTCCGCCAGGTCGGGGGCGTTGTCCAGCAGGCGCTGCACCGCCGCGAGGGTCTCGCCCGGATGCGAAAGTTCGTCGGGGTTGGCGATATAGGCGTCGAGGTAGCCCTGCTGGGTCGGCGTGAGCTCATCGCGCGCCGCGGTGTATTGATCGGCATAGCGCACCAGCGCGGCGTGAAACGGGCGCAGGCGTGCGCGGCGCTCGTCGGGGAGCTCGCCCACCGGCCCGGTGGGATCGGGAATGTTCGCTTGCGCCGGCGCCAAGGCGATGGCGTCGTAGCCGATGAACCCGAGCAGACGGCGCACGGACTCGGGCCGGCGCGCCGTCTCCAGGTAGGCCTCGGCCTGGACCCGGTCGAGCATGTCGGAGAGCTGGTCGAGCACGACCGACAGCGCCTCGACGATGACCGCCTCCATGTCGGCCGGGGTCCAGCGCTGGCGCTCGGGGAAGCGCGCCGCCAGCTCGGCGAGTATGAACATGCGAAAGCCGTCGTAGTCGCGCAGCAGCCAGTCGAGGTCGTCGCCCACGGGCGGCGGCGCCGGGCGCGGGGCAACCTCGCGGCGACCGCAGTCGGCGCAGCCGCCGGGGAAGCTCAGTTCAGGTATGGGTGTATCGGCCATCAGCGGTTCCCCCCTACCACGAGTTCGACCCGCTCGGTGTGATTGATAGTGGCCAGGCGGTAGCCGATGGTCACCAGCAACTGCTCGCCGTCTCCGGCGCTGGTCACCTCCACCTCGAGGCTGCCGGGGTCGACCTCGCCGGCGAGGGCATCGATCAGGCTGGCCATGACGCGTTTTTTGGTCAGCTCCCACAGGGCACTGCTGTTGGGTTCGAAGACCAGGGCACGGATACCCACGCCGAACTCCGGGCGGAACCAGCGCTCGCCGGGGTCGGTGAACAGGACCTGCTCGATCTGCTCGCGCACGTGGGCACGCCGCGTACTCGCCTCGGCCCCGTCGGCACCGATGCGCAAGGGAAAACGCATGTAATCGGGGTTGTTCAGGCGTGCACTCATGTCACTGGGCCGTTGTCTTGAGGGTGAGCGCCGCGGGGGTCAGCGGCGGCACGGGCGGGCCCGAGGGCGAGCCCGGGGCGGTGCATACGTGGGTGTGGCTGTTGAACAGGGCGAGGAAGGTCTGGCCCTTGAGCAGCGGCTCGCCGCCGGCGCCGGCGACGGCCACCGACTGACCGTCGATGACGATGCGACTGCCCTTGACCGTCACGCCGGCGGCGGCCATCTCGACCTTGTTGCCGTTGGCGTCCTCGACCGTGGTGCCGCTGGCGTCCATGGTCAGGACGTTGCCGTTGCTGTCCTCGAGCTTGACCGAGCCCTGGTCGGCATCGAGCGTCAGGGTATTGCCGCCGGCGTCGGCCAGGTTGACGCTGCCTTTGGAGTCGATGTCCAGCTCGGTGCCGGCCGGATGTGCCAGGCGAAAGCGCTCCTTGCCCGATTCGTCGTCGAACTGCAGGACATGCCCGCCGGGGGTGCGAATGAGCCGGGTGGTGGGCTCGTCCTTGGCCGCCTCCTCGGGGATATCGCCGGGCTGTTGCCAGAACACGCCCACCCACAGCGGTTTGTCGACGTTGCCCTCCTCGAACTCGACCCAGACCTGGGCGTCGACCTCGGGGACCATGAACAGGCCCTGGTTGGTCAACCCACCGAAGGGCAGACAGGGCAGCGCCCAGCCCGTCTCCTGTTCGCCCAACACCGAGGGCACGCTCAGCTTGATACGCCCGCGCTTGTCGGGGTCCTTGTTGTCGGTCACGAAGCCGCGGTACTTGCCGTAGTAGCGCTGTTGGATCTCCTCTGCAATGTGTTCGACCATCGATTCCATTTAACTGTACCTCTGCAGCGGATTACTGATCCCGCGCGTGCTGGCGCCGTAGGCGTTGCGCAGGAGCGTGAAGGACATGGCGTAGCCATTGGCATCGAACTTGTGCGTGACGGCATCGACATAGTAGGTCCCGCTGTAGCGCTCGCCGACGCCGTCGACGTCGACAGTCTCGGCCACGCGCAGCACGTTGGCGTACATCGTGCCGTCGAGCTCGCCGGTGACTTTGATCTTGAAAGACTGCTCGTTGACCATGCGCTGGGCGATGGCCCGCATCTGCTGTTCGTCGTCGACGCCCTGGCGCTGCGGTCGCCAGACGAACGGGTCCAGAGCCGCGCCCGTGCTGTCGGCCGACTCGGTGCCGAGCAGTGGCAGGTCGGGCTCGACCTCGACCGTCGAGGACTCGCTGCCGGCCTCGGCCGCCACCTGGAAGGCGACGCGGTCGGGTTTGTGACCGTCGTTGTCGATGTCGAACCGTATGCAGTTGGTGTCCTGTCCGGCGTAGACCAGGATGGTCGGCTGCGGCTGGCCGCTCAGGCGCATCTCGCCGAAGTAGAGCCTGCCCTGGTGGAAGATCAACTCGTAGCCGTTGGCCTGGGCCCGGCGCCTGAGAAAGCGGATGTCGGTGGTGTTCTGCAGCAGATCGCGCACCTGCTGGCCGCTGGCCGGCTCGCCCTGGAGACCGACGTGACGCAGGCCGGCGATCTCGCGCACGATCTGACCGTCGCTGATCGGCGCGTCGTGGCCCCAGCGATGATTGACGTGCTGGCGGTCGAGCAGCAACGAGTGGTCCTGGCAAGTGACGGTGACCTGGGCCGAGCCGTGGTCCTGCGGGTAGCCGGCGCGCACCGACTTGACGTAGCCGCTCATCACCTCCTGCGGTCCGGGCCCGCCGAAGTCGGCCTCGATCGTCACCTTGCGCCAGGGCAGGAGGCGCTCGTCGTCCTGCACCGTCCAGACGCCGTCCTCGAGGCGGTGCGTATCGAAGGTCAGGGTCGCCTCGGCAAAATGCTGACGACTGGTCTCGACCTTCACCTCCGAGAGCGCCGGGTACAAGTCGTTCAACTCCCGCCCGTCGATCCTGACGATGCAGGCGGCCGGCTGGCGGTGCGAGTCGCTGAACAGATCGGGCAGACCCACGGCTCAGTCCTGGGCCTTCGGGATGAGGATCACCTCGCCGGCGGCGTCCTCGTCGAGCAGGTGAGCGGCGAAGACGAACTGCGGGTTGGCATCGACAATGCGCCACCACAGCCGGTCGTCGTCGTAGTAGTGCCGTGCCAGGGCGTCGAGCCGGTCGCCGGCCTGCACCTCGTGCTCGATCACCCCCGTCGCCGGGCCGATGGACCGCGGCCGCAGACCGCCGAAGCTCTCGTCGCCTGGCAGGCGCAGGCGCTCGGTATCGCGGTAACGGGACTTTTTGCTCAACATGCGCGCGGCCTGCCGTCAGAACGAGACGTTGAATACGGAGGAGATGGAAGTCGACAACCCGTTGGCCATGTGCAGCTCGGCGCCGGCGAGCTGGCGCACCTTCTCCACGATGTAGAACGGATTGTTGCCCTCGATGACCTGGAAGCTCAGCGTGGCCTGGGCGCGATAGGGGCGCAGCGAGGGCAGGTGTGCGGTCTCGTCGACCTGCACGCTCTTGAGAAACACGGGCAGGATGTGCGAGCCCCATACCAGCAGGAGTACCGAGGGATGCTGGTCGCGCTGGAAGGCCTTCTGCCCCGCCAGGCCCAGGTCGGCGAGCAGCTGCACGCCGCCGGGCGACTGGGCCTTGGGCTCGACCATGCTGCGCAGGGTATCGAGTTCGGGCTCGACGCCGAACTCGCGGGCCGTGACGTGGCCGGGCATGTTCGCGTCGGACATGCGATCGGTCGCATCGAGCAGGATCTCCATGCTGAAGTGTTCCGGGTCGACGCTCACGCCCTGGGCCACGCGCGGGGTCTCCTTGGGCGAGACGAAGTCATAACCGCCGCGTGTGCCCGGCGCACTGCCCATGGTGATGTTGACCGTACGGGTGCGCGAGACGGTCTTGGGGTTGAACTCGAACTCCAGGGCCAGCGGCGGCAAGGACAGCCCGTACTGGACCAGCAGCCCGTGCATGAACTCAGCGCTCATGGACACCTCCGTCGGCGGCCTCGGTGATGCGCCCGCGCACGGCGCGGGCGATGCGCCGGGCGATCACCGCATCGGTCTCGCCGCCGGCAAGCCTCACCCGCGGCACCTCCAATGAAGCGAGATGCAGATCGCCGGCGACGGACAGGCCGGCGAGCTCGCGACCGACCCGTCGGGCGATCGCCTCGGCGCGGGCCTCGTAGCCGGCGGGCAGGCGCAGGTTGAGACGATCGATGTCGACACGGGAGCGCTCGCTCACGGCGAGTCCTCCACGGCGTCGACAGCGGGTGGCAGGTAAGCGGCCAGTGCGCCGAGGTCGGCGCGGCTCAGGCGCCGGTGTTCCTTGGCGAGCTCGCGCCAGATTGCGGTCGCCACGTGTCCCAGGTCGATGGGCTGCTCGGCCTCGGCCGCCAGATACGCGGCATGCAGCGCGGCATTACGGATATTGCCGCCGGTCAGGTTGGCCGCACCGGCCAACCGGTCCAGGTCCAGCTCGGGCGCGCGCGGCGCGCCCGGGGGCAGCATGCGCGACCACAGGCGCTTGCGTGCGGCCTGGTCGGGCCGGGGGAACTCGGCGACGAGCTGGAAGCGGCGCATGAAGGCCGTATCGATGTTGGCGCGCAGGTTCGTCGTGAGGATGATGGGTCCGCGGTGGTCCTCGATGCGCGCGAGGAGGTAGCTGACCTCGACATTGGCGTAGCGATCGCGCGCGTCCTTGATCTCCCCGCGCCGGCCCATCAGGGCGTCGACCTCGTCGAACTGGAGTACCATCTCGCGCCCGTGCGCCGCGTCGAACAGGCGGCTGAGGTTCTTTTCGGTCTCCCCGATGTACTTGCTCACCAGGCGCGCCAGGTCGACGCGGTACAGCGGCCAGCCCAGGTCCGAGGCGATGACGCCGGCGGCGAACGTCTTGCCCGTGCCCGAAGGCCCGCTGAACAGCGCCACCGGCCCGCCCAGGGCGGCCCCGCCCCAGCGCTCGATCACGGTCTCGCGGTGACGGGTCCAGAGCAGGAATTCGCGCAGCATGCGCTCGCGGTCGGGCGCCAGGACCAGGTCCTGCCAGGTGGCCCGTTGGGCGACCAGCCGGGCACCCGGGGGCGGGGCCGGCGGTTCGGGCCAGTCCAGCAGGCGTGCCACCACGCCGGGCGCCGGGCGCAGGGCGGTGAACGGCCCCTCGCCCTCGGGGCGCAGGAGCCGGCGCCGTTCGAGCTCGCCGGCCGGTCCGATCAGGACGTGCAGCGCGCGCATCTCCTCGTCCTCGATCGCCAGCAGCGCCTGGACCAGGGCGGGCGAGGCGAAGGGCTGCGCGGCACCGGGCTGCAAATCCTGATACAGCCAGCCCACGCGCGGGCGTGCCTCGCTGGCCAGCACGCACACCAATATATCCATCGCCAGGGGCGAAAAGCCCTCGGTCGGCAGCCGCGCCCAGGGCGAGTCGGCCCGGGTGCGCAGGTGCTGGACCTCGTGCTGCAGGCTCTCCAGCCGCGAGAGGGTGTCGTTGTCCGGCGGCTGTCCGGCGCGCGAGGCCAACAGGCAGCGCGCCAGCAGCTCGGCGCGCTCCCACTCGAGCTGCATATCCGGATCCCGAATTGGTTCGACGACGGTGTTGATGTCAACTACCCCTGTACAGGCTGATCAACAACGGTTGGCTGCGCAGTTCCACCGGCGGGCGGGCGGGAGTCGGTGTCACCGTGCGCACCGCGTAAAGCAGCCCCTGCGTGGCCGTGGCCCCGCTCGCCAGCGTGAAGGGCAAGGCAATTGATTGCGGAAAGGTGCCGGGCACCGCCCCGGGCAGGTGGTCGGGGTCGATGGCCGTCGAATACGGCGTCACCGAGGTCGGCGACCCGGCGCTTTGCCACCCGGTCTCGCCCCAGACCTGCCAGACCAGGTCCACGGAATCGGCCGTATCGCCCGCCACCCAGACACCGGGCGTGACACCCGGTGCGTCGGCCGTGCCGACGTCCAGGGCCAGGGTGCGATGACAGGCGTCCTGATAGACCCAGCACAGCTCGGGTACCCAGCGCGGGTCGCCGATGTCGACCTCGCGGGCCGGTACCGGCGGCGCCGAGACATTGCCCGCAAAGGCATCGAAGCGGGCGTCCGCGGCCCCCCGTACCTCGTGGCCGATGCTGCCGACCCGCAGCGCCGGCGCGCGGCGCTGCGAGGGCACGATGGGGGCGAGCGCCATCTCGTAGAAGATCGACGGCCGGTAGGCGGTATCACCCTGGGTGGACCAGACCTGATTGAGCTGATCGGCGGGCACGGGATTGAACACCACCTGCAGGCGCACGCTCTCGCCGTTGACCGATACCGCGTCGAGGATGGGTTGTTCGCGAAAGATGCGCATCACCTCGCCGAGCACGCGCAGCTCGTTTTCGCCGGCCGCCACGTCGTCGTCTTCGATGCCGAACGCGGTAATCACGCAGAACACGCGAATACGCCACGGGTCCTGCGGGTGCGCCGCGGCTTCGAAGCCGGAGGGTTCGAAGCGATAGAAGAACAAGTTGAGCCGGTGCAGCGAGTGGTTGTCGGGCACCTCCGCCGGCGCCCCCATGCTCACGCTGATATTGTTCGCCGTCGCGTTCACGCCGTTCTTGACGAACTGCGCGATGGAGGCGCAGACGATCGACAGCGAGGACTCGGGCAAGGCCATCACAGATTCCTCAGGAACAGGCGGCTTGCCTTGTCGCCGGAGGGTCGATCACCGGTGGGTGCCTTGGGCGCCGGCGGCGCCTCGACCAGTACATTCACCTCGCCGATCCGCACCCGCGGCTCCCGGGCGGCAGGCGCCTGCGCCGAACCGGCGGCCGGCCGCGACGCCGACGGGCGCGGCGCCGGGCGTGGCGGGGCGGCCACGGTTGCCGGCGGCGCCGATGGGCGGGCCGGCCGCGTGTCCGGCGCGGCCCCGGGGTCGAGCGCCTCGGCCGGGGCCCCCTGGGGCGCTGCGTGCGCGCCCGGCTCGACCGGCGCGTGCGATGGAACGTCGGCGGGCGCCGCGTCCGTCCGGGGCCGCGGTGGTGTCGGCGCGGGGGTGTGCGCATCGCCGCTTTCGCCGCGCCCGGCCCCGCGCGCCGCCGCACTTGCCGGCTTGTCCACGGGGGCGTCCGACAACGGGCGGGCAGGCCCGGCCGCGACCGGCGTTGGTGGCACGGCGCCCGGGGCCGGCGATAATTCGCCGCCGCGGCGCCCGGCGCGGGCCGGCTCGCCGATGCTCTCGGCCGCGGCCGCGCGGACAACACTCGGCGCCCGGGCGGTGCGGGCCGGTTCCGAGACCTCCCCGGCGCCAACCGGACCGCCGGCCTCATCGACCGGTGCATCGGTCGAGCGGCCATCGCCCGCTCGCGGCGGCGCGGGCGCGCGCGGCGGTGCAGCGATGTCCGCGGGCGTGTGGGACACCGGCTCCGAACTCGACGTAGGCGCCGGGTCGGCCTGCGGCGCGGGCTCGATGGGCGGGGCCGCCCCCGGCGGGGTCGCCAGCGGCGGGACCGGCACGGGCTCGCGTGGGGCGATGCGCGCCTCGCGGCGGCTGTCGCGAATGATGTCGGCGAACACGCCCATGGCGTTACGAGGCACCCGGCAGTGCGTCCGCGCTGTGCATGCCGCGGCTTCGATCGATCAACGACAAATAGGTCTCGCGCCGGTGGCGGGGCAGGTCCAGAATTTCGCGCTCGCTCCAATGATAGGCCGCGGCCAGTCGATGGACCTGGGCGAACAGCTCGCCGACGGGACGCTGCAGCACGACATAAGGGTCGGTCGCCACGCGCTGGTCGGCCCCGCAGTGCGGGCACCGCAGATCCAGCTCGCCCGCCACCTCCGGGACCATGGCCTCGACGGTGGCCTCGATGAGCGAGACCGCGTCGGCGTCGAATGCACTTGGCATCGCTTGGGGATCGACCCCGAGCGGCTGCACGAGGCGCGCGAGCAGCCGTTCCAGGGCGGCCTGCTCGTCGCCCAGATCGGCAATCGCCTCCTGATCGGCGCCGGTGGGCGCGCGCACGCGCACCCGGCCGCAGGAGGTGGTTACCTCCCGCGCCGGATAACCCTCGCCGGCGGGCTTGACCGGCAGGGCCGACGGGCGATAAGCGGTGTCGAATGGCTCTGCGCATTCGCTGCACGAGCCGGTCAACCACACGTCGGTGTCGTCGACGCGCGCGCTCAGAGCGAGCATCAGGAATTGACGGTCGCCGACACTGAGCTGTCGGACGCGCTCCAGATCCGGCCCCGCGCCGGCCAGCGATTCCAGGGCGCCGGCCAGGACGCGGCTGACCCGCTCGGGGTGGCTGGCGGGCCCGGCAGCGGCCTCGGCCAGCGCCAGTTCCAAGGCGCCCGTGAGCGGGCGAAACCGGAAGTCGCGGCGCAAAACGCCGTCGGCATCCCTGAGCCCGCCGGGCAATTCGGTGGACAACTCCTTGACCGTCACCGGCCCCATCCTCAGGTTTCGGTCGGCTCGGTGACGCTGGTATCGCGCTCCCAGCCCTCGTGCTGCAGCGTGATGGATTGGATGCCGACGGTGTTCATGTTGCCGGCGTCGAACTCGGGCAAGGCGTGGTACTCGGAGACCCAGGCGCGGTACAGATGGTAGGAAATCGCCACCGCGCCCTGCAGGTTGAGCACGTTGATCACCACGTCCTTGCGGTAGTTCTTCAGGGACATGGCGGCATTGCCCTGGATGTTGTTCACCAGGTTCGCCCAGTTCTCGAAGACCGGGTCGTGGGTCAGTCCCTGTTCGAGCGTCACCGGCTCGTAGCTCGTGCCGCCGGGCAGGATGCGCTCGTGCGTGGGGTCGCCGGCACTGCGCCACTTGACGGTCTCGGTGGTCTTTTTCAGGACGGTCATCTTTTTAAGGCCGGCGACCGGCTGACCGTCGACGATGACCTGGAACATGAACGTGCGATACGGGTCGTAGCGGTAGGCGTTGACCGTAAACATTGGGGCTGCCATGGCATTAGCTCCTTGGGTTAGCTCTGTCCGACCTTCTGCTGGATCCTCACGATGACGAACTCCGCGGGCTTGAGCGGCGCGAAGCCGACGACCACGATGACCTGACCGCGATCGATATCGCCCTGGGTCATGGTGTCGCCCAGACCGCAGCGCACGAAGTAGGCCTGGTCCGCCGTCTTGCCCTGGAAGGCGCCGCCGCGGAACAGCCCGTTCATGAACGACCCGATGTTCGCCCGCAGCGCACCCCACAGAGGCTCGTCATTGGGCTCGAACACGGCCCATTGAATCCCGTCGTAGATGCTGCGCTCGATGAAGATCGCGGTGCGGCGCACGGGGATGTAACGCCATTCGGGCGAGGCCTTGGTGGCGAGTGTGCGAGCGCCCCAGATGACCGAGCCGTAGCTCGGCAGCTTGCGGATGCAGTTCACGCCCAGCGGGTTGAGCTGATCCTGCTCGAGGTCTTCGACGTGGTATTTCAGACTCGACACGCCGGTCAGCTGGGTCTCCACCCCGGCCGGTGCCTTCCACACGCCGCGCTTGGCATCGGTCCGGGTCCACAGGGCGGCGGCCACGGCCGAGGGCGCGACTGCCACCGTCTTGTCGGCCGTCGGATTGATATCGACGTTGTAGAGCGGGTTGGCCATTTCGACCCAGGGGTAGTACAGCGTGGTGTAGGTCGAAGTCGGCAGGGACAACCCGGTGACGTCACCGGCGTGCTTGAGCTCCTGGCCCGAGGCGACATCGAGGATCAGGACGCGACTGGCGGTGGCCTCGCAGTGGGCCTTGGTCGCGTTGATCACGGCGGTGCCGCTGCTGCCGTCCCCCCAGGCCTGGCCCGGCAGAACGATGATGCTCACATCGCGGACCTTGCGCAGGGTGTCGTCGTAAAAATCGGTATAGTCCTGAGAGCCTGGTGCGCTCGCCGTGCCGCCGGTCGTGCTGTCCAGCACGGTGCCCCCGCTGGGTGTATCGTCGGGCAGTGTGCTGGCCGTGGCGCCGTCCCCAACCGTCACCTGAACCAATGAAGAGTCGTTGTTGACGCGCAGCTCGACAAAGTCGTCGCTGCTGCTGTCCAGGTTCAAGCCCTTGTAGGTTTCCTCGGCGACAAAATTGCCGCCAGCGTCGTGGGTGCCCACTTCGAGGTCGAAGCTGGACCCACCGCTGTCCTGCTTGGTGACGACGTAATAATCGTGGGCCCAGTCGCCTTCGCTGGAGGCCTCGACCGTGATCGCCGGCGAAACGCTGCCGGTGCCGTCGAGCGCGACATCGCCTTTGGTCGGCGTGCCCGAGGCCAGCCGACAGACATAGGCCGCCTTGCCGCCGTTGAGATAGAAGGCCATCACGGCCAGGCCCATGTCATCGTCGGTACCCGAGACGGGCCCGAAGGTCTTGGCGTAGTCCTCGAACTTTCCGATTAGAACGGGCTCGCCGACCGGTCCGCGGTTGGCCGCACCGACAAAGGCCGTGACCGACGTGGAGACGCCCTCGATGGGTTTGGCGCCGCTGGGGATCTCCTCCAGATAGACACCGGGGTGCTTGTAGCTTGGCATTGACGTTCCCTCTCAACAGGTTCGTGGAGGTCCGGTCGAGGGGGCGTCCCGCTGAGACTGCCCGATCGCGCCGGTTCGGTTCAGGTTCGGTTCAGTTCCGCTGCAATCGCTGGGAGGCGGAATAACGGTTTTCTCCGTCGGGGTTCTTGTTCTTGTCCACCAGACCCGCGGCGGCCAGCTCGTCCAGGGCCTCGCGCACCTCCTCAAGCCCGTGCGACAAGGGCAATCCTTGCAGCCACCAGCGCGCCACGCCGAGTGCCGTATCCGACGAGGCCGGATAACGCTCCAGATAATGTCGAATCGTCTCGGCCAGCGGAGACAGCGACGTCTGGTCATCTGCCACGGCGAACTGCCTCCCGGATAATGACGCAAGTATTGAGAGCAATCCGTGTGCCAGAGGGTTCGCCAGCGGCAAGGACCGCGAAACAAGAACTTGGTCACGAAGGGTTCACGACCGGGGCGCGCATGACCCGGCAGGAGCGGGTCGTTGAAGACCCGGGAGCGGGCCGTGATACCCGCCCGGTCCGCCCCGGCGGCGAGGCGGTAGGAGGAAACGGAAGGAAACGAAGGGAAGACGGGGCTAGCGATCGCGGAACGCGTGCCGATCGATACCGTGCTTTTTCAACAGCTTGCCCAGGGCCCGTCGCTCCTTGCCGGCGATCTCGGCGGCCCTTGAGACGTTGCCTCCGGTCGATGACATCAGCAACGAGAGGTAGGCGTGCTCGAATTCGTCGATGGCTCGCTGCTTGGCCGCGCCGAACGGGGCGAACGCAGCCGTGCCCGGCCTGTCGGTCGGCTCGTGCACCGGCGACGACGTGCAGGCACGGGGCTCGCGGCACTCAATGGTAACCGCGCTCGTGCTCAAGTAGGCACGGTGGACGTAGTGCTCCAACTCGCGGGCGTTGCCGGGCCAGTTGCCATTTTGGAGCTCGTCCAGGGCATGTGGATGGAACACCTTGCGCCCCTGCTGATATTCCGCGGCACACTGCTCCAAGAAGTGGGCGGCCAGGCGCGGGATGTCTTCGCGCCGTTCGCGCAGCGCGGGCAGTTCCACGCTGAGCAGGTGCAGACGATAGTAGAGGTCCTTGCGAAACCGCCCCTGTTCGACCGCGCGCGCGAGGTCGACATTGCTGGCGGCGATAATCCTCACATCGGCGCGGCGATCGAGCGCGGCCCCCAGTGGGCGGTAGCGCCGGTCTTCGAGGAAGCGCAACAGGGCCGTCTGCGCCTTGAAGGGAAGCGAGTCCACCTCGTCCAGGAACAGCGTACCGCCGGCGGCCAGTTCGATCAGGCCCGGCTGGGCCGAACGCGCGTCGGTGTAGGCACCGCGCGAGTGGCCGAACAGTTCGTTCTCGACCAGATGCTCCGGGATGGCGCCACAATTGACCGCCTGAAACGGCCCGTCGTGACGTCGGCCCAGGTAATGCGTGGCGCGCGCGGCCAGCTCCTTGCCGGTGCCGGTCTCGCCGAGGATCAACAGGTTTGCGTCGGTATTGGCGTAGCGACGAATAGCGGCCAGGGCCTCCAGGAAGGGCGTCGAGTCACCTATGAGATTGACGCGAAGGCATACCTCGGCCAGCGCGGGGTCGACGCCCGGCGCCGCCCAGGCGCAGCGCAGGCGGTCCAGGCGCATTTGCAGTTCGGCGTCGGTATTGGGCCACATACAGACATCGAGGGCGCGGTGGCGCATGCCCGGCGCGGTCAGAAACTCGCGCGAATCGGTCAATACCAGGTGAATCGGCTCGCCTTGGGCGATCAGGGAGGAGAGACCGGGGTCGTCGCGCTCGTCGTCCTGGACATAGAGCACCCGGATGTTTTCCGATGCCGAACGGTCCGACCAACGGCGTACCCGTCTTACATCGTGACGGCCCATGTGCTGTACGCTGGATTGCAGGGAGTCGACGGCGCTGGAAGCGGCGAAAGACAGGAGCTCGATCTGCATGGTCAGCCTTCCTTAGCAAGGACCGTGGGGTTTCGAGGCATCGCCCGCCTCGGCGAGGCGTGACGACGATTCAAGCATAGCAGCGCCGGCGCGCCGCTGAGAAGTGAAATTTCCGTATTGGCGCGGGCGTGAATGTCAGTACATTCGCACGTGCTAACGTTCCAGGGCCGCCGGGACCCGGCCCCGTGCGCGGCGGCCTGCCCCGGGTGACTGCATGGCCGCAATCACGGCAGGCAGGTCGCGCAGTCGGGTACAGTGCGCATCGGCGCGCGCGCAGCGTTCCCCTTGATGTACGGGCAGGTAAACGCTGTGCAATCCGGCCGATACCGCCCCGTCGATATCGGTTCGCGGATTGTCCCCGACGAACACGCACTGGTTCGGCGGGCGGTTGAGACGCGCACAGGCGAAATGAAATATGGCCCGATCCGGCTTTCGCCGGCCGACGGCGCCCGGAAAGACCCGGGCATCGAACAGGGGCGCGATCCCGATGGCCCGCAACTTGCGCTCCTGAAGGGCCGCCTTGCCGTTGGAGACAAGACCCAGCTGCAGGCCCATCGACTGGATCGCCTCCAGTGCCCCGAGCGCGCCGTCCTTGGGAAGGGAACACGCCGGTAGATGGCGCTCATAGTCGGCCAGCAATTGTTCGGGCGTCCAGGCGCCCAGCGGCAATTCCTCGTACAGCGAACGGTAGACGGCCTTGATCCAGTGTCGACCGTGGTCGTCGAGCTCCAGGAATCGGTCCACATAGCGCCGGGCCCGCGCGCCTGGCAGCCCAAGGCGCTCGTGTGCCTGCCGGGAGACGAACAACGCCAACGAGGCCTGACGGTCCAGCAGTGTGTCGTCGAGGTCGAACAAAACAGCCCGAAGCATCCTCGCCCTCCTTTCAGACACAGACTATAGGCGCGCCCGGCTGGCGCGCAGTGCCGGGACCGCGGCAAAGACCGTGTCGACCGACGCCTCGCCGAGCAGCGAGAAGTTGCACACCACGACATCGAACGACTCGCCGAGGGTGTGCGTGTTCAGTTGGTCGAAGGGGGCCCCGTGGAACTCGCCGCCGCCCGCGCGCCGCCTCGATCAATGCGGCGGTGGCGTCTACGCCGACGACCCGCAGGCCCCGGGCGGCAAGCAGCCGCGCCTCGGTGTGCCGATCGCCCAGCATCGCTCCCCTCGACCGTGGAACTGGCCGGCCCGCTGTGTTCGAGCGAGTCGGGCCCGCACCGTCTGCGGCCCCCGCACCCGGCTCCCGAGGCAGACCCGAGTGCCTAGAGCACCCGTTGGTCACCGGGCGATAGATAGCCAGGACGACGAGCGCCAGGCAGAGCAGCGGCAGGCCATGCCGGGCGGCCATGGTCCGCTCCGAGGCCCCCTTTATCGACTCGGCCAGCATGGGTGGGGCGTTCAACAGCACGATCCCGATGGCCGTCAGGACGACGGCGGACAGTCGCCGGCGCTCACCTCCATTGCGCTCACCTCCTTGGCGGACACGCCGACCTCGGCGGACTGCGCCGGCTCGGCTCGGTCCGGCCCCTTCAAGCACCCGGCCTCGCCGCCCTTCACCGCACCCAGTTTCGGGCCTGCAGCTCGTCGTTGAGCCGCTGCCAAGCCGGCTTTTGCGTCCCGTCGTGGTGGTTCAGCCCGAGTGTCCAGAGATAGTATTTGAATTCGGTGGCATACGGGCTGGCCGACATACCGTAGTCGATGACCCATTGGTCGGCCGTGGATTCATCGACGTCATATTGCCAGGCGAAGTCGATGACCGCGATGCGCTCGCGCCAGGTGTCCCAGGCATCGAACACCGCCGAGACGAAATCGGCCTGGCGCGCCGGGCTGCTGTCGTTCACGGCGCTCGCCGGATAGCCGCACTCCTGGAGGACGATCGGCTTGTTCGCAATCACGCTGGTCATGCGGTCGAAATCGGCGGCGACCGAGGAAGGCGCGCGGACGGTGAAATCAGCGTTGAGGGGATAGTATGTCAACGCCGCCTCGTCCAGGTCGGGCAGCAGCTGCAGGTACAACGGCCGCACCGCCGGGCCGGTCAGGGCCTTGAATTGCACGATGCTGCTCACCTTGACGTCGGCGCCCCAGAGGCTCCTGATCTTGGCCTTCGCCGCAACGAAAAAGGTCTGCCACTGCGACCACCGGGTCGCGTCGGAGCCCAGGGTGGCATCAACCTCGTTGCCGACCTGGATCCATTTCAGTCTGCCGCTGGCGTTGAGCGTGGCGAGTTGGCCGTGCAAGTGGACGAGAAAGTCTTCGAACGCGGTGATCACTGCCGGGTCATCGAAGGCCTTGCCGGCCAGGTCGGTCGGCAGGCGCGGCCCGGCTGTATCCAGCGGGCGCAGCACCAGCGTGAGGTCCCCGGCGTAATAGGGGTAAAAACTGTCGATGGTGGCCGGCAGCGTATCGTCGTAATGGCCGACGGTCGGCTCGAGCGACTGCCAGTCCAGCGAGACGCTTGACTCGCGAACGCCCAGCGCCATCGCCTGCTGGTAGGCCGTGGCGAAGGGAATGCCCGGCACTTGCCGCACGTGCAGCCCGAGGATGCGGCCGCCCTGGGCCGGCGGCGCGGTCGGCGTGCCGGACCCGCCCGACTTGCAGCCGGAGAGTACGAGGGCCAACAGGAGTGCGATCAGGGCCTTTTTCATCGCGGGTCCTTGCGGGATAGACCGTGTGCGGGTTGAGGGCCGTTCAGCCCCGGTGCCCGGGGAGGCGAGGCCGCAGTGTCCGGCCGCGCTCGCCCCGCGCCTTGTCACCCGGGCGGGCCGTGTCCGCTGCACGCCAAGCTTCGCACACGCGCATGGAAGGAGCCGGCGGCCGGCGGCGCCACTGACACCTGCGGCGAAGAGCGGCCGTTCATGCTCGCCTGTCACGGCAGTCTACGCTAACACAAAGGCACAGGTGCCGCCCTCAGGAATAGCCTAGGCACAAATGTAGGTTGCGCGGGTTTCCATTCGCGGAGTAGCTTAGCGGCAGAAGAACCGGCGCTAATTCCGACACCCATTGAGTGGAATTGAACCGCGCCGCTGGTACGTGCGCTCGGCATCGCCGCGTGTAGCCATTCGGCCAACGCCGATCGATCGCGCAGCCTAGCCGCCGAGGTGAGCGCACCCGCTCGCTTGGC
>Ga0209918_1000493_pt1 | contig 25778 bp, 21 predicted proteins | sample SalPonD_shore_MG_FD_185712 | JGI IMG/M metagenome (GOLD analysis project Ga0209918, IMG submission 185712) | Salt pond soil microbial communities from South San Francisco under conditions of wetland restoration - Salt Pond MetaG... | ecosystem: Environmental > Aquatic > Marine > Intertidal zone... | reverse complement strand
TCGATAAGACCGCTGTGGGCGATCGCGTGCTCGAATTGTTCGTGCAGGTCCAGGCCGCGCACGTCCCCGGCCAGGCGCTCGATGAGCTCGGCGAAGCCGCTCAGGGCGTTGGTGGCGCGGGCGGCCAGCGCCTTTTCCCCGATGATGGCCTGAGCGGATTGCCACAGGGAGACCTCGTTGACCCTGGCGTACTCGCGCACCGCCGCCAGGGTGCGATCGCCGATGCCGCGCGGGGGCGTGTTGACCACGCGCTCGAAGGCCGCATCGTCGCCGCGGTTGGCGATCAGGCGCAGGTAGGCCAATGCGTCCTTGATCTCGGCGCGTTCGAAAAAGCGCAAGCCGCCATAGACGCGGTACGGCATGCCGGCGTGGATCAGCGCCTCTTCGAAGATGCGCGACTGGGCGTTGGATCGGTAGAGAATGGCGCATTCGCTGCGCAGCCCGCCCTGGTCGACCCATTGGCGAATCTGGTCGACGACGAAATGCGCCTCGTCGAGTTCGTTGAAGGCGGCGTAGAGGCGAATAGGCTCGCCCTCGGCGCCCGCGGTCCACAGCTGCTTGCCCAGGCGCTCGTTGTTGCAGGCGATGAGCGCATTGGCCGCGGCCAGGATGTTGCCGGTGGAGCGGTAGTTCTGCTCCAGGCGGATGGTCAGCGTATTCGGGTAGTCGCGCGTGAACTGGTGGATATTCTCCACGCGGGCCCCGCGCCAGCCGTAGATGGACTGGTCGTCGTCGCCGACGGCGAACAGGCGTGCGCTCGGCGCCTGCGCCTCGCCCGGCGTGCCGGCGAGCAGGCGCAGCCAGGCATACTGGATGGTATTGGTATCCTGGAACTCGTCGACCAGGATGTGGCGAAAGCGCTGGCGGTAATGGGCGAGCACGTCCGGGCGCTTGCGCCACAGTTCCTGCGCACGCAGCAGCAGCTCGGCGAAATCGACCAGCCCGGCACGCTGGCACATGGCGTCGTAGTGGCGGTAGATCTCGATCATGTGGCGCAGGTAAGGGTCGCCGTGGTGCTCGAGATGCTCCGGGCGCTGACCCTCGTCCTTGCGGGCGTTTATATACCACTGGGCCTGCTTGGGCTGCCACTGCGTCTCGTCGAGGCCGAGTTCGCGCACCGTGCGCTTGACCGCGCGCAGCTGGTCGTCGCTGTCGAGGATCTGGAAGCCCTCGACCAGGCCGGCCTCGCGCCAATGCATTCGCAGCAGCCGGTGGGCGATGCCGTGGAAGGTCCCCACCCACATATGGCCGACCGGCACGCCGAGCAGCTGCTCGATGCGTGCGCGCATCTCGCCCGCGGCCTTGTTGGTGAAGGTGACGGCGAGGATGCCGTAGGGCGAGACGCCTTCGACCTGAATAAGCCAGGCGATGCGGTGGACCAGCACGCGCGTCTTGCCGCTGCCGGCCCCGGCGAGCACCAGGACGTTGCCGTCCGGCGCACAGACCGCCTCGCGCTGGGCGGCGTTGAGAGGATCGACGATAGGGGAGATATCCATCGCGGCATTTTAACAGGCCGGCGGGCAAACGCAGCGCGTTACCGGCGCCGCGGCATAAGGGTGCACCCCGTCACGCGCCGGTTGCCCGGGGCCCGGTATGCGGCTCGCCGCTTGCCTGGGCCCGGGGCGACGCTACACTGGTTGGAGAGGTCGAACATGGAAAAACAGACACTTGAGCAGCCGCCCGCGAGCGGCGCGGAGCGGCGCGGGGATGCGGGTAGGCGGGTGCTCCTGGTCAGCGCCGACGAGATGGCGCGCCTCCAGATCGGCGGGCAGCTGCGCCGCTTCGGCCTGACCGTCGCCACGCGCCCCAGCGGCGCCGATCTCGAGGCGGCCGTGGCCGAGGAAAGACCCGATGCGTTGATTGTCGATATCGACACCCTGGGCCTGCGGGCCCAGGCGGCACTGGAGGCGGCCCGGGCCGGCACGGGCCCGCACCCGGCCTCCATCGTGCTCTCGGCCGATACGGGCCTGGCCCAGCGCCTGGCCGCCGTGCGCTCGGGGGCGGGCGCGTATCTGGCCAAGCCCCTGGAACTGACCCAGCTGCTCGATACCATCGAGTCGCTGACGACGGACCCACAGACCGAGCCCTATCGGATCCTGATCGTCGACGACTCCAGCGAGCTGGGCGCGCTGCACGCGCACATCCTGCAGGAGGCGGGCATGGACGCGCGCCTGGTCTCCGACCCCGGCCAGGTCATCGGGGCCATGGACGAATTCAACCCCGAGCTGATCCTGATGGGCGTCTACATGGACGAGGTCAGCGGACCGGAGCTGGCGTCGGTGATCCGCCAATACGACAACTACATCGGCACGCCGATCGTCTTCCTCTCGCCCGAGACGGACAAGGACAAACAGCTCTCGGCGCTGGGCCGCGGGGCCGACGACTTCCTGACCATGCCCATCGCCGCGGCGCACTTGGTGGCGGCGGTACGCACCCGCGCCGAGCGCTACCGGGCGCTGCGCTCGTTCATGGTCCGCGACAGCCTGACGGGGCTGCTCAATCACACCAGTCTCAAGGAACGCCTGGACGTGGAGCTCGCCCGCGCCGCGCGCCAGGGCTCCCCGTTGAGCTTCGCCATGCTCGACCTCGACCACTTCAAGAAGGTCAACGACCGCTTCGGCCACCCGACCGGCGATCGCGTCCTCAAGAGCCTGGCCCGCCTCATTCGCCAACGCCTGCGGCGCACCGACATCGTCGGGCGCTACGGCGGCGAGGAGTTCGCGGTGATCCTGCCCGACACCGACCTGGACACGGCCGCGTCGATCCTCGACGACCTGCGCGCCGACTTCGCGGCGGTGCGCCACCGCGCCGGCGGCGCCGAATTCCAGATCACCTTCAGCTGCGGCATCGCCGCCTACCCGGCCTACAACGAGGCGATCGCCCTGAACGACGCGGCCGACAAGGCCCTGTACGCGGCCAAGCACGAGGGACGCAACCGCATCGCCCGCGCGGCGCCGTGAGGCCCCGGCGCTACGCAACGCGGGCGCGAGCGGCTACAATGGGTGCCCGCGCCACCAACCGATCCGACGCGCTCCGACCATGACCCAAGCCACGCCCTATGAACGCCTCGGCGGCGAGGCCGCCCTGCACCGCCTGGTCGAGCGCTTCTACGACCTGATGGACAGCGAGCCGGAGGCCTACGCCATCCGCAAGCTGCACCCGGCGGACTTGAGCGGCTCGCGCCAGAAGCTGGTCGAGTTCCTCTCGGGCTGGCTCGGCGGCCCGCCGCTGTACATCGAAAAATACGGCCACCCGCGCCTGCGCGCCCGCCACCTGCCCTTTGCCATCGGCGCCGCCGAGCGCGACGCCTGGATGCGCTGCATGGACCAGGCGATGCTCGATACCGGCCTCGACGAGGCCCTGCGCAGCGAGCTGCACGCGGCGTTCTACAAGACGGCCGATTTCATGCGCAACCAGCCGGAGGTGGGCGAGACCAACGTCCTTCGCATCCAACGATAGTCGCGGCGGCGGCGGTTTCAATACGATGCGCGGCTATGGTTTAATGTCTGGTCACTGCACTTGAGCCTCGCCACGAAGAAGGCCTATGCGCGTTAGCCGTTTTCGTCCCTCATGCACCTGGCCCCTGTCACTGCTCATCTGGGCATGGTCCCTGGGATTGGCTCTGCATGCCGCGCCCGCTGACGCGGCGCAGCGACAGATCCAGGCGCCGCGCGAGTCCTCGGTCACCACCGCCGACGGCATCGAGATACCCTATACCGCCTACGCCGGCGCCGGCGCCGGCGATCGCCTGTTCATCTGGCTGCCCTCCGAGGTCGGCCCGCAGGACTCCGAGCGGCAGACCGCGCAGCACCTGGCCGCGGCCGGGGTCACCGTCTGGCTGGTCGACCCGTTCTCGGGGCGGTTCCTGCCGGTGGCGCAGAGCAGCATGGACAAGGTCCCGGGCGGGGATGTCGCCGCACTTATCGGCGCAGCCCGGTCCCAGGCCAAACGCGTCTACCTGGTGGCGACGGCCCGCGGCGCCATCCCGGTCCTGCGCGGCGCGCGCGCCTGGCAGCAGACACACCCGGAGCTCGCGCCGCTGGTCGGGGTCATTCTGCTCGGCCCCAAGTTCTTCGTCGAAACGCCCGATCCCGGTCAGGCCGCCAAACTCATGCCGGTCGTCGAGGCAACCAACCTGCCCGTTTTTGTGATACAGGCGGTCAAGTCCCCCTGGCGCTGGAAGCTTGACCGCACCGTCCCGGGCCTGGAGCGCGGCGGAGCGGAGGTGTTCGTGCGCCTGCTGCCGGGGGTGCGGGGTCGCTTCAATTTCCGTCCCGACGCCACGCCGGCCGAGCAGGCGCTGGGTCGACGCCTGCCGCAGCTGGTCGCCGGGGCGGCCGAATTGCTCGATACCATCCCCGCGCGCCGGCGCCCCGCCACCGCTCTGCCCGAGGCGCCGCCCGCCATCCCCGCGGGCCGCAAACCGCACGATCTCAAACCCTTCGCGGGCGATCCGACGCCGCCGCCGCTGTCGCTCGCCTCGCTCGACGGCAAGCACCGTTCGCTGCACGAATATCGCGGCCGCGTCGTGCTGGTGAACTTCTGGGCGAGCTGGTGTCCGCCCTGTGTACACGAGATGCCGTCCATGCAGCGCCTGGAGGAGCACATGCGAGGCAAGCCCTTTACGATCCTTGCCGTGAACATGGCCGAGACGCCAGAGACCGTAAGCGCTTTTCTGCACACGAAGGTCAAGGTCGATTTTCCGATGATGCTCGACCGGCAGGGTAAGGCTCTGCAGGCGTGGGGGGTCTTCGCCTTTCCGACCACCTACGTGGTCGACCGCGAAGGCAAGATCCGCTACGCCGTGTTCGGGGCCTTTGAATGGGACGACCCCGCGGTAGTCAAAACGCTCGAAGCGTTGATGCAGGAGCACTGACGGCCGTCATCGGTGCCGGCAGGCTTGCCCCATGATGAACAACGCCCGCAACCACTCAAAAAGGACCCGCCATGCCTGATACTGACTTAAGCGATATCGGCGCCTGCGTCTTCGACGCCTACGGCACGCTGTTCGACGTCCATTCGGCCGTGGGCGCCCTGCGCCCGCGCCTGGAACCCAAGGCGGACGCCGTCTCGGCCGCGTGGCGCGACAAGCAGGTCCAGTACACCTGGCTGCGCAGCCTGATGGGGCGGCACGAGGATTTCTGGCAGGTCACCGGCGAGGCGCTGGACTATGCGCTGGAGCAGCAGGGCGTGGACGATGGCGAACTGCGCGAGGCCCTCCTGCAGGCCTATCTGAAACTCTCGCCCTACCCGGAAGTGCCGGCGACGCTGGCCGCGCTGCGCGAGCAGGGCCTGAAGCTCGCCATCCTGTCCAACGGCAGTCCGGCGATGCTCGAGGCGGCGGTGAACAACGCCGCGCTGGGCAAGGCCTTCGACGCCGTGCTCTCCGTGGAATCGGTGGGTATCTACAAGCCGGACCCGCGCGTCTACCAGTTGGCCGTCGACGAGCTCGGCGTGGCGCGCGAGCGTATCGCCTTCATGTCGTCCAACGCCTGGGACGCGGCCGGGGCGGCGAGCTTCGGCTTTCGCGTGGTCTGGGTCAACCGCTTCGGCCAGCCGCGCGAGCGCCTGCCCGGCGAGCCCGCCGCGCAGCTCACCGACCTCGCCGGACTGCCGGCGCTGTTGGGAGCTTAGTTGGCGAGCCAGTCGCGGGGCTGGAGGAAATACTCGTACAACCGGGCCTCGGGCGTGCCCGGCTCGGGCGACCAGTTGTAGCGCCACTTCACCAGCGGCGGCAGCGACATGAGGATGGACTCGGTGCGCCCGCCGGTCTGCAAGCCGAACAGGGTGCCGCGGTCGTAGACCAGGTTGAATTCCACGTAGCGCCCGCGCCGGTAGAGTTGAAAATCGCGCTCGCGCTCGGCGTAATCGGTGTCGCGCCGGCGCTGGACGATGGGCGCGTAGGCCGGCAGGTAATGGTCGCCCACGCTTTGCATGAACGCGAAACAGCGCTCGAAACCCCACTCGTTCAGGTCGTCGAAGAACAGCCCGCCGATGCCGCGCGGCTCGTCGCGGTGCTTGATGTAGAAATAGTCGTCGCACCACTGCTTGTAGCGTGGATAGACCTCCTCGCCGAAGGGGTCGCAGGCGGCCTTGGCCGTGCGATGCCAGTGCACGGCGTCTTCCTCGAAGCCGTAGTACGGCGTCAGGTCGAAGCCGCCGCCGAACCACCACACCGGATCGGCGCCCGGTTTTTCGGCAATGAAAAAACGCACGTTGGCGTGCGAGGTCGGCACGTAGGGATTGTGCGGATGGATCACCAGCGACACGCCCAACGCCTCGAAGCTGCGCCCGGCGAGCTCGGGTCGGTGCGCCGTGGCCGAGGCGGGCAGGCCGGGGCCGTGGACGTGGGAGAAATTGATCCCCGCCTGTTCGAAGACCGCGCCGCCGGCCATGACGCGCGAGCGCCCGCCGCCGCCCCCGGACTCGCGCTCCCAGGCGTCCTCGGCAAAGGAGCCCTGGCCGTCCTCGGCCTCCAGGCCGGTGCAGATGCGGTCCTGCAGATCCAATAGGTAGGCCTTGACGGCCTGCACGTCGGGTTGGCTCACGGTCATCGCTTTCCTGTTGCTTGGCGTTCAGGCCGGGCGCAGCACGCGGCCCGTGGCCGCGTCGCGGATCTCGCTCGGGCGCTCGCGCCCGCCCAGCGGCCCGTCGAGTATGAAGTCCAGGCCGCCCTCGAAGGCGGCGGCCGCCTCGGCCGCGCTGCGCGCCGGCGCCTCGCCGCTGCGGTTGGCGCTGGTGGACACCAGGGCGCCGCCGAAGGCCCGGCACAGGGCCGCGGACGGGGCGTGGGCGGTGACGCGCACCGCCACGCCCGCGTGCGCGCCACGAATCCACTCGGGAACCCCGGGGCGGGCGGCGACCACCCAGGTCACCGGACCCGGCCAGCTGGCCCGCAGGCGCTCGGTGGTGGCGGCGTCCGCCGCGATGAACGGTTCGATCTGCTCGAAATCGGCCGCGATGAGGATGACGCCCTGTGCGCGCGCCCGGCCCTTGAGCTCAAGGATGCGCTGCACGGCCGCCTCGTTGCCCGGGTCACAGCCCAGCCCATAGACCGCCTCGGTGGGATAGGCAATCACGCCGCCGGCACGCAGGACCTCGGCCGCCCGTTCGATGGCCCGGACGAGCGCCGGCGCCGCGCTGTCGCTCCCGCCCGCCGCGCTCACGCGAAGCCGAACTCCCCGGCCCACTCGCCGCCGCGATAATCGATGCGCAGCCAATGCGGCACGTAGGCCTCGGGCCGGGCGATGGGAAAATCGGTCAGCGGCGGCGCCTCACCGCCCTCGGCGACCGTACAGCCCCGGGTCATCACCGGGCGAAATCGCACGTACAGGCCGTCGGCCACCGCCACCGCGTCGGCGGACTGCTCGCCGCGGTGAAAGCGCACCTGCTTGCGGATGAGGCAGCTGAAGTACAACTCCATTTCGGCCACGAGGGGCGCCGATTCACCGCGCAGGGCGCGCTCGGCCGCGGCGCTCAGGCGCACGGCCACGGGACGGTTGTTGACGCTGATGGTGGTTTCCATGAGATCCCTTTTCCCGGCCCCGGCGCTCGAAACGGTCAGGGCCGAATCTGCAAGAGTCCGTAGGGTACCGGCCCGGCGCCGGTGTCCGACTAATTGTCGGCTTCGGATTCGGGCTCGGTTTCCATCGGCTCGGAGAAGTTGCAATCCTTTTGCGGACAGACCTTCTCGGTGCCGCGGCGCTTGGTGGTCTTGATGGTGAGCATCGGCCAGCCGCACTTCGGGCAGGGCTCGTTGATCGGCTGATTCCAGACCGCGTACTTGCAGTCCGGATAACGCGAACAGGAATAGAACACCTTGCCGTAGCGCGACTTGCGCTTGAGCATGCTGCCCTGGTGGCATTCCGGACACTCCACACCCGTATCCTCGGGCTTTTCCAGCGGCTCGATGTACTTGCAGTCGGGGTAGCCGCTGCAGCCGATGAACTTGCCGTAGCGCCCATGGCGGATGATCAAATCCGAGCCGCATTCGGGGCACTTGCGCCCCTCGATGACCTCCGGCTCGGCATCGCGGTCCTCGCCGATGTTGCGCGTGTAGTCGCACTCGGGGTAGGCCGTGCAGCCGATGAAACGTCCCCGGCGTCCCAGGCGGATCGACAGCGGCGCGCCGCACTTCGGGCAGGTCTCGTCCATGGGCTCGTGGGTGACGTCCTTGCGGTCGACGTTCTTTTCCTTGTCCTCGACCAGATGCTTGAACGGGTCCCAGAACTCGCGCATGACCGGGATCCACTCCTTCTCCCCGCGCGATATCTCGTCGAGCTCGTCCTCCAGGCGCGCGGTGAAGTCGTAGTCCACGTACTGGGTGAAATGCTCGGTGAGGAACTTGTTGACGATGCGCCCCACGTCGGTGGGCATGAAACGGCGCTTGTCCATCACCACGTATTCGCGGTCCTGCAGCGTGGAGATGATGCTCGCGTAGGTCGAGGGCCGGCCGATGCCGTGCTCTTCGAGCGCCTTGACCAGGCTGGCCTCGGTGTAGCGCGGCGGCGGCTCGGTGAAGTGCTGCTCGGGGCGGACCTTGTTGAGGTCGACCGTCTCGCCCTCGGTCAGCGCCGGCAGCATGCGGTTGTCCGAATCGTCCGCCTTGGCATCGTCGACACTCTCCTGGTAGACGGCCATGAAGCCGGGGTCGACGATGACCGAACCGTTGGCCCGGAAGACGTCGCCCTCGCCGGCGGTCAGATCCACCGCGACGGTATCGAGCGTGGCGTGGACCATCTGGCAGGCGATGGTGCGCTTCCAGATGAGGTCGTAGAGGCGGGATTGATCCTTGGTCAGGTGCGACTTGATCGACTCGGGGTCGCGCAGCACCGAGGTCGGGCGGATGGCCTCGTGCGCCTCCTGGGCATTCTTGGACTTGGTCTTGAACGCACGTGGCTGCGCGGGTACCTGATCCTGGCCGAAGCGCTCGGCGATGTAGGCGCGGATCTCGTCCAGGGCCTCGTTGGCGAGGTTGACCGAGTCGGTACGCATGTAGCTGATGAGACCGACGGTCTCGCCACCGATGTCGATGCCTTCATAGAGCTGCTGGGCCGAGCGCATGGTGCGCTGGGCGGTGAAGCCGAGCTTGCGCGAGGCCTCCTGCTGCAACGTGGACGTGGTAAAGGGCGCGGCCGGGTTGCGCTTGCGCTGCTTCTTCTCGACCTTGGCGATTTCGAGCTTGCCCTTCGCCTCGTCGAGCACGCGCTTTTCGATCTCGCGCGCCTTGTTCTCAGAGTCGACGGTGAACTGGGTGAGCTTCTTGCCCCTGGCGTGGGTCAGCTTGCCCGCGAACTCCTGGCCCTGGCTGGCGAGATCGGCCTCGATGGTCCAGTACTCGCGCGGCTTGAACTTTTCAATCTCCAGCTCGCGCTCGACGATCATGCGCAGGGCGGGGCTCTGCACGCGCCCGGCCGACAGTCCGCGGCGGATCTTCTTCCACAGCAGCGGGGAGAGGTTGAAGCCGACGAGGTAGTCCAGCGCCCGGCGCGCCTGCTGGGCATAAACCAGGTCCTTGGACAGCTCGCGCGGATGCTCGACGGCATCGTTGATCGCGCGCTTGGTGATCTCGTGGAACACCACGCGCCCGACGGTCTTGTCCTTGAGCAGGCCGCGCTCCTTGAGGATGTCGTACAGGTGCCAGGAGATGGCCTCGCCCTCGCGGTCCGGGTCAGTGGCCAAGTACAGGGCGTCGGATTTTTTCAGGGCCTTGGCGATCGCGTCGACGTGCTTTTCGTTGCGCTCGATGATGCGATACTTCATCGCGAAATCGTGCTCGGGGTCGACCGCGCCTTCCTTGGGCAGCAGGTCGCGCACGTGGCCATACGAGGCGAGGACCTCGAAATCCTTGCCCAGGTATTTCTTGATGGTCTTCGCCTTGGCCGGCGATTCGACGATTACCAGACTCTTTCCCATGGGGGGTCTCAATCAAAAACAATGCCCGCCGGGGCGGGCATTGTGGTGTGAGTGACGGCCTGCCGCCTCAGTGGAGCTCGCCCACCATCTCGTCGAAGACGAGATCCTCCATCCAGGCGAACGCCGCCTCCTGACCGGGCTGGTTGAACATGACCATGAGGATGACCCACTTCAGTTGGTCGAGGTCGATCTCCTCGTTGTCCAACGCCATGACGCGGTCGATCACCAGTTCGCGCGTGAAATGGTCGAGCACGTTCACCTGTTCCAGGAACAGTAGAAAGCCCCGGCTGTCCGGGTCAAGTTTTTCGCACTCCTTGTCGGTATAGACGCGCAGGGATTGGCTCCTGCGCACCGGGGGCGTGTCCGGATCGTTCTGCATGCCTGCCAGGCCTTCGAGCCAATCGAAGGCCTTGCCGATCTCGGCCTGGCTGAAGCCGGCCTCGCGCAGCTCCGTGCGCAGCGCTTCCTCGTCCGTGCTGAACTCTATTTCATCATTCATATAGTTTTCAAATAGATACATCAGCACGTCGAGCATGTTCTCTTTCATTACAATTCCTCGTCGGTAACTCGACAATAATGGCCAGTCGCATCCGACACGACAAAACCATGCAATTCGAGTACCAACAGCATGGAGCAAACCGTGTCCGGCGTCAATCCACTGCGCTCGACCACCCGATCCACCGCCGTCGGGGCATCGTCCACCGCCGCCAGCACCCGGCGCTGGTCCGTATCCAGCGCGGCGCACGGCGCCGAACCCGACGCGGCCTCAGTGGCCTCGACGGCCGCCTGCAGGTACTGGCACAGGGGCCCGAGCTCCTCGAGCACGTCGGCCCCGGCCTCGACCAGCTTGGCTCCCTGGCGTATCAGCGCGTGGCAACCGCGGGCCAGCGGGTTGTGGATCGAGCCGGGGATCGCGAACACCTCGCGGCCCTGGTCCATCGCCAGGCGCGCGGTGATCAGCGAACCGCTGCGAAGCGCGGCTTCCACGACCAGCGTCCCCAGGCTCAGGCCGCTGAGAATGCGATTGCGCCTTGGGAAGTTGCCGGCATTGGGCGGCGTGCCGGGCGGAAACTCCGAGACCAGGGCGCCGCGCTCGATGATGCGCTCGGCCAGGGCGCGGTGGCGAGCCGGGTAGACGCGGTCCAGGCCGGTACCGGCCACGGCGATGGTTGTGCCGCCGGCCTCCAGGGCGCCTTCGTGCCCCGCCGCGTCGATGCCCAGGGCGAGGCCGCTGCTGATGGTCAGACCCGCACCCGCCAGGTGGCGGGCGAAGGCCCTCGCATTCTCGCGCCCGGCGTGGCTGGGATTGCGGCTGCCGACCAGCGCGAGCTGGGGCATGACCAGACAGGTGGGGTCGCCGCGCACGAACAACAAGGGCGGGGGATCGGGGATTTCGTGCAGCAGCGGTGGATATCGCGGGTCCAGGAGCGTCAGGGCGTGAGTGCCGCTGCGCTCCAGCCAGCTCAGATCGGCCTCGCTTCGGGTCCAATCGGGCGCGGCCAGGGCGGCCCGACCGGCCGGACCCAGGCCCAGGAGGCGGGCGGCAAGCCCCGGCTGTTCGAAGGCCAGGCGCGGCGTGAGCTCGGCGGCGAGCAGGCGTTGTACCGCAACCGGCCCCAGGCCCGGCGTGCGCACCAGGGCCAGCCAGTCGAGCAGGCCTTCGTTGGAAGGGGGATCGGTATCGGTTCGCGCATCCATGCCCGCGGGGAACGTGTGGCGGGCGGCCAAATCCCTGCGGCCGCAACGCCCGCGCCGACATCACCCGCAGGGGCCGACGCGACTGAATTGAATATTAAGGCTAGCCGGTTCGCCGGCGCGGGGCAATGCCCGCGCCGGGCTACGGGTTCTTGACCTGGTCGTCCACGTGCAGCGGGCGCAGGGCGCGCATCACCAGGGCGTAGCTGACGCGGTCGAAGACCCGGAACACCATCAGCTCGCCGGCGCGCTCGTTGGGCAGCTTGACGGTCTCGTCGCCGCCGACCACCTGGTCCCGCACCGTCGGGCCGGTCTGATAGATAGCGAGGACGTTGCCCGGTTTGAGCCCGGCCTGCTCGCCGCGGTCGAGCACGACGATGGCGTACTGGCCGATCTGGGAGACGCCGTTCATCACCGCGATGATGTGGCCGTTGACCTTCTGCTTGGGCGCGCGCGGCAGGTAGTTGAACGTGGTCTTGTGTTCCTGGGCGGGCAGCAGGCGATCGCCGTCCAGGGTCTCCAGGCGCGACTTGGTGATGTCGAGCGTGGCCGGATCGCCGGTGCGGATCAGGCGGGCGTCGGCCAGGTGCTTGGCCTGGTAGCCGAGGATCTCGCCGGTCTCGGCATCACGATAGGCATCGCCCGGGCGCACGATGTCGTAGCTGCCGTGCACCGGCGATTTGAGACCGCGCGCGTAGATGCGATCGCCCGCCGCCGTGGCCAGGTGTTCCTCGTAACTCGATACGACGTAGGGCGCGTCGTCGAGCTCCTTCTTGGTCACCACCCGGGGGTTGGACAGGAAGGGGCCGATGACGCTCATCGGCAGGGTGTTGATGGCACGCTTGAGCGGCTGGACGCGCACCTTGGGCTTGAGCTTGACCGTCTTCAGTCCCTTGGGCGCCTCGGCCTCCTTGGCGGGGGCGGACGGCGCCCCCGGCTTGCCGCCGCGCTCCAGGCGCAGCACCGGCTTGCCGTGCTCGTCGTAGTAGAGGGTGATCACGTCCCCGGGATAGATCAGGTGCGGATTCTTGATCTCGGGGTTGATCTGCCACACCTCAGGCCATAACCAGGGATCCTTCAGGAAACGCGCCGCGATGTCCCACAGGGTGTCGCCTTTGACAACCACGTAGCGTTGGGGATAATCGGGTTTCACGATCTTCGCCGGCACGGGCTCGGCCGGCTTCATGGCCGGCTTCGCCGGCTTTTTCGCCGGGGCGGGGGCCGGTGCCGGCTCGGGCTTGGGCGCCGGTTTCGGCGTGCTGGCGCAGCCGGCCAGCCAGAGTCCGGAAGCGAGTATCAGGGCAGCGGACTGAATCCAGGGTTTGTTCTTGAACATGCGTTTCCCTTGGTGGAGACCGGCTCCGAAGCAGTTTAGCCCAACCTGTGTCGACCGCCAAAGCGCGGGACTTGAGCACTCGGTTTTAGTGTTATCATAACTTTAGCAGTTGTTTCTACAAATTTACTACAAATATTGACGGAAATCACATGGCAAAACTGGAAATATTGCATTTTCCCGACGATCGGCTCCGGACCAAGGCGGCCCCGGTCGAGCGCGTGGACGATGCCGTTCGCCAGCTTGTCGACGACATGTTCGAAACCATGTACGACGCCCCGGGTATCGGCCTGGCGGCCACGCAGGTGAACGTGCATCGGCGGGTCATCGTGATCGACGTCTCCGAGGACAAGACCGAGCCCCACGTCTTCATCAACCCCGAGATCCTCACGCGCGACGGGGTGGAGGAGACCGAGGAGGGCTGCCTGTCGGTGCCCGGGATCTACGAGAAGGTCCAGCGGGCCGATCGCGTGCGCGTGCACGCCCAGGGCCGCGACGGTGAGACCTTCGAGCTGGAGACCGACGGCCTGCTGGCGGTGTGCATTCAGCACGAGATGGACCATCTCGAGGGCAAGCTGTTCGTCGACTACCTGTCCGAGCTCAAACGCCAACGCATCCGCAAGAAGCTGCACAAGCACACCCAGCGCGTGGCCCTGTAGGGCCCGCCGCCGCCCGCGCCACCCAACGCCCCCTGGAAACCGAGCCCCGACATGGCCGCCCCCTTGCGTATCGTCTTTGCCGGGACCCCGGAGTTCGCCGCCAGCGCGCTCGCCGCGCTGATGGCCTCGCCCCACGAGGTCTGCGCCGTCTACACCCAGCCCGACCGGCCCGCCGGGCGCGGCCGGCGCCTGGTGGCCAGCCCGGTCAAGCGCCTGGCCGCCGAGCACGGCCTGCCCGTGTGCCAGCCGGCCAGCCTCAGGGACGAGGCCGCCCGGCAGGAACTCGCCGCCTGGCGCCCGGACGCCATGGTGGTCGCCGCCTACGGCCTCATCCTGCCGCCGGCCGTGCTCGCCATGCCGCGCCTGGGCTGTTTGAACATCCACGCCTCGCTGCTGCCGCGCTGGCGCGGCGCGGCCCCCATTCAGCGGGCCATCCTGGCGGGCGATACCGAGTCCGGCGTGACCATCATGCAAATGGACGCGGGCCTGGACACCGGCGCCATCCTGCACAAGGTGGCCTGCGCCATCGGCCCCGAGGACACCGCCGGCGATTTGCACGACCGCCTGGCCGGGCTTGGTGCCGAGGCCATCGTCCAGACCCTCGACCGGGTGGCCGCGGGAGCCGTCGAGGCCGAACCGCAGGACGACGCCCTGGCCACCTACGCGGCCAAGCTGGACAAGGCCGAGGCCGAGCTGGACTGGCGCGAGCCGGCCGCAGACCTGGCCCGCCGGGTGCGGGCCTTCAACCCCTGGCCGGTGGCCCATACCCAGCTGGATGGCCGGGTCCTGCGCATCTGGTACGCCCACGCCCTGGCCGATGGCGGCGGCGAGCCCGGGACCGTGCTGCGGGCCGAGCGCACGGGCATCGAGGTCGCCTGCGGGGCGGGCCGGCTGCGCCTGGAACGCCTGCAGCTGCCGGGCGGCAAGCCCATGGACGCGGCCGCGGTGCTCAATGGCCGCCCGGAGCTGTTCCGGCCCGGCACGCGGCTGGGAGCATAGGCCCGTGGCCACGCCCACGCCCCGTGCGGCAGCCGTCCAGGCCCTGGTCGCGGTCATCCGCCAGGGGCGATCGCTGACCAGCGCCCTGCCGGCGGCGCAGGCGCCGCTGGTCGAGGCGCGCGACCGCGCCCTGGTTCAGGCCCTGGCCTACGGCGTGCTGCGCTGGTATGTGCGCCTGGACGCCATCCTCACCCGGCTGGTCACGCGCCCCCTCCGGGCCAAGGACTCGGACGTGCGCTGCGCGCTGCTGCTGGGGCTGTACGAGGTGATCTATCAGCGCACCCCCGATCACGCGGCCGTCTCCGAGGCCGTCGCACTCGCCGGCCGGCTCGGCAAACCCTGGGCCCGGGGCCTGATCAATGGCGTGCTGCGCGGCTTTCTGCGCGAGCGCGAGGCGATCGCCGCCGCGGTCGATACCGAGCCGGCCGCACGCCTGGCCCACCCGCCGTGGCTGCTCGATGCCCTGCGCGCCGACTGGCCGCAGGACTGGGAGTCGATCGCGACGGCGAACAACGCCGCCCCGCCCATGACCCTGCGCGTCAATGCCCGGCGCGGCTCGCGCGAGGACTATCTGGACCGACTGCGCGAGGCCGGACTGTCCGCCCGACCCGCCCCGCACGCCGCCATGGGACTCACGCTGGACGAGCCCTGCCCGGTGGAGCGCCTGCCGGGCTTTGCCGAGGGCGAGGTCTCGGTCCAGGACGCGGCGGCCCAGCTGGCCGCTGAGCTGCTGGACGCCCGGGGCGGGGAGCGCGTACTCGATGCCTGTGCCGCGCCCGGCGGCAAGAGCGCGCACATTCTGGAGCGCCGGGCGGACCTGGCCGAGCTGGTCGCGGTCGACATCGATGCCGAACGCCTGGCGCAGGTGGAGCAGTCGCTCTCGCGCCTGGGCCTGTCGGCGACCCTGCGCGCCGGCGATGCCGCCGAACCGCAGGGCTGGTGGGACGGGCGCCCGTTCGATCGCATTTTGCTCGATGCGCCGTGCAGCGCCAGCGGCGTCATCCGCCGCCACCCCGACATCAAGGTGCTGCGCCGCCCCGCGGACCTCGACGCCTTGGTCGCACGCCAGCGTTGTATAATAAAAGGCGTCTGGTCGATGCTGCGCCCGGGCGGTATGCTTGTCTATGCGACGTGCTCGGTCCTGCGGCGGGAGAACTCGGAACAGGTCCGTCGTTTTGCGAGCCAACAGGCCGATGCGACGCCGGTCGCGATGGCGGCGGCATGGGGACACGCCACTGACGCGGGGCGCCAGGTTCTGCCCGGTGAGGACGGGATGGATGGTTTTTTCTACGCTCGCCTGCAAAAACAATAAACAAGAACGGACTCGAGGCAGGCGCTTCCCGTGGCTGGCGATGGTCGCGCTGTGCCTGGTGCCCCTGGCCCCCGCACGTGCCAGCAACCCGGCCTTTCAGATAGACCACGCCGGCACGACGCTCGATGGCGACGTCTACCACCTGAACGCCAACATCAGTTACCGGTTTTCGCAGGACGCCCTGGAGGCGCTGCGCAACGGGGTGCCGCTGACCATTCAGCTCGACATCCAGGTCTATCATCAGCGCTGGTGGTGGTGGGACAAGGATCTGGCCAGCCTGGTCCAGCGTTACCAGCTGCAGTATCACGCGCTGACCAAGCGTTACATCGTGCGCAACCTCAACAGCGGGGGCCAGCACAGTTACTCGACCCTGGGCGGCGCGCTGCACGCCCTGGGCGATATCCGCAAGCTGCCGATCCTGGACAAGAATCTGGTGTCGGCCGATACCAGCTACAAGGTCCGGGCCCGCGTACACCTGGACATCGAGGCCCTGCCGGCACCGCTTCGCCCCTTGGCGTACATTTCCTCGGGGTGGCGACTGGGTAGCAAATGGTACACATGGTCCTTAAAACGCTGAGGCGCATGTTCTCCGGCAAGACGCCGGTGCTGCTGCTCCTCGCCCTGCTGCTCGCCTCGCTCTACCTGATGAGCGGGGCGACGCACAACTCGGCGCTGTTCTCGCGCCTGTACTCCGTATTGCTCGGCATTAACGGCCTGGCGATCGTGCTGCTGGTGGCGCTCATCGGCAAGCACATGTACCGCCTCGTGCAGCAGTACCGAGGACACGTGGCCGGATCGCGCCTGACCGCCCGGCTGGTGATCATGTTCATCGTGCTCGCGGTCACGCCGGTGAGCGTGGTCTATTACTTTTCGCTGGATTTCCTTCAACGCGGCATCGACAGCTGGTTCGACGTGCGCGTGGAAAAGGCGCTCGACGACTCGCTCGAGCTCAGTCGTACCTCGCTGGACGTGCGCATGCGCGAGCTGCTGCGCCAGACCCGGCAGATGAGCCCGCAGCTGGCCAACACGCCCGACTCCATGGCGGCGCTGGCGCTGAACGACATCCGCAGCGACAGCGACGCCACCGAGCTGACGCTGTTCAGCCCGAACGGGCGGATCATCGCCTCCAGCGGCACCGACACCTCCAGTATCGTGCCGGCGCGCCCCGACGATGCCACGATGCTCCAGCTGCGCCAGGGCAGCGACTACGTCGGCCTGGACCCGATCCGCGACTCCGGCCTGCACGTGCGGGTCGCGGTGCGCGTGCCCAGCCCCAACCCGGTCGGCGAGTCCCGCGTTCTGCAGGCCCTCTACCCGGTCACCGACCGCATGAATACGCTGGCCAACAGCGTCCAGGCGGCCTACGCGCAGTACAAGGAGCTGGCCTACCTGCGCAAGCCGCTGAAGTACAGTTTCATCCTGACGCTCTCGCTGGTGCTGCTGCTGAGCCTGCTCACGGCCGTCTGGGCGGCGTTCTTCTCGGCGCGGCGCCTGGTCGCGCCGATCACCGATCTGGCCGAGGGGACCCGGGCGGTCGCCGCCGGCAACTACGACAAGCGCCTGCCGCTGCCGGGCAAGGACGAACTGGGCTTTCTGGTGCGCTCGTTCAACGAGATGACGCACAAGATCGCGCTGGCCCGCGATGCGGCCGCCCGCAGTCAGCAGCAGGCCGAGGCGCAACACGCCTATCTGGAGGCCGTGCTGGTACGCCTGTCCTCGGGCGTGCTGACCATCGACCGCAATCAGGTGCTGCACACCAGCAACCCGGCGGCCGATCAGATCCTCGGTGTCGATCTCGGCGCCTTCGTCGGACGCGGCCTGGACGAGGTGCGGCGCGAACATCCGCACACCCGGCACTTTATCGACGCCATCGCGCCGCACGTGGTCGAAGGCGAGCAGGAGTGGCGCGACGAGATCATCCTGTTCGGCGCGGGCGGGCGCCAGGTGCTGATGTGCCGCGGCACGCTGCTGCCCGACGTGGCCGATGTCAGCGCCGGACACGTCATCGTCTTCGACGACATCACGGCGCTCATCCAGGCCCAACGCGACGCGGCCTGGGGCGAGGTGGCCCGGCGCCTGGCCCACGAGATCAAAAACCCGCTCACGCCGATCCAGCTCTCGGCCGAGCGCCTGCGCCACAAGTACCTGGGCAAGATGGACGAGAAGGACGCCGACGTGCTCGACCGCTCGACGCACACCATCGTCCAGCAGGTCGAGGCGATGAAGGAGATGGTCAAGGCGTTTTCCGAGTATGCACGCATGCCGCGCCTGGACCTGGAGCCCATCGATCTCAATGCGGTGATCAACGAGGTGCTCGACCTGTACCGCGGCGAACGCTCGGTGAAGTATCTGGTCAACCTCGATGCCAAGATGCCGCGCGTGGAGGGTGACATCGGGCGGCTGCGCCAATTGCTGCACAACCTGATCAAAAACGCCCTGGAGGCCATGGAATCGCGAGGCGATGCGCGCCTGTCGGTGACCACCCGCTGCATGGAAGAGGCATCCTGCCGCTTCGTCGAGGTCCGGGTGCAGGACAACGGTCCGGGCATCCCCGGCGAGATGCTCGGTCAGCTGTTCGAGCCCTACGTCACGACCAAACCCAAGGGCACCGGGCTGGGCCTGGCGATCGTCAAGAAGATCGTCGAGGAGCACGGGGGACTGTTGTGGGCCGAGAACCCACCGAGCGGCGGGGCGCTCGTCGTGATCCGCCTGCCGGTTCTGACGTCCAACCGCGGCGACGATGAGAGCGATCTCACGCTCGCCCTGGTCAACCACAAGGGAAACGACGATGCCGCTGCCTGAGCAACAGGCCTCCAACGGCGCCGAACGCGACAGTGAGAACAGCGCGCCGTTCATTCTGGTCGTCGACGACGAACCGGATATCGGCAGCCTTCTCCAGGAGATCCTCGAGGACGAGGGCTACCGCGTCCAGGTGGCCCAAAGCGGCCAGGCCGCGCGCCAGGCCATGCGCGCGCACCGGCCCGATCTCGTGCTGCTGGACATCTGGATGCCCGATGTCGACGGCATTACGCTGCTCAAGGAATGGTCGGACGAGGCCGGCCTGCCCATGCCGGTGATCATGATGTCCGGCCACGGCAGCGTGGAGACCGCCGTGGAGGCCACGCGCCTGGGCGCCTACGACTTCATCGAAAAGCCGCTGTCGCTGGCCAAGCTGCTGGTGACCGTCGAACGCGCCCTGGAGGCCGAACGGCTGCTGCGCGAGAATCAGGGCCTGCGCCGCCAGAGCCACGTCAGCGCCGAGCCCATCGGCAAGGGCGTGACCATGCAGCACCTCAAGGAACAGATCCGGCGCATCGCCCAGCACGAGTCCTGCGTATTGATGCAAGGCGAGCCGGGCAGCGGCGTGCGCCTGCTCGCGCGCTACCTGCACCAGTCCAGCACGCGGCGTGAAGGACCGTTCATCGAGGTCAACGTGGCCGCTCTGAGTGGCGCGGGCGCGGCGGCCGAGCTGTTCGGCAGCGAGGACGGGGACCGGGTGCGCTTCGGGCTGCTCGAACAGGCCAACGGCGGGACCCTGCTGCTCTACGACATCGCCGACCTGTCGCCGGAGCTGCAGGCCAAACTGGCCAGCGCGCTGGAGACCAAGGGCTTCAAGCGCATCGGCGGCACCGAGTCCATCCCGTTCAGCGTGCGGGTCATCGCCGCCACCCATCACGACCTCAGCGCGCGGGTCGAAGAGAGGCTGTTCCGAAAGGACCTGTTCTATCAGCTCAACGTCGTGCCGGTATCCGTCCCGCCGCTGCACGCCCACCGCGAGGACGTGCCCGAGCTGCTCAACCACTACCTCAACCTGTTCGTCAACGAGGACAAGCTGCCCTATCGCAGCTTCACGGTCGCGGCCCAGAACCGCCTTCGCAACTATCACTGGCCGGGCAACGTGCGCGAGCTCAAGAACCTCGTCCAGCGCCTGCTGATCGTGGGCACCGGCCCGGAGATTTCGCTCGAGGAGGTCGACGCGGCGCTCGGCAACGCCCCGCGCCCGATGGGGCTGGCCGCCTCCATCGACTTCGACCTGCCGCTGCGCGATGCCCGCGAGCAGTTCGAAAGGGCCTACCTGGAGCACCAGCTTCGCCTGGCCGACGGCAGCGTGGTGAAGACGGCCCAGGCGGCGGGCCTGGAGCGCACGCACCTGTACCGCAAGCTGCGCGCCCTGGGCATCGATCCCAAGCATCTGGACAATGAATAACACCGCCGGGCGGCCCCGGGCGAGGCCGGGGACGGCGACGCTGCACCCGGCTTTTGTTATTATCCGTCCCACTCGCGAGCATCGGGTGAGCCCCCTATGAAGATCATCATCCTCGGCGCCGGCCAGGTCGGCTCGTCCCTGGCCGAGCACCTGTCCAACGAGGCCAACGACATCACGGTCGTGGATAACGAGGAGCAGCGCCTGCGCGCACTGCAGGACCGGCTCGATATCCGCACCGTCTGCGGCGAGGCCTCCCATCCGGAGGTGCTGCGCCGGGCCGGCGGCGAGGATGCCGACATGCTCATCGCCGTGACCAACAGCGACGAAACCAACATGATCGGCTGTCAGGTCGCGGCCACGGTGTTTCGCACCCCGACCAAGATCGCCCGGGTGCGCGCCCAGGAATACCTCATCCACCCCGAGCTGTTCTCGCCCGAGGCCCTGCCCGTGGACGTCATCATCAGCCCGGAGCAGCTGGTCACCGATTACATCCAGCGCCTGATCGAGCACCCCGGCGCGCTGCAGGTACTGGACTTCGCCGAGGGCCAGGTTCAGCTCGTCGGCGTGCGCGCCTACTACGGGGGCCTGCTGGTCGGCCACGCGCTGCGGGCGCTTCGCGATCACATGCCGGGCATTCAGACGCGCGTGGCGGCGATCTACCGGCGGGGCAGCGCCATCATGCCCACGGGCGAGACCGTCATCGAGGCCGACGACGAGGTGTTCTTCATCGCCGCGCGCAAGAACATCCGCGCGGTGATGAGCGAGTTGCGCAAGGTCGACAAGCCCAACAAGCGCATCATTATCGCCGGCGGCGGCAATATCGGCCGGCGCCTGGCCCGCGCCCTGGAAGGCGGCTACCAAGTCAAGATCATCGACCACAACCCAGCCCGCACGACCAGCATATCGCAGGCATTGGACAAGACCATCGTCCTGCAGGGCGATGCCGCCGACGAGGAGCTGCTGCTCGAGGAGAACATCGAGAACACCGACGTCTACTGCGCGCTGACCAACGACGACGAGGCGAACATCCTCTCGGCCATGCTGGCCAAGCGCCTGGGGGCGCGCAAGGTCATGGCGCTGATCAACCGCGCCTCCTACGTCGACCTGGTCGAAAGCGGTGACATCGACATCGCCATCTCGCCCCAGCAGGCGACCATCGGCAGCCTGCTCACGCACGTGCGCCGCGGCGACGTGGTGCGGGTGCATTCGCTGCGCCGGGGCGCGGCCGAGGCCATCGAGGCCGTGGCCCACGGCGATGCCAACTCCTCCAAAGTGGTCGGGCGTGCCATCGAAGACCTCAAGCTCCCCCAGGGCACCACCATCGGCGCCATCGTGCGCGGCAACGAGGTGGTCATCGCCCACCACGACACCGTCATCGAGGCCGAGGACCACGTCATCCTGTTCCTGGTCGACAAACGGCGCATCGGCGAGGTCGAGCGCCTGTTCCAGGTCGGGTTCACCTTCATCTGAGGCCCGGGGCGGCGTGAGCATTGTCTCCGGGACCCGCCCCCTGTGCGCAATGGCACACGCGTATCGGCGTGCGCCGCGGAGGCCGCGATGCAGATAGGGGCCATCCAACGCATCCTCGGCCTGCTGCTGGTGGTGTTCAGTGCGAGCATGCTGCCGCCCGTGCTCGTCGGCCTCATCTACGGCGACGGGGCGATTCACCCGTTTATCCTCGCCTTCGCCCTGACCCTCATCACCGGCATCGTGACCTGGCTGCCAGTGCGCGGACGGCGCGGCGATATCCGCCTGCGCGACGGCTTTGTGGTCGTGGTGTTGTTCTGGGCCGTGCTCGGCCTGTTCGGCGCACTGCCCTTCATGCTGGCCGAGCATCCGCACATGGCGTTCACGGACGCGGTATTCGAATCGATCTCGGGCCTGACCACCACGGGCGCGACCGTGCTGTTCAATATCGATCGCCTGCCGCACGCCATCTTGTTCTACCGCCAGCAGCTGCAGTGGCTGGGCGGCATGGGCATCGTCGTGCTGGCCGTGGCGATTATGCCCATGCTGGGTATTGGCGGCATGCAACTCTACCGCGCCGAGACGCCCGGCCCGATGAAGGAGACCAAGCTCACGCCCCGCATCGCCGAGACGGCCAAGGCGCTGTGGTACGTGTATCTGGCACTGACCGTCGGCTGCGCCCTGGCCTACTGGATCGCCGGCATGGGCGGCTTCGATGCCATCGCGCACGCCTTTTCCACCGTCGCCATCGGCGGTTTCTCCACGCACGATGCGAACATGGGCTATTACACGGGTCAGCCGCTGGTCGAGGCGGTGGCCATCGTGTTCATGCTCGCCTCGGGCGTGAACTTCAGCCTGCACTTTCTCGCCTGGCGCTCGCGGCGCATCGGCCATTACTTCGCCGACGCCGAGCTGCGGACCTATTTGATCGTCATCGGCATCGTCGCGGCGATCACGGTCGTCTATCTCTATGCCACGGGGGTGTTCGAGGAGCCCGGCGAGACGATGATGCAGGGCATCTTCCAGGCCGTGTCCATCGGCACGACCACGGGGTTCACCACCCACGCGTTTCACACCTGGCCCAGCTTTTTACCCGTGCTGCTGCTGTTCAGCAGCTTCATCGGCGGCTGCGCGGGTTCCACGGCCGGCGGCATGAAGGTGATTCGCTTTTTGCTGCTGATCAAGCAGGGCCGCCGCGAGGTGATGCGCGTCATACACCCCAGCGCGGTCATCCCCATCAAGGTTGGCCGAAAGTCCCTGCCCAACAGCGTCATCGATTCGGTTTGGGGCTTTTTCGCCGCCTATGTGGCGGTGTTCAGCCTGTTCCTGTTGGTCCTCATGTTCACGGGCGAGGACCAAATCACCGCGTTTTCGGCCGTGGCCGCCTGCATGAACAACCTCGGACCCGGCCTCGGTGCGGTGGGCGCGAACTACTCGGCGATCAGCGACACCGCGAAATGGGTCCTGACGGTCGCCATGCTGCTGGGACGGCTTGAGATCTTTACCCTGGTGGTCCTGCTTACCCCTGCCTTCTGGCGACGCTGACAGGCGATAGGACGACGGACACCGCTCGATGCAACTGGCGCTGATTCAACGCATTCTGGGGCTGTTCCTGATCCTGTTCAGCGTGACCCTGATCCCGCCGATCGGGGTGTCCATCGGCTATCACGACGGCGAGCTCAAGCACTTCGTCGCGAGCATGGCGCTGACGCTGATCGTCGGCCTGGTCCTGTGGCTGCCGGTGAAAAGCTACCGGCGCGAGCTTCGCACCCGCGACGGGTTTTTCGTGGTGGCCATGTTCTGGGTGGTGTTCTGCGGCCTGAGCGCGCTGCCGCTGCTGTTCGGTCCGCACCTGAGCTATACCGATGCGTTCTTCGAGGCGGTCTCGGGCTTTACGACGACCGGGGCGACGGTCATCACCGGCCTGGACAAGCTGCCGCCCTCGATCCTGTACTACCGCCAGCAGATCCAATGGCTCGGCGGCATGGGCATCATCGTGCTCGCGGTGGCCATCCTGCCCATGCTGGGCGTCGGCGGCATGCAGCTCTACCGCGCCGAGACGCCCGGACCGATGAAGGACGAGAAGCTCACGCCGCGCATCACCCACAGCGCCCGCACCTTCTGGCTGATCTACGCCGGGCTCACCGCGGCCTGCGCCATCGGCTACTGGGCCGCGGGGATGTCCTGGTTCGACGCCATCGGCCACAGCTTCTCGACCCTGTCCAGCGGCGGCTTTTCCACCCACGACGCCAGCATGGGCTACTTCCACAACGCCAACATCGACGCCATCGCCGACGTGTTCATGCTGCTCGGGGCCATGAACTTCAGCGTGCACTACCTGGCCCTGCGCGGGCGCAGCCCACTGGCCTATTGGCGCGACTCGGAGGTGCGCACCTTCGTGCTGGTGGTCGGAGTCGTCACGGCGGTGATCATGGTCGAGCTGATGCTCAAGCACCGCCACGAGGACCCGCTGGAGGCCCTGCGCTACAGCGCCTTCCAGACCATCTCGGTGATAACCAGTACGGGCTTTACCACCGAGGACTTTTCCAAGTGGCCGGCCTTCGTGCCCGTGCTGCTGCTGATCAGCAGCTTCATGGGCGGCTGTGCGGGCTCCACGGCCGGCGGGATGAAGGTCATCCGGATGCTGATCATCTTCAAGCAGTGGGGGCGCGACCTGGTGCGCCTGGTGCACCCCACCATGGTGCGCCCGCTCAAGGTGGGCGGGCGCGTCGTGCCCGAACGCATCATCGATGCGGTATGGGGCTTCTTTGCGATCTATATTGGTATATATGTATTGTTCATGCTCGCCCTCATGGCCGGGGGCATGGACCAGGTCACCGCCTTCTCGGCCGTCGCGACCTGCATGAACAACATGGGGCCGGGCCTGGGCGGAGTGTCGGCCAACTTCCAGTCGGTCTCGCCCTGGGCCAAGTGGCTGCTCTCGGCGGCCATGCTCATGGGACGCCTGGAGATCTTCACGCTCCTGGTGCTGATCTCGCCGTCCTTCTGGCGCCGCTAGCGAAAGGTCGAGGAAACGCCGCTATGGTCACGATGTCCGATGACATGCGCGCCAAATGGGACGCCCGCTACCGCGATGCCGGTGGGCGCGGCCAGCCGGCGAGCGTGCTCGCGGAAAACACCCACCTGCTGCCCGAGCGGGGCCGGGCGTTGGATATGGCCTGCGGCCTGGGCAGCAACGCCCTGCTGCTCGCCGAGCGGGGCCTGAGCGTGGAGGCCTGGGACCTCTCGCCGGTGGCCATCGAGCGCCTCAACGCCGACGGCGGCGAGCGGGGCCTCCCGCTCCAGGCGAGCGTGCGCGATGTCGTGGCCGAGCCCCCGCCGCCCGGGGGCTTCGATGTGATAGTGGTCGCTCACTTTCTGGAAAGGGGCCTGTGCCCGGCCATCAGCGCGGCGCTTCGACCCGGCGGTCTGCTGTTCTACCAGACCTTCACCCGCGCCCGCGTCACCGACACCGGCCCCGGCAATCCGGCCTTCCGCCTCGACCACAACGAGCTGCTGCACCTGTTTGCCGACCTCAGCCTCGTCGTCTACCGTGAGGAGGCCCGCATCGGCAAACTCACGCGGGGCTTCCGCGACCAGGCGATGCTCGTCGCGCAGAAAGCGTAGGCGACGAAGCAAGACTGCGGGCTTGCGGGTTCTTCTATGAAGAGCCGTTGGGATCGCAGAGAACGCAGAGACGCGGAGGACGCAGAGAAAGGCAATTCACATATAAGGTGTTCAGATTAAATGGCTTCTGACCAGGTTTGTCGTATAGGAAACGCAAAAAATTGCCGCTCGCTGACGACGAGTCAGCGCATAGTGATAGGGTCGCAAGGCGTACCAAACAACCGGAATGCAATCTCCACTCTGCGTTCTCTGCGCCTCTGCGGACTCTGCGTTTGAGTGGACGTTGCTAGTTACTTCTTTCTGCCGACTGCCAACTGAAAACTGCCGACTTTGATTTATGTCGATAATCGATAACTTCGAAAAGATGCTCGCCGGTGGCCAGGACAACGCCATGCTGCGCTATGGCCTGGGCCAAGCCTATTTGAACGACGGCCAGGCGGACAAGGCCGCCGAGCACCTGCGCAAGGCGCTGGATCACGACGGGGGCTATTCCGCTGCGTGGAAGCTCTACGGCAAGGCACTCGCCGAGAGCGGCGACAGCGCCGCGGCCATCGAGGCCTATGA
>Ga0209918_1000489_pt1 | contig 25982 bp, 26 predicted proteins | sample SalPonD_shore_MG_FD_185712 | JGI IMG/M metagenome (GOLD analysis project Ga0209918, IMG submission 185712) | Salt pond soil microbial communities from South San Francisco under conditions of wetland restoration - Salt Pond MetaG... | ecosystem: Environmental > Aquatic > Marine > Intertidal zone... | reverse complement strand
ATGGAGGTGTCGAGCCCGCCGGAGTAGGCGAGGACGACCTTGTTGATCTGCGCTTTCGACATCGATAACCCCATAAAACGATTTATGTCCGGAGGCTACACATCAGCTCGCAGTCAGGCCACTTCACTTCATGAAGAATTCGAGCAGCGCTTTCTGGACGTGCAACCGGTTCTCCGCCTCGTCCCAGACCACCGACTGCGGTCCGTCGATGACGCCGGCTGCTACCTCCTCGCCGCGATGGGCCGGCAGGCAGTGCATGAAGAGCGCATCGGGTGCGGCTTCGGCCATGACGCGTGCATCGACCTGGAATCCGGCGAAGGCCTGTTCGCGCCTGGCCTGCTCGTCCTCCTGCCCCATCGAGGCCCAGACATCGGTGGTCACGAGGTCGGCACCGTGCGCCGCTTCGAGCGGTGCCTCCGTGAGCTCCACCTCGGCGCCCACGTCGCGGGCGGCATCCAGCAACTTCGGATCGGGGCGGTATTCGGGAGGACAGGCGATCCGCAGTCGGTAGCCGAAGGCAACTGCACCGTTGACCCACGAATGGGCCATATTGTTGCCGTCGCCGATCCAGGCCACCGTCTTGTCGGCGATCGAGCCGCGATGCTCCTCAAAAGTGAAGACATCGGCGAGAATCTGGCAGGGATGGGTCAAATCGGTCAGGCCGTTGATGACCGGTACGCGTGAGTGCTCGGCGAAATCCTGCAGTGTGCGATGGGCATAGGTGCGGATCATGATGCCGTCGAGCATGCGAGACATGACGCGGGCGGAGTCGGCGATCGGCTCGCCGCGTCCGAGCTGGGTGTTGCCGGCGTGCAGGAACAGCGCATGCCCGCCGAGCTGAAACATGCCGGCCTCGAAAGAGACGCGCGTGCGGGTACTCGCCTTGTCGAAGATCATGCCGAGCGTCTTGCCGGCCAGTGTTCTGTGTGGCGTGCCCTCCCGCTGCATCCGCTTCAGCTCGGTGGCGCGTGCCATGATCTGCTTGGCTTCTTCAGGCGTGATGTCCAGCAGTGTCAGGAAATGTCTCATACTACTCCAGCACCGTTCCGAGGGTCTCCAGCGCCTCGTCGATCTCCGCCGCGGTGACGTTCAGCGGCGGCAAAAAGCGGAGCACCTTGGGCCCTGCCGGAAGTAAAAGCAAGCCCTTGTCTCGGCAGGCTGCGACGGTGTCGGTCACCTCATGCGATATCTCGGCCCCGATCAGCAACCCGCGTCCGCGAATCTGCAGCAGGGTGTCGGGGTGCTGCCTCTGCAGGCTCTCGAGTCCCTGCGTCAGTCGGCGACCCTGGGTGCGGACATTCTCCAGCAGATGTTCCTGCCCGATCACCTCAAGCACGGTCAGCGCGGCGCGGCAGGAGAGCGGATTGCCGCCGAAAGTGGAGCCATGCGTGCCCGGCGTGAAGGATGCAGCGGCGGATTCGTTCGCAAGCATGGCGCCAACAGGAACGCCACCGCCCAGTCCCTTGGCCAGTGTCAGAATATCCGGTCGCGCGGCCGCATGTTCGAAGCCGAACATCTCGCCAGTGCGGCCGATGCCGGTCTGCACCTCGTCCAACATCATCAGTGCGCCGGATGCGTCGCAGAGATCGCGTACCTCCCTCATGTAGGCATCCGCCGCCAGGTGGACGCCACCTTCGCCCTGGATCGGCTCCAGCAGGATGGCGGCGATATCGTCGTTGACGGCCCGCTTCAGGGCTTCGATATCGCCGAGCGGTACGTGCGTGAAGCCGGGCGGCAGCGGGTCGAAGCCGGTTTTGATCTTATCCTGTCCGGTGGCGGACATGGTGTTGAGCGTGCGGCCGTGAAAGGATTGCGTCGCCGTGATGATGATGCGGCGCTCCTCCTGCCTGTCGTGCCAGTATTTGCGCGCCAGCTTGATGGCCGCTTCGTTAGCTTCCGCGCCCGAGTTGCAGAAGAAGGCGCTATCGAGTCCGGAGAGCGTGCAGAGCTTTTCGGCCAGTTCCTCCTGCTGCGGGATGTGGAAGAGATTGGAGCAGTGCAGCATGGTTTGGGCCTGATCGCAGATCGCGCGCGACAGTGCCGGGTGGGCATGGCCAAGCGTATTGACCGCGATGCCGGAGATGAAGTCGAGGTACGGTTTTCCTTGGTCGTCCCGTACCCGCGCGCCGCTACCGTCGATCAGTCGGACGGGGTAGCGCGTATAGGTGTGCATGATATGGTGTTCCATGCGCCGCACTCTAAGGGGGCGGACCGGAGAAAGCACCTGTCGGAATCCTGCCGGCATCGCTCCGTTCCGGTCGAGGGCGGCGCAAGCCGGAGGTGTGGGCAATGAGTGTGTCATTGCTTTTCCTGGGATTACTGTTCAGTTCGGTCGGTCTCGGTTTCTTTGTCTACGGTACGAAACAGCGGGTGGTGGTACCGCTGGTCTGCGGACTGGTGCTGATGGCTTTCCCCTATTTCGTCTCCAGTATCCCGCTGCTCGTCGGCACCGGTATCGTGCTGATTGCGGTCCCCTATTTCATCCGTGTGTGAGTCCGCTTCCAGACCAATACTTGACTAAAACAGTCGGGTATATGACAATATGCCCCTTGGAGCCCGATGGCTATTTGGAATCGGTTCTTGTACAAGGGGGTTGTTATGCGTTTGACGAGTAAAGGACGTTATGCGGTTTCCGCCATGGTGGACCTCAATTACCATCAGAACGAAGGGCCGGTGGCGTTGGCAACGATTTCCGAACGGCAGTTTATTTCACTCTCCTATCTGGAGCAGCTGTTTCGCCGTCTTCGGGAGAATGGATTGGTGCGGTCCGTGCGCGGTCCCGGAGGCGGCTATCTGTTGAACAAGGCGCCGGGGGAGATCAGCGTAGGTGACGTGATCCGTGCCGTGGACGAGCAGATTCAGGCGACTCGCTGTGTCAATGCCCTGCGCGGCTGTCATCGCGGCAAGCGTTGCGATACTCATCAGCTCTGGAATGCGCTGGGCCAGCATATCTACCGTTTCCTCGATGTGGTGACGCTGGAGGATGTCTGCTCCAGGCGTATCAAGCTGGACATCGTCGAACTCGCACCGGTGGACGAGTATGGTCTCGATCCTGTCGAGGAGGAAGACGGACGCGTTGCAGCGCTATCTTGATTACAACGCTACCTGTCCGCCGGTAGAGGCGGCGCTTGAGGCGATGCTGAAAGCGGCTCGTGAGGCGCCGGGTAATCCGTCGAGCCTGCACTGGGCCGGGCGGGCGGCCCGCCGCATCGTGGACGACGCGCGCGACCGGTTGGCCGGGTTCGTCGGTGCCGATGCGGGTTCCGTTGTCTTTACGTCTGGCGGTACGGAGGCGAACAATCTCGCCATCCACGGATTTCTCGCTGGGCAGAAACCCGGGCGGGTGGTTGTGTCGGAAATCGAGCATCCCGCCGTGTTGCGCCCGCTGGAGCGCTGGGCCGAATCGGGCTGGGAGGTGGTGACGATCCGTCCCGGTCGGGATGGTGTCGTGAGTGCGGATGCCGTGGCCGAGGCTGTCGACGATAATACGCGGCTGGTTTGTCTGCAGGCGGCCAACAATGAAACCGGAGCCGTCCAGCCTGTGGCTGAAGTCGGTGCGCTGTGTCGCGAGCGTGATGCGGCCTTTCTGGTCGATGCCGTGCAGGTGTTGGGTAAGGCGGATGTGAACATACGCGAGTGGCATGCCGATTTTGTATCGCTTTCGGGCCACAAGATCGGCGGTCCTAAAGGGGTGGGTGCGCTGCTGGTCCGGCGAGGCGTGAGCCTGTCCGAAATGCTCTCCGGTGGCGGGCAGGAGCGTAAACGCCGTTCGGGGACCGAGAATGTGCCGGGGATTGCCGGCTTCGCCGCTGCACTTGGGGTCAATGATTTCTCGACTACGCGGCCGATTCGGGACGGCTTCGAGGATGCGCTCAAGCAACGTCTGCCGAAAGTGCGCATCTTCTCAGAAGAGGCCGAGCGTGTGCCGAACACCTCTATGTTCTGCATGCCCGGTCTTGATGGCGAAACGCTGCTGATGCAGCTCGATCTTGCTGGTTTTGCAGTGGCGTCGGGTTCTGCCTGTTCGTCGGGTAAACGCGATCCGTCACATGTACTGTTGGCCATGGGGTGTTCCCATGGCGAGGCGCGCAGCAGTGTGCGCGTCAGTTTCGGACCGGAGAACCGGCCTGAAGATGCCAGTGCGCTGGTGGATGAACTGGTGCGAATCCGCGAGCGCCTAATGACCATGGCAGGAGTGGCTTGAATATGCAATATCAGGAAGCAGACATTACGCTGACAACATCCGCACGAAATCGCATACGCGAATGTGCGCATCAGGACGGCCGTACAGGGATTCGGATAGCCGTGCGCGAAGCCGGGTGCTCCGGTCTGGAGTATGTGGTCGATTATGCCGACGGTCCCGACGACGGCGATTACATCAAGCAGGTCGACGATGTCGCCGTGTATGTCGATGCCGAATCCTATCGGCGGGCTCTGGCCGGCCTGACGATCGATTATCAACAGGATGCTCTCTCTTCCGGATTTGTGTTCAACAATCCGAACAAGAAGGGTGAGTGCGGTTGCGGGGCCTCGTTTACCGTATAGTCTCTCCCTCCGAAGCGGTCGGTAAGCGCTAACCAGGAGGGCCCATGACACATATGCTTTTATCCATATCCGGTCACGATAGGCCGGGAATTGTCCGTGATGTGGCGGAAGCACTGCTGCATCTTCATGCTAATATCGAAGATTCGTCGATGGCTGCCCTGCGAGGACGGTTTGCCATGATGCTGGTGGTTGCCCTGCCGGAGGGGGTCAAGCTGGGTGAACTCAAGGCGGCGCTGGCCGATCTGGAACAGCGCACCGGGCTTGCCGTTCAGTCCCAGCCGATGACGGATGAAGAGGCCGGGATCGTGCCGCCCGAGCCGGATCATGTGGTGACGGTTCACGGTGCAGATAAGCCGGGAATCGTGCATGCCGTGACCGACTGCCTGGCCGGGCTCTCCGTCTCGATCGTCGATCTCTCCACCCGTATCGGCGATGACCGTGAGAAGGACGGCGTCTATATGATGGCACTCGAGGTGGCTGCAGGCGATTCGGGCGATAGCTTGCAACGCAAGTTGGCCGAAGTGGAGAAGCGGCTTGGGGTCGATATTGAGGTGCACGAACTAGAGACCGATATCCTCTGATGGTTTTGCAGCCATCTTCGGCGCTATAAGTGATGATTGATGCGTCCCGTTCTTACGCTTCCTGATTCGAGGCTTCGTCAGAAATCCGAGCGTGTTACCCGATTTGACGGGGTGCTTCGGGAGTTGTGCGACGAATTGACGGCGGCGATGCGGGCCGGTCCCGGTGGTGTCGGGATCGCGGCACCGCAGGTCGGTGAGCTGAAGCGTGTGGTGATCGTGGACTGCAGCGTTTCCCGGCGCCCCTGCAAAAACCATGGCCTGCTACGAATGGTCAATCCCGAAATCGTTGAAGGCTCGACGCAGAAGGTTTTGGGTCGCGAGGGTTGTCTTTCGGTACCGGAATGGGTCGGTATGGTGTCGCGCTCCCGGGAGGTGCGTGTCCGCTTTCACGATGTCGCCGGCGTGGAGCGAGAGATCGCATGCGGCGGTTTCGAGGCTCGGGTGGTTCAGCACGAGGTGGACCATTTGGATGGCATTCTCTTTATCGACCACATCGTGTCGATCCAGGATCTGGTGCGGCGGATGCAGTAGGCCATTCTAGGCCGCATTCTGCTCCTGGAATTGTGCCAGATCCTCCTCATACATGCAGCGGCTGACCATGATGTTGGGCTGAACCCGAAGATCGACGTCGCGGGGGGTGATGCCATTCCCCTGTTTGTCCATGGTTAGATGCACTTTTGGGCGTAACGGCAGATGCGGATGGACCATGACGACCTGGCCGATATCGCCCGTGTTGAGCTGCACATAGGTTCCGACAGGGTAGAGGGAGATTACCTCGATCAGGGCCTTCAGGATGGTCGGGTCGAACTCCTCCTTGTGGTTGCCGATCAGGTCCCTGATGGCGTCGCGGGGAAGGAGTCGTTTTCGATAGCTACGCAGATGGATCAGCGCCTCAAACATCGACAGCAGTCCGATGATACGCGCCATCCGGTTGATGTTGTTGCCGGAGAGCTTTTTGGGTCCAGTGCCGTTGAAGCGTTCCGGTGCCTGTGCCGTAGCGGCGAGGATGCGCTCGTCCTCGATGCCGCAGCTGCGCAGATAGGCACTGCCCTTGTCGGGGGCCTGTTGAATTAGCTGGCGCTCCTTGCTGTTGAGTGCGGAGGGTTTGTGCCGAATCTCCACCGGCACTTGGGTCATGCCGATGTGGTGCAGGATGGCAGCCAGCATCAACGCATGCTGCTCGTCCTCGTTGAGACGAAGGTGGATGCCCATCTTGATGGCATAGAGCATCACCATGATGGCCTTCTGGACCAGGTCGCCCAGCTCTTCATCCAGGTCGCGGATATGTTTGATCCGGTTGGCGATCTCCAACTCCAGGATATTGAGATCCTCGGGGGAATGGTTCAATTTTTGGATCAGCTCGATCGTATGCTCAAACAGCGGACGCATGGTGGCGGGGGCTTCGGTGGCACTGGTCCGGAAGGTGTCGAGAATCCGGTGGGCACAGGTGTCGATCCATGTGCCGTATGTTCCGGAGAGCGTCGCCCGGTGTTCGTCCGCCTCGGGGCTGGTAGGCGCGGAAGGGGCTGTCACGGCCTTTGCCGGACGTTCGTTCGTGTCGGGCTCCGTTTCTTTCTCTTCGTGTACCAGTCCCTCAATCTCCTCGAGGGAAGCGGTTTTTTTATGGTGGGAACGCAGGAGGTCGATGTATTTAGGCATATTGGTAGTTCATCGGTTCCATGGGGTACTCTTCCAGCGTGTTGAGAACCAGTGATCTGTCTAGGCGGGATACACCCCGGCGCATGCCGGCCATCAGACAGCGGTCGGCCAGATGGTTGATGCAGCGGGGGATGCCGCCGGTATGTTCATGGATCTGCTCCACCGCCTGACGCGTCAGGATATGGTCCGCACTTCCGGCCGCTTGCAACCGGTGCAGCATGTAATGCGCCGTTTCCGGAAGTGACAGTGCACCCAAGTGCATATGCAGCGCGATCCGCTGTTGTAGTTGCGGTAATTGCCGGATCTTGGCCTGTAGCTCCGGCTGGCCGACAAGGATTAGGGTCAGCAGAAAACGACTGGACATCTGAAAGTTAAGCAGAAGGCGAAGTTCCTCCAGCGTTTCAATGGAGGGAATGCTCTGCGCTTCATCGATGCAGATTAGTGTGTCGCGTCCTGTCCGTGCATTGGCGATCAGATGTTCCTGCAGGATCTGAAGCAGGTGGTTTCGGTTCTCCCCGGAGGTCTCCAGACCGAGCTGCCGGTTGACCTCCCGCAACATCTCCAGCGGTGTCAGGCTGGGGTAATTGATCAGCGCAATGTCGAATCGCTCCTCCGGGAGGTCGAGCAGGGCGCGCTGGATGACGGTGGTTTTGCCGCTGCCGATCTCGCCGGTCAGCATCACGGCTCCCTTGCGACGCTGGATGTTGATGGTCAGCTCTTCAAGAATCTTGTGGTGTTTTGCGGAATCGTAGAAGTAGGCCGGATCGGGGACGTTTTCAAACGGAAAATCGTTCAATTTCCAATACTCAAGATACATGCGGCACGGCACCCCACTCTGTTTAGACGCCAACTGGCATAAGCCTATACCTTCCCTTTTCTCGAAGCAATGTCGGGGGATATGTAAATCATTGACGATACTGGAGAAAAGCCGGAGAATGCATGCATGAAACGGTGGGTGCGGCGATATATTCGGTTGCTTTGTGCTGGGGTATGCATCGCCGTCCTTGCCTCCTGCCGTACCATCGTGCCGGAGCCCACGATGCCGGTCTCGGCATCCGACGCCCCTGTCCCCAAGTATAGCCTCCACAATATCGGTCCCCAGCGGGTGAATGCCTCCCGTGCGATTCTGCTGTCCGATGTCAATCAGGATGGCAATCTCGACCTTCTGGTCGGCGGGCGGGCGCCGCATCATCAGAGCTTCCGCATCGAATGGGGCGATGGGCGCGGACGATGGAGCCTAGAAGGCGGGCCCGTGACCGGCATGCAGCCGCGTGCCTTTGCCGTATCGGATATGGATGCAAGCGGCATCAACGAAATTGTGATTGGTGGCGAGGGCGATACGAAAGGGCTTCAGATATGGGCTCTTGATACGAAGACGCATCGTTGGACCCTTCAATCCACGGCAGCGGAGGATGGCGTTTACAATGCCGTTCGATTTGCCGATGTGAACGAGGATGGATGGCCCGATCTGGTCGCGTTGCGTATGGATTCCGAACAGGATGGCGGCATCGATATCTACCTGAACGAGGGTACGCGTCACTGGCATCATAAACGCGGGGGGCTGGGACACTGGAGTCACGAGGTCGGACCGATGGTCGAAGGGCGCTTTACAGGGCTTGCTGTTGCCGATGTGAACGGCGATGGTCATGCCGACATCATTGCCTCCAGGCGTGCTGGCATTGGTGCCACGCGGTTTCATGATGAGTGGCGCGAGGTGGGGGGTGTCCAGATATGGTATGGCGATGGCCAGGGTCGATGGGAACTGGAAGACCTTCCGGCGGATGGGGATGCCGAATCCGTAACCGTGACCGACCTGAACGGCGATGGGAAGATGGATATCGTATCCGGGCTCTACCTGCACGGGATTACGGCATGGTTACGGCAGGACGGAGACTGGAGTCGTGAGAAGGTAGTCGATAAGGGGACATGGGCCTCGGTTCGTGTCGGAGACCTGAATGACGACGGTCAGCGGGAACTGGTGGCCGCCTCGACGGATGGCCGTGGTATCGGCGTATGGCGATATCGGCACGGCTTTTCGCGTCTGCACGGCCTTGTGCCCGATTACGGTGTCTACTCACAGGTTGATCTGGGCGATGTGCTGAATTCGGGGAAAATGGACATCGCGGCACTGCGTGCCGACGGCGCGGTCGAGATATGGTCGAGTGGACGGGCCGCCAAGGAACCGCTCAGGCATTTTACCGGGGCGGAAACCGGCCAGCCGTTGAAGACGCTGTTCGATACGGCATCGGCGACGCTGACGAAACGGGCCGAAGGACAGCTTGAAGATTGGTTCAAGCAGTTACCGGATGGGGGCAGGGGGCTGAAATTTCGTGTCGAGGGGCATGCCGATATACGTCCCGTGCGCAGCGAGACTTTTCCCGATAATAGGGCGTTGTCGCGGGCCCGGGCGGAGAGTGTGGCGGCATGGCTGGAACAGCAAGGTGTGCCGTCCCAACAGTTGCAGGTTGCCGCGCTAGGCGTGGAGAAGCCGTTGCCGCCGGGCATGGCCCCCGATGCGCTGCGCCAGAATCGGCGTGTGATTGTTCGTGCCTATAGTGTGAGGCAGGTGCGTTTGCCGGATGTGGCAGCGGGGCAGCCCAAGCGCGACCTCTTCCACGTCAATCAGAATGACGTATTCAAGACCATCGACGGGGTATCCGAGTACCGGGTGGGACCGGGCGACGAACTCTCCCTGACATTGTGGGAGGGTGGAAAGCCCAATGAATACAAGGTGACGGTGCAGGTGGATGGTACGGTTTCCATTCCCTATTTCGATGCGCTTCAGGTTAATGGCTTGACTCCGACTGAAATCGATCATTATATGACCAAGAAGCTGACCAAGTTCGTGCGCCGTCCGCGTGTCGATGTCCAGGTACTGCAAGCACGTAGCAAAACGGCGAGTGTCTTTGGCGAGGTCAAGAACCTAGCCCGGCAGCCGACCGGGCCGGGTACCTATTTCCTTGATGGAAAAGAGACGCTGGCACAGTTTCTGTCACGCGTCGGGGGGCCTACCCAGCAGGCGGATTTGACCAAGGTGCAGATCGTGCGTCATGGCGGCAAGGTTGTGCTCAATCTGGAGCGCGCGATCGAGGAGAACGACTGGACCGAGAACGCCATCATCGATGCGGGTGATACCATCTTCGTGCCCTCCCTTTCACAGTCCAAGCACCGTGTTTATGTGCTGGGGGCGGTCAAGAAGCCCGGTATCGTCGACTACACTGGCGAGATTCGTTTTATCGACGCGGTCTCCAAGAGTGCCGGGTTCACGGACTCCGCCTACCTGAAGGATATCCGCATCATACGACAGGACCGGGACAGGCCGTTGATCGTGCCCGTTGCCTTCAACCGCTTTATGGAGCGGGGCGACCTGACCCAGAATCCGGAACTGCGGGACAAGGATGTGATCATCGTGCCCGATGAGCCAATCGAGAACTGGAACAAGATGCTGGCCAAGCTGATGCCGACCCTGAACACGGTGTTTAGAGGAAGTTATACGATCAACGAGGTCTACCGTGTGCGTGATCTGTTGCGCGGCACTATCAATGGTTCCGGCGCGACCATCGCGGTACCGTAATCGTGGCTTCACCCCAATCCACCGTTTCCGGCTACGAACTGAATCTGGAGGAGTACTGGCAGGTTCTTCGTCGCCGTCGCTGGGTGATCCTTTTCTGTGCCTTCTCTCTGGGGGTGTTCAGCTGGCTCTTTAGTTGGGTCAATCAGCCGCCGCCGCAGTATCGCTCGACCGCATCGGTGAAGGTGGAGCGTTCGACCAGCATGACTGGACTGATGATGCAGGAGCTGTCGTTCAGCAATATCGACGACATGCGTACGCAGGTCAGCCTGATCGAATCGTATGTGTTGATGGAGCGAGTGGCCCAGCGTCTGGGTATGGTGCCGAAAAACCTGAGCAACGAGGAGATTCGAGCCAATCCCGATTATATGGAGAAAATTCTTCGCCTGAAGGACGCGATCAGCGCGGAGCAGGAGGGCGCCAGTGGCGTCATCAATATTAATGCGGTGTCGAGCAATCCGGAGTTTGCCCGCGATCTGGCACAGGCTACAGCCGAGTCGTTTCGCGCCTATAATATCGAGGAGAAGAACCGACGGGTGTTGGATGCCAAACGCTTCATCCAGCAGCAGTTGGTCGTGGTCGGCAAGCGACTGAAAGAGGCAGAAGAGGCGGTTCGCGCCTTTCGTAAGCAGCACAATATCGTGGTTGGTGATCAGGACAGCAATCTGATGAACACCGAGATCTCCGATCTGGAAGCGCAATACCGGAAGGCGGCCAGCCATCTGAACGATTTGCACTTTGCGCTGTCCCAGCTTCGCCAGATGCTTAAGCGTGGCGGGTGGGATTATCACGCCATCACGGTTTCCGGTAAGGTCAGTTCGTATTTCGATGAGCTGAACAAACGCTTGGTGGATATGGCGATCAAGCATACGGAGCTCTCCACCAACTATACTGAAGCACATCCGCAGATTAAGGAATTGCGCTCCCAGGCGGATGACATCCTGAAAAATATGGTGGGCGAGCTCGACAAGCAAGTGGGGCTCACAAAACAGCGGATGCGGGAGTATCAGCAGACGATTGAGGAGAAGGAGAAACGCTACCAAGGGATGTCCGAGAACACCCTTGATTTTCAACGCCTTCAGCGTGCTGTGAAGATCAACGAGGATCTGGAGAACCTGTTGGAGAAGAAGCATCAGGAGGTGCTGATTAAGGAGGCCGAGAAGGTCGAGGAGGTAACGCTGATACGTCCGGCGTTGGTTCCCCATATCCGCATCAATCCGGTGCGTACCGGTCAGACCGCCATGGCAGGTCTGATTCTCGGCCTTGTGCTGGGTCTGTTGATTGCACTGGTGCTTGAGGCGATGGATACGTCGGTTGGCACCATCGAAGAGGTCGAGAGCTTTCTGGAGGTTCCTGTTGTTGGTTTCGTTCCCTACCTGTCGCATGAGGAGGCGGCTGAGCTCTTCTCCGGCATGAAGGGGATGGCGACAACCGGTTACGAACTGGAGCGTCAGATGCGCCTGATTGCCCACTTCTCTCCGCCTTCGATGATTGCCGAGGCCTTCCGAAGTATGCGTACAAGCCTGATGTTCTCTCCTGGTGGCAAACAGCATGAGGTGATCATGGTGACCAGCTCTACCGGTAAGGAGGGGAAGAGCACTGTGGCGGCCAATCTGGCGGTGGTGGTGGCGCAACAGGGAGCGCGTGTCCTGCTGGTCGACGCCGATATGCGCAAGCCGATGCAGCACAAAACGTTTGGCCTGAAGAGCGAGCCCGGTCTCCGGGAATACCTGCTCGGACAGCTTCCCTGGCAGAACGCAGTGCGGCGCATCTCTGATCTAATGTTGGGAGAGATGGGGGTGGACAGTGTCATGCGTACCCCGGGCCTTGATCAACTCGATATTATCACTTCCGGACGGACTGCAATGAATGCGACGGATCTGCTGGCGGCACCGGCCATGGAGGATCTGCTCAGAGAGGCCCGAAAAGAGTATGACATGGTCATTCTAGATATCTCACCGATGCTGCATACTGCCGATGCCACCATTCTGGCCTCGAAGGTGGATGGCGTGCTGCTGGTTTATCGTATCGGGGCTGTGGTGCGTGGCGCACTGAAGCGCGTCAAGACCAACTTGGAGAGCGTTGGCGGGAATGTGCTGGGCATTGCACTGAATGGCGTGCATGGGGAGTTCTCGTCCGATTACTCGAAGTACAAGATGAACCGTTACTATGCCTACGGAATGGACGAGGAGAAGGAGACTGGCCTGATGGCTCGAATCAGCAAAGAGGGGGGCTCCCTGATGCAAGAGGTGCATAAAGGGGCAAAACGGGTGTGGCAGCGACTGAGTCGCGTGAAGACGCACGGGGAGAGACCGGAAGATGAGTCTCGGTGATCTCTACCGCAGGCGTTATCGGCGTGCCCGCCGTCGCCGTATACTGGGGATTCTTTCCCTGCTGATGCTGGTGGCGATCATGCTGGTGGCCGTACGTAGCTGCAGCGATCATATCAACCGGGATATGCAGAACTATCAACCGTTTCCTTTTAATGAGAAGATCAAGAAATTTATCGAAAAGCACCTCAACGAAACTGGGCATGATCAGCGCAATCGACAGGAGCCATTGCCCTGAACCAGAATTCGGTCCGCCTGCCGTTCCCTCCGGCTATCGTGCTGACCCTTGCGCTGACCACGCTATTGTTGCTGGCAGCCTACCTGATTGCGCCGGCAACGGCGCGCATCGCGCTTCTGGTCGCGGCGGGGTTGATGCTGATGCTGGTGGCCTTTACCAGCGTCGAGCTGACCCTCTATCTGCTTATCCTTTCCACCCTCTTGTCGCCGGAACTTCAGTTTGGCGGCGGCGAATCGGCCTTGGTGCAGGGGAAGGTCTCGACGACTGAGTCGCGCGGTGTGACGATCCGTTTGGATGACCTCATTCTTACCATTACATGCCTGACCTGGATGTTTCGAATGGCCGTGGTGACTGGCTTGGGTGCAGTGCGGAAAACGCCGATCAACCAGCCTGTTGCGGTGTATCTTCTGATCACCATGCTGGCGACGGTGGCGGGTTTTGGTGCCGACCGTGTGCATATGTACGGTTTTTTCTTCGTATTGAAATATCTTGAGTATTTCGTGCTATTCTACATGATTATCAATCAGGTGAACGATGAGGCGGCGATCAAGCGCTATATCACCGTAATGTTGTTCACCTGTCTGGTGGCCAGCCTCGTCGGCATCGCCCAGATTCCGGCCGGTGAGCGCGTGTCCGCACCATTCGAGGGTCAGGTCGGGGAGCCGAACACCTTCGGTGGTTACCTGGCACTGATGTTCTCGGTGACGCTTGGCATGTTTCTGCACGATCCGGATGTGCGGCAGCGCAGGCGCTTGATACTTCTGACAGGGATCATTCTGGTGCCACTGGCGTTTACGGAATCCCGTAGCTCCTATCTGGCTTTGGTGGCCTCAATGGGATTTTTCCTAGCCTTCTCCGAGAAGAAACGTTTTATTGTCGGGAGCAGCATTGTGGGCTTGATGCTGGCGCCATTCCTCCTTCCGGGGAATGTGCTTCAGCGTGTGACCTACACCTTCGAACAGACTAGGGAGGCAGGGCAGATCGCACTCGGCGGGGTTCATCTCGACACCTCCACAAGTGCCCGGCTGCGTTCATGGGAGTTGGCTCTGAAGCGAGATTTTTTTAGGCACCCGGTAATCGGCGTAGGTGTTACAGGAGGCGAATTTATGGATGCCCAGTATCCTCGCGTGCTCTCCGAAACGGGTGTGTTGGGGCTTTTGGCGTTTCTTTGGCTATTGCGGCGCATCTGGGTCATGTTGCGGCGCTGCTATCGTGAAATCGGCGATCTCCGGATCAAGGGCGCCGCACTTGGAACGTTATGTGGATTTGGCGGGTTGTTGTTCCATGCGATTGGTTCCAATTCGTTTATTATTGTGCGTATTATGGAGCCGTTGATGATCTTGGTCGCGCTGATGTTTGCAGCGCTGTTTGCCGAGAATCCGGAGCGCTTCTTGCAAAAAACGGCGGAGGCAGGACAATGACGCTTTCATGGACAGAGGGATGAAAGGCTGTTTCAGGCAACTGGTTGTTTGTGTGGTGCTCAGTATGTTGGTGCCCGCGGCAGCGCAGGCTGCTTCTCGCTCTGTCACCGATGTGCGCTTGTGGGCGGCGCCCGATCATACCCGCGTTGTTTTCGATCTGAATCGAACCGTTCATTACCGTGTATTTCGCCTCTCTTCGCCCGAGCGGATCGTGGTGGACATGCGGGGTGCTGCATTGCACGCCCGTCTCAAAGGGCTGGCGGCACGCGGTGCTGTCGTGCAGTCGTTTCGTTACGGGCACCCGAAACGCGGTATTTTACGCGTTGTCATGACTGTCGGGGAGCAGGTGCAACCGCGCTCCTTTCTGCTCAAACCGATGCATGGCAAGCCTTATCGACTTGTGGTCGACCTGATGCGTCAGAAGAAATCCGAGGAAGAAGCGATCACGGCCGATCAGGTACGGTCGCGCACGAAGATAACAATCGCTGTGGATGCCGGTCATGGCGGTGAGGATCCCGGCGCTATCGGCCCGCATGGCCTAGAAGAGAAGAATGTGACACTGGCCATTGCCAAGCGATTGGCTAGGGCCATCAACAAGCAGCCTCGTATGCGTGCAGTGCTGACCCGGAAGGGCGACTATTTCGTGCCGCTTCAGGAGCGTGTGCGACTGGCCAGAAAGGCCAAGGCCAATTTGATGATCAGTATCCATGCCGATTCCGTACGTGCCAGGCATGTCTCCGGTGCCAGTGTCTATATGTTGTCGGAGAAAGGAGCCTCCGACCATATGGCGGCGATGCTGGCGCGCAAGGAAAATGCGGCGGATGCCATCGGTGGCGTCATGCCGGGTGAGGTGGCGGATCCGATGGTGAATCGCATTCTGGCGGACTTGGTCAAACGCGATACGCTGAACAGCTCGGAACGGCTGGCCGAGGATATCCTCAAGCGCATCAGTCGGGTCGGACCGATCAAGTATCATATTCCCAAGCGGGCCCGGTTTGTCGTACTGGGCGCACCGGAGATTCCCAGCGTGCTTGTCGAGGTGGACTATATCTCCAATCCGCATCGCGAACGGTTGTTGCGCAGCCCTAAACACCGTCAACAGTTGGCCGAGGCTTTGCTCAAGGCCAGCAAGGCCTTTCTCCGGCGTCAGGGACGCCTGAAGACAGCAGTCAAAGGCCATCCACAGGTGTCGGCCTCATTATGATTTCTGCATATTGATCGTGGCATTTCCCATGGGTCGATCTCTCCCTACCGGTCGTTTGATGTCGCGGGGCTGGGCGTGACGCACGGCCTTTATCTCAGGCTGCTGCGATTTCTCCATCCATATCGCGGCCGGATTGCCATCGCCGTTCTGTGCATGGTCGTGCTGGCGGCCTGCACGGCAGCACTCGCCTGGCTTCTGAAGCCGGCGCTCGACGATGCGCTGGGCGGTAAGAATCCCCAGCTGATCTATTTGATTCCCCTGATGGTGATCGCGCTCTATGTCGTCAAGGGGGTCGCCTACTACGGTCAGGCCTACCTGATGGGCTATATTGGGCAGAAGGTGATCTACGATATCCGTAACGCATTGTACGATCACCTTCTGAGCCAGCCGCTCGGTTTTTTCGCGCACCGGAAGACCGGTGAGCTGCTGACCCGTATCAGCTACGACGTGACGCTTGTGCAGTCGGCGGTCAGCACGGCCGTGACGGCGCTTATGCGCGACAGCATATCCATTGTGTTTCTGCTCGGTGTGGTCTTTATCCAAGACTGGCTGCTAGCACTGATCGCCATGACGGTCTTCCCGGCGGTGGTCTATCCCATCGTCCGTTTTGGCAAAAAGATGCGTCATGCCAGTGTCGGAGGGCAGGTCTCCATGGGCGAATTCTCCAGTCTGGTGGAGGAGACGGTGGGCGGGATCCGTATCGTCAAGGCATTTGGTATGGAGGACTATGAGCGCGGCCGCTTCCGTAGATTGGCGGGGGACTTTTTGCATCATCAGCTGCGTGCGTTCCGCGTACGCGCGCTCTCCTTTCCGATTATGGAACTGCTGGCAGGCTTCGGTATTGCCGGTGTGCTCTATTACGGAGGCATGCGTGTAGCTTCCGGCGCCACCACGCCGGGCACGCTGGTCTCCTTCCTAGCGGCGCTGATCATGCTCTACGAACCAGTAAAGCGTCTGTCGCAGGCCAATAACGAGATTCAGCAGGGTCTGGCGGCGGCCGAGCGCGTCTTCGATGTGCTGGATGAGGCGCCTGATGTACAGGACGGAGAAGGGGCGGTAGAGCTGGCTCCGTTTGAGCGGAACATCCGATTTGAACATATAAGGCTGCGTTATCCCGGCTCCGACAAGGATGTGCTCGCCGACGTCAGTCTGGAGGTGCGCGCCGGCGAGGTGGTGGCGCTGGTCGGACGAAGCGGCGCAGGGAAGAGTTCGCTGGTGAACCTGGTGCCACGTTTTGTCGATGTGGCTGACGGCAGCCTGATGATCGATGGCATGGATGTGCGTGATGTAACTCAGGAGTCGCTGCGTCGCCAGATTGCACTAGTGACGCAGGAGGTGATCCTCTTCAATGACACCGTTCTGAACAACATCACCTACGGGCATACCGAATTGGATATGGAACGGGTGGAGGAGGTGGCCCGCGCAGCCAATGCGCATGATTTCATCATGAAGCTGTCGCAGGGTTATGACACGTTGGTGGGTGAACGTGGTGTCATTCTTTCCGGCGGACAGCGGCAGCGCCTTTCGCTCGCTCGTGCGCTGCTGAAGGATGCGCCGGTCCTGATTCTCGACGAGGCGACCAGCAGTCTCGATACCGAATCCGAACGGCTGGTGCAGCAGGCCATCGACCGGCTGATGCAGGGGCGGACGGTGATCGTCATCGCCCACCGGCTCTCTACCGTTCAGCACGCTGACCGTATCGTCGTACTGGATGGTGGCCATGTCGTACAGACAGGGACACATGATGAGCTTCTGAGCGAAGGGGGGCTCTATGCCGAGCTATACCATCTCCAGTTCGACGTACAACAGCCGGCATGAAGACACGGTTGGCCGCCTGGCTGGTGCCACGGCTGATCTGTCTGGTCTATTATACTCTTTCGGCCACGGTCCGCTGGAAGACGATTGGCAGATCCTTCTCTCCCGAGGATAAACAGCGCTACATCTACGCCTTCTGGCATGCACGGATGCTTATGATGCCGAGACCTTTTCGAAAGCGCTGGCATGGTTACATGCTGATTTCAGAACATCGGGATGGCGCCTTTATCGCCGATGCGATGCATCGTCTCGGCATCCCTACAGTACGCGGCTCCACGACGCGCGGTGGTGCCCGGGCGATGCTCCGCATGATCCGGGCAGTCAAACGGGAACACCGCCACCTCGGTATTACCCCCGATGGACCCAAGGGGCCTCGCGAGGAGGTGCAGAAGGGGACGGTTCAGTTGGCTATGAAAACGGGGCTTGCCATGGTCCCGCTCTGTTACGCGACTAGTCGCCAATGGCGGGCCCGGTCATGGGATCGCTTTTATATTCCGAAGCCGTTCACACGCGGTGTGTTTGTGTTTGGCGATCCTGTGAAGATAGAAGCGGGGGAGCAGATGGATGTGGCCCTGCAACGTTTCCAGCAAGCCATGGACCGGATTCAGCGTCAGGCCGATGATTATGTAAAACAGGGGGAGTAAGCCGGCACCGCCTCGAACGCGGTGCCGGCCTGATCCCGTTTTATCGCAGCATCAGCAGCAGATTGGCGTTGCCGCGCTGAATGTTCATGACAAGGACCTGCTTGTTCTTCTTGGCGATGCGGGCCAGATCCTCAGGTGTTTTGACCCGCTGACGGTTGACCGCGGTGATCACGTCATCCTTGCGAAGGCCGGCCCGCCATGCCGGGCTTCCGCGCTTGATGGCTTTTACCACGACTCCTTCGGCGTGACGGAATAGCGGCAGTCCCTTTTTGACCGTGGCAAACAGCGCTCCGGCCAGACGGGGGTCCACATTTTTGGCGCTCATCTGATCTTCCTGGCGTGTGCCGAGAACGGCGGTGATGGTTTTGCGCTTACCGTCGCGGATGATACCTAGGGAGACCGACTCGCCGGGTGCGATCAGTCCGACCGTATTGCGAAGCTGCGATGCCTTTTTCACCCGTTTTCCATTGACGGAGACAATGATGTCTCCTGCCTTGAGGCCAGCCTTGTCGGCAGCAGAGCCCTCCTGGACCTGGGAGATCACTGCGCCGTATGTGGCGGTGGTGCCCATCGCCTTGGCGACGTCGGGGCTCATGTCCTGAATGCTAACGCCCAGAAAGCCGCGCTTCACTTTGCCGGTCTTGATCAGTTGTTCCATGATCGTATGGGCCATATTGATCGGGATGGCAAAGCCGATGCCGACGTTGCCGCCGGACGGGGCCACGATGGCGGTATTGATGCCAACCAGTTTGCCATGAAGGTCGACCAGGGCACCGCCGGAATTGCCCGGATTGATCGATGCATCCGTCTGGATGAAGTCCTCATACCCTTCGATGCCCAGGCCGGTGCGCCCGAGTGCGCTGACGATGCCGGAGGTGACGGTTTGCCCGAGCCCGAATGGATTGCCGACGGCCACGACAAAATCGCCGACCTGAAGGTTGCTCGAATTGCCCATCGGCAGAGCGGTTAGGTTCTTGGCCGGAATCTGGACCACGGCAATGTCAGCCTCGGAATCGGCGCCGATGACCTTGGCCTTGAATGTGCGGCCATCCTTGAGCGCGACGCTGACCTTGTCGGCGTTCTTGATGACGTGGTTGTTGGTCAGCACATAGCCGCGCTGGGCATCGACGATGACGCCGGAGCCAGCTGCCTTGAATTTCCTTTCGATCGGCCGGTTGGGAACATTGAAGAACTGTCTGAAGAACGGATCCGAGAAGAGTGGGTTGGACTGCATGGCGACATGCCCCTGCACGGCAATATTGACGACTGCCGGCGTGATCTGTTTGAGCAATGGCGCCAGCGTTGGCGTGCCATCCCGGCTGTCGGGTGAGTGGATGGGGATATGGGCGGAGGCGTTGATGGGGGAGGTGACGATAAGAGAGAGGATGAAGGTGAACGAGACGATCGTGCGAATCATTTGCATGCGGTTTCTCCTTGTTGGACATGGGTTGGCAACGCAGGGGCGAGTGAATCAGAAGATGGCATCATAGAAAGCCTGTTTGATTATTCAACCTTGCGAGATTCGCTGGCGGCTGCCTGTAGCCAAGCACCTTCAAGCAAGCCCGCATCGACGGTGACAAGCCGGTCGTAGTGCCAGCGCCGCATGACTGCTTCCACGATGGCCAGTCCCGCAATGATCAGGTCGGCGCGTCCCGGTTCGATGGCTGGGATTGCGGTGCGCTGCTCATGGGACATGGAGAGAAGATGGTCACGCAGCATGTGAACATCCTCTATCAGCATGACATGGTTGTTGACCCGTTCGGCATCGTAGGGGACAAGCTCCAGATGGATCGCAGCCAGCGTCGTGATAGTGCCGGCGGTGCCGACTAGGTGGGAGGGCGGCTTTGCATCTTTCCAGAATGATGCCACCTGCTCCAGATGCTGTTTGGCCGTGTCGATCATCGCTCTGTAGTCGGCTGTCGAGGGTGGGTCGCTGTGCAGGTGTGCCTCCACAAGCCGGACAACCCCAAGTTTCCGGCTGATCGCATCGCGCATGAGTCCGTTCCCGGCGCGAATGAACTCTGTGCTTCCGCCCCCGATATCGAACAGCAGCATGTCTCGCCGTGTCTGTTCGTCCAGCACCGACGCTGCACCGGCTAGGCAGGTGGCCGCCTCCTCGTTACCGCTGATGATATGCGGTGTGATGCCGGTCTCCTGCCCGATCCGGTCCAGAAAGGTCTGCCCGTTTTTCGCTTCGCGCATGGCCGCTGTTGCGACAGCATTGACGCATTCAGGGGCGATGCCGTATTCGGTGATACGATGGGCGAACTGTTGAAGTCCTTCCAGGGCGCGCGCCATTCCCGCCTCGCCAAGCCGACCCTCTGTATGAAGGCCTTCACCGAGACGGGTGATGTAGTGATCGTATGCCAGTTGATGCCAGTGTGTTTTGTCTCTCCCCGCGGATGGTTCGGCGATCAGCAGGCGCAGGGTGTTGGAGCCGATGTCGATGGCAGCGAAACCTTGCTGCATGGATTCAGGATTGATGCGCTCTGGCCAGTTCGACGTAGTGTGCCGCCGAGTGCCGGAGAAAGTCCTTCTCGGCCACCGTCAGTTCGCGGCGTTCGCGGGCGGGGCTGCCGGCATACAGATATCCACTGCGCAGAATCTTCCCTTCGGTGACGAGCGAGCCTGCCGCCAGAAGACAGCCCGTCTCCAGGACGGCGCGGTCCATGACGATGGAACCCATGCCGACTAGGCAGAACTCGCCGATCTCGCATCCGTGCAGGATGACGCGATGCCCTACGGTGGCATCATCGCCGACAATGCAGGGGGTGGCGCCATGGCTGGTGTGCAGCGTGCAGTGGTCTTGGATGTTGCTGCGTTTGCCGATGATGATCTCCTCCACATCGCCGCGCAGTACGCTCTGATGCCAGATGCTGGCATCGGCTCCGATATGTACACGACCGATGACATCGGCGGAATCGGCGACGAATACGTGATCCGCGATCTGCGGATGCCACTCGAGGTAGGGAGAGATCAAGCCTGAGAGGGTTGTGCCTGAGCTTCGGCCGTCGTGTCGGTCCCCGGCTGCATGGCCGGTTCCTTGTCGGCGATACGGCTGCAGCGTCCGTTGATGGCGGCACCTTCGCTCAACGTGATCAGGGCATATTCGACATCGCCGTTTAGTTTTCCGCTGGGGCCCAGTTTGAGGCTCTTGGTGGCGCGGACGTTGCCCTGGATCGTGCCGTGCAGTACTAGGTTGGGAACATCCACCTCACCGACTACCTCGGCCGCTTCACTGATGATAAGGGTGCCGTCCTTCCGGGAGCTGAGATTGCCTTCAAACCTTCCGTCGATGCGCACTGCGCCCTCAAAGGAGAGCTCGCCGTTAAAGCTGGAGTGTTCGCCGATTAGGGTGTCGATCTGGAGATTATCGGTTCTGACCGGTGTCGAAGGTTTGTTGTTGATCCTCATGCCATTCCTCCCTGAATCGCGATCTCGGTCTGATCGCCTTCGGAGCCGTGCCGGTCGATGCGGATAATCTGCATATGGTCCGGCCGCCAATCCTCTTTCCATTGGATACTGCCATGAAGGAAGGTATGGGTTTCCATCTTGTAAGGCAACTCCGGTGCTTTGTGACCGAGATGAAGCAGCTGCTTGTGGCCGGCCCCGTCGCTGACATAGAGGCGCAGTTTTCCGTGGACGTAACGGGGATAGTTGCCGCCCTTGACCAGCACGATGTCGTAGGTCAGGACATTCTTGTCCTGCCAGGCCGCCTTCGCTTGCAGGATGCGTGTCTTGCCGGCCCGGCGGGCATCAAGAATACTGTCGTACATGGTGATGCGCTGTTTCAGCTGTTCCAGCCTACCGCGCTGGTCATCGAGGGTCTTCTCGAGCGCATCAAACTGCTTGTTCTTGAGTTCCAGCGCCGCCTCGGTTTCTGCCAGCCGGTTCTGCACCTTTTTGTGCGCCCGTTGCAGTTGCAGATACTGAGGCAGCAGGGCGTCGTTGGTGGTATGCGGTACGGTGAGGCGATATCCCAGCAGGGCGGCACCCGAAAGAAGAGCGATCATGACGGCCAGCAGCGTGATCCAGCGTACCTGAAAGCGGCGAACGCGCTGTCCGCTGAGCGGGTCGACCACCATGATCTGTCTTGGCAGGACAAGCCCCTGCAACAGACGGCGGTGCCAGGAGGTGGTCATGGCCAGGTGGCGTTGATGTCGAGCCCTTCGGTTTCGTCCCAGCCGAAGACGGCATTGGCGTTCTGGATGGCCTGTCCAGCCGCACCCTTCAGGAGGTTGTCCAGACAGCTGATGACCACCGCCTCATTTTCAGAGATGGCGACGATGCCGATGTCACAGCGATTGCTGCCGGCAACGGATTTCGTTCCCGGAAGCTGGCCATACGGCAGGACGCGCACAAAGGGATCGTGCGCAAAATTCTGCTCGAGAATGTTGTGCCATGCCCGGGGGTCTTTGCCGCGCAGATGGAGGGTGGCCAGCATCCCGCGGGTCATGGGAATCAGATGGGGAGTGAAACGGATGTGCGCAGCTCTGCCCGAGAGGTTGTCTGCCCACTCCTCGATCTCCCATGCATGACGATGTCTGGGTAGGCCGTACGACCGAAGACCTTCATTCACTTCACAGAAGATGAAGTCGGTCTGTACCTTGCGGCCGGCACCCGACGCGCCTGATTTCGCATCGACAATGATGTTCTCCGTCTCCAGCAGTCCGGATGCAAGCAGCGGCACCAACGGCAGCAGGATACATGTCGGGTAGCAGCCGGGGTTGGCTACCAGCCGGGCACCGCCCAGTCGGGTGCGGGCGAATTCGGTGATGCCGTAGACAGCCGAATCGAGCAGGTCGGGGAAGGGGTGCGGCTTCCCGTAGGCCGCCTCGTAATTGTCGGTATCGTGGTGCCGGAAATCGGCCGAGAGGTCGACGACATGTTTATCCGCATCGAGCGCCTGTTTGACGCTTTTGGCTGCCGCACCGTGTGGCAGGGCGGTAAAAACCAGTTCGACATCATCCGGAAGTGCATCGTCGACAGAGGCGAGCATCAGTTCGGAGGCCGGGCCGGCGATGCCGGGCAGGGTTGCATGCAGCGGTTTGCCGGCCTGGCTGTGTGCGGAGACATGCCGGACCTCGAGATGCGGATGGCGTTCGATCAGCCGAATCAATTCAGCTCCGGTATAGCCCGTAGCTCCCAGTATGGCGACGGATGTAATCATAACTCCTCCATGCTACGTATTCCGTATGCGGGGTAAAGAAAAGAGCCCCGGTAGCAAAAAAAACGGGAGAGGCATCGCCTCTCCCGTCCATGTTTGAAACTGCAGTTCCGGTTTAGCGCTTGGAGAACTGCGGTGCGCGGCGGGCCTTCTTTAGGCCGTACTTCTTGCGCTCGACCTTACGGGCGTCACGCGTCAAAAAGCCTGCCTGCTTGACCTGCGGACGGAGTCCCGAGTCGTACTCCACCAGGGCGCGGGCCAGTCCGTGACGAATGGCGCCAGCCTGACCGCTGATACCGCCGCCGTGGACCTTGACGCGCACATCAAGGCGGCCGCTCATCTGGGTCAGGGCAAGCGGAGAGAGCGCCATCTGGCGAATGATCTCAACGGGGAAATATTCGCTGATCTCACGACCATTGACCTCGAACTTCCCGCTTCCCGGGGTGATGTTTACGCGAGCTATGCTGCGTTTGCGGCGTCCGGTGCCACCGTACGTTGCTTCTGCCATCTGTGTCCTCTACCTCGTCGTTAATCCAGGCTCAGCGCTTTGGGCTGCTGGGCCTGATGGGGGTGCTCTTCACCCGCATAGACTTTCAGTTTCGTAAAGATCTTACGGCCGAGGGCATTCTTCGGGAGCATGCCCCTGACAGCGGATTCGATGATGCGTTCGGGATGCTTCTCGCGCATGTCTTTCAGCACCAAGCTCTTGAGTCCGCCGGCATAACCGCTGTGGCGATAATAGGTTTTCTGATATTCTTTGCGGCCGGTGACCCTGATCTTGTCAGCATTGATGATGACCACATGGTCGCCGCAGTCAGCGTGCGGGGTATATTGCGGGCGATGCTTGCCGCGCAGCACGGTAGCCACCTTGGTGGCCAGCCGACCGAGCACCACATCTTTGGCATCTACAACAAACCACTGACGATCAATATCACCGGGACGGACGGTCCAAGTACGCATGCCACTCTACTCCTAAATCAGGCCGTTTCTTCAAAGGCGGCGGAGTATAGGCCGACGACGGACGATGTCAAACGCTGGCTGACCGATTGTGGTGGGTCGGGAGCGCGAGATTGACAACCGCAGGGTCGAATGAGTAGATATGGCACTCATCCGCATGGAGTGCCATGCCTTCGTGCGGTGCCTGCGGCCGTACCGGTCCTATATCAAATAGTTGATTGAAACATTCACCATTCAACCGGGAGATTATGAAGGAACGTCATCAGGTCATCTTGAACGAGGTGGTCAAGGCTTATCTGGAAACGGGTCAGCCTGTCGGGTCCCGTATGCTGTCGACATCCGCCGAACTGGCCCTGAGCTCTGCCTCTATCCGTAATGCTATGAACGAGTTGGAGAGGCTCGGAATGTTGTATGCACCGCACACTTCCGCCGGCCGTATTCCGACCGATATGGGGCTGCGCTATTTTGTCGACAGTCTGATGATTGTCAGTCCGGATATCAGGCGGCAGGCCGAGCAGATGGTGGCATCGCGCCTCGAAGCGCTTACAGTGGATGACGTATTGCATCGCGCCAGCGACGAACTGGCGAAACTGACCCATTATGCTGGCTTGGTGTCGGTCGCCGAACGCGGTTTCTCCCGTATCCACAAGATCGAACTGGTGCCGATCTCCTCGGAAAAGGTATTGGCAGTGATCGTCTCCGAACAGGGCGAGGTACAGAATCGGCTGATTTCACGTGGCAGTGACCTGTCGGATTCGAGGTTGCCGGAGATATCGCGTCGGCTGTCGGAGATTCTCTCCGGTTGCGAGATCTCGCAGGCGAAGCAGCGACTTTTACATGCCATGGAAGATGATCGTCTGCGCATTCGCGGCCTGACAGACGAGCTGGTCCAGTGGGCGGATGCGCCAGCTGCCGACCAGACGGACCTCTTCGTTTCCGGCCAGCGACAGCTGCTCGACGTGCCGGAGCTGTCTGTAGTCGATACGATTCGTTCGCTGTTGACGGCCTTTGATGAAAAGGAGACGCTGCTGCGCCTTGTCACCGAGATGACGCAGGATGCCAGCGGCGTGAAGGTATTCATTGGCTCCGAGCATGCGCTGGTCAACATGGATCAGGTATCGGTGGTGTTGGCTCGTTACGAGGGCCCTGACAAGGTGGTTGGCACGCTGGGAGTCATCGGTCCGAAGCGGATGCACTATGAGCGCGTGCTGCCGGTGGTGGATTGTACGGCACGGTGTGTCAGTCTTGCCCTATCGAGTCGTTAGGACACCTTGAATCCGGATTCGCCTGTCCCTATTCAACACATAACAGTCAAACACTCTATTCAAATTCCGCGGGAGGTTATGCATTGAGCCAGAAGAACAAAGAGATCGAGGAGCAGCAGGCGGAAGCCGCGGAAAAGTCCGGGCAGGCACAGTCGCCAGAGTCTTCTCAGGGGAACGAGACTGATCTTCAGAATGCGCTGGGCGAGGCCCAGGCCGAGGCGGCTGAGCTGAAGGAGAAGCTGCTGCGGCTGCATGCCGAGATCGAGAACGTGCGCAAGCGAGCCCGGCGCGAGGTCGAGGATGCTAGCAAGTTCGCCGTCGAGAAGTTCGCAGCAGAGCTGCTCGATGTGGCTGACAATCTTGAGCGTGCCTTGGAGAGTAGTGACGACAATGGCGAGGCCCTCCGCGAGGGGGTTCAACTGACCCTGAATAGTTGGCATGAGACGATGAAGAAGTTCGGTGTGGAACGTGTCGATGCCATGGATCAGAAATTCGATCCGCATCTGCACGAGGCTTTGGCCCAGGCACCGCATGATGCGGAGGCCGGCAAGGTGGTTTCCCAGCATGTTGCCGGCTATACCCTGC